>Ga0315277_10000317_pt1 | contig 78708 bp, 73 predicted proteins | sample YL17G05_15_MG_FD_203695 | JGI IMG/M metagenome (GOLD analysis project Ga0315277, IMG submission 203695) | Sediment microbial communities from Yellowstone Lake, YNP, Wyoming, USA - YL17G05_15 | ecosystem: Environmental > Aquatic > Freshwater > Lake > Sediment | place: USA: Wyoming | collected...
CATTGCCGGTCGCCACAATCTTGTTGTCAAGCGGTCTCGGAACGATGACCATGCCGCGGACAGGCATCGTTGTCTCGCCGGCTCTCGAATTCGCTCTTGTCGAGCGCTCGCTTCTATCCTGAGATCCTGAGGAGGTGAAAATGATGATGAGGATGACCACAACGGCTATGGTGATAACGAGAAGAACCTTCCTGTTTTTCAAGCGATGCACGTGCTTTTCTCCCTATGACGATCAAATAAATAACAAAGCGGTCTCCCGATGTTCGGTGAGAGCCTCCCGGCGAACTCCGCTCACGCAGTCACGGTTTGCAGGTGAGCCTGACGCTCCGCGTCGCGCCGCACTTCATCAAACGATGATGACCGTCAGCCGATGCAAACCTCATCTACTACTGCAAATATAGGGAACGTAACGAGCGTAAGCAAGGCGCACAGCCGGAAACCTGCGCGCACGGGCTCACACGGTGCTGAAAGCTACCTCGATATAGAAGCTACTGACTTTCCTCTCCATGGATTTCGCGTTTGAATCGCTCCTCAAAAATCGTATACAGCGTCGGAACAAGAAAGAGCGTCAAGATCGTGGAAACAGTCAATCCGCCGATGACCGCGATCGCGAGCGGCGCCTGGGTCTTCTCTCCTCCCAGACCGATGGCCATCGGGATCAAACCGAGAACCGTGGCCAATGAGGTCATCAGGATCGGCTTCAACCGGGTCCTGCCTGCGCGCACGACTGCTTCGCGGAGTTCGATGTTTCCTGCCCGCAGACGGTTCGTGTAGTCCACGAGCAGGATCCCGTTACTCACAACGATGCCGACCATCACGATGACCCCCTGGAAGGAGATCACCGAGAGCGTTGTGCCTGTCAGGAACAGAGTCCAGAAGACGCCGACGATTCCGAGGAGAACCTGCTGCCCGCTTGCGGTCATTCTTGAAGTGACCCGGAGTGCCTCTCCGATGGTGAGAGGATCGATGCCAATTCATCTCGTGTGAGCCTTCAGCGCCTCCTTGATTCGCGCTCGTTGATCTCCTTGATGTAGTCATCGTACAGCCCGATCTGCTCGGCGGTCAGCAACTGCCTGATCTCGAGCCGGAGGGTGTCCCGCTTCAATCGGATGGTTTCCCAGTAGTGTTTCTGAACGTCGCCGAATTTCTGGCGGTACGATTCCATCAGAGAATCGACGCGGGCAGACTGCAGAGAGTCGAGCCGGAGCCGCGTGGCGAATTGTTTCTGAATCTCAGCCCTCCCCGGCCGGTGACCCCCTGTCTGTCCTGCGAAGTACGTCCTTCCGATGAAAACCCCAGCAACGCCGCCCAGCAGAAAGCCTATGATGATGAAACCGAACGTCTTGGTCTTCAGTTGCATAGGAGATTCTTCCTATTTCGTGAGAACCGCATATACCACGACGTCTTTTGAGATTTCTCCTTGCGTGCCCAGCACCTGACTCACGAGCGTATCCGTCGGCTCGGTGATCAAGTACCGATCAACCCGGATCGGAGGCTCCGGCCCGAGAAACGTCCCCAGCCCGACCAGCGTCAGGACGAGCACCGAGAGCACAATGACCACTCTTCGTGCAAGCCTCTCGGTACTGAGCCACACAACGGTATTTTCCTGCTCCGCCCGAGCTGAGCGCAGAACGGAGTAGACGAAGTTCTCCGGCAACGAGAAATCGGCAGCTTCCCGGATGCGAACCCTCAGCGCTCGCAGCTCCTCTACTGACAGCCTGCATGACTCACAGGAGGCGAGATGCTCTGAGACCTCGCGGCGTTCCCCCTCCGTGAGCTCGTCGTCGACATAGCGCGACAGCAACTCCTCTGGATGGTTCGTTTTCATAAGCGCTCCTTGAAGTAATCTTTGAGCGATTTTCTTAGCTCTTCCCGAGCACGGAAGATCCTGGATTTCACAGCTTGAGCCGAGATATGTAGAGTCTTTGCGATCTCTTCATACGACATGTCTTCGTACTCCCGTAGCACGATCACTGTCCGGTGAACCGGCGAGAGTCTCTGTAACGCGTCGACGATGATCCTCTTCTTTTCCTCCTTCAGCATATCGTCGGACGCCGTGGCATGTTCCTTCGACCGTTTCTCCCCTTCCAACCGTCTCTCCGTGAAAAACTCCAGCGAGACGGCCTTCCTGATCTTCTTCCTTCGCACCTCATCGATGCACAGGTTCACCACGATGCGGTAGATCCAGGAATAGAGCGAAGCATCGAATTGGAACCGTCCGAGCGACCGATAGACCCGGATGAACACTTCCTGACTCAGATCATCCACCTCCTCCCGATTCCCGAGAGTCAAGTAGATGATGTTTGCCACCTGACGTTGATAGCGTCGAACGATCTCCTCGAACGCCTTTTCGTCGCCTTTCCTAAAGGCTTCCACCAACTGAAAGTCGTCAGGGCTTTGTTCCACAGGACCTTTGCAGATAAACGGTAGCCAAGAGGGAAAGTTTCTCTGGAAGGGAATCGCCGCAAGCACGCGTGGCGAAATTGAGAAAGGCCTGAATCCGGCGTGAAAATCGCATTAGCCGACGCCAAATCAATGGAACCGTTGTGCTCGGAGCGAGCAGATCCTTACAGTCTAAGCCAGCACCGCATCAATTATTGCCCCACCGATGAGGTCCTCCCCGTCGTAGAAGACCACGGATTGGCCCGGCGTTATCGCCCGCTTCGGCTTGTCGAAAACCACTCGAACGGAGCTGTCACCATTCAGATAGAGTTTCGCCGGGGTCGCCTCGTCCTTATATCTGATCTTCGCCTGCACCTCCATCCCCTCGACGAGTTCCCCTCTTCCGATGAGGTTCACTCCACGGGCAAGGAGACTACTGCGAAGAAGGTCCGCCTCCGGTCCGATGTGAACGATGTTCTTGGTTCGGTCGACACCGGTTACGTACATCGGTCGGCCGTGAGCGCCGATGCCCCGCCGCTGACCGATTGTGTAGAACGGATACCCCCCATGCTTTCCAACAACCGTTCCATCCCGTACGATCGTGCCTTCCGCAACCCGCGCCCCCAAACCGGGAACACGCTCCTTCAGGAACCGTTCGTAATTGTTGTCGGCAACGAAGCAGATCTCGAAGCTCTCATCCTTCTCCGCGTTCCGCAGTCCGTACTTGCGCGCGAGCTCCCGCACCTTCTGTTTGTCAAGCTCACCGAGGGGGAACATTGTCTTCCTCAGCGCGGGCTGCGAGAGCGCCCAGAGTGCGTACGACTGATCTTTGGCCTGATGAATGGCCTTCGACACGACGTACCGATTCCAGGTCGCGTCGAACCTCACCCGAGCATAATGGCCGGTCGCGAGGAACTCTGCGCCGAGTGCCTCTGCCTTTCTCAGGAGCTCACCCCATTTGATCTTTCGATTGCAGATGATGCAAGGATTCGGGGTACGCCCCATGAGGTACTCTTCGACGAAGTTGTCGATGACCTCCGCCGCAAACGTCTCCCTGAAGTCGACAACGTAGTGCGGGATCCCGATCTTTGCAGCCGCGGCGCGGGCATCATTCATCGCCCCCAGACCGCAGCAGCTCGTCTCGTTCGCGACGTTCCCACCCACTTCGTCGAATTCATAGGTCTTCATGGTGATACCGATGACGTCGTACCCCTCGTCCTTCAGGAGGGCCGCGGTGACCGATGAATCGACGCCGCCGCTCATCGCAACGACCACAGTCTTGTGATTATCGAGATCCATATGCACCACAAAATAGCCAAAATTTGGGCGACAAGGAAGGGGGGGGCCGGCGGTCAGGGAAGGGTTGACCGAGTTCAGACATCGACTTGGTGGGAGAATCAATCGAGGAGAAACCTAGTGTGGAGGTCTCCCTTCATTCTGGCTGGATTCTGCCGCTGGCTCAAAGCGTTGCCCTGTAACCTTGCGCGGCGACTCTCAGGTTGTCTGCCGGGGAAGGCAAGAGATTCGATATCGCGCTCACAACGGACCGTGAGTCAGGGAGGTGGACGATCTCTGCCGGATGCCGGATTTCTCCGACCTCTTTCTTGCAGGCACCTCCAAGCAAGCGAGAATGCTGTCGGCTCCCCGATCGAACTGCGAGTCAGGGCGTCCCTCTTAGTTTGTCGATCTGCTGTTTGAATCGATCGTAATTGCCCTGACCGACCAGCTTGAAACGCTGCTGACCCTGTGTGTCGTAGATGAATGTTGCCGGCAGCGCCCCACTCCAGGACGTGTCGACGGCGTTGATGAATTTCCCCCGATCATCGAACTTCGCCACGTACACCTTGAAGGGAACATTCTGCTTCTTGAGGAACGGGATAATCTTCGAATCAACTTCGTCCGGATAGTCAGCGCTGATCGCCACGACTTCGACCGCCTTCGGATCATACGATCGAGAGAGTTTCACGATGTCAGGGAACTCCTCGACGCATGGGACACACCAGGTTGCCCATACATTGAGAAACAGGATCCGCCCCCCCCTATCCGCAATCAGCCGCTTCAGGCCAGCCCCGTCAAGCCCGTCGACCCTCCGGGTTTCGTTGCCCGCCGGACCGATTTCCGCGGCCGACTCCGGCCGTCCCTCACGCCCACCGTTTCTGGAACAGCCGGAGAGCACCGCCGCGATAGCCAGCAAGCTGACGATCGAGGCGAACCGCCGCATTACTTCACCCGCTTGATGGTGCAGCCAAATGCCTTCGTCGTGACCACGGTGACGGGTTTCCCCCCGAGGATGTTGTCGAGCGCCGCGCGAAGATCCGAGGACTTCACCCGGCTTTGCCGCTGCGAGTCGTCAATCCTTCCGTGATACAGTATCTCGAAGTTCGAATTGAGGACGTAGATCTCCGGTGTCACGGAGGCCTGGAGGCTATCAGCAAAGACGTTCTTCCAATCTTTCAGGACAGGGAACTGAAAGCCATGCTCCTTCGCATGGTTCTTGATCTCCTCCACGCTCTCCTGCTTGTTCGAATTGATGGCGACGAACGAGACCCCCTTCTTGGAATAGTCGTTGTAGAGATCGACCATCCTCGCATTGTAGGCGTTGGAAACAGGGCACTGCGTTGCGATGAACATCAGGACGATCGCTTTGGACTTGCCGTAATCCGTCAGCGAGTGCTTCACGCCGCTGTAATCCTCCAGCGTGAAGTTCTCCACTTTCTTCCCCTCATCCTTTGCCAGGAGTCCGACGCTCAGCAGTGTGCCGAGGAGGATGAATGCAGTCAGTTTTGTTCGCATAGGCTGTTCCTTTCTCATAAGATTAGAAGTCATCTCAAAAATCCTCCTGAAAGAAAAATGTCGTCCTGAGCGCCTGCCCGACTGACACGGTCAGGCGGGGAGTCGAAGAAGACATTTTTCACTCAGACCAGCCTTCGACTTTCAGCCCGCCCCGACGTTGTCGGGGCCCGCCTTGCCCCGAGCCTTCGGTGCAAGCGGTCTGGCGGGCGCTCAGCCTGACTGAAGAGTGGTTTTTGAGATAGGTTTTAGTAATTGGAGGTCATTCATAAGACACCGCTCACGGCTACAGAGTTTACGCCGGTTCATCGCACATCGCCGCCGGCAGGCCTGTTCTTGACATATTTATCCGCCCACTCAAACATCTCCGCCAGGACATCCAGGACCGACTCCCTCGCCGAATAGCCGTGGCTCTCATACGGGAGTAGAACAAGCCGGGCCGTCCCCCCGTTCCCCTTGATCCCCTCGAAGAGGCGTTCCGATTGCATCGGGAACGTGCCAGAGTTGTTATCCGCTTCGCCGTGAATGAGCAGGATCGGCTCGTTGATCTTGTTGGCGTAGGTGAAGGGCGAGACTTTCATATAGAGGTCGGGGGCCTCCCAGAAGGACCGGCGCTCGCTCTGGAACCCGAACGGGGTCAGCGTGCGGTTGTACGCCCCGCTCCGGGCAATCCCGGCTGCGAAGAGATCTGAATGGGCAAGAAGGTTGGCCGTCATAAATGCGCCGTAGCTGTGGCCCGAGACCAAGGCCCGCTTCGGGTCGATGACGCCCATGGAATCGAGCTTGTCGATCGCCGCTTTCGCCGAGGAGACGATCTGTTCCACGAACGTGTTGTTCATGGTCTCAGGATCGCCGACCACGGGCATCGTTGCATCCATCAGCACCGCGTATCCCTGCGTAACGAAGAACAACGGCGAAGGACCGCGCAGAAACGTGAATGAGTTCGGAGAACCGCGCACCTGTCCGGCTGTCCCCGCATCCGAATACTCCAGCGGGTAGGCCCAGACCACCAACGGGAGCCGCGTTCCGGGCTGATACCCGGGCGGGAGATACAGCGTACCCGAAAGAGGCACGCCGTCCGCCCGTGCGTATTTGACCAACTCCTTCTTCATCCCGGTGAGCTGCGGAGCCGGATCCTTGAAAGTGGTGAGACCGCGCCGGGATCGTGATTTGAGATCGACAACATAGTAGTTGGGGACCTCCGTCGGCGTCTCGTACCGGGTCACGATCGCGGAGCGCGAATCCTTCACAAATGAAACGAACCTCTCCAGGCTCTTCTCGTCCGACCGATACAGTCGCTCCTTTCTCAGCGTCACCAGGTTCATCCTGTCCAGAAACGGCCGGTCTCCCTGTTCCGACGCCCCGCTGCCGCTCAAATAAATCCAATCTCCATCCTGGACCATGACGCGCTCACCATCGGGTCGGATTTGATACACGGGCCGGCCTGGATCATGATATGCGTCGTTCACGTTCAGATCAAAGAGGACCTTGCTGCTTGAAGAGGGCTTGGTGAGGTTCAGCAAAGTCGACGTCCTCCATCTCCGTTCGCGGTTGTACTCCGTCACGATCGCCTCGTCTCGCTTCGCCGTCCACTCAAAGTCCGTAAATCGGTGTTGAACCTCGAGGACCTCCGCCGGAGAGCCGTCGAAGGGGACGGCAAGTGTCATCACTTTGTCGCGGTGCGGGACCTTTGCCAGAGGATCCCCTCCGTCGAGGGCTTCGACCCAGAGTAGTTTCGCCGGATAGAGGGGCTGCCATTGGACATCGCGCGGGCCGGTCGGCACGCCTTGCGTTGGGACCTCATCCGAAATGCCGAGGTCCGCGACGGTCTTGACGACCGCCCCCTGGGGGTCCCAGACCTCCGTCCGCCGCGCGAAGAGGTAATAGGGGACACGATGTGAGAACGGCTCGTGGACCACCGTCGCCAGAAGGTACTTCTCGTCAGGCGAAAACGAAGCGGAGAGTATGAGCTTGGGGGTTCCGGTCTTGGACACCACTCCTGTCGCGGAGTTCACCACAGCGAGCTGGGTTTCTGCGTAGAACTCGAAGAGCTTTTCGTCGTACGGATTCTTCAGCATATCTTCATACGTCCAGACCTTCGAGACCTTTCCAGCCGTTTCCTGGATGTTGGGACCACCGGGTACTTTCGGTGCCTCCGGTGCGCGTCTGACACCCTCCGGGACGAGCCGGACAAGGAGGCTCACGTTGTCCGCCATCCAATCGATCGGAGATCCAAGGACGTCGTTGACGCGGACGTTGGGTATGGCATGTGCCTTGCCCGTGGCGGCGTCGGCGACCCAAAGCTCCACGCCCCCGTCGCCGTCCCGCGTGAAGGCGAGCTTCGCGCCGTCGTTGGACCAAACAGGAATACCGATCCTCGATCCCTCGGGCAGCTCAACCCGGACCGTCTTTTCCCGGTCGATCCATCTGACGGCAATCCCGGTGTATTCGGTGAGGCGCTGGCGCGCGTTCAACGCAGGGTCGATCCTGACACCGGCGAGCCTGAGAAACGGGCGCGCCACGAGTGCGATGGGCGGCTGAGCCCGATATTCCACCATAAGCAGAGCGTCGTTGCGCGGGCTGACCCACACCAGCGGCGTCGGAGGGGCGTCCAGAATAGCGACGACCTCTTTGGGCGGGAGTTTGTAGGGCGTCTGGGCAAAGGCCGTAAGGGTGGCAATGACCAGCAACGTTAGTACGAACGTTCGCTTCATATTGTCATTCCTTTGTGAAAAGTGAAGGTAAGGAAGAGAAGAATGATGCGCTCCGGTGACGGCATGAGAACGGAGGAGCAGGGAAGAAGTTTCGCGTGGGCGTTGACAGAGTTGATGTTAACAGAAGCGGATCAGATGTTTATTGTGTGAAAAAGAGTATGTGGTGGTTATGGCTGCCACAGTAAGCTGCTTTGCGACGCGGATGTCACTTCTGACTTTCAAGTTGCTGTATTCGATGCTTGAGTTGTTCAATCTCTCTGTCTTTTTCTCTTATTGTCTGGTCAGTCGATATCTTAAGCCAGCCGAGGATCACGCTTAGAAATACGCTGAAGATCGCCAAACCGATTTTGATTTTGTCTGCGATGGCAATTGTGCGACGAGCCAAGCTTTCGCGTCGCAATAATTCAACATACCCGCCGCCGGAAAGGAAATGTCGTCCTTCGGGTCGGATTGTCAAAAGCTTGTCAAACTTGTCTTTGAAAGTAACATCGATTGACTCGGTGTAACCGTCTTTGGATATCGCACCTGTCAACGCGAATACCGTGTCAAACGGAATACGCGTTGCTTCCGATATTTCTCGGACTGACGAGGACTGTCCCGTCGCAAGAAATAGGAGAATCTTATCCTTGAGTTCTGCTGTCTGTTTGTCTGTCATTTGCAGTCGGTGTCCCTATTGTCGATTAATATCGCGGCGCAAGTTAATTCCCCTATCACTTCTCTGCAAACCACGCCGTTGTTCTTGCCGCAAGGAGCGGCGTAATGCCCCGATTAGGTAGCCCGGCCATCATTGGGCTGGGGCGACCAGAAGCCTGTTGAGAAATATTTTTCTTAGGAAATCGCAGTTTTCCTTGGAAGCCTTGAATTCGCATGTAACTCCCCTGTCCGTGTTGACGTGGATGAATAGCCTGGATTTATCATTCGCGTTAATGAAGTCGTATTCAGTTTTCTCGATTCGGCAATATGTAACGTGGTTCGGTAGTTCGGCTATGTCGAAATTGTCTTGAATAACGAAGTTTTTTGCTTCCATGCAAAAGGACGCAGAAAAAAACCAAAGACTCTCGTAGCGACGCGAACCTGCCTGTTCGATGTAGTCAGTGACAAAGATGTCCTCGACCGGTATTTTCAGAATGTCTGAATAGAATTTGTGTATGGATTCGACACGCTCTATAAGGGCTTCAGTGAGTCCGATAGCTTTGAGGTAGCTATAGAATTCAGGTTGCATGGGTCTTTTCCCTTTCTCTGTTTCTAACTTCCATGATCATCCCCTCGACGTAGTGAAGAATGTGACCCAGGTAGTTTGCCAAGAAATCGTCGGCCTTGTAGTCCCATTGCCACTTCTTCGAGGAAGGCTCCACGAGTGCCCGTCTTCGCTCATAGAACTTATGGGTGAGCTTTGTAATAACATCTTGTAGTTGCGTGGTTATTTGGAATTCAATCGATATCTGTTTGAACTCGGTATCCCAGGTCATACGAGGGACTTCGAATCTCTGAGTGGAATAGAGATGGACAGCATAGTAGCCCTCTTCTCGCGCTTCGTACGAAAGCTGAAATTGCATGTGATGGGTGTGACCGCTCGACTGGATCTTCTCAGCAAGGAATTCGACGCCGTCGAGGTATTTGACGACAAAGAAGGTTCGAAGCACATCGTTTATTCTTTCGATCCAGTTGTCAGGAGTAATCCATCCTCCATCCGGTGGGTGAGGCCAGTTCTGGTTTGCTAATACGTTTTTTCGAAATGTCTTGTGCAGAAAGGATTCATAAGGTTTTGTTGCAAGTTCGGGCTTGAAGTTGGGTATGAGCAAATCATAATCGAATGCGAGAAGGTATTCACTGGCGAAATCTGGGAGATGGAGAAGCAGGTCATGCCAGAAATCCGAGTTCTCAAAGTCATTTCTGATTGTGCTAACGACCGTGTTGTAGTGGTTCGTAATTCTGGTCGTAAGGTCGAAGTGGAGTTCCTGTTCCATCCACTTTTTGTAGTCGGCTATGCACTCTGGTTTATCGTCTTTCATATGTCAATCATTGTCGATCGAATTCATGCCGCTTAACTTGCGCGATTGCGGTTTCCCTATCTGACAAAATGTAAAACACCGTTGTGAAAAGTGCAATCAACGGGTTCTCAGTCAATCAGCGTGATCTCAATGTCAATTCTCCCGGTCCTTCCAACAGAAAGATGCGGTTCGTGAGCGCCGACCTCCTCGCTTGCGAGTCGCACGGAACGGGATCAGATGTTTGTTGTGTGATGACTTCAGAGAGAGCCGTCGTTCTTAGCTGCGGCCGCTTGTTGACGTGACTTTGCTGATGCGGGCGTTTTCCCAAATTATTCGGTCCCGGCATCCCTGAACGCTATGTAATTCTTCCTGTGCGAGAAGTATGCGATTACGAAAAGCAGTGTCAGCAATAGGCAAGAGAGCGCCACTGCGGACCACTTCTCGCTGCATTCCGTGGAGCGAATCCAAACGGTGAGAGTTATGCCGAGTGAGATCGTGCCGATTGCCAGAAGCCGAAACAAAATGAGCGTGCTGTACATGAAGGCATGGTGCCTGTACGCAAGATCGGCAGCGTTCTTCATGAAGTTCCAGTCCTTCTTAGCATCGTACTCGCGCTTTGTCACGATAGAATAAGCTCGCTGCAAAATCAGGTGGGCTGACAAGCCGAATACGTAAGAGAGCACCGTCACCAAGACTCCGATGTATGGCAAGTATTCCGGCGGTGGGTTGATACATCTGAGATCATAGATTCCAAAAATGCACAGGAACAAGAAATAAGCAGCTGCGAGGAATGGAAAACCTGCTACTGTAATTTCGAACCAGAGTCTTAGATGGTTCATGACGCCTACTCCTTTCGAGGAAAGTAACCGTTCCTACAACGGTGAGCGCAGTCCAGAGGTCAAGCGTCCCGACCTCCACGCACCGGCTTCTGGCTGCGCTGAGAGTGCAAAACAAACGAGGGCCACAGCGCCCCCGTACACAACCTAAGGAACTCTGGATGAAGATTCAAGTAGGGTGGTTCGAGAGATCAGAATGGGCTAGAGACAAACCTCCACCTCAAAGGTGAGGCCATTGTGAGCACCTCGAAGAATGTCAGCCGCCCGCCGCAGTGTCAACTCCCCTCCCTCGATGGGAGGGGACTCAGGGGAGGGTGAGGCAAGAAACCGAACTCGAATTCTTTCGAGCCTTGCATCGAACCTCCTGAGAACTACCCTAAGCCACGACCCTCTGCTGGCCTCTCCCATCAAGATGAAGGTGTGACAAGCTGGATTCTCAATCGCTTCAGCAAGGAACCGCACTACAGACGTATCTCCAATTGGAACGTGAGACGATTGTCAATGTTCCCAAGGATCTCATCCGCCCGCCGCCGATGGCTGCTATGTTTCATCGAATGACTGGTTGGGAAGTCGCTTCAAATTGCGTACGAATCTCTCTTGATTGAACGGACTCCCAGATTTCATGATCCAAAAGCTTTCCGCTGCTATCACGGATGCGATGAGCACTTTGGCATCCTTTTCGTTGTACCCCTCCCTACGCAAGCGGTCAAAGGTCTGCCGAGTTTCAGGAGGATTATTGTCGCGCAATTGATTGTCGACAGCCTCGAGGTATACGGCCTTCGAGCGTGGATTATGACTCCGCGATTTCATTGCTGATCCCTTTCGATGTCTGGATGTCTTCCACGTCTTCCACGAAAGTGACCGCGGCGGGCGAGCCGACCTCCTCGCCTGCGAGTCGCACGGAACGGGATCAGATGTTCATTGTGTGAGCGAGCGTCGTGCTTACGCTTGTTGAGCGCAGGCAATGTACAATATTGATCGCGTTTTGCGGCACAAAAAAAATAAGCGAATTGGTGCCTCCGGAATTCCAAAGGACATTTCATTGTGCCGGATCATTGTGACTGGATGGCACGGAAACGCTTGGGGCCTTGCGCAAGCATCGGATTGCCCCGACAAGACCCATGATCCAACCGACTGGGTAAGGCAAAAGAGTGAGCCCCCACAAGTACGAGCGGCCGGTGCGGCCCCCGAAGCCGCCGACAGCGGATAATCCCCATATTGCGGCGACACCAACAGCCACTAGGACAAATGACCAAGAAAGCCATCTTCGGTGTGGGCTCTTACTGAGTAGCGCCCCGACAGTGACGATGGCGATCCCGGCTAAGATTACAAGCGACCCCTCGAGGGGATCAACGGCTCCGACGAGCATGGCCACGAGTCCGACAATCACGAGAATGCGCGACCACCGGCGAGTTCTGTTCATTTGACCCTCATGTGGATAGTGTCGTTTCCAGAAAACATGATTCTCCGCCTCAGTCTTACAAGGTGTGCCGCAAAATGAATTTTCAAAATCAACCTTTGCTTGCACCTAACGGTCGGGGCACTACGCCGTTGGTTCGCCGCAGGGAGCGTCGTTGTTGGGCGTACTATGCGCTCGTGCGCCGCCCGCTTGGTTGAGGTTGAGAGAACACGGCTTGCATGTGGTTCACATATGTGTTAACTTCAATTGCGCGAGTCATAGAATTCTATCAGACATCGTCGGGATCAAGCCCCGTCGAGCAATTCCTCGACCGCTTGTCAGACCAACATGCTCAGAAAGTGGCCTGGGTTCTCCGCCTGGTTGAGAGACTTGAGAGAGTCCCAGAGCAGTATTTGAAAAAGCTGGTTGGTACGGATCAACTCTGGGAAATCCGAGTGCAGGCTGGCGGAAAGAGCTATCGGCTGTTTGGATTCTTCGACGGGCCTGTGTTGTTGATCCTAACGTCCGGTTTCTTGAAGAAGCAACAGAAAACGCCTCGCCAGGAGGTAGAACTAGCGCAACGACGGCGCACTGAACATCTACAAAGGAAGGGAAAGCTATGAGTGACGTTGAACGGTACATTGAAAAGCGAAAAGCGCGCAGTCCGAAGTTTGCGAAGGACTTTGAAGCTGGATATGAGGCGTTCGAGTTTAGTGCTATGCTAAGAGAAGCTCGAGAACGAGCTGGAGTAACACAAGAGGCAATCGCAAAGAAACTACAAACGAAGAAATCCGCGATTTCCCGGATCGAAAACCATGCTGACGATATACGGCTCTCGACCTTGGAGAAGTATGCAAAAGCACTTGGCATGAGACTCAAGGTACAACTCTCCGAGTAATCACTTCCGATAGTCTCCTTTCAGCGGGCGGCCATGGCGCATAACGCCCGCAGCAAACCATTGAGCGAGTGAATGAGCCAATTATAGCTTTACGACAACTTTGCTTCCAATATAGCCTGCCAACAATAGCCCGCGAGCACCCCGCGTGGCGGGGCAGGCCGGTTTGCTGCTTGTTATGTGCCGTTGGGTTGCAGGATCAAACGGCAACCTTTGTGCGGCTGAAAATCAGGAACCTCCAAAAGATCAATCCGAAGATCACGTCGAGCGCCACACCAGGAGCGAGAAAGCCCACCAATGCTTTCGCTGGCGCGTCGAGAAGAACTGAATAGAGCAGGACAGCTCCCATTGCCAGCTTTGCGCATACGAGCAGTTTAACGAAGCTCCGGTGACCGCGAAGGTCGCGGGCGATGATCCACTGAATACACCCGAAAAAGAAGATCGACGTCAGGTTGAAGTGAATGAAAATCGGGTAGCGTGGCGGCTCGATACCGATGATGGAGGGGAGCGAGCCTGTTAAGAGAAAAAGGGTGGTGGCGATGGCAAAATTCCATCCGCTCCCGACATAGAACAAGAGTCTGTAGAGTCTATCTGTTTCCATAAAGCCTCCATTGTGGTGAAGGGATTGAGCGGGCGCAGAGCGAGCAGTGATAAAACGACCCGCCGCATCGAGCGACAGTTATCATCAACTGCGGAGCCATCGGTCTTGAGACTTCGCGTAGTCAAGATAGCTATTGACGAAACCTCGTTCCACTGCTGGCTTCTTGGCGATGCTGGAGGAATACAGCAACGCAATGCCACATACGTTTAGGCAAATTTACCCGCCGTAGCGGTAGCGAAGGCGGGCCGCCTGCCCCGAATTTTACTTTCGGGGCTTGCCCCGAATTTTTCTTTCGGGGCTTGCCCCGAATTCTTCTCTCGGGGCTTTCCCCGAATTCTTCTTTCGGGCCGGCCGGTGCAGCTGTCGACCGACGATGGCAAAGAACCATAGCCCGTCGTTGCCTCCGCAACGATGATCGGCAATTACTTTTCTCTTGTTGAGCGCCTTTCAGCGAAATCCCGCCGCCTTCTGGCGGGGACTTCGACCTTTCCTAAAGTGTTAGGCGCTGCGCAGCCGCTGAAGTTCATTGAATGGTCGCGAGCGCTTTATCGATCAATGGACGCGTCAGTTGAATCATGGCAGTCATGGTTGCTGCTAAGACCTCGGCTGATGTCTCGATCGAAAACCTAGCCTGAAGACGGCCTCGGTTGGCACTCCAACGCGGATCCCACTGTAATTCCGTGTTTTGTGGTCCTATGTGTCGCCCGGCCAAGTTGCGAAGCACAGGTTGCAGCACTAGAACTCTATCGCCTTCCAAGTGTATGTCGGTCGCAATGTAATCTCGCCCTTGAATGAATTCGTAATGAACACTGGATGGCCAATTCGAGGGTCTAATGGCACGCCAATCGGCGGATTTACCTCTGGTTGCTAAACCGGCCACAGCGGTACGATCGTAAGCAGTCACTGCGGCCTGAAGTTCGGGTTTTGGCTCGCGAATCACATTGCTGGCCCGTGCAAGTGCGCGCTGTGGCCCATCGAGGAGAAACTGAGGGGTATATACCGTTCCTCCAGGCTGATCTGCAAATTTCGAGACGGTGACAAGTTGCATATCAAGGTTGGAGTTCTCAGCCAAGAACCGAGCCATTCGTTGAAGTTCGGGAGGTGCTTCATCGAGGGCCAAAACCACTCTGGCAAGACCAGCACGCAAATTTGCAGCGACTGCTTGCCAGCGTCTTTCAAAGGCCACGTTGTCGGGTGTGGAATCAAAAGAGCGAAGGGCACGCTCGAGACTTCCATCGACCAGGTTGTCTAGTTCATCAACAGTGAGTTCCGTGAGACAAGAGACATAATCGATCACTTGAGCCACTATTTCTCTGCGTGATTGGCCATTGCGAGCAAGCTTGGCTTCCACGGCAATGGGGAGACCGTTTGAGTTGACCAGGAGAATATCGAGAAGACCGGACTCCGGCAGGTCGATCTGATTCGCGACACGAACCACCGCTGGATCCGATGGTTTCATGAGCAACTGAGGGCTGTTCGAAAGAATTGCCTCCAGTTCGGCCTCATCCACAAATTCTGCGCGTTGCGCAAGCGTTGAGTGATCGGGGTGCTGCAGGAGTATTGGCATATGCGATCCTATGGGTGAACTGTTAGTTATGTACCCTGCAAACATTTGTAGCGGCTGCGTGGCGCCTAACGGTCGGGGCACTACGCCGTTGTTTTTGCCGCTACAAACAACTCATTTTCTCGCGGCAAAAACAATGGAGCGACCACAACTGTTCTTCAGACCGCGCTTCAACATCGCCCTATCAAATGAGCGAGTGTCGGTGTTTGCCGTGTTAGGCGCCGTAACGCAAGTGAAACGCTTATGTCGGCTTGTTTTCATTCAGTAACTTGTAGAGTGTTGGTAGAACTCCAGTATTTTTGTCGATGAGAGCACGAACACAATTCGGAAAATCGACATCAATCGTTTGGTCAGGAGATGCTCCGTGAGAATATGGGTCTCGTGCCTTCCAGACTACCTTGAGATTTGTCAGAAAGTGCTTGGATAGAAGAAGCCTTCCGTTTGGAAACCTCTTGAAGAATAAGACCTTCTCTGGTCCTGACTCCTTGTTAAAGGAATCGAGTAGCCGGTAAATCTCGCCGATGATCATTTCCTTGGCGAAGACCTTGTGTGACAGGATTTCTTCCACAATCTGACCTGAGACGTTGACCATTCTGCGCATATCGACAAGATAGGGTTTCGTGATCTTGGTGTAACCGTACAAGTTCGCTTGGAAAGCTAGATCGATGAGAAGTTGGGTTGCTTTGTCGCCGAAAAACCTATCAGACAGTGGAAAGAGACTATCGATCTCTTTCTTAGCGCTTTCGGTAAGCTTGCTCACAAAGTCTATGTTTTGTTCGATCACGTGGGAAATTTCGGACCAAAAGGATTGAGATTCATCCCAGAGATCTTCGGCCCAAGATTGAATCTGATACTCATCCGCAGTCTGGATTCGGTTTTCGTTCACATACGCGTCGACCACGTCTCTGGCAATCCGGTTTGTCTCGTTCAAAAAGTCCTCTGGTGTGTAATCATCCTCCCTGTACGACCGCAGAAGGTCGTTCCAAAGCTCGGGCGTTACCTCTTCTTCATACCGTATGCGTAATTTAGCCAGGAGCTTCGACTTTATGTCGGGATGGAGAAATACTCTCGGTCGAGCAAAGTGTTGTAGTAAGTCAGCTAGTGACACAGGATATTGATCCTCGTTGCGTGATGGCGCCTAACGTTTAGGATTTTATCCGTAGTCAAGGCGGTACCTTCCGCCTGTGAGTGAGTACTATGAGGAGACTGCGGATAAAATTTGGTTGAACGGAGCCGCTGTGGCCGACTGCCTATGGGTATCGAATTGTTCTCTCTTTCAGTATTTGTAGGTGTTTGAGTACCTTTGACACGGTCAGGACCTCGTGTTGAGTGCGGAGAGGACACATTCAGCTTATCGACCGTGAGCATTGTGACCGCGCGTTATGCTCTCGGGCACACTGCGCCCCGAAGAACAACAATCCCGCCTCAACGCCGCCCGCTCAAACGACGGAGTCGGGCGAGTAGGCGGGCAGGCCGATGAAACATCTGGGACGTGCTGGAGATCTGTGCTGAGGCCAAAGCCCGGTAAAGTGTTTGGGACCAGTCCGAAGTGATCTGTGCCCCCTTTCAGGGATGCCTCCTCGGCTTGCCCCGAATTTTACTTTCGGGCTGGCCGGTGCAGCTGTCGACCGACGATGTCAAAGAACCATAGCCCGTCGTTGCCTCCGCAACGATGATCGGCGATTAGTTTTCTCTTGTTGAGCGCCTTTCAGCGAAATCCCGCCGCCTTCTGGCGGGGACTTCGACCTTTCATAAAGTGTTAGTTGCAGTTGCCACTTCCATTGATCCCCTACAATGGTCGTCGCCAAACACCAGCCCACGTCCCGGCTAAAATGTTGTTGCCTGAGATGGCAAGTGCCATGACGATGTCGGATGTCAAGCCATTGTTGATTGCCGTCCAGTTTGTTCCATTGTCGGTGGAAAGAAAAACACCGGCCCACGTCCCCGCAAAGAGATTCGTGCCCGAGACGGTGAGAGCATTGATAATATTGCCGTTCGACGTCAAACCGACTGTTGCGGCAGTCCAAGTTGCGCCGCTGTTAGTAGAAAGATAGACCCCGTAGCCTCCAGTCCCAGCAACGAGATTCGGACCCGAGACGGCAAGAGACGAGACAGGAGTCCCCGTCAAGCCAGCTGATGTCCAATTTGTACCATTGTCGGTGGAAAGAAAAACGCCACCGGAGGTTCCGACGAAGAGATTCGCACCGGAAACGAAAAGAGCAGAGACATAAGTGCCCGTCATGCCAGCCGATGTCCAATTTGTACCATTGCTGGTGGAAAGAAAGAGGCCGTTTTCAGTCAAGACAAAGAGATTCGGACCGGAAGCCAAAAGAGCAGACACATGAGTTCCCGTCAAGGCGGCGTTTACTGATGTCCAGTTTGTGCCACTGTTGCTTGAAAGGAATACGCCACGATAAGTCCCAGCGAAGAGATTCACGCCTGAAACGGCAAGAGCGCTGACCCAAGTGCTCGGCAAGCCCGTGTTGACCGCGGTCCAGTTTGCGCCGTTATTCGTAGAAAGGTAGACACCGCCAATGTCAAGCCCGGCATACGTATTTGTGGCGCTTACCGCCAAACACGTCACAACGTGTCCGTTCGGTCCATCAGTTGGCTGCCAAGGCACCGAAGAATCAAATCCCTTGGGGGAAATCGGGTCTTCTGTTTTCCTGCAACCCGGAGCAAGGATCAGAAGCAGGAAAATGGCCGATATCACGCGTCCGATGTTCATGATGACATCCTGGAATCTGGGTGGCAATTGCAACTAACGATTTCAGGCAAAACGCCGTGCCGTTGCGAACTCCTTCTAGAAATCAAAATGTGTGAGCAACGGCATTGAGCGACTCCACGTGCCAAGACTAGTTTTGATTCTGCCAACATCAGCCTGCGAGCGTCGGTTTGCTGGTGGTTAGGCGAAGTCGTCTTGCGTCGCCCCACAGTGGTCAAGGGCCGGTCAAGTAAATGATCTGACAGACGTCGCCGCCGCACACGAGCTTTCCGTTGCCATCGAAGTGCCAACTGAAATGCGAACCAATGTGTGCCGCGACCTTGTCTTTGGGTTTGCTGGTCTGGTCGACGATTCGCTGATTAAGCCATTTGTTTAGAGCTCCAGTGAACAGGTCAGAAATCTGAACTAGGTCATTGGCCTCGGAACTCGCGCTATCGATTTTATCTGAATCAAGTTTGACTTGTGCGTCAGCGAACTCTACCCGGAAGGCATCGAGTAACTTGCGAGTGAGTTCGCGCATCTTGAACACATCAGTGGCTGGATCGGCATCCTTGGTGAGATGCAGTGTGAGCGGCGGAGACAAGCGTCCACTGGTGATTTCAGACTTGATGCCGTCGATCAACATTTCACCGAATCCTTGGTAGAGATCATCCAAGCGACGGTTTGCGGGAATCAGGTCATTTCTCGCCACGAGTCCTTTGAAGGCGTGTAGGGGCGTCGAAGCCAGCAATGCATCGAAGAACTGGCATGCCGCATCGGCGTCGCTCATGCTCTTCAAGTGCTTGAAGTGGAATTCACCTCGGTGGCCGAACGATCTCCGCCAGTCCGCGAGGGATCTGTATGCCTGGCGGTGATGGTCCACATTGTACAGCCAGAGGCTACCAATGATGAGGCATCTGTCGGTTTTGCCGCTTTCGTCAGCGAAAGCGAAGACTGGGGAGAAGTCGGGTGCGGCCTGAGCATAGGATTCTGCCTGGTCTAGTTCGCGCTTCATTCGAAAAGCGGCAACTTCCGGCGATGCGCGAAATAGGCCGTAAGTGTTCTGCAGTCTGGCTCTATGGCGTTGCATATCATAGAACTTGGGGATGTTGTACAAGTCGTTCAGTCGGATGGTATCGCCAGAGTGAACAAGATTTGGGTAATAAGTCCTGAGCAGCTTGATCGACAGTGTGATGTCGGAATCCCGAGTTGCAGGGTAGTAATTGAGCGTGTGTGCAACCTTAAGAAGGAGCGTGTCCTCTTTTCCAGCGTTGACTCGAAGCATGAGCCTACGTATGGCAGCGGTCTTCCTGCGCAACGAGTCGTTTTGGCGACGACGTCTGATTCTCGACTTCGACGATTTGCGTCTGGTGTTCATTGTTTCCTCCGTGCCATGCACGAAAGTACACAGCACCCTTACAAAGTACAAGTACTATTCTTGAGATAGCCTCCAGTAATCTTTAGTACTTGCCTCTTTCGACCGGTTATTCAATTCTGACTACTCCACCCGCGATTAGACTGAACCCGACGGAGACAGGTCTTTTTTGTTCCAGCTGTGCTATTCTTTCCTCCATAGAAATTCTGAAGTTGCGAATTCTGCCCCTATAAAGTCTTACTATCGGGTCATCTGGCTTCTTTCCTTGCCCGACGAGCTTTCCGGTCGTCTCCTCTGCTTTCTTTATCTTGATTGCGGTCGCCTGCCTGACGCTCTCGATCTGGTTGTCCACTAATGTGTCATTGGTTCTTCTTAGTTTTTCCTCCTCTTCCTCGCGAATCATTTCGAGGTATTCTCCTGCCTCTCTGAACGCTCTGTCAAATTGCTCAGGTTGATACGTCACAATGTTCTGAGCATCAACGGATTCCGCTTTTACTATTTCACCCAGGAACTTGTCGGAGAGTTCATCTCCTATGTGCACTTCGTTCTGTTCCAGGCTAACAAGAATTGGTAGAAGAACAAGCTCTTTCTTCAGAGCTGTCTTCTCTAGCAGGAAGATGAAAAAGAGATAATTGCCTGTCCGATCGCTATGTGTCTTCAGACGAAGCTGAGCCGTGCTGCAGATTTGCTGTTTCTCTTCATCGTAATACCGCTTGATAGCCTTCATTATGGGATGATGGATTGTGATGAATTCCAATGAGTCATCCCTGCAGGCTTCTTGGTCATTAAACGTCACCAATGCGCCACCATCGAAAGACAGTTTTCTTTCGACCTCTTTTATGTTCTCGCTCGGGGAAGAATATCGGGCTACAAATCTTCGGAAGTCATCATCAGATTTCAGGACGAAAACACGAGATCTGGCGGTCTTCGGGGGAAGTAGCGTCGTCTTGGAGAAGTTCCTCTTGATGAAGGCATTGAGAAGAAACATTACTTCATCGGCAGTTATGAACCGTTTTGTTTCCAGTATTCTTGTCACCTGTTGATTGAAATACTCATCTTGGCCTATGAATTTTTGACACTCTTGCTCGAACTCTTCCAACTCTTTCTGCCTTCTTTGTATGTTTTCGGCGACCTTGTCGATCTTCTGTATCTTTTGTTTATGAGTAAGCTTTGTATTAAAGATGTCTCTAGTCAACTCTGATATTTGATCACCCAAGATCGCATCTAAGTCGCCGATATATTGTTCGAAGATCTTTATTCTGTTGTACAACCGGCGCAAGATCTCATCATCTATAGTGCCCACCATAGAAAAGTTGTAGATGAGGATTTTTTCGTGGCGCTGTCCATACCGGTCCAACCTCCCGATTCGCTGTTCAACTCTCATCGGATTCCAGGGTAAGTCATAATTGAAGATCGCATTGCAGAATTCGAAGTCCAGACCTTCGCCGCCCACTTCTGAAGACAGTAAGATATTTGTCTCATCAGTGTCACGAAATCTCTTTATGATTCGTTTTCTGTCTTTAGCAGGTATGTCGCCATGAATCAGTGCTACTCTGTCTGCGTACTCTGTCGCGCACAGCTTTTTTCTTAGGTACTCTAATGTCCGTTTGAAGAACGCGAAAACAATTATCTTCGACTCGGGATCTTCTTTCTGCAGGCGGCTTAGGGCTTCAAGAAATTTTTCAAATTTCGTGTCAGTGTTACCAACCTTTTTCGCGCTTCCCTTGAGATTCCTAACAGTTGAAAGTTCTGATTTATCCAGCTTCCAGTGCAAATCAACGTCTGCTGACTGATCGATTACGTCGCCATTGTCCCCAGAAGGAGCCTTTACGGTTCCTTTGTCTATGATATTTTCCAAGCTCTCTTTCATGGCCTGAATACAGCTTGCTACCTGTCTTTGCGGCATAATGACTGCAAATGAAATTCCCTGCAGCGATCCAGATCTTGCCGTGAAGCGTTCTGCCACGAAATTGGTAACAGCATTGTAGAATTCCATTTCTGCTGGCGTAAACTCCACGCGAATCACTCTCGCCTCTCTGACGGGAAACTGAATTTCAACGTCTCTCTTCTTCGTCCTTGTAAAGACATACGATAAGCAGTTCAGCTCGATGAGAAGCTTCTGCAAGCGAATTGCCTGCTCACGGCTCAGTCTGCTGTTCTTACCAAGTAGATCTATTGCTTCGCGATAGAATGAATTGCCAAGAAACCTCGCTCTCTGTGGACCTTCTTCCACCTTTCTGAGCAATTGTAGCGCTGCGCTTGGATCGTACAACCTCCGCAATGCATTATTTAAGTGTTCATTAGGCTCGATAAGGTTGTGAAACAACGCAAAATCTGAAAACTCTTCTGGAATGAGCAAACTCAGGAGATTGAAGAGATCTGGAGTTCCAAGCTGTAAAGGCGTGGCGGAGAGAAAGAGCATAGCATCTGATGATTCCGACAAGACCTCCCCGAGTTCACTACTCAAGGTTTCTGGGTTTCTCATGTGATGCGCTTCGTCTACAACCGTTATGTCTAGGTTCGGTGACACCTCTCTGAGGCGTTCTATCATCTTGCCTGAGCGGAGGCTCTGAAGAGAAACAATTCCTCTGAGCTTTTCTCCTTGACCATATTCTCTATATCTCTCTAGGAACCTCATAAGGTCATCTCTCTTCAACACGTCGAAATCCAGCCCAAACCTCTTCTTCATCTCGTTTTCCCATTTCGTGGTCAGCATCGAAGGGCACACAACCAGAACCCTAGATAGCCCACCCAATCTTGCAGACATCTCAGTAATGATGATTCCGGCCTCTATCGTCTTTCCCAGGCCAACTTCATCGGCCAGAAGAAGTCTTTGTTTCGCTGTGTTGAGGAATTTGAGGACCGGCTTGAACTGATGGACCTGAAACTCAGTGCGAGAGGCATAGAAAGTATACAGGTTGTCCGACAATGGTCTTTCCAGCTTCTTATAGATCAACGATAGGATGAAGTCTTCACTCCGCGAGAATTCTCCTGCTCTCAATAGCTGCTCGACGGATTTTGGCGGGACAAACTTTTCAAGGGAATCCTCTGGATAGTAAGGGCTAGGCTCGCTTGGATTGACAGAAATGGGGTGGAACAGTTTGCCTCTCCGCTCCCGAGGCTCACCATCAATGATTCCTACCTTGTTCCCGAAGGACCTTATCGTGACCCTGTCACCTTTGGAGAATTTGGCTTCCATAAGGAATACCTCACACCTTTGGCGTGTTCAATTCTTGGGGAACCGCACTTCTGTCGTTACGCTGGCGTCAAACGAGAAGCTTGCCAGCAGCAGACCAACCGTCGTTGTGCAGGGGATCAGGCGAAGAAACTATTGCGGTCGTTTCACTCAGAATCCTTCGCAGTTGGTAATTGAAGAATCTTTATTTCGGGGAGGGAAGCCCCGATGATTCCCTGAAGATCTCCATACATTCCAGCAGTATTCTGAATGACCCGCTGGATCTGCTTTTCGCGCTTCGCCCAGGCTTTTTCCGTTGCCCGTTTCTCAGCATCCAGGTCGTCTTTCATGGTGACGAAGGATTCTACGATGGCTTCAACACGCTGGCGGAACTCGGAACCAGAAAGGTACTTATACATAAGATCCATCTTCTCGCTTTTCCCTATAAGGGCATTTCTGGCCTGAGCTAGTTCGACTAGGCTCACCCGTAGAGCCATCGCCAGCCCTACAACGGACTGGAAGTCGGTCACCCAAACACCATCAAGATATCCAAATCGATTGAGACCCTTGGGAAGAACCGAGGAGACGATCACCGCAAGGTCAACCTTAGCCTGACGCTGGTCATTCTTGAGCTTATCAATCCACCCGTCACTCCAGGACTTGGTGCGTTTTGCTTCCCAGAGGATTGAGCCGCAGTTGCTTCCAGGGGACCAATTGACCCTTTGAATCACATCTCCCCCCTTTGTGCCTTTCGAGACCGGCTCTATGTCATCCAGGCGAAATGTCGAGCGCAACAATTCTTCAAGTTCCAGTTCCAAAGCTTCGCCTTGAGCTTGCTGGGACCCCTGCTCAGATTTTCGCCTAAGTTCTTCTATCTGCCTTCTCAAATCTGCAAGCTGCTCGTCTTTTTCCCTGTCCTTGAGTTGATGTTCTTCAAGTGCCTTTGACGAAGCCTCGTCCCAGATTGTCTTGCGCTCTCTTGCAAGAGTACGTTCGGTATCGAGTTTGATCGTGCGTTCTAATTCATCAAGCTCCCGCTGTTTCTTGAGAAGCTCGAGTTCCTTCTTTTCAGCGTCTTTGAGCTGTTTGGACTTCTTCTCCAGTTCCGACTTGAGGTCGGCAAGCTCGGTAGAGACGGACTCTTCAGCGGCCTTTCTTGCTTGTCGTTCGAGTTTAGCTTTCTCTTTGTTCAGCTTTTCGTCGAATTCTTTCTGCTGTGCATCAAACGCCTTCTCAAATTCCTTGTCCTTACGTTTAGATTCTGCTTCAAAGTCTTTTCTGAGCTTCTCCTCGATGTCGTGAGTAATCGCTTCGCTCAACTGTATTCTCTTGCCACAATGTGGACAAGTTATGGATTGGTCGGCCATATGGACTCCTTGCTAATGGTTTTTTCGCCTATCGGGGCACTACGCCGTCCCGCCCTGCCAACATTCTATCAAAAGACGGGCGCGATGGAGCGACCTCAATATTCATCTATCAACAAAGGGAGCGTCGTAGTGCCCATTGTTATGCGCCGCTCAGCGATAAAGAAAATCAAATATGGATGTTAATCTCTTTCCACAAATGTGACAGCGCTTCAGATCAGGATATGTTCTCATGAAGCAATGGGGGCATTTGACGCTCGCGACGCGAACAGGCTTCAATGGCTTCATTGATCTTAGTGCGACTTGTCTGGATTGCAGTTTTCTTTCCTCTACCTCATGGGCAAACTGGTAGGCTATGTACTGAGTATAATTATCGGTGAGAGTTGTCTCAAATGGCTCAAGGTCCGAGAACAGGCTGGTGCAATCATCAGCGTCTGAAAAGGCATCTGGAACGTCTGGAAGATAAGCCAATCTGGCTCGCAAAGTTGGATGTGAGCTGAATGCTTTCTGGTTCTCGAGTAGGGCGTCGGATTCGAATTGATCGGAATACTGCCACACTTGAGGGAGCAAATCGCGAAAGGTGGCATAATAGTTAATGAATGCCTTGTCATCCTTCAGCAAGTCAATGATCTGATCTTTCGAGAGAGAGTCGAAAGAGCGCGAGAGGCGAACGGTCTTTCTAAGACCGCGTGAAAACGTTTCTGACCCGCAAAACGATGCAGCGATCGTGTCAGCTCTTCTTTCTCTGATACGTGATACGAATAAATCGAGAAGCTGAAAAAGTTTGAGATAGCCGACGAGCATCGCATACGGTGGCAGCATCGGTGCCTTCATCATCAAGCCGAGAAAAGCCTCACCGATATCGTCGCTGTTGCTTCGCAACTCCGAGCGCAATCGCGTGATACTTGACCGTGTACCCACGTAAACTGGGAGTACGACTGAGGAGTAGAGAGTATCCTTCCCAGTGAAATGAGCAAATTCGTGCGCGAGTATGGCACGGAGCTCGTTAACAAACAATCCGGTAAGTACTGGCAGTCCAAGTGCCAAAATCTTGCCCTTAACGATGCCATTGAGAGTCTGAAGCTTTCCATTTTGGACGAAGAAGTTTGGCTGTGCGTGAAGAATAACCGAATCTGGAGGTTGAGTACCAAGAGCGCGGCAAACTGAGTTGATGAAAGCCCGTAGCTTGGTTTCCTTGCGAAGATCAACGGGAAGCGCTAGCTCGAACCGAGGGTTTCGGAAGAAGCTCTTCCAAATGCCCCTTAAGCAAGCATAAGTGGCGATAAGAGCGCCGAACCCAACGAGTTTTTCAAGCGTTTGGTTACTCGAGGAAGCGTTAGAGAGATGACTGGTGGCTTCAACAAGCCAAAACCATATGGCGAGCGGTATGGCCGCGGATATCAACAGGATGAAATAGACTCCCGGCACGAAAAGCAGAGCCAAGAAAAGCAGCACGTACGGAGTCCGGGGAACTGGCTTGTCAGACCTAGAGTACGATGTCATGGTGCAGAAATTCTTGATTCGCTGGGTGGCGCTTAACGTCCCGCCGCAACACGCAGCGGTTTTCGGTGACCTAAGATCTGTCCTCGCTCAATCAACGCCTATCAAATGACACCAAAAACCGTTGAGCGAGCTCATTTAATAATGCCAATTAAGTTCTGACTTTGCCTACACAGAGAGCAAGCGCCCCTTTGCCGCTTGTTATGCGTTCGTTGGTTTGCGTAGTATGCTTAACGAAAACCATTTCTGAATTGTGTTCACTTGTTTCGGTGACTACTTCGCACCTGGCGTCTTGTACGAGGGTAATCGCTCTTTGAATAGCTTGTACTCGGTCAGGTCAAAGCCAAGCCGTCGCCACGCGACCGTCTTCACGAATACCGGACCCGGGGACAGCTCTGACGTATTCCAAAGAACCGACAGAATCCAACTTTCGCCAGTCTGAGTGTTAATCATGAGATAGTTGTGTTTATCTCCGACAGGGTGGGGATCGACAAGGGTAAGTGAGTCTGGTTGGAGATAGAGATTGTCGATCTCAATGACCTGGTACCGCTGATTGGATTGACTGACCGTCTGAGCCTGACTGTTCCACGCAATGAAAAACCAGATGACCGAGAAAAGGAGAAGAATCCGATTCATTTGAAAATCCCTTCGATTATGGTTGGTCGCAAACCAATCACGCATAACGTTTCGGCAAAACGGTGGAACGAGCACAACTGATCTTCTTACCAAGCTTCGACATAGCCATATCAAATGAGCGAGCGTCGTAGTGCCCTTTGTTAGGCGTAGCCGTGCGGTGTCTAAGTGCTAAACCAGAGAAATTGATGCTGCAGCACAACAAGTGCTTGTGGCGGTTGCGACATCTTTTGTCGATAAGAAAACATGAGCATATCGAAAACAAAGCCGATGGCAATGTTAATATCTCTGTCAAAAAGCCGATCGCGAAACTCCGCGGTGGACTGACTAAGTTGCGCTGGGTCAAAATGAGAATAACTGGAGAGAGCTCGCAGATTCGCGAGATAAGGAGCTTGCTTCAGCCTCACGGCCTTTTCGACAAAGGCCGCCGCGATTTGTGAACGTGCTTTCCATCGAGTTTCCGCTTCGTCAGCGAAAATTGCCGGATCGTAGCGCCAAGAATTTCCGAATACTCGCGCTCCAACATCTTTGCGGCATTGTTCAATGGCGTCAATATCGTCAAATGGACCCTTGATGTCTCGCAGGAAGGGATCTGATTTACACAACTTGGAATAAGCAGGAGCATTCTCCACAAACTGTGCTTTGCCATATAGGAAGAAGTTTTCAGCAAGGCGCTTGCATTTGTCTGGTTGGCTTTCCGAGAAACTCGCGACCCAGAAGAAATCGATGCAAGCCTCGAGTAGATTCCGGAAGATGGCTCCAGATTCTGACATGTAAGGGGACGAGAGTTTTAACATGGACATCAAATTACTAGCGGCGACTCGAATGCACGCCGCAAAGTATCGATCAGTGTCAGCATGCTTCTCAAGTTCGTGTGCCTGCTCATCGGCAAAGCGCCACACTTGTTGTGCCACTTGTGTGAGTTGATTCCTCTCTGGTCGGGGCATAGAGTCTCTAGTTGGTTTCAGTATGTCTACGATTGACATGGTGATTCCTCAAGCACGGTTACACTTAACGTTCGGGGCACTACGGCGTTGGTTTTGCCCCTATCAACTGACCAATTTTCTCGCGCCAAAAACAATGGAGCGACCCCTCTATATTTAGCCAAACTCTGTTTCAACATTGCCTATCCAGCGTGCGCCTGCCCGCCACGCCTCCGCGTCTTGTGCGTCCGCCGTCTTTTGGCGGAATCTTTTGGCGGAAGCGCCCCGCGTGGCGGGGCAAGCCGGTTTGCCGCTTGTTATGTGCCTGTGGCCGCCCACATCTCCGGGCGAAATCAAACCACGGCCTCAAGTCGAAAACGATTCAGTGCATCAAGAAAGTCGGGTTCTGTTGGAAACGTGCCGGCCGCAGCGTCGGCATTGTATTCGAGAATTCGGTTGGCTGCCCTGATCGCTTGACGACCGAGGATTCGCTTCTGGTCGGCATCCACGACCAATTCGGTTGTGGAATTGCCAGTGAGTTCAATGTCCCTTCTGTCAGAAGCCATCTGTAGAGACCAGTCCACTGCAGCGACGAGGCTAGCGAGCGCATCAGCACGCTTGCCTGCTCGAAAGTTTGTCTCAGAAGACTCATAAAGAAGGCGGAGTTTTTCCATGTCTTCCACGTGACTGAGTTTTTCGTGCGCGAGCAACGAATCCGGGATATAGTCAAGCAAGCGTTGTCCAAATTCATCCGCCAGGAAGCGCGCAAGGAAAAACAGAGTATTGTCGAGATGGAATCTTGTCGTGTTGGCATCCGGAGATGCGAACAAATGCTGTATTTGATTTCTTTGTTCATGGAGTAGATCAAGATTAGCCCGTTCGAAGATCGGCACGCCTAGTTCTTCGAGTTGTTTGTAAGCATCAAGGAGCGAAATTGACTCTTTGCCCCCTGGCTTCATGACCGGCCTGCCGCCTGTGCGGACTCGCTCCTTCAGGGCAAGTTCAACAGCCTGATCCATGTGGAGTATCGTTAGTTTATGGTCTAACGTGTCCCCAACGGTGAAATGTTGTAGTCCATGCACGAGGAGGTCAAGCGCCATTTGGAGCATAGGAGATAACATGGGTTGCCTCCGGGCTACACTTGAGATGCGGGTGATAGTGTAGTCTCGATTGTTTTCTCACCCTTCCTTGTGAGTACGTATTGAGTCGGCGAGCCTGATGGTTGAGATTTGGCTTTCATGATCAAGCCACTTCTTGTTAGGAGGAGAAAATATTGCGCGGTGTTGCTCCGAGCCTCCTTGACTTCTTCATAGCAATCATTGATTTCCTTGACGCCAAAGGTCGCGGCGGAACGGTTCTTTTCCAGGAAATATCCAAAAGCTAGAATCTTGTCTTGGTGTGTCTTGTTGGGTACGCGCTCGACGAATTCAACCAAGGATTCTTCCTTACCGAGTGGTTGGCCGCTGGTCGCGGGCATAGTCTTTGTCGGCTCGGTGGCAGAAGGAGTTGAGGGAGCGACCGCACCCATGGTACGCATGCGAGAGCCAGATGAGGAAATGAGTTGCTCGGCGTAGTCCTTGAGGGCTTTCACGTACTCCTCAGGCCCAGAGGCTTCGACCTCGACGTCGGCTACCCGTATCCTGAAGTGAAACTGTTGGTCGTTTGGCATTTGTGATTCTCCTTTTTGTAGTGTGGTCTATGAGTTACCTCAAATTGCTGTACGGCAGAAGAGATCAGGTGTGGGCGGCCATGGGACATAACGTCCGAGCAGGCCGCCGTTGCGAACCGCCGCACTAGAGAGTTCCGATTTGGCGGCGGGACGCAATGGAGCGAGCTCTTTACATTATGCCAATCTTCGTTTTACGTCTTGCCTATCCAGAGAGCGAACGCCGGCCTGCGATGTGTTAAGCGCAGCCGCATGACGGAGAAAGCTATGAGTTCGCACGACTCTCACCTCGGTAAGGCTGCGAGAGTTAGAGATCAATTCTTCCCGTCGGAAGTGTGAGTCCGCCGACGATTGAGTTTGACTTGACGAGCGAATCTTGGAGACCCCGCCTTTTCTCTAAAACTCTTTTTCCCACGGCCAGAGCAGACGATACCACCACTTTCTGCTGCGTTGCGCCTAACGTGTGAAATTAGCAATTTTGTTCTTACTGCTTGTGTGGGAGCAATGACGTATTACGTTGCTACTCCACAGCGTCGTAAAAAACGAATTACATTCTTTTCCCTTGTAGAAACAAGAAGCTTCTTCATCGCTTTTCATCGCGAATCCAGAGGTCTACCCCCTCAACTAGATCTCTTTGAAGTACGTTGGCAGGTGGTCTTGGAGTGTCTGTAGGCCACTCAGATACTCCGAGCAGCCGCGGTGCTGCGTGGAAAGTCTAAGTAGCTAAGCAGCTTTGAATATTAGCACCGGTACGTCGGGCAACGCTCGAATTCAAGCTAGTCAATTCCGCACAGGGTGTCAATGGGGTAAGGTACTGATTCTTGCTTGTAGGGTTTTCCCCTACGGTTGTAGGGTTTTGCCCTACGGTGAAGACCGTAGACGATAGCGAGAAATCAGGAATCACTCTCCCGCGCTAATTGGGACTCCAAGCCGCCGCGTCGCGTAAGAAACCGGATCGCGCGTATCGAGGCGGGGAGTTAGGCCCAATACCGGAAACTTGGTGTTCTTGCTCGGAGCGCATTCACCGTCCCACACCCCCGGATCGAAGGCCAAAAGCCCCCCTGCGTCTGCTTTTTCGAGCGCAACAATTGAGGAGCCCGGCACTCGGGTGGCAATGCCCTCGGGTTTCCTAAATACAACAACGCCCCTTTTATCCCCCATATATCCCCGGTGACCGCCGCGGTCAAACGGCGGCCACCGGTCTTCTAGCCCCAGGACCCCTACGCCCCAGGCTTCGAAGCTGTCGCCTGCGCAGGCCGATGCCTCGTCCCCAGGTCCTTGATCACCCTCGCGGCAAAATACTCGTTGTAGAACTGCGTCTGGCTCCCCCTCACAAGCTCCATCAGACGGTCCAGCTCCTCAGTGAGCGTCTTGTCCGCTACGTCGAAGAGCTCCAGCAGGTTGGTGCGAGCTCCTACCCTCTCCGCTGCACTGCTCTCACGCTGGCCGATCGACGTACTGTACGTATCGACCTTCTTCTGGCACTCCGTCAGCATCGCCGGCGTGACGCCAAAGTCCCCCAGCCCCGAAGCATACTGGTTCGCAGTCTTGAGCAGAGACGACGCCTTCGCCGCAAGTTCGGTATCCCGCAGCCGCCGCAGCGCCCACTCCGATACGTCCGCCTTCTGCTTGAGCTCGGGATCGTTCTTCACCCCGGCATGCACAAAGAGCGCGGAGGTGATCGGAATGAGCGCTCCCACCAGCTCATCCTCCGCCTGGTTCTTGGCGGCCACCTTCCCCATCCCTGCCCCCTCCAGCTCGCTCGACTTGCCCTTGATCCCCTCCACGGTGCTTCCGAACCGGCCGACGGCTCCGGCAAACGCAGGATAGCCCGCTGTCTTGTCCCCGTTGGCGTCCAGCAGCGTCTGGACCGCCTCGTACATCGTGAGCTTGTTCTCTTGGTTGTTTGTCATAACGACCTCCGATCATGATTGGTGGTTGGATTGTTGGTTATTCCCCCCCTCCGAATTGACGTCGTGGCTTGCTCTGAGCCCCCGCTTGAGGCGCTGACCGCATTATTCCACCAGATAAATGCTTTGCGCGACCTGAAGATGCCTTTGCGTAACCTGAAGACCGCATTGCGCGACCTGAAGATGCCTTTGCGTGACCTGAAGACCGCATTGCGCAACCTGAAGATGCCTTTGCGTGACCTGAAGACCGCATTGCGCAACCTGAAGATGCCTTTGCGTGACCTGAAGACCGCATTGCGCAACCTGAAGATTGCATTGCGCAACCTGAAGATTGCATTGCGCAACCTGAAGATTGCATTGCGCAACCTGAAGATGCCATTGCGTGACCTGAAGATTGCATTGCGCAACCTGAAGATGCCATTGCGTGACCTGAAGATTCCATTGCGCAACCTGAAGATGCCATTCCGCAACCTGAAGATGGCTTTGCGCCGGTCGAAGATGACATTGCTTCAGCCGAAGACCTCATTGCGCTACCCGAAGTTGTCATTGTTGAAAAAAAGTTCTCATTGTTTGCAATGAAGATTGCATCGTTCAACCTGAAGTTCTCATTGCTTCGAACGAAGCCTTCATTTTCTGACCTGAAGAGCCCAACCGAGTCCTATCTCCCCTCCCTCGATGGGAGGAGGGGATGAAGGGGAGGGTGAAGCAAGAAAGCGAACTCGAATTCATTCGAGCCTTGCATCGAACCTCCTGAGAACCATCGTAAGCCACGACCCTCTCCCCGCCAACAAGCATGGCGGGCGAGCCGACCTCCCCCATCAAGGGGGAGGTGTTCACACTCGGAAGAATGATGCGAATGCCATTATGTGGTCTTGACCTCCCCTCCCTCAACGGGAGGGGACTAACCCCTCTTTCTGTTCAGGTCAATAGTGTAGTCGAGCCTGAGAGCGTCAATGATCTTCTTGAGGTTCTTTTGCCGAGGGTAGAAGTATCCGCGGACGTAGTTGCCTATGTATCCCCTGGGAATCTCTGTCCTACGCGCCAATTCTGCCCTTGTGATGCCAAGTTCCCCCATTCTCGTTCTGAGCGTTTCCGCAAGATGCTTGTATCGTGGTCGCTGTGCTCGCGCTCTCTTGAGTTTCCAGATATACTGTGTTACTGTTCTCACGCCCTTCTTCTCTGCCAACTGCTCAAGATATTCGCGTTGAGTGAATACCCCCTTCTTCGTCTTTCGCCAATGGCAAACGTAGGCGTAATATGATTTGAAGCCGAGTCGCCTTGCGACGTTGTTAAGATACTCTGGATACTTCAAGCCTTGCTTCTCTCGGAGCTTGGCCTGATAGTGCCCGCGTGAGCCGATCTCAATGGAGTCCCGAACTTTTTGCTGTTTCTTGTCCCGATCACTCATAGCTGCCACGTTTTTCTCGCCCTCTCCAACGCCTGTCTGAGCTTCCCGATGTCGTTCTTGGGTATTGCAGCAGCGCGTCGCTTTGTCAACGTCGAGTCTCTTTTTGTGGTGGCATCAGATGGTATAGCCTGAGTGCCTCTCCGATCTTCTTCAAACGCTCTGGTCTTGGATACATATAGCCGCTCAAATACTCGCGAATGTGTTGGTGCGCAATCCCAGTTTTCTCGGCAAGCTCCTTTGCGCTTATCCCGAGTTGATCGAGTGCATAACGCAGAGTCTCGGCTAACTCTCGATAGCGTGGGCGCTTCGCCCTCTCTTTCATCAGAAGCTCATTGTATTGAGTTGTGGTCTTTACCCCTTTCCGTTCCGCCAACTGCTTGACGTATTCCGCTTCGGTGAGTGCGCCCTTCTTGGTCTTGCGCCAGTGGTCAAGGTATTCCTTGACCGAGTGGAAGCCGCGTTGTTTTGCCAGATATTCGAGATAATCCGTGTAGTCGCGGAATCCGTGCTTCACCGCAAGTTCTTTGAAGTAATGGTCATAAACTCCAGCGTCCGCGGAGTCTTTCACTCTCAATCGGCCTTTGCCGGTGGGTTTCACCTTCTTCCTCGCGTCTTGTAGATTCTTCCGTGTGCTATGCTCCAAATATAACATCGCACAGAGGGTGCAGTCAAGGACAAATTTGTCCTTGACACAAGACTCGGCAACTTGGTGCTCCTTAGATCCCTCACCGCTAGCCAGCCCTCCCCCGTCGAGGGGGGGAAATGTCCTTGGGGAGTCTGATCCGAGGCAACACTCTCGAATCTGCTCCAACACTCCGTCCAGGTTCTTCAAGACCTCTGTATTCCAAAATCGCATCACCTCAAATCCTGAATCCGCGAGCGCGGCATCCCGCTTTCTGTCTTGCTTCTTCTGAAGTGCATGGTGGCCTCCATCCAGCTCGACAATCACTCTGCGTTCGAAGCAGACAAAGTCAACCACTGCGTTCCCGATGGGCTGCTGCCTACGGAATTTCAGCCCATCGAGCTGTCGTGCTCGCAGGTGCTGCCAAAGAAGCCGCTCAGCGTCGGTCGAGCGCTTTCTCAACATCCTGGCAACTCGCGTGAGCCTTGATTTCATTATGCTTCACCCTCTCCCCGCCAAAGAGCATGGCGGGCAGGCTAGCCTCCCCCATCGAGGGGGAGCTGTTCATACTCGGGAAAATGAAGCGAACCCTGTTAGGTGCCTTTGACCTCTCCTCCCTCGACGGGAGGGGACTAAGGGGAGGGTGAAGCAAGAAAGCGAACTCGAATTCTTTCGAGCCTTGCATCGAACCTCCTGAGAACTATCCTAAGCCTCCACCCTCTCCCCGCCAACAAGCATGGCGGGCGAGCCGACCTCCCCCGTCGAGGGGGAGGGGTTAATGTCCCTCTCCCCGCCAAAGAGCATGGCGGGCAGGCTAGCCTCCCCCATCAGGGGGGAGGTGTGATAAGCTAGTGCCACTTCTAAAAAGTCCCGCTGTACGGGATCCCGCTGTTTTTAGTTTCTTATGGTTGCGGGAAAATCTTGTGTTTCTTGTCTGAGCCCTTTCCAAAAAGGCAGTAGTGCTCGTTTCCATTTGCAGTCGCGTTATCGATAAACACAAGATCACTTTATGGAAACGGCACTGGATTTTCGATCGCTTCAGCAAGGAACAGCACTACAAACGTATCTCCAATTGGAACGTCAGACGATTGTCAACATCCCCGAGGATCTCATCCGCCCCAGAGCCGATGCTCTTGACTCCTTCCTTCTGAGTCCTTGCGTACTTGATCCAGAGACCGATCCCCCGACCGATCTCATATCTTGTCAGGAGATACCATCGCAGGCCTCTTCCAAACAGAGCTGGATTGGAAACTGCGCCGAACGGCTCGCTCTCGTATTCATACATCCGAGAATCGTAGGAATCGGTCTGGAATGCGGCGACGCGCGCATCCATCTGAAAGCCGGCAAGAGGGCCCCACCGGATGTCTTGGTACATCATGATCCCCTTCTCCCTCCCTCCGGTCGCGCGATACTCCACACCCACCAACTCGATTCTGCTTCGCCACCGGAATGTCCTTGAGGAGTTCATCTCGATCGTCGCCCGGTAGTTCCTCTGGGATCTCGGTTCGACGGTGTGGTCGAGCCGGCCGAACTCATCCAGGACGATGGTTTCGTCGGTTTTGCTCTTATGCTTGAACTGCAGATTAAGGACAAGCTTCCGGGAGACCTTCACCTCGGTCGACGCGAGGAAATCGTGACCGGATGAGGGGAGCCGACTGGTCCAGGTCTTCCACGGGAAAGCAAACTGGTCAAAATATGTCGCTATTTTTATCCACGGGAGCGGTCGGACCGACAGACCCAGGTACGCACCCGATTCATTCCTCGGCGGGCTGCCTGATTCGCCGAACGAAGCGCTATGGGGGCTGAGGAAGTCCCTCGGATACGATCGGACCAGGCAAGCCACATCGACGTCTGGATGAGGCCTCAACACAACTCCGGCGAGACCCGAGAACGCGTTGCTGCGGTCACGGGCAATCTCCGAAAAAGCGCTCACTCGATCTTGCGTATACGCCGCATCGCATCCGATCACGGCGGCAACATCGCTCGGCGAAACCGAGAGCGTCGAGGGCTGAACGGGACGGGTGAAGTGAGCCTGATAGGCGGAGACGCCAAGCTTGAGGCCTTCCAATGGCACAACCGATGCCCGGAGGCCGAGCGTCCGTTCGCGCAATTGATGCTTCCGGCGCAGCTCAGTTTCCGTCCTGTAAAGCCCTGAATTATCAAACCCCGTCACGACACCGTTTGAATCCACTGTGGCGTTCACGGGCTTGTTGGAATACATGAGGGCGAGGCTGAGCCAGCCCAGCGAAACGTCCGCCGCTGCACCCCGGAAGTACCCGTTTTCATCAGTCGACGAGTAGGGCCGGATGCCTGCGCCGTTCTTGCGCGCGGGCGAGATAACCTCAGCCCCCTTGGAGAGCCCAACCGACCGCGAAAACACCAATCCTTCAGCCGACTCCACTATGAAATCGCCGATGATGATGCGTGTTGACCATTGAGGAAGTGTTGCCGCAACGTGGCCGGCCACGAAATCGGCGATGCTCCTCTCCCCCGCATCCTTCTCCGTAACAACACCGAGCTCCAGGGAGAAGGGCATCAACATCTGACGGTCACGCGCCCAGCGAGGAGGAAGGTTCTCGCCCTCCTCAACGCGCGCGAGGAAGCGATTGTATAACTTCAGCTGAGACCCGGGATACGTCCCATCCCGGAAGCCGCGGCGCAGTTGAAGGTTCTGGGTCGACCTCGTGCGAAAGGAAACGGAGCCCAATCGCATACCATTCCCTGTGTTCTGGAGAGGCCCCGCCCTGATGAACGGGCGAATTCGTGCAAGGAGCTCTGCAGACATGCCCTCGACGCCAAGTAAATCATCCACATTCTCAAACCAGCGCGTTGCCCGGAAGCGGACAAGATTGTGCGCGACGATTGGGGTCACCCCCGGCAGCTGTTGAAAGTCGGCCTCGCTGGCAGCGTTTGCATCAAGCGGGTTATCCTGCAGACTCGTCAGAAGGTCCATCAATTCAGAGTCCTCCGCGTCCTGCGTTGTCTGCTCGAGGAGATCCTCCAAATCGACGTCCAGGCGCTGCCGGAGTGTATCCGATTTCCCGACCTCCTGGGCAAGCAGCGTTACTCCGGAAAACTGCAGAATGAGGAGAAGCGTCACGGTGCGCGTGTGCACGATCTACTCCAGGGGCTGAAACGAGATCTCAATTTGATGCGTCCAGCCAAGCTGGGCGTGGCTGTAGCCGGCGTACGAAAACTCGAACACGGAAAGCCTGACCCCGAAGCCTCCGGAGAACTTGTCGGGGTTGCTCGCCACTCCGAGACGAAGGGCAAGAACATCGAAGAACCGCTGCTCGACACCGGCCTTGACAATGAACGGGTAGCGCGTGTCCTTCTCCATCTCTAGCGTCAATTGAAACTCTGGCAACGGCGTGGAGCGGACCCCCATCAGGAGGGTCTGCGGAAGGCGTTCCCCCGTTGAGCCAATCTTCGCCGCAGCGATGTTCTTCATGGCGAAGCCGAAGGCAAGGTTGTCCAGCGCTCTTGCGAGAAGCCCGAGGTCCACCGTCAGGCACTGGGTGCTTCCGTAGCGTGCGATGGAAATCCTCTGAAGGTTGAGACTGATTCCGGCCGACACTCCCCAATCGATCGTCCTTCCTGCGGCGATCGTCAGACTGGTTTCCCGATAGAGGTCGAAGCCGAACTGCTCCACGCTCAGCCCGCACGACACGAACGGGAATGGAACCGCGACTGCGAGCGAGGCCGTCTTGAGCTCAGGAAGATCGAACTGCCGTGGAACGAAGAAGATCGAACCCTGAAATGTCGTCAGCTGCGTCAAGCCGGCAGGATTGTAGGCAACCGCCCAGGGGTTATCGGCTATGGCGACAAAAGCATTCCCCAAGGCTATCGCCTTCGCACCTCGTCCATTGTCCCCCGTGGAGGCAATCGCCGCCGCGGACCACAGCATCAGCAGCAACCCGGCCTTGCCGAGCATCAGGACTCTCCTTGTGCGTGCGGGGGGAAATGGGTATATTGGATTAACGAATTTCACTTTCTCGGGAGATTTATGCTACGCAGGATTCTTCTTTTCTCTCTCCTGTCTCTTCTCGCCGTGTCAGGCCTAAGCGCTCAGGAACTCAACTGCGAAGTCTCCGTGAACTTGGAGAAGATCACGTCAGGGCAGCGCGACTTTCTCCGAAACTTCGAATCCGACGTCAAGAAGTACATGAACGACAACAAATGGACGGACGAAGATTTAGGAGGCGAAAGAATCGACTGCAGCATGACGATCTACTTCGTGTCGGTGGCAGGAGATAACGACTATACGGCGCAAATTGTTGTGGGAAGTCAGCGTCCCGTGTACGTCGGGAACGACAAGTCCGGCCGGAACACGCAGGTCCTCCGCATCGCCGACGACAAATGGGAGTTTATCTACGTGCCCAACCAACCGATGGTCAAGGACGAGTACCGGTTCGAGCCGCTGACGGGCGTGCTGAATTTCTACGCGTACCTCATCATCGGTACGGACCTCGAAACCTACAACGAGCTATCGGGATCCCAGTGCTTCCAGAAAACGCTGAACATCTGCAACCAGGCAATGGGGACATCCTACGCCAAGGACTGGCAATCCAGCGCGGGGACCTACAGCCGGTTCGGCTACCTCGACGAGCTCATGAACTTGAAGTACCAGCAGTTCCGGCTCTCTTTCTACTCCTATCACTTCGAGGGACTTGACCTGCTCGCAACCAAGCCCCAGGACGGACTCAACGCAATGCTCAAGGCCATCGAGGCCATTGGTGAATTGCGTCAGAAACAGAATCCCCGGAGCATTCTCGTGAGGGCCTTTTTTGACACAAAATACCTCGAGATTGCCGACTCCTTTCTTGCCGCGCGCGATCGAGCCGTGTACGACCAGCTGATCGCAGCCGATTCGCCCCACCAGGGAATCTATGATACGTACCGGAACAAATAGCTCTCGCCAGGGCTGAGGCGGCCAGAGCTATTCCAGCACGATCTCTGTGATCGTGTCACCGACTTGAATCTTGTCCACGACGTCCTGTCCCTCGATGACCGTGGCGAAGACCGTGTACCGACCGTCGAGGTGAGGCACCGGCACCTGCGTGATGAAGAACTGGCTTCCCTCCGTGTCTTTCCCTGAGCTCGCCATCCCAACTGCCCCCCTGGTGAACGCCACGAGGGAGAACTCCGAGCGGATGGCATAGCGGGGACCGCCCCACCCATCGCCCCGCGGATCGCCCCCCTGGATCACGAAGTCCGGGACGACGCGATGGAAAATGAGTCCGTTGTAGAACTTCTTCCGCACCAGCTTCACGAAGCTCAGAACGGTGAAGGGCGCATCCTCTTTGAGCAATCGCAGCCTGATCGTCCCCTTGCTCGTGCGAAGAACGGCCACCTGGTCCGGCTTGAGCGACTCCAGCGTCTCCCAATCGTAGTCGGAATAGAGCTGGTTTGTAGCCTTTGGAATCCTCGAAGAGTAGTCCTGGTTTGTGATGCGTCCCAGTGCAGCCGCCGCCACGGTCGCGATCGTCCTATCGGGATTTTGAAGCGCCTTCTGAAGCGTCGGAATGAACCGTGCATCACTGATGTTCCCCATCGCCGCCAAGACGCTCTGCATCGCCTCCACATCATCCGGAGCCGAGAGATGTGAATACGCGCTGTCCAGGGCAAGAACGAGCGAATCCGACTGGCCGGAGGCTTTGAAAACGTCGAAGTACGCCGTGTCCGCCAACGCGCCCGCCACCAGGTAGGTGATTGCCATATCCCTACGACCGAGCGCGGCCATCGTCTTGCGGTAGAGTGTGTTGCGTGCCTCCGCCCAGTCAGGATCGCCCGCACGCATTTTGCCGAGCACCAGCGGCGTCAGCAACCTGCGCAGGACGTCCCAAGCAGCCATCGCGATTCGAACTGAGTCGTCGTCAAGTGATTTGACGACAATCGAGAGGCTCCGTCCTGATGGAATGAGGCTCACTGCCTCGATCGCTTTGGCCTTCTCCCGGACCGAGAGATCCTTCTGAGAGAGAACGTTCCGGGCCACGAAATCTTCCGGGAAGAACTTCGCCAGGTCAACAAACGCCTCGCCCCGCGTCAGTTCGGCGCCGGGGTTTCTCGTCGAGGCGAGCCTGAGAAGAACGTCCTTGATCTTCGTGCTATCCTCAGATGATTGGATCGACTCACTCCAAAGTCCCCCGAGCGACTGGAGCGCTGCGATGACGACGTTGTCGTTGGTGGAGTTCAAGAACTCGGGAAGCTCGCCTAACAGGTCGGGATATATCGAATCGAAGGCGGCAAGCGAGCGGACGATTTGAACTTGCACCTGCCATCTGTTGAGCTGTTGCTCCGCCTCCTGGGCTGCTTTCAGCAGGTCAAGCGCGTCACTCGACTTCAGTTTTCCGAGCAGAATGACGAGATTCATCCGTACATCGACATCCCGGTCAGCGGCAAGCTTCGTGAAGGCCTCACTGCGCTTGGCGAGCTCGATGTCGATCAGACCGTGCGGGGCCGACCGCCAGAGCGCATAGAGCGCACGCCATCGAACGTCCGCTCGCTCATCACCCACGAGTTCGAAACATCGCCAGATCGAGCGTTCGTCCTTCACTCCGCGAAGCGCGAAGCGAGCGATGCTGATGGCCAGATCGGCTGTGGTCTCTCGCGGCTCCCGATAGGCAGCGACCTCACCGAGAGCCTCATCATCTCCAATTCTACCGAGGGCCTCCAATACCCGGGCGAGAACCTGAGCGGCAGTGTCGACTTTCAGTCTGGCCAGCAGAAAGCCTTGCGGCGTCGGGGATCCGATCTGGCCGAGCGCGAATGCCGCCGCGGCTCGAACGTTCGGCTCGGCATCCTCGAGAAGCGGCATCAAGGCACCTATCACCGATGAGTCCTGGAGGTTCGCGAGGGCCATCGCTGCCCCGTGACGGACATTCCCATCCGCGCTCCTGAGGTAGGAGAGCAGCTTGCCATCACCGAGCGATCGCTGATCCTGAAGCCTCAGGATCTCGCGCACCTCCAGAGGGATCTTCTGGGCAAAGCTGATGTGACATGCGATGAATAGGGCGAGGAGTGCAAACGTTCTCATAGAGTTCTTCAAAATGATCTGGGGCGCGTACCGACTCCGTTCTTGCATGGCAGATCCTCCAGGTAGCTGGATAAGACGGAAAGCGAGCGAAGCGCTGAGTTGGTGCGTCAGAGGAGGTTCCCCGGTGGATCTCTGAAATCAGTGCGGTGCGGGGTCCTGCCGGCGTTGGGAAGAACCTGCGGCCGGGAGATCTGACTGCGCTAATGTACCTCCAACGACATCGAATGTCAAGCAGAATGTGAGAGTCGGCGGGTCCCTCTTGATCGATGAGCGGCTCGCTCTGCTCGGCTCGCGCGTTCCTCAGAAATACGGTCGCACCCGGAATTGAACTCCAACTTCCTTCCCGACAAAGGCTCGCGCCCGCTCCGTATCGACCTCATCCATCCCCACGACCGTCATCACTACTTCGGGCAGAGAGCGTTTGCACTCGCGGGCAAAGTCCAGCATCGCTTTGAAGCATCTCTCGCCGTCAATGTTCATCAATGCCCCGTACTGCTCAGGATCGATCGAATTGAGGCTGATAGAGACGCTGTCAACCAGGCCCACAAGCTCAGGGACGATATCGCGGTGGTTGATGATATTCCCGTGTCCATCCGTGTTGAGCCTGACCCTCCCCCCTCTCTGCTTCACCCAACGGGCAACCTCCTTCATCACATCGAGCCGAATTGTCGGCTCGCCGTAGCCGCAGAAGACGATCTCGTCGTATCTGGTCGGCTCCCCGATGGCCGCGATGAGCTCGAGACTGCTCGGCTCGTGAGCGATCTTCAGGTTATGCCCCTTGACGATCGCTTCCCCCTTTCGATCGCAAAATACACAATCGGCGTTGCACCGGATGGTCATGTTCACGTAGAGAGAGTTCCGAAGCTTGTAGACGATCTCCGGCGGATCGAATGGGCCGATGTTGAAAAGTCGCTTGGCATTCAGACGCGTCGTTCGGGCCACGTCTTCGACGGTAGCACCGCAGGAGTCCGCGATCGCGGCAGCGATGAGCGCAATGTGCGCCGGCTCGTTTCGCTTACCGCGGTGTGGAACCGGCGTGAGATAGGGAGAATCCGTCTCGATCAAGATGTGGTCGTACCCGAAGCTCCGAACTGTCTCGAGAGCCGACGAATTCTTGAACGTAACGATGCCGGGATAGGAGACGAAAAACCCGAGGTCCATCAGCTGCCACGCCTCTTCGGCATTCCCCGGGAAGCAATGAAACACGCCTTTCGGCGAGGGGAAACGACTGTGAATATTCGCGAATCCCGATCGCCACGAGCCTGCACGGGCAGCCGCTTCTTGGACGATCGATATCGCCTGCGGGAGCGATTCCCTGGTGTGCACAACGATGGGGAGGTCACGCCGCACAGCCAGTTCAATCTGTCCCCTGAAGGTCGTTCGTTGAACGTCGGGAGGTGAGAAATCGTAGTGATAGTCGAGGCCGATTTCGCCGATGGCGACGACTTTCTTGTGCCTGCTCAGCTCTTCGATCTCCTGAAGCTGCTCCGGCGTTGCCTTCGCTGCTTCGTGAGGATGAATGCCGACACAGGCATAGACAAAGTCATGCCGCTCCGCGAGCTCGACCGCTTCTCTGCTCGTCTCAACCGTTGTGCCTGGAACAATGACGCACTCAACGCCTGCATCCCAAGCTCGCTTCAGCACGTCATCGCGATCGGATTGATAATCCTCGAGGAAGATGTGAGCATGCGAATCTATGTACATTTGACCCTCCCAGTTGCTGCCCGTACGCCACAGCGAGGTGGAAAAATACTCACATCTTCGCTATGTTGCAAGAAAGGAGATGAAGAAGGTGAGGCGTTCCGGATACTAGAACGACCCCTCGAGGGAGAGGATAAAGGTGCGACCCGGAGCGAGGTTGCCGACGAGTTCGACGTACTGATAGTCGGTCACGTTGTTCACGTTGAATCCGACACGTAGCGGGAGCCCGAGGCCGGGCAACTCATAGGATGCACGCAGATCGAGCACCTTGATCGGAACGCGCTGATCGCCGTCCACGATAGGTGCGAGACGGATCAGGTTCTCGTCGATGCGCTCAATGCGCGAGACGAACCGGAAGTCCGCCGAAGCGCGCAGGTAACCGGAGGTCCAGAACGCAGAGGCGTAAAACAAATGACGGGGGCGGAATTTCAAGATGGTGTTCTCAGTCAGGTCCTTTGGCCACGTGTAGGTATAGCCGAAATCCGTCGAGAGGCGGTTCCGCCACCATTCGATCTTCAGGTCGCTTTCCACTCCCTCAATCCGCGCCCGAGTGACGTTTTCGAACTGTATTACCGGCCCTGTGATCTCCGTTGGGCTTGAGCGGTAGGGGCGGTAGCTCTTGATCTGAACGCTCGGCTCGATGAGATTCTTGAACTCGTTTCGAAACAGCGCGACGTCAAGAAACACAAGTTCACCGATCGACCGGCTGGCGCCAACTTCATATGAGATGCTCGTTTCGACCTGCAGATCGATATTGGGGAGGACGGCGACGTGAGAGACGTTCGTCGAGCTCTCAATGTACAGCTCGCCGATCGCCGGGTAGCGAAAGCCCGAGCCGAAGGAGGCACGAATGCTCGTCTCCTTGTCGGGCGTATAGACCAGGCCGAGCTTCGGATTGAGCTGCGATGTCGAAGGGAGGATCGAGACCTTTTGCCAGTCGAATCGTACTCCCGCGGTCAGCTTGGTATGCGGAAAGAGGCCGAGCTCATCCTGAGCGTAGGCCGCAGCTCCAACACCCGGATGCGTCCCGAACAGGTTCGCGTTCACACGATCGTAGTTGCCCGCTGCACCGAACGTTACGATGTTCGACTCGCCGTAATCGTACGTCGCCTGCAGATCGACATTGAAGAGATGCGAAGCGGAGACGTTGTTCACTCTCCCCGAGCTGTCATCCCGCCAGAAGTTCCCAAAGTAGATGCCTCTGACCGTATAGAAAAACTTATCGGACAAGAACTCCTTGTACGAGAAGCCCAGGCTGCCGCGCCGGGAGGTCACCTTCCCGTTGAGCTGAGAGTCGGCGGGTCGGGTGGCCTCGCGAAGGTCCTTCCACCAGAAGAAATTACCGTGCGTACGATCCAGGTAGTTCGCCGCGATCGTCAGGCTCCGATACGCCGAGAGGTCATACTTCAGCTTTGAGTAGAAGGCCCAGCGATGGTATGCATCGTTCTGGCGATAACTATCGTCGACTGTGCGGCTGATGCTGACGAGGTAACCGAGGGATCCTGACCTGTTCGAGTAGCTCGCCAGAGCCCCGCTATTGAACCGCGACTTTGACGACCATTCCCAATCGGAATACCGGGGCTTGCCGTAGAGCCCCGAGAACAGACGGAGCCGCAGCTGCGGTGAACTCGGGATCTCCCTTGTGATGACATTGATGACACCTCCAAGAGCGCTGGAGCCGTACAGTGCGGATCCCGCCCCTTTCACAACCTCGATCCGATCAATCTCATTCATCGGAATTGTTTCCCAGTTGATCTCCCCCGTGTCGCCCGTAGAATAGGGTAGCCCATCGAGCAGAACAAGCACCCGGCTTCCGACGCCCCGACTGTAACCCGTCGACCCTCGGATGTTGACCTGATCGGCCATCATGTTCACGCCGGGCACGTACCGCAGGGCGTCGTCAAGCGTCACATTGTTTCGATCTGCAACCACCCTTGCCGTCACGGTCGCGATGCTCACCGGCACTTCCTGGAGGCTCTGCTCGCGCCGGCTTGCAGTAACGACGACGCCACCCGTTTGCACCGGCGCGGGCTGGAGTTTCACGTCCAGCGTCCGTTGCTCGCCCGCGCGGATAATGACGTTCCCGACCGTGAGTCGATCGTACCCGAGCATCGAAACCTCGATGGCGCAGGATACCGGTGGCACCCTGCTGAGCCGATATTCTCCCCTCACGTTGGTTGAAGAACCGATGAATGTGCCGTGGATGACAACGTTTGCTCCGATCACAGGCTGCCCTGTCTCCGCATCGGTCACCTTGCCGACGATTGCTCCGCCCGGCGTCTGGGCCGACATCGCTGAGACCCAGACGAGAGAGAGGAGAACATATGTCAGGAATCTGCTCAAAATGGCTGCGGCGGCAGTTTATGGAAATTGACCTGCATATCGATGCCACTGATGAATTGAGATTCGCTCACGATGACCGGTATCGGAAGCGGAGGATCGCTCGAGGTGCTGTAGACTCCCACAACCCGCAGACTCCGGACGCTGAACTCGTTCGCGTAGCGCTGCAGAATGCCCACGTACTTGTAGCTTCCGGGGGGCAGGTTGAAGGCGTACGAGACGGAGTCAACAAAAAACGGCAGGTTCCTATCGGTTGCAGGGTAGAGAAAGATAAGCGGTGGATTCGCAAACAAACCAGTGAACACTTTCGCTGAATCGAGCGGATAGATCTGAGATGCGAAGAGCCAGAGATTCACAAGACTGTCAGCCGGCGGCCACGTGCCCCCCTCAAAGTAGATCGTTCCGCCGAAGCCCGGCTGGAATTCAGGCGGGGGCGTGAGTCCGGGTTCGCAGGAGGCGATGAGAAACACACTGGACAGGACGAGGAGATGTTTCATCATTTGAGATTGAAAGTAGCAATCGACGCGCTCAAATGCAACCGGATGCACGGGTGAGAGACCATCCTTTCGCACCGACCACATGGATACGGTGTATTTTTCAGGTTGGAAATCTCAGCATTGTTGCGTATATTTTTCGTCCGAGCTTCAGCGCCGTGTACGAATTGTTGAGCGTAGACCTTCGCACCCCATGTCTCAGAAGAGGGCTTCAGTCGATCGAACCACCTACGATCAAGCCTACGTCCAGTCGCTCTTCGATAGAATTGCTCCTCGCTACGACTTCTTGAACCATTTCCTGAGCTCGGGGTTCGACGTTTTATGGCGCAAGCAGGCAATTCGCACGTTGAGAGATCACCATCCGAAACAAATCCTTGACGTAGCGACGGGAACGGCCGATCTGGCGATTGAGGCGGCAAAGCTGCAGCCCGACAAGATCATCGGCGTGGACATCTCCACCGAGATGATCAGGCTGGGGGAGGAGAAGATCGCTCGCCGCGGTCTGCAGGCTCTGATAAGACTCGAACGGGGATTAGCCGAAGAGCTTCCGTTCCCCGACGGCTCCTTCGATGCCGTCACGGTCGCCTTCGGGATCCGGAACTTCACGAACCTGGAGGCAGGTCTCGCGCAAATGTATCGCGTGCTTCGTTCCGGGGGCATGTCGATGATACTCGAGTTTTCTCGGCCGCGTCGGATTCCCTTGAAACAGGTCTACGGCTTCTACTTCGAGCGGGTGCTCCCGGTCGTCGGGGCCCTCATCTCGCGGAACCGCGAGGCGTATGATTATCTTCCCAAGACGGTGGCGCAGTTCCCGGATGGTGAAGCGCTGTTAGCTGTCCTGAGCTCGATTGGATACACCCGATCGCGGCAACAGCCGGTTTCGTGCGGCATCGCCACCATCTACACGGGGCTGAAACCCTAGCAGGTACTTGTCAACTTCGAGAGAATCGTGGGAAAGAATCATACCAGTCGCTCACATCCCGGATCCTGCTGACGCCTTCATGTTCTATGGCCTCTCTGGCGGCAGGGTCAATCTTGAGGGCATCACGATACGGCATCAGCTTGAGGACATTCAGACCCTGAACGAGCGGGCCACGAACAGAGAGCCGGAGCTCACGGCTATTTCCGCTCATGCGTATGCGTTTGCAGCCGACAAATACTGGATCATGAGGACCGGCGCAAGCGTGGGCGAACGGTACGGCCCGGTGATCGTCTCCAAACGTTATCAATCGTTGGATGACCTCCGCGGCAAAGCCGTCGCGACACCCGGCAAGCTCACGACGGCAACGCTGCTCTTCAAGCTATTCACCGAGGGAATTCATCACGTCGACGTCCCGTTTGACCAGATCATGGATCGTGTGAGCAAGGGTGAGTTCGATGCCGGTCTCCTGATCCACGAGGGTCAGCTGACCTACGGGTGCGAGGGGTTCACCAAGATACTTGATTTCGGCGAGCTGTGGGACTCGATGTACAAGTTGCCGCTACCGCTCGGGCTCGACGTGGTGAGGAAGGATCTCGGTGAGGAGACCGCCCGATCGCTGTCACTCGGTCTGAGGCGGAGCATTCACTACGGGTACACCCCTCAGAAGGAAGCCCTCCCGTATGTCCTGCAGTTCGGCCGCGGCATCGACCTGCAGGTGGTGGAAAAATTTGTTAAGTTGAATATCAACGAGCTAACGATGGATATGGGAGATCGAGGGAGGAGCGCGCTGGAGCTCTTATTCAGACTCGGGGTCGAGCACGACGCTATCCCTCTCTTGCGTGATTTTCAGCTTATGTAGCGCCTACGTCTTGGTATGGTCGGCCTCTACAAAATATTCGACGCGCACGTTCACTTCTACTCGAACTCCTACTTCCGCTTCCTCATCAAGCAGAAGACCAACCGGCTGGACATCAACTCCGAGCTGAGGACCCTTGCTGCGAAGGGCCATATTGAGATTCCGGGCGAGGACCCCGTGATGCTCGCCAAGCGGTGGGTCGAGATCATCGACAGATGGAAGATCGAACGCCTCGTGCTCTTCGGGAGCGTACCTGGGGACGAGGATGCCGTCGTCAGGGCGGTGCAGTCGTATCCCAACAGGTTCACCGGCTTTTTCATGGTCGATCCGAATTCCAATCTGCTTATGAAGAACGCCGAGCAGAGACTGAAGCAAGACAAGCTCCGCGGAATTCTCCTGTATCCGTCGCAATACCACATCAGCGTGAATGACCCGTGGCTCGATCCGCTGTACCAGCTCTGCCAGGAGACAAAGGCGGTTGTCTTCACGCAGTTCGGCAAGCTTCTGTTGAAACCACGCGAGTACGCAGGCATCCCGACGGTCATCGATGAAGAGTTTGCAAACCCGAAGGATCTTGTGCCCGTCGCAAAGAAGTATCCGGCGATCCGGTTCATCATTCCGAATTTCGGGGCAGGACGATTTGAGGAGACGCTCGAGGTAGGAAAGACATGTCCGAACGTTTACGTGGACACGGCCGGATCGAACTCGTGGATGGCAGACCACCCCTCACAGCCAAACCTTCGGACGGTCCTGCAGCAAACCATCAGCGCGTTCGGCGCGGGCAGGATACTGTTCGGTTCCGATTCGGGAATGTTCCCGCGGGGTTACCGGTACGACATCGTCGACAACCAGACAAAGCTCGCACAGGAGATGCGACTCCCCCCCGCCGACGGCAAGAAGATCTTCTACGACAATATGGCGTCCCTCGTCGACAGCAAGTAGCCCCCTCGCACGACCTTCCGCCGGAAACGCGACACAAGCTACTTCCCGAACACCGCCTGATGGAGGTTGACCAGCGACATGATCAACTTGATCGCGTTGATTTGATGCGGCGCCATCGGGCCCCGCATCGGATCGTACGTCACCCCGAATCTCTGCTGATTCAGCCTCATCTCACCCTCCAATTCGCCCGGCAACCGCAAACCCGACATCGCTCTCAAATAGTTGTTGTGCCAGGCACAGTAGATCGAGTCATCGCGCAGGGCACCAACAATGATCGCCTGCCGCAGCAAGGCCTCTCCGAGCTCGGGGTGCAGTCGAGAGAGGGAGTCAAGCACATCAAACGTGAGTTCAAACTGAGGGGGCGATTGCACAAGACCCATGGCGGCCGAGGGCCTGGGCCCGCTCCACTCCGGACGGGATTGCGAGGTTGGTTCCCTCGTTTCGCGATCCTGACGCCACTCAGCCCGCCGCTTGATCGTCGTATCCTGTGCGACTCCGTTGTCCCGCGTGAAGGCGTCAGGTGGAGCGGTCGAGCCGCAGCGTGTTTGAATGGGGGGCAGCTGAACGAGAGAGAGCGTCGTGAGGATGACAAGGTGAAGAAAAAGTGGAGCGAGGATTGCAGTGTTTTCTTCCAGCAAGAGGCTCCCTGATCGGAGCGGCAAGCCCAGGAACGTCCAAAGCCCGTCTGCAAGCCTACGCGGCAGCTTCGACCTGGTGCCGATAGAAGGCCCAGGAGATCCAAACTACGCTGCAGATGTTCGCGCTGTTCTGATTCGCGTCCAGAACACGTGTCACCCAAGGATTCGGATTCTTCCTGAGGCGGATCTCATTCGCCAAATCGCCGAGGCGGAGGATTTGCGCAATGCAGGGGAGAAACAGGACCTCCTCCCGAGAGACACGATGCCAGGAGAACGTTGCGATAGAATTGCTCACGCATCACAGAGCATCTCTCACAACGATGGAGCATATCCGGCCGCCTTCAATTCCTTCAGGATCCCGAAGCTCGCTTCCTCCAGCTTGACAATGATCGGCTTGACGACGACGCCCGGCAAGTTCTTCGGGACTTGGACATCTGCCATATGCAGGACGCAGACACGGTTCTTCCCGAGCCTGCCGACGAAGTGGCCCAGCTCGAACAACGCGTAATTCAGATCGTCCGAATTGAAAATGAAGAAGGCGTATTTCGCCTCGGGATTTTCCTCGACCTTGTCCAGGGCGATCATCTCCCCATGCTTCCTGTCGATTGCGATCTCGCCAATCCCGATCTCGTCCAGAAAAACAGCGAGCTGCTGGCGAACAGGATCATTCCCTTCGCCTATCACATACACCTTCTTCGGCACCGGACCAGGAGCATGGGTCACGGCTCTCACCTGTCCGGGGGCAGCTTGCGTGGGCTGCGCACCAGCGGGTCTTGGCGGCGGCTTCAGGACTCTCGTGGCACCCGTCGTCGTTGACTGAGCTGCCGGAGCCTGTGCGGGAACCGCGGGCTTCTCTGCCGTCGTCACACCGAGCTCGGGGGAGCCTTTCAGCTTCTCCCACAGTTCCCTGACGTTCGACAGGATCAATTGGGCGGCAGACCGGAAGAAAAATCCGCCGTCCGCGTCCGAGAGAATCCTGTTCTTGTACGGCATTCCAATGGGTCCGACGAGATCGAGGATCTCGAGACACCTCTTGCGCCAGTCAAGGTACTTGTCTTGAAGCCGGGCGTTGTAGCCGGAAAAATCGAACCCACCGAGGGGGGCGAGCTTCGCACCCTCGCTCACCAGCTCCTCTAATCTCTTAATTACATCTTCGGACATGTTCTTCCAGATTTGCGCAGGGTTTGACGCGCTTCCCTCGATCCGCTCATCGGTCGAGGATACTTCGACTGTGCTCGACAAGCTTCCAAACCCGCCGATCGCCTGCTTTTCCGTTGTCCCAATCGAACGTTGAGCCTTTCCCTACTTTACCGCACTCCCGGTGCCGAGTTCAGCGTCGACAGTGACAAGCGCGAGCTTGCCGTTCTGATCGCTCGCTGCCAACAGCATTCCTTGGGACTCGTTCCCCATTAACTTGGCTGATTGAAGGTTCGCGACCACGACGATCAGCTTCCCGACAAGATCCTCAGGCTTGTAGTGCTGGGCAATACCTGCAATGAGCTGCCGCTGCTCCGATCCTATCTCGACCTGAAGCTTCAAGAGCTTCTCCGATTTCGCGACCTTTTCCGCTGCGACGACGCGAGCCAACCGGAGGTCGACCCTCTTGAAATCATCCAGCGTGATGGTCGGTTTTAGGGGTGCCACTGGAGCTGAGGCTCCTCCGTCGGGCGAAGTGCTGAGAGATTGGACCATATGTTCTATCTGCTCATCCTCGATTTTCGTGACAAGTATTTCCGGTTTCTCGAACCCATGCCCGGTCTCGATCTTCATCTCACCGGCGGACTCCCACCCGGCCAGGCGCGGAGAGCCCTCCAGCTTCAAGGTATGCCATATCGATTGCGCCAGAGCAGGGACGACCGGTTCGAACAGAATTGCGAGCGATCGAACCACCTGTGTGCAGGTATGAAGAGTCGTGGCACATCGTTCACGGTTTGATTTCAGCGTCTTCCAGGGCTCGCTGTCGTTGAAGTACTTGTTCGCGGCCCGAGCAAGGTTCATCGTCTCGATCACGCCATCACGAAATCGGTAGCGTTCGTACAGGTCGCCGACTTTTTCGGGAGCGGCCTTCAGTGCGGCGACCATCTCTTGGTCGAGCTTGCTCAGGGCCCCCAGGGGCGGCGCTGTGCTGGCGAAGTTCTTCTGAATGAACGCCAACGTGCGGTTCACGAAATTCCCCAGGATGTCGGCGAGCTCGTTGTTCGTCCGGGCCTGAAAGTCCTTGAGGTAGAAATCGCTGTCTCGCGACTCGGGGAGGTTGATCGCCAGCGTGTAGCGCAATGCATCCGCAGGGAAGAATCTCAGAAAGTCCTGCAGATCGATTCCCCATCCCCGGCTCTTGGAGAATTTCTGCCCTTCGAAATTGAGAAACTCGTTCGCTGGCACATTCTCCGGCAGCACGTACTGCTCCCTTCCGCCGTCGTTCCACGCCATCAGCATCGCGGGGAAGACGATGCAGTGGAACACAACGTTGTCCTTGCCGATGAACGCTACATACTTGGTATCATCCTCCTGCCAGTACTTCCTCCACAGCTCGGGATTCGAAGTGCGGCTCGCCCATTCCTTCGTTGAGGAGATGTAGCCGAGCACCGCGTCGAACCAGACGTAAATGACCTTCGACTCGTATCCCGGCACCGGAACCTGTACCCCCCAGCTGAGATCCCTCGTCACGGCCCTATCCTGCAGGCCTTCCTTAAACCAGCTCTCGCAATAGCGCAGGACGTTCTCCTTCCAGCCTTCCCGTTTCGACCGCTCGTCGATGTACTGCTGAAGCCTCGTCTGGTAGTCACCGAGGGGAAAGTACCAGTGCGACGTCGATCGCACGACGGGCGTCCGGCCACAGACTTTGCACTTCGGATCGATCAGATCCACCTGATTCAACCAGGTTCCGCAACTCTCGCACTGATCGCCGCGCGCCTGTGGGTACTTGCAGTTCGGGCACGTTCCTTCGACGTAGCGGTCGGCAAGAAACATTCTCTCCGTCTCGCAGTAGAGCTGCAATTCCTGCTTTTCCTTCAGGATCCCACGCCTGTGGAACTCGTGAAAGAACTCCTGCGCCATCTTGTGGTGGAGAGGGAGCGACGTCCTCGAATAGTTGTCGAAACTGATGCCGAACTTCTCGAATGCGGCCTTGTTCAGCGAGTGGTACCGATCAACCACGTCTTGCGGCGTTATCTTCTCCTGCTCGGCCGTCACCGTGATCGGGACACCGTGTTCATCCGAGCCGCAGATGAACAGCACATCACGCTTCTGGGCCCGCTGGTAGCGAACGTAGATGTCGGCCGGCAGATAGGCGCCGGCGAGATGGCCGAGATGAATGGAGCCGTTCGCATATGGCAGTGCGGCGGTAACCAGTATCTTTCGCGGGGTCTTCTTCACAAGGTCTTACGCTTGAGGAGCAAGAGAGCGTCTGAGATCAATGGCGAGTGACGTCAACACGAGAGGAAGGTAGACATTTTTGCCTACAAGCGCAACGCTCCTTTCGACCGTGTCCAGGGCAGTGAGGAGGTCGGCGCGCGGGAATTTCTCGGTGAAGCTTTTCAACTCTTTCGTGTGATCGACGTTGAGCAGGCCGCCTTCCCCATGTTCTCGCAACACAAGCGCGTCGCGCAACCACACCTCCAGCATTTTCAGCCATCGCTCGATTGCGGCGCGGTCGCCCAGGGAACCGATTCTCTCGATGTCCGTAGCCAGGGGCGCTTTCAACGATCCGAGGACGAGACGAAGGAACTGGACCACTTCGTGGCGCTGCGCCACCATGTCGACCGAAAGCATCTCCAACGCCGCGGTGTAACTCCCGCGCGCGAGGCGCGCGATGAGAGCGGCCTGCTCTGGCTCAACGTGCTCACGAGCGATCAATGAAGCCTGGATCTCCTCCTCTGCGAGAAGGTCGAACTGAACGAGCTGGCACCGCGAAACGATGGTCGCCAGCAATTGTTCTTTCTGGGAAACGGTGAGTATGAACAGGGAGTCGGATGACGGTTCCTCCAGGGTCTTCAGGAGCGAGTTGCTCGCCTCCGCGTTCATCGTCTCGGCGTTCGAGATGAGGAAGACCTTTTTCCCGCCCTCGAACGTCGAGAGGGCGGCGTCCCGCCGCAGGTCCCTCACGCTGTTGATCTTGATATCGTTTGCCTTCGGAACCGAAATCCTGTGGTAGGGATTCTGAGCCTTGAGTCGCAGCTGCGCTTGCACGGCAGAGACCTGATCCTCCGAGAGAACTTCGACCGGATCGTCGCCGGACTTTTCGTTCCTGCCGATCGGCAGCGGAAAAAGCAGCTTTAGATTCGGATGCTGGAGGAGATCAATCTTCTTGCAGCTGCCGCACTCCCCGCAAGGATCGACGCTATTGTTCTGGCAATTCAACGCGCGAGCAACCTCGATCGCGGCAGCGTCCTTGCCGATGCCCTCCCCGCCGAAGAACAAATACGCATGGGCGATCCTCTTGCTGGCGAGGGTTCGCCTAAGAAGATCTTTCACACGACTCTGTCCTATGACCCGATCCCAGGCCATCCGATGATCTCAGAACGCATTGCCGATACCGAAGTGGAGCACCAGGCCCGACAGCGTCTCCTTGTAGAATCTCTTCCGCGTGATCCATTGGCGTCCCGGTTCCGCTTCCGGATCGTACACCCTGAACCCGAGGTCGATTCGAATCGGTCCCGCCACCGTGGCATAGCGAAAGCCGAGCCCTGAAGCCATCGCTGTTTCAGTGATGCGGACCTTGCTCAAGTCGCTCCAGACATTGCCTGCATCGTAGAAGATCACCAGGGAGAGCTTGTCCAGGTCCAGAAACCAGACTCGCCCCGCATTTTTCAGGAGGTTCCATCGTGCCTCGAGACTCGTTTCGAAGACCGCGTTACCGCCCTCCTCCGGCAGCTTGACAGCACCGAGCTCGCGAGCCCTCCATCCCCGGATGCTTCCGCTTCCCCCTCCGAAAAACCTCCTGTTGATCGGAATTGGCGCGGGCGAATGCCCGTAGAGCTCTGCAAATCCGCCGTAGAGGCGGAGCGCCCAAATGAGCTTCCTGGTCTGATTGAGGGAAGGATCCCAGTACCACGACCCGCGCCCGGAGATTTTGACAAATTTGGAGTACGGCAGATCGCTCCCAAAGAGGCCGCCGAACGAGGCGGGGATGAGTCCCGCCTCCTCGATCGTCCCGGAGTGGAAGAATCCTCCAGACGGATAGAACAGATCGTTTCTCCTGTCACGCTGCAGCGTAAAGGAGAAAATCGAGTTGAACTGAGGCCTTCGGTCGATGCTCAACGAATCGAAATAGACCCTGCCGATTTCGGCGTTGATTGGCTCGTAGCCGATCCGCTCTAGGCTCCAATCGAGATACGCCGTCGTATGACGGGCAGTCTGCGAGGTAATGCTGATTCGCCCCCGGATCATCGGATTGAAGTAGTATCGGTTTCTCTTGTCGACGATAAGCGAAATGGACGGCGTCAGGCTCGTCTTGTTGTTGAGAAAGTATGGCTGGGTCATCTGAAGCGTCAGCTCGGCATTTCCGATGACGCTGCTGTCCCGCAATCCCGTCTGCCCAAGGACCCGCGAAAACTCGACATCCTGGATGGACTGGATCTGAAGCTTGAGTCCGGTCGCAAGGTTTCGTGCGCCTCCAAGGAAGTTCCTGTTGGTGTAGCTAGCACCGAACGAGATGTTGAATGCGTTGTTCTCATCGTTGACACCGATCTCGGGCACGAGCTCTTCAAAGGGCCGTGACCGAACGTAGACATCCGTAGGGATCTCGAGGGTGCTGTCGGATCGTGCATTCACGATCGGCTCGATCCGCGAGGATTCGAAAACGCCCAGGCGGTTCAAGTTGCGCTCGCTGTCGACCCGCTTCGCTTCGCTGTACACATCGCCGCGCTTGAAGTCGAGCTGCGAGCGAATAACATCCTCCGCGACCTGCTGGGACACGGTCGTATCCTGCCGGATCGAGGTATTCCCGAAGAGATACCGCAGACCGCGGGTTACCGCGAAGAATAGTGTGATATCATCAGTTGACAGGTACCGATGTGCGACGACGCTGTCCACATGCACGTCCGCAAAGCCGTTGTTGAAGAAAGCACTCACCATCCGTGTGCGCTCTTTGACGACCTGTGCTTCGACGAAGGGATCACCGAGCTTCACAAACGGTGCTGTCTGAATCTCCTCGAGGAGTGCGGCGGGAAGATTGTCGAAACCGACGTACCTGATACTGTCGATGGCGGACCGTGGGCCTTCGCGAATGCGAAAGGTCAGCGAGATCGTCTTGTTGGCAGCATTGATTTGTATGAGGGTGTCGATCGTGGAGTTGAAGAATCCTTGATCGTGGTAAAACGTGCGAAGGCGGGCATAGTCCTGGTCGAAGACATAGGGGTCGAAGTACTCAGGCCTCTCCCCCAACTTCTCGCTCAGCTTGAACAGCAGCTTCCAGAATGCTGCCGGCGTCTCTCTGGTCTGGATGACGGTCGCGAGATCGTCGTCGCTCAGGATCTCGTTCCCGTCGAAACGGATCTTGCCGACTTCAAGGCTTCGCAATGCAGTCTGGGCAGCCGCGAAGCTCGGGAGCCACATCAAGAGAAGAAGCCCTAGAACTGGCCGAGCCATGCGAGACTCAACAAAAAACCCAGCTTGAAAACGCTGGGTTCCACTCTGGGCCGCACTCTCATCGGAAAAGACCCTCTCAGCTCCTCTCACGGGAGTGACGGTGCGTCGTTAGTACTGCTTGTCATCTTCGAAAAAGAAATCCTCGTCTGTCGGATAGTCCGGCCAGATCTCCTCCATGCTCTCGTACGGTTCGTCACTGTCTTCGAGCTCTTCCAGGTTTTGAATCACCTCGAGTGGTGCGCCGGTTCTAACGGCATAATCGGCCAACTCTTCCTTGGTGGCGGGCCACGGCGCATCGTCAAGGTACGAGGCCAGCTCAAGCGTCCAAATCATCTTCCCGATCTCCTAGAAAACGTAGCAGAGAACTCTCCCACCACCTCCTTCGCCATCACCTAGTACTGCGCCGCGAGTTGATCCTTGATCCGTTGGTAATCGACGTCGTCGAAGAAGTAGTCAACCGGATTCTGCAGCACGCCGTTGCGCCGAACCTCGTAGTGTAAGTGAGGGCCTGTAACGACACCGGTGCGGCCTGAACGAGCAATCAGCTGGCCTCGCTTCACATGCTGACCGCCCTGCACCAAAACCTTGCTGAGATGCCCGTAGAGGGTCGTGTAGCCGTATCCATGATTGACGACGACCATGATTCCGTACCCTGCTTCCGTACGGCCGGCGCTCTCGACAATCCCGTCCCCGGTCGCATAGACCGGCGCGCCAACATCGTTGGCAATGTCAATTCCTTCATGCATCATCCGCACGCCGTAGACAGGATGATAGCGCATGCCGAAGCCGTGCATGGAATAGTATCCCACCATCGGCTTGATTGCGGGAATGCAGGGATACATCGCCGCGTTCTTCTCGAACTTGTCGAGCGCTTCAGCATAGCTCGTCTGCTGGAGTCGGGTCTCCTTCTCAGCTCTCGCCAGGGATACGCGCAGTTCATTCACAAGCTGGTTCAATCCGGCGTCCGCGCCGACAGTGACCTGATCGTCCGTCCCACCGAAGCCCGCTTCACGTGTGTCTTCGTCGATCTTCGGCAGGTCGACCAGCAGCCGCAGCTCGTTCCCTTGATCATTCAGCGCCAGCAATTTCTTGTGTAGAACCTGTAGCCGCGCCAGACTTGTCTTGAGCTGATCCATGAGCAGAATGTTCTCTGCAACGAGCGCCTTGTTTCGCTGAATCCCCAGCCCGACGGCGTCACCGACCATTTGATTCACCTCGAAGGCCACGACGAGGAGAACCATCCCAAGGAGAGCCGCAAGAAAAGCAAACTTCGTCTTGAACCACTTCGCTTCAACAAAACTGAGAGTGTTGGAAGAGAAGAAGTATAGTTTGAATCTGCTCATCTCGCCCCTTCCTGTGTTTCGTTGTTACCTGCTCACCGCGTTTTGTCGCCACAACACTAGGTACGTGAAAAAGCTGACCGAAAATAGGAAATATTTGAGGTTTTGTCAAGCGATTCGTCGCTCGTTCACTCAAAGTCGTGCTCGAAGTAATCAACCGCACGCTTGCCTCTGGATTTCTCAGCAATTGCCGCATCGAGCCGCTTCGAGAACTCCTTTGCCGCATCGTACCCATAATGCTTCAGAAGATAATCCAGTGCAATGACCTCAACGATCACCGTGATGTTCTTGCCCGGGAAGATCGGCAACATCACGTGCGGAATCTCAACTCCAAGAATCGAGATGTTCGGTTGATCAAGCCCCGTGCGGGTGTACTCTCCTCCCTGTTGCCATTCCTGCAATTCGACGACCACCTCCACGCGCTTCTGGAACCTGATCGACCGAATGCCGAACACGGACCGAACGTCGAACAACCCCAACCCCCGGATCTCCATGAAATGCTTGGCGACATCCGTCCCCGTGCCGATGAGAATCCCTTCTCCCTTTCGTATAATAGTAATAACATCGTCGGCAACAAGTCTGTGACCCCGCTCAACAAGGTCGAGCGCGACCTCGCTCTTCCCGATCCCCGACCGTCCGGACAGGACGATTCCGATTCCGTAGACATCGATAAAAGACCCGTGAACGACCGTCTGGGGGGAGAATTGGTCATCGAGGAAATCGCCCACAAAATAGACGACTTTGGTCGTCTCCAAGGGGGTCCGAAAGACGGAGACGCCGTGCCTAGTCGCCACCTCAACAAGCTCGTCATCAATGTTATTATCATTCGTGATAAAGAAACAGGGGACGTCAAATTTGAAGATGGTTTCGAACGCTTTCACACGCTCGACCAGGCTTAGATGTTTCAGGTACCGGACCTCGGTATTCCCCACAATCTGGACCCGGTCATAGGTGAAGAGTTCGACGTAGCCAGCAAGCGCCAACCCCGGCCGATGGATGTTCTTGTCCCTGATCTCCTTCTGGAAGCCGACCTCCCCGTTCAACGCAGTCATCTTCAGCCGGTCTTTGTTTGATTCATACATAAACCCGACAGTGATGCTCTCTTTGCGAGTTTCCTTGAGGTTTTCAAGCGCCATAAGGACTCCGTTTCTGCTTCACACCTTCTCGCGTACTTGTCGCACCTGTTTCCGATTCTTCGCGTGCAGCTTTTCCTTGTATTTCTTGAGTTGGGCCAGCACCTTCTCAACCGCGACGTCGATGGATTTCGAGAACTCGTCGGTTTTTCCCATGCCCGTGAGTTTCGACTTGTAGACAGTCGCAATGACCTCTGCGACCTTCACACTGTTCCGTGCATTTTCGTAACTGAGTTTTACTTCACACTTGATGATTCCGTCGTAGTAGCGGTCGAGTTTCGCGACCGACGACTCGGCATAGTGGTTCAGAGATGCGTGCGCTTTGAAACGTCGTGAAGTGACTGTCGTAAGCATGAGTTGCTCCTTCTCTACTGACGGGGATGTGCCAATCTCCTTCACCCGGCGCTAGGCCTTCGGGTGAGCTTGCCGGTACACCTTCTTCATCTGTTCTGTCGATATATGCGTATACACTTGGGTTGTCGAAAGACTCTCGTGTCCCAGAAGTTCCTTCACAGCCCTCAGATCAGCCCCGCGGTTCAACAGGTGCGTAGCGAATGAATGGCGAATCACGTGCGGCGATTTCTTCTCCACCTCCGAGACTCTCGCGATGTGGCGCCGGACGATCCGGGCCACGGCCTCGGGATAGAACCGCCGGCCCTTCGGCGTCAGGAAGAACGACGGCTCCCGGCCTGCCAGCGATGGCTGGCCGCCGAACCGCGATCGGTCCTCGAGATACCTCCTCAGCGCGAGCACCGCCTTTCTTCCGAGAGGGAGGATCCGATCCTTGCTCCCTTTGCCCGTGACCTTCACCGTCGCATTCTGAAGATCGACATCGAGGACGTTGAGATTGATCAGTTCGCTCAGGCGGATGCCGGTGCTGTAGAAGAGCTCGAGGATCGCAGCCTCCTGTCGCCCGCGCGGGGTCGTCGTATCGACCGTATCGAACAAGCGTGCCGTCGTACGTTCATCCAGGAACGATGGGAGTCGCTTTTCCAGCTTCGGCGAAACGAGAGTGAGGGTGGGATTTGAAATTGTTACGTGCCGACGCTTTGCATACCGAAAGAAGGAGCGGAGACAGGCGATCTTGCGCGCGACGCTTCGCCGGGTCAATCCGTCCGCCAGAAGGCTGCTCAAGTACGCGCGCAGGACCGACTTATCGACCTGATCGAGCGATGAGATCTTCCTGCGTCGCGCGTAGGAGATGAACTGATGAAGATCTGCTTCGTAGGAACGGAGAGTGTGTGGGGAAACGTTGCGCTCAGTCTCAAGATGTTCGAGAAAGAACCGGACAAACGCGTGCATAACAGGGTCTCCCATCAGTAATGACAACGGAACTGGAACGGACCGCTACGCGCCAACCGCCAACTCCTCCTTGACGAACTCCTCACCACACTCAGGGCATTTCAGGTATTCTCCTTTTGGCTGCGAGTATTTCAGGACAAGGTACTGCGAGCCGCAGCTTGCGCATTGCTGGTCAACGGGCTTGTCCCACGAGGCAAAGTCACAATCCGGGTAACGGCTGCAGCCGTAAAACGTTCTTCTCCCCTTCTTTGTCTTTCGCTCCACGAGATCGCCCTGTCCGCATTTCGGACACTTAATCCCCATCGATATCGGCTTCGTGTTCTTGCACGAGGGGTAGTTGGAGCAGCCGAGGAACGTCCCAAATCGCCCGGCTTTCACCACCATGTCGCCGCCGCACAGCTCGCACTTGATGCCGACAAGGTGCTGGTGTTTTTCCTGATCCTCCGGAAGCGGCCGTGTGCTCTTGCATTCGGGATATCCCGAGCACGCCATGAAGCGGCCGTTGCGCCCCCACTTGATGATCATCGGGCGACCGCACAGCTCGCACTTCTCACCCGTTTTCTCCTGCAGCGATTTCTTGATCTGATGAGCGTTCTGGACAACCTTCTCGAGATCCCTGACGAACGGAGCGTAGAATTCCTTCATCACGGTCACATACCGCTGTTTCCCCGAAGCGATGGTATCGAGCTCTTCCTCCATCCTGGCCGTAAACTGGACGTTGAAGATGTCCGGGAAATGCTTCACGAGGAGCCTGTTGATTTGCATGCCGAGCTCGGTTGCCGAAAGCTTCCTGTCATTCTGCTCGACGTATTTTCGGTCGACGACCGTGCTCACGATGAGCGCGTACGTGCTCGGACGGCCGATGCCCCTGGATTCCAGCTCCTTCACCAGGCTGCTCTCGGTGTACCTCGGCGGTGGCTTCGTGAAATGTTGCCGCGGTAGAAGATTGGTCAGACTCGCCCGTTGACCGCTGGCAAGACCCTCGGGGAGTCTTGAAATAGGATCCTGATCCTCCTTGTCGCCGCCGTTCTCTTCTATCATGTCGTCGTACACCTGCAGGAATCCTCGAAACAGCGGGCGCTGATCCGTCGCGCGGAAAAGATACTCACCGCCAGTCACGTCGACGGAGATCTGCTCGAACTCGGCTGCCGACATCTGGCAGGCGATGAACCGGTTCCAGATCAGCTCGTACAGAAGGTAGAGGTCCTTGTCGAGATACTTCTTGACGGCCTTCGGGGTGAACCGCATCGATGTCGGCCGAATGGCCTCGTGGGCATCCTGGGAGGCTTTCCCTCTCTTGAAGAGCCGCGGCTCCTTGGGCAGATACTCCTTCCCGTAATTTCCGTAGATATATTCCCGGACCTGCGCCACCGCCTCGGAGCTCAGACGGGTGGAGTCGGTCCGCATATAGGTGATCAGTCCCGTGGGTCCCTCCTCCCCGACTTCAACACCCTCGTACAGCTTCTGCGCCAGCATCATCGCCCGCTTCGCGGAGAAGCGAAGCCGTCGCGCCGCCTCCTGCTGAAGCGTGCTGGTGATGAATGGCGCCGGAGCGTTGCGCTTGACAGGCCTTCGCTCGACGGTCGAGATCTCGAATTCCTGCTTCTCGATCTCGGCAAGGTACCCCCGCATCGTCGTTTCGTCCGGAATTCGGGGATCCTGACCTGCGATTTTCTGCAGTCTTGCCAGGAACCGCTCGCTCTGAGCCGTCTGGAACTCACCCGTAATAGACCAGTATTCCTCGGGGACGAACGCCCGGATGGCCTCTTCCCGCTCGCAGATCAGGCGCAGCGCTACGGATTGGACCCTCCCGGCAGAGAGCCCGTAGTAGAACGTCTTCCAGACGAACGGGCTGACCTTATAGCCGACGATCCTGTCCATCGCCCGGCGGGCTTGCTGCGAAAGCACCAGATGGGAGTCGATTTTCCTGGGATGGCGCATCCCTTCCTTCACGCCTTCGGCGGTGATCTCGTGGAAGAGGACGCGCTTCACGCTTTTGTTGACGTCCTTGATCTCCTCCGCCAGATGGGCCGCGATCGCTTCACCCTCCCGATCGGGGTCGGTTGCGAGAAAGATCTCTTTCGATTTTGCCGCCCTCGCGCGGAGCTTGCTGATGACCTCGTCCTTTCCCTTGATATTCTCGTAGGTGACCGTGAAACCATTGTCAACATCGACACCGAGTTTGCTCTTCGGAAGGTTCTTGATATGACCCACGGACGCCTCGACTATATAATCCTTGCCCAGATACTTGTTGATCGTCTTCGCCTTTGAGGGTGATTCGACAATTATCAGTGATTTTTCCATGAACTCAATGCGCTAATGAATCGTATCGTTAGTGTTCAGCCAGATGCGGCCACTCGTTCCCGGTGGTTTATCCCCATCCAGCAGCATGCCGGCGACGAAACTCTTCATCTCCGGCACCCCCACAGTGGAAAACCCGGCCGCCATGATCCTCTCGATGATCGTCTCGATGTCCGAATTTGACAGCAGCCCCAGCTGCTGGCATTGGAGGAGGTAGCCGAACGCCTCCGGACTGATCACCGTCTTTTCCACGTCATGCAGCACTCGATGGGAGAGATGGGTATCTCCTTGATCGGCGACCAGTTTCTGCCCGACCGACAAGCGCTCAAAAAGCCAGGAGAAGGCCGTGGAGATCTCGGACTGCGTGTACCCGTTGTCCGTCAGAAAGGAGACATCCACCTCACTGAGCTGCTTGTTCGATTTCAGCTCGTTCACCAGAAACAGGATGATCTCGACGATTCGTTCTTGCATGTCAGGAGCGTCCCCCCTTGCTGGACATGTACATGAGGAAGTAATCTTCCCGTTCCCGCATGCGAGCCTTCCCTTGTGCAGTTGCATCGGAATAGCCTACGAGATGAAGCGTCCCGTGGATCAACAATCGACGCGCCTCCTTGCCAAAACTGACTCTGTACGCGCGGGCCTGGCTCTTTGCGCGATCGAGATTCACGTAGACCTCCCCATCGACACCCATTCCATCATGAAACGGAAACGCGATGACATCCGTCACCTCGTCATGATTGAGGAAGCGCCGATTGATCCGGCGGATGAAGCGGCTCCCCACAAAAACGACCGACAAACTCAGCGCTCTTGCAGACTCTCTTCTTAGAACGTTCTGGATGGTTTGGAAAGTTTCCCGCCTCGAGAATCGGAGGAAAGGGTGATTATTTGAGACAACTATCATCCCGCCTTTGGGTTTGGTTTCCGTGAGCTCTTCTCCCGTGTCTTCTTCTTGCCTTGTGTCCCCGAGGTGGATGGTGGATGTTGTGGTAGGATGTTTTCAGTTAGTGACAACGCGATGCCCGACAGCATCACTTCGGGTCCCAGCGTGGTGAAGTCGCCCGACAAAATCTCTCGATCAACATTTGCGTAGAGCGAACACCCACCCTCGTGCTCAACCGTCAATCCCGACAACTTCCCATCAGCTTCCGCAACGAACGTGATCTCGCCGAGCAGTTTGCTGACGACATACCCTGTGCAAAAGTGCAACTGAAGGTGTGCGGTGGGCGTGTAGACGGAGATGAGATTTCCCCTGCGCCGACCGATATGAATGTTTGGGTAGATCTCGAGTGAGAGCTTGCGGTTTACCGTCTTGTTCTCAACTTCGAAGCGGTAGTTGCTGCCGCGCTGCTTCGGGACTGCACCGAGCACCTGCGCAATCTTCCGTATGTCTGAGTCTTTGAACTCCAATCCCATCACTCAACGGACCTCGACCTCGGAGAAGAAGATCAGTAATCCCTTTCGTTGCACCTTTCCCGCCAGACTCCCCCCTCCTATCGTTCGCTACACACTCAACCCCGCCTCAATTACGACAAATCGCTAAACCCTTGAGTCTCAGTAGCCTAACGCGTATCGGTAAAGGAATCTTTGAGACAAATATAACCACTGCCCTGTTGATTGTCAAGTTAGATTGTGATGATCGTGTTCTCGGCAGCCGCCTCGCATTCGAACTTGTATCCTCTCGTCTTGACCTCCTTCTTGCACTTTCTTAGGATGTCGTCGATTTTGTCATCGCTGTGGGTCGGATCGTGATGAAAGAGAAAGAGACGCCTGACGTTCGCCTCTGCTGCGACCCTCAGAGTGAAGAGGTAGTGAGAATGCCCCCAGCCGACGCGATCGATGTACTCTTCCGGCGTGTATGTCGCGTCGTGCAGAAGAATGTCGGCCCCTTCGCAGAAATCGAACACTCGCTGGTTCGGATCACCTTTCTTAGATTCGAACTTGGCCTTCACGAACGCTTCGAAGTTTGACAGTGAAGCCGCTGCCTCCCGATCGTACGGCTCGTTGTCGCTGATGTACACCAACACCTTCCCTTTGTACTCGAGCCGATAGCCGACCGTGAATCCCGGATGATTCACGTACAGGGTTTTCACGCTGCAGTCCAGAATTTTTATCTCCCCTTCGTCCCGGATCGGCATGAAATCGAGTTTCGCCTTCAGCTCATGAAGCTGGACCGGGAAGTAGATCCTGTTCATCTGCTCCGAGATGATCTCGCTAAGCGATTTGTCCAAACGCTCAGTGCCGATGATCGTCAGCTCGTTGCCCGAGATGAATGCCGGCTTGAAGAAGGGGAACCCCTGGATGTGGTCCCAGTGTGGGTGCGTAATGAGAAGAAAGGCGTTGACCGACTCCCCGTTGTTGATCAGTTCGTCGCCGAAATTGCGAATGCCGGTTCCCGCGTCGAAGATGATCAGTTCATCCTCGTCGAGACGGAGTTCGAGGCACGGCGTGTTCCCCCCGTACCGGACCGTGTGCTTTCCGGGAGTCGGAACCGAACCCCGAACTCCCCAGAACTTGAGTTTCATGACGTCCCCTCCGGGCGCTCACTCCAGATACGCTCTGATGTAGTCGACATAGTTCTGTGCAGACTGCTCGATCTGCCGCCGCTCCTCTCCCGTAATCCCCCTTTTGAGCCGGGCAGGCACGCCAGCAACCAGCACTCCTTCCGGAACCTCAAGATGCTGCGGAACCAGTGATCCGGCGGCGATGATCGCATAGGGTCCGATCTTCGCATGATCCAATACCGTCGCCCCCATCCTGATCAGGCAGTAATCGTGTATCCTCGCCGCGTGAAGGATAGCACCGTGCCCGATGGTCACGTGCGATCCGACGGTCAGCGGGTACTTCTCGTGCGCCACGTGGAGCACGCAATTGTCCTGCACGTTGGTGCGTTCCCCAATCCGAATATAGTTAACGTCGCCCCGCACGACCGTGTTGAACCACACACTGTTGTGCTTGCCGATCTCAACATCGCCGATAATCTGTGCCCCTTCGGCAATGAAGACAGATTCGTGGATTTTCGGGGAAATTCCTCGAAAGCTGATGATCACTTCCCCGGCTCCTCGACGTATTTCGGCGGCTGCCAGCCGGGTCGGTTCCACTTCGTGAGCTGAATCTTGATACTCCCGAGGATGACGTTCATCCTGGCAAGAATGGGCACTCTCGCCTCGTCGTTGCTGAACCAACCCCGGAACCCGCCCGTGAGGCCAAACACCCCCACGTATTCCGCCTCTCCGTCGAACGCCACCACTTCCACCGGATAGTCGATCGCATCGACCTCGACGCCGGTCCGCTTGTTCATGAAATTGAAATCGGTGTACTCCTGCTTCTTCTCGATCAGGGTGGGAACGCGCATCCGGTTCTTTTGCCTCACGTTCTCGCGGGCAAAGAAGTAAAGAGAGAGCCCGTCCTGACATCGGCCGTTGATGGAGAGCGTGTCGACGGACTCGACGATTCGCACGCCGGACGGGAGCTTCTTCCCCTTCTCGTTGTAAACCCTGCTGCTGTCATAGTCGAACTGAAACCGCTGAAAGGTGACCTGGTGATTGGAGCTGTCATCGCTGATCCACATGTACGAGAAAATGTTCTCGTCGATCTCGCTCAAGAACCGGATGTGCAGATCGACCAGCCAGCTCAGGCTCGGGTTCGAATCGATGAGAGCCAGGGCCCTGTACACGGCCTTGCCGTCCTTCTCCTCCCTGTCGACAACCCGGATCCGAATCGTTCCTATGCTGAAAAACGAGTAGCTGACCCGGTACTCAAGCTCTTCCCCCACCTGGAGCATCTTGTCCGGAGTTTGGGAACCTGAAACAGGCGATGCCTCTTGGGCAACTGGACTCCCCTTGTGTGACGGCGCATTGAAGGAACCTAGCAATACGATGCCCGCAACGATTGGCACGACCGGGTTCCACCGGTCAGGTCTTCTCCTTCCCATCCGATTTCTAGTTTAACCTCGCGATCTTTTCCGCCTCGGGAAAGAGAGTCAGCGCTTTCCGGAAGGGTGCGTCGACCTGGAGCATTACGGGGTACCACCCCTCATTCCCCCAGAAGCTTCGGGCAAGCATCGCTTTCAGTCTGACTTTGAAGAATGCCACGTCTTTCTCGTACTCTTTCTCATCGATTTTCACATCCCTCTGTGACACGAACGAGCGGAAGTCCTTCAGGATCTCGTCAGAGACCGAGAACGATTGTTCGAAGGTCCGAAAGTCTTTGCCATACGCTGAGCGTATGTTCAGCCCCTTTCCATCAAGATATGCGGTCACGAACTGATCGAGAAGCCCGCGGCGTAGCAGGCTCATCGTCAACGGCGTGAAGGGTGCGTTCTTAACGACATAGTCCGGCGTGATCCCGCCCCCGCCGTAGACAACGCGGCCGTCTTGCGTATGATACATCGGGCGGGTCGTATCGCGTTCCTCCGTGTGCTCGAGGTTTTCCCCCTCCCTCTCCTGGCGCGTGTAAGCCTCCCGCTGATAGACGTCCTTTTCCTTCCCTTCGTACTCACGCTGGATCGACCTTCCGCTCGGCGTGTAGTAGCGCGCGATGGTCAGCCGCAGCGCCGATCCGTCGTCCAGTTGAAACTGGCGCTGGACGAGACCTTTTCCGAAGCTCGTTTCGCCGACGATGAGACCGCGGTCCCAGTCCTGGATCGCGCCCGCCACAATCTCGCTTGCGCTGGCTGAGTTGTTGTTGAGAAGGATGATGAGAGGGAGATTTTCGTAAGGCTGGCCCGTCCTTGCATAATACACCTCGTCGAATTCCGGCCGGCGCGATTTGGTGTAAACGATCTTGTGAGGCGCTTCCTTCGTGCCTCCGTCCAGGAAGAGATCGACCATCTTAAAAGCCTGTTCAAGCAACCCGCCCGGGTTGTCGCGCAGATCGAGGATCAGCCTTTTCATCCCCTTTGCCTTGAGGCTCTTCAACGCCTCCTCCATCTCGGCATTCGTTTTCTCGCTGAAGCGATTCACGCTGATGTAGCCGACCTGGTCGGTCACCATCATGGCGACGTCGACGCTGGTCAAGGATATCTTGTCACGGACAATCTCGAAATCGAGAAGCTCTTTGACCCCTGGCCGGGCGATCGAGACTCCCACCCTCGTTCCCTTGGGGCCGCGCAGGCGCCGCATCACCTGATCGTTCGTCAGGCCGACCGCCGACGAGTCGTTGATCCGGACGATCCGGTCGTTCGTTTGAATCCCCAGGCGGGCGGAAGGTCCTCCGCCGATCGTCTCCACAACAAAGATCGAATCATTCCGTATCGTGAATCGGACTCCTATCCCCTCAAACTCGCCCCTGAATTCTTCCGTCACCGTCTCAAAGACTCTCGGCGGAATATAGACGGAATGCGGATCGAGCTTGTCGAGCAGACCCTGGACGGCGGCGTCCGTGAGTTTTACCGGGTCGACAGGCTCTACGTAGTATTTCTCGGTCAGCCCCAGCACTTCGCGGAACTTGCTCACCTGGTCGTACAGAGCGTCGCCCGAGACCAGCTGGTTGATCTCCATGCCCGCGAACACGCTCACGATCACGAGAGCCGCAACCGTCAATAGTGACAGCTTCTTGTTCATCGTTCTATCCCTTCCTCGCGCAGCGGCCGCAGACCCCGACACCACAGCGCGCAACTATTCAAATTAGCGAAAATCGCCAAAAATGCAAGGAGAAACGGCTGTCCTGCACAAGCAGTTGCCGAGAAGGTGCTGGTGGCGATGAGGCGAGCAGTTGCTGCCGGGATTGGTTGCGCACTCGATGCGGAGGATCAGAGTTCTAACCTGACACCCGCATGGACGCGGCGCGGATCATAGTATGCGCTCGGATCACCAAGTTCACCGCCGATCCTGCCGTTCGAATCCGTCCAGCGAACGTTCCTTCCGTTGAGGAGGTTACGAACATTGAGGTACACGGTGACGACGTAGCGGCGTGTGCTCTCCACCACGAACTGCCTCGAGAGCTTCGCGTTCTCGAACGCAACGTCGAACATCCTGGCGTTGTTGGGAAGAAACGACCTCGACGTATCCAGGGGGGTGAACCCATCGCGCGTCGGGTAGTAGGTAAACGGGCGGGGGGAGTTGTAGAGGAAGACCGCGTTTGCCTGAATCTCGAAAGGCAAATGAAATTCAGCGTCGACCTTCAGCGTGTGGCGTTGATCCCAGCTCAGCGGAAAGAGCCTGCCGGGGAACGGGACGGCGGACCCCTCTCCTGATTCCGATACAAAGCATCGGTTCCGCTTCTCCCGCCTCAATGATTCATGCACATAGGGCGGGATCTCCCGCTTCCCGGATTTCGCTCCGAGAGCGGGATTCTGGAGAGCGGAACCGTACACCGGGATCAGAATCCCGCCTTGAAAGCGCCTGCCCCACCACATGTATCAATGAAGGTCAGGCAGGGAATCCTGGAAGGCGGGAGACACAAACAACGTGGGGGAGAGGTGGCTTCGGCCTATCTGCTCAACGCAGGCCTGTCCCCTTTCTAGGGGGACGACAGGGGGTTCACTCCACGGAGCTCTTGCACAATCTTCTCGACCACCCCGTCTTCATTTCTCAAAATATCAATATTCGAGAATCTTACTACCCGAAAGCCCTTTGATCTTAGAAACTCTTCGCGACGCTTGTCCCCCTCCATCCCTTGGTCCGTGTAATGCTGGCTGCCGTCCGCTTCGACCACCAGCTTCTCCTTCAGGCAAACGAAATCTACAACGTAATCGCCAATGGGAGTCTGCCGTCTGAAGTAAAAGCCTGTCTGCGCGCCCCGGAGACGTGACCAGAGTTTCCGTTCAGCGTCAGTCATTCCTCTTCGCAACGACCGTGCCCTAGCGATTGAAGAATGGCGATATCGAAGACGTTGCTTCATTTTGAACCTCACCCCCGCCACAAAGCATGGCGGGCAGGCTCGCCCTCTCCTAATCCCGACACAGAACGTCGGTTCCGCTTCTCAGAATCCCGCCTTGAAAGCGCCTGCCCCACCACATGTATCAATGAAGGTCAGGCAGGGAATCCTGGAAGGCGGGAGACACACAAAACGTGGAGGAGAGGGGGCGTTGCCGAAAACTGCTCAGGACCACTACGTCCCCCTGTACAGGAGACGACAGGGGTTTCCTAAGTTCTTCAACAATCTTGGACTAGAACCGAAGCAGGCAAATGTGCTGGTGAGCAATCTCCCCCTACTTCAGCAACAGCAGCTCGCGCGTCGTTGAAAGGTTCCCCGCCTGCAGCCGACAGAAGTATACGCCGCTCGGCAAGCCGGTCCCGTCAAAGCTTCTCTCGTAATTCCCCGCCCCCAACTCCTCTTGGACAAGAGTTGCCACCTGCCTCCCAAGCAAGTCGAAGACTTTCAGAGTGACGAATGCAGTATGATCAAGAGCGAACCGAATTGTCGTGCTTGGATAGAACGGGTTCGGGTAGTTTTGGAGAAGAAACGCAAAAACCCCATTCTGCGAAGGTGGCGGCTCAGGCGGGATCCGGAATTGTCCGTGAATGATCGTGCCGGAACGTCCAACGGCAGTAACATTCCCGTTCGGAGCGACGAGCACCTTCGACAGATTCGCCGAGGTCAGCGTTGGCTCGTTTTGCCAATGCTTCCCCCTATCGGCTGTGCTGATGACTGTTCCGCTGGCACCGACGGCCACACCGGCAGATGGCGTACCAAAGCAGACGCTTGCGAGATCCTGCGAAGTCGGGCTCTCTTGCGGAGACCAGCTCAACCCGGCGTCCTCGGAGCGTATGATCACCCCTGCATTTCCCACGATCGTCCCTATCGTACGGCTGAAGAAATGGACCGCACTGCTTGGGGGTAGATTGTTATGCTGCGAAGTCCATGTCTGTCCGGCGTCGGTGGTTCGCACAAGCTGCCAACTTCGCTCGCCGGTCAAATAACCGGTGTAAGAGTTCAGGGCATAACCTGTCAGGGAGTCAACTATACTAAGCGAGTACATGTACGGATACGCGCCAGACTCCGAGAGAGTGATCGATGCCCGTTCCCACGTACCTGCACCGTCCCGTGTGAAATATGGTGCGAGCCCGTAGACGCCATGCCCGCAATAGTAGTCGCCAATGACACACCCCTGGAGGCTGTCCCAGAATCCAATGCCGCGGAAGGTTGTGCAACTAAAGTCCCCAATCAAGGGCTCCCAGGTTACTCCGCCATCTGACGTACGCCCGAAGACACCAGGGTACACTTCCGTCCTCAGCCCCGTCGCGAATCCCTGCAAAGAATCGACAAACCAAATATTGTTGAACGCAGTCGGAGTCGGCTTAAGGGTCCACGTCCTTCCACCGTCAAACGTGTAATAGGCGTTCGATTCCCCTCCGACAACCAAGCCTCCCGACTCGGACCAGAAGCTCACGTCCGTGATATCTGAGCGAAACTCGCCCGTTGCATCTCCCCACGTCAAACCGGCGTCCGTCGTGCGTAAGACCTTGCCTTGACGCCCCACCGCAAATCCCCGCGTCGGCGTGACGAACGATACGTCCAGCAGCCACGATTCAGGGAGACTGTAGACCGTCGTTACACTATCCCCTGCGTGTGTGACTCGGTGTATGCCGTCTTGTCCTACCAAAATTGCCGTGTTCGTATCGATGCAAAAGACCCCCGTAAGGTAGGTCGACAAACGCGCTACCTTCGCCCATGAGTTTCCGCCGTCCGTTGTCCTCCAGATGCTCCCTTCGCAGGAAGTCATGAATCCAAGTCGCACGCTTGCGAATCGACCAAGGGTAGCGCACCAGGACCAATCGGTCGGTGACACCGGATGCGGGATCCACGTCGTGCCTGCGTCTCCTGTGCTGAAAACGACACCGCCTCCAGCGGCGAAGCCGATGCTATCCGTCAAAAACTGGATGCTCTCGAACTGCTCCGTCGTCCCCGATGGGAGGAGCGCCCAGCTTACCCCGGCATCGGTTGTCTTCAGCAACACCCCCGATTGCCCACCGGCGATCGCGATGCTGTCCGTAAGCCAATCCACAGCCAGCAGCGTCGCAAGCGTATCCGACTCCCTCTGAGTCCACGAAACGCCTCGATCAGAGCTCGTCAGGATCGTCCCACCCTCACCCACAGCAATGCACTTGTCGCTAGGAGAGATCGCCAGCCCGTATAACCACTTGGTGGTTCCGGTCTCCACGCTCTGCCAGGTTGCTCCTGAATCGACAGAGCGCAGCACGACTCCCGACTGGCCTGCCGCAAGCACAAGGCCGGACGCTGTGCCTCTGACCGCTTCCATCGACACGTTCGGAAGCTTTGGACTGACAAGCTCCCAGGCGTTCTGCGCATGAGCAGGAAGCTTGACAACAAGGAGAATCAAAATTACCAGATTGCGAAGATAGTGAGTCTCGGCGAGTCTCTGCCTTCTTGCGGACGGCGCCCGTAGCTGTGCGTTAATTGTCATTTATATGCAGCTCATTTCTCCGGTAGCAACTGCTGAATGCTCGATCGTAGAAACTGTTGAGAGTTCGCGACATATCCGACGAAGTCGGATCGAACAAAGCTCTTTTTATCGATGATCGACGTGCGTGGGATCACTCTGACCCCTATATCTTTCAGTATAGAAGCACCCGCGAAGAAGAACTTTTGGTTCTTCAGGAATTCAGACTGTGGCTTTGCGAGGAATCTCTCCTTCGATACATTGTCGATGACCGCCAGGACTGAGTCTCAAGGTCATGAAGTGAGATCTCCTCTGCGTGAGACCCGCTGTCGTTACCCGATTCAATACGCCAGTGCTACCGTCCGCCGCAAGTATGAATCATCGGCGAGTTGCCTGAGCATGAAGTCTGCGACGTCGGCACGTGAGATCCTCACGGTGAAAATGTAACTCCCGATGCCTTCGCCGTGCCGATACACGCCCCGCTTGCGTCCGTTCGTAAGCTGCCCCGGGCGAACGATCACCCAATCGAGTGAGCTCTCCTTGATGAGCTGCTCCTGCCGCCCCTTGTCCTTGAAATAGAAATAGGTGATGAACGGAATGACGAAGAGCGTGTAGTACAACCCAAGCCGACCCCTGCTATTGCCAACGCCAAGTGAAGTCTCACAAATGAATCGCTTCACACCATGCTTTTCCATCGCCGAGATGATGTTTTTCGTGCCCCGCGATAGAATCGTCGTTTTCATGAACCAGCGCTTGTGGCCCAGCGCTGAGAGGACGGCGTCCTTCCCCTGTACGGCGCGGTGAAGCGACTCCTCATCCAGGACGTTGCCTTTGAGGGTCATGAGACACTCGTGGGTAATCCGTAGTTTCGCAGGGTTGCGAACGAAGGCCGTGACGCTGTGCCCGAGAGCCAGAGCTTGCTCGACGAGCGCGCGACCCGTCCCACCTGAAGCGCCGATAATGAGTAGGTTCATTGTCTTCTCACCTCTTGATTAATACTCTGGGAATTTCGCAACTAGACGGAGCCTGAGCCCGCCCAGACTCGTTCATTTCTGCGGCGGCAGCACACTCTCGAGACAGAAACAAGTCAAACGCCCCGCGGAGCCCCACTCTTCGCACACGCGCGGAAGGGGACATGACTCGCAGAGTCCGCCCAGGTCATCCTTCGACACTTCCAGCGTGCCGGCCGCTTCGTGAACTCGAAGAAGTTCCTTCAAATACTTGCCTGCAACGAGGCGGTGGAGGCTGTCTTTCTTTTCCAAACCCAGCCATTGGAAGATCCCTTTGTCACCGCGGGAGGCGTTGCACGACTTGCACGCCAGGACGAGATTGTCCGCGGAATCGTGGCCGCCCCGACTGATCGGGATCAGATGATCCGTCGATAGCTCCTTCTCCGCCCCGCAAAAGACGCACTCCTTTGGCAACTCCTGTTCGCGCTCCCATTCACGGATCGTGTCGGAGATCGTAATATCGCCGTTGCGGAGCTTCTTGAACCGGTCGGTGATGAAACCGCGTTGGAGCGACTTGTACGCAGAGCGAGAGATGAGCTTCGCGTACTCGTAGAGGATCTCTTCCTTAATGCTCTTCACATAGGGCGGTGGCATGGCCTCTCCTGTTTCTTCGCAAGCCGTTATTTGTCATTCCGGCGAAAGCCGGAATCCAGAAATGGGCTTAGATGCAGACCCCGAACCTCAGCACCGCGTGGAGCAATCGTGCCCTCGCCTGCGAGAAAATTTGGCTTCCCCCACGCTGCCCTGCACAAGCACGTCCCCCCACTACGGGGACAGGGGGTTCACTCAGAAACAAACCTGCTCCTCTCACTTCAGCAGCACGGCCTCTCTCGTCTGAAGAAAATGGAAAGCATCTGCTCCCCGAGTTGCCCAAGCCTCCATCCGGCAGAAATAGACGCCACTCGGCAATCCCGATCCTTCAAATCGCACGTCGTAGCTCCCCGGTCCCAGATTCTGGCTCAATAAGGTCGAGATTTCTCTGCCCAGCAAGTCGTAGACTTTCACAGAGACAAGACTCCGCTCCGGCACGTCGACTCTCAGCGTGGTGCTCGGATTGAAAGGATTGGGATAGTTCTGTCCGAGCCTGTAACCGACTGGGATTTCTCGTGCGGACCGATGAACAGGAACGGGGAAATCGGCTAGGGGGCAGCGAAACACCCCTGAATAAGTCCCAGCAAAGAGATACGGGCCGCTCACCACAAGAGATTGGACGACCGATTCCGTTAATCCCTCATTACCTACTCTCCAACTTGCCCCGTCATCCCTGGAGACAGAGACGCCGAGATTCGTCCCGGCAAAGATCCTGGTGCCGCCTGCCTCATCGTCACTCACGGCAAATGCTTGGACACTTGTGTTCACTAACCACGTATTGGCCCAAGTCCAGCTCGCTCCATTGTCCGTGGAGCGAAAGACGCCGCCGCCCCAAATGCCGGCGAAGTAGGTCGTTCCGCCTGCCGCGTTTGGGCTCGCAACGAACGCGCGGGTCCAACCGTCAGTCACACCTGTATTGACGATAGTCCAAGTTGCTCCTGCATTTGTGGAGACGAAGACGCCGCCTCCGACGTTCCCGGCACAGACAGTATTTCCGCTCGCCGCAAGGCAAGAAACGCCCGTTGGGATCAATCCAATCTTGACCCAATTCCAGCTTGTGCCATTGTCCGTGGAACGATAGACGCTGAATGAACCCCCGACATAGAGATTCGAGCTTCCTGCGCCGTCAGAGCTGACCGCAAAAGCTTGCACAAAAGCGTCCCCCAAGTCAGTCACCAGAGCCCACCTCGCCCCGTTATTGGTGGAAGCAAAGACGCCGTGATAAGTCCCGGCAAAGAGTTTCGTCCCGCCCGTTCCGTCAGGGATGGCTATAAGCGCCCAGATGTAAGGATTGCTCAACCCGGAATTCACTTCGACCCAACTTGCACCGTTGTCGCTGGAACGAAAAACGCCGGCGTACGAAGTTCCTGCAAAGAGATTAGTGTCACTAGCCGCAAGTGACGTGACAGAAAGAGGGAGCCCTAGTCCTGCAATGACCATATCCCAAGTTGCGCCGTTGTTAGCGGAGCGGAAGATCCCTCCACTAGTTCCAGCATAGAGGTAGGTATCCACCACCACAAGAGAATGCACCACTCTATTCGTCAAGCCAGCACTCACCTCTGTCCATGTTCCCCCATCGTCGGTCGAAAGGAAGACGCCATCTATCGTCCCGGCAAACAGATTGGTGCCGCTTGCGGCCAGACTATACACCCCCGCCGCCGTCAGGCCTCCGTTGACCTGAGTCCAGCTTGCGCCATTATCTGTTGATAGAAAGACCCCTTTCTGATAAGTCCCGCAGCCCGCGAAGAAATTCGTTCGGCCTGAGTCGCCAGGGCTGGCGAGTAACGCGTTAACGGAAAGGCCGGCCAGCGTCGTAGGGCTCCAGGTCGTCCCGTTGTCAGAGGACCGAAAGAGACCGCCGGTTGTGCCAGCAAGAACCGTGGTCTCAGTAGCCACGAGAGAAGCAACAACAGTCGACGTCAGGCCCGAGTCGATTTCAGTCCAGTTCGCGCCGCTGTTAGTCGAGCGAAACACCCCCGTGCTTGTGCCCGCGAAGAGATGCATCCCGCCCGCGCCGCTGGCGGTTGCCGCGAGAGCATAGACATCACCGGTCTTTAATCCCGAGTTGACCGCTGTCCAGCTCGAGCCATTGTCGGTAGAAAGAAGCACACCGCTCCCGGAAGTCCCTGCAAACAGGTCTGTCCCGCCTGCCCCGTTCGGTATAGCGACAAGAGCTCGCACAGGAGGACCCAAGCCAGTGGGAACCCACCGTGTCCCATTATCGCAGGAACGATAGAGGCCCGGATTAACACCGGCGAAGAGATCTGTCCCCCCCGTTCCGTTAGGGCTCGCCGCAAGCGCGTTGACAGTCTGAACGGTATAGGGTCCGCCCAAATCGACCCATTGTGATGTCGCTTTGAACGGCAGGAGCAGAGCAACGGAGACCGATGAAAGCAGTAAAAATTTTCTCATGTTTCCTCCCTGGTAACTCGGTCAAACATGCGATTCCCCCTCCCTCCGAAGTCCAGCCATCAAGCCCGGCTTGCGCGCAAGCTGCGCAATCGCGTGCGATCTGGGAGGTTCTCCCAAGACTACATTGACAACGTTCATTTGTTGGAGGAGGGCAGACCCCCTCGCAGGAGGAGAGGGGCTCCAGACTCACACCCTCACTTAAACTCAATGCTCTTCACCGGATGCAGCTCCCAGGAGCTCCCCCTCTCCGCCGCGCGCGACTCCGCCTTCAGCGGATGCTGACCGTCGTAGAAACCCAGTCCCACCACGACGCACGGGATTCCTTTCTTGAACTCCTTGGCCAGCGCATAGCCCTCCTGCTCCATCCGCTTCAGGATCGCCTTTTCAAGCTCGCAGTTATCTTTCGTCACCTCCACGACCGTCCGTTTGCCGCTCTTTCCACTCGGCCCGATCTCGATGTGGAGATCGCAGTCCACCTCCTGCTTCACGTACCACATCCAGCCTTTCAGCACGTAGAGGGTGTCCTCCGGCGTCCCCTTGAGGCGCTTGGTGCTCCATATGACGTTTCGGTCCATCTTCTTGTAGCGGCTCTCCCACCCCCGGACCGTGGAGGTCGTGATGGTGTCTGTGCGTACCGCATACGAGCCGTAGTTCGTCTCCCACTTGGCATCGAGTCTGTAGGGGCGTTTCTTCCCTACGTTTGGTTTGCAGTTGCACGGATCCTGCCGTGCTGCGGCGTTGAGCAGCCCAGCGGCAATAAACAGCCCGAGGGAGAAGGCCATCCAACGGGCTCTTCTAACTGACCATGAATGCATGGCGTTCCTCCTTCTTGTGAGGCGCGATTGTGGATGATTCTTCTAGAAAAATGAGTTCAACGGCTCCGTGCAATCAAGCGAGGGCGATGTAGCGGCATATTAGGACTTGGTCGCGCCGCGTTTACTTCATAAACTGCAGAACGAGGGCTCCAGCCGCGATTGTTACTGCGATGATTTCTAGAGCGATGAGCGCTCGTGTCATACGATCCGCCGAGTCGGCATTATGGTTCAAGGCTTTGATGAATTTGTTAGCTATCAGGTCAAGCGCCTCAGTTTGCAGGCCCGTTGGGTTTGGAGAGGTCTGATGAGTTTTCAACTGCTCGATGAGACTTCTGAGCGTTTGTTCATCATCCTGTTCCGACATGGTTTTTCACTCCTTTTGTCCGTTCGCTGTGTAACGGACGTGAGACATCTCGCCACACCACACAGTGGTTTTCGTCCTATAAGAAGTCTTTTTGACCAGACCAAGCCTACTAAACCGCACCAAAAACCATTGAGCGAGTGGATGAATTCAAGTGAGTTTCAGCGGCGATTCGATTCCGTAATAAGGTGGACGTACTAGCCCGGAACCGCCGTGTAGCTACTTGTAATGCAGGGTCCACATCAAACCAGTTCATGTTCTTTGAGAGCTTCAAGAAATACGAGTGAAGCTTTGTTGAGATCTTTCGAGTCAGTTCGATCGAAGTAGATTACTTGTTTCTCGTAGTCCAAGCCTGCTATGTCCTTTATGCCCCGCTCGACCAATGCGATTACCGATTTTCTCGCTCCCTGAGCAATGCCAAGCTCCTTAAGCAACCACGATGGAGTTGTGTAGCCTCCTCCTTCGATCTTGTCTCTCTTGACAAATATTACGATGAACAGGTCACAGCTTCGTATCCGGCTCTGGACTTTGTCAGGGATACTTTCTTTTGAGTATCGTTCGCCCGTTTCAAAATCGATCCGTAGCGCGCTCAAAACGTCAGTAAACTGTTCATTGATCTCTCGGTCCGACTCGTCAAAGCTCATTGATACAAATGGCACAAGGGCGGATTTCCTTGTCCCTTCCACCTCTTCAGCGGGCCAAAAATTAATGATTCTCTCCTTATACACTTTGAGCTGGGCCATGCACTTCGCTATGTGTTCGCGATAGTCTCTCAGTTCCTCTCGGTAGTCGACTGCGCCTCCTAGAACGAAGAAGTGTACCGAGCTCACGTTACTGCGAAATTCCATGGCCTCTTCTTTCGAGAACAACTCTGTAAGTAGGGTTTCTGTGCCATGGTATGCCAGCTGGTAGTTCTCGTCGTATCTGTTCTGATAGGTTGCGCGCGCAGAGACCGCCTCAAATTGCGCGATTTTCTCATCGAGAAGGGAAATAACCTTTTGTCTAGAGATCCTCATTGTTCCTCCTTGGGGTCGCACACCACATAATGCATGGCAAAAGACAGCCGTTTGCGAAGCCGTTACGGCAGCTGAATTACCCGCGGCTCAGCAAATGGGATGAACATAACTGTGTTCACCAAACATCGTTTTATCATCCGCTTGTGAAATCAGTGAGCGTCAGTTTTGCACCTGTGATTCGACGCGCAGCCGTGTATACCACGTTGTGTTGAGCATAAGGCCAGGCAGCCCGTCAAATTGTTGGCCACAGTGTTGAGATGATTCGGGCATTTGCGGAAATCAGCCTCGTTGTGCGGGCTGCCGTTCGGTTAATTCGATAGGCATCACCTGATTCCAAGTCTATGTATTCGAGTGCACTGTACGGAGCTGGCGTCCCGTTCTGTTCGAGGACCCAATGTGCGATCTCCAAGGTCGTTTTGGCAATACTCGGGTCGATAGGGACATTGCGGAAGTTGTAGAAAAGCCTCTTTGGATTGTCAGATTCAAGGGCATAGATGTCAAACTGAAGGCGCAGCTCAACGTTCGGCGCGGCCTGCACAACCACGTTCGGTTGCGGCTGAATTGAAAGGGTCCGGCGGGCTTGGCGACTTCCTGCGAATGCGTTGATAGCTCGAAGATTATGTCGTGCACGAGAAGCAAGCGCCAATGCTCTGGCTGCAGCTCGAGCAGCCGTGAGTTCTGCGACATTGTTGCCTGAGCCATAGTAAGCTCGCATGCCTCGAAGGGCAGGCTGATAGTACGGAATCTTGAAAGACTGAGGTTGTTGTTGCGGATACTTTTGCTCGTAGAGGATTCGCAACTGCTCATACGCAGGGAGCCTAAGCATCTCAGCAAATGCACGGACAGATATGCGGGGCATGGGGATCTCCTGAAGTTGGTGGATATGTTGGCTAACTCCTGATTAGGCTGCGTGCCGCCTTACGTTCGAGGCAACACGCACCGCATTTTCCGGCTACGAGAAATCTCCTCTGTTTGACCTGAGCTTTCCAATTTGCCCCCGTTGACGCCGTTAACGGGGACCGCACCAAAAACCGTTGAGTGAGTGAACAAGCTCAACCCTAGACTGCGAGCGCCGTTTTGCCGCTTCTTACCTGAACTTCTGTTGCGTGTCAAGTTCGTACCGCCGTCCTTTGATCCTGTCTAGGCACTACGGCGCTGGTGGCGCCGCTGAGGCTGGCGCTGACTTGTTCCACTCTTCCGTGAACGAAGCCGCGCGCTTCCGCGCAACAGCCATCTGGTAAGGCGGTATAACCTTGCGTTCGATGGCCCGCACGGGCAGCGGGCTCTTTAATTCTCGCTTGTAGTCGATCGGATCACCGGAATCTTGCCGTTGCTTGATTTCGGCGTTTAGGTCAATAACGAGATCATTCATAATGCTGGTGAGGCATGTGCGAATGCGGTTCTCACCATCCGCAGCGTCAAGAAAAGGTTGTGGATTTCTGCAGAAGTCTTTGCCTTGCGGATCAGGTTCGAGCGCTTGACGGAGTAGGTAGAAGAGGAAATACAGTGTCAGAGTGTAGTTAGCCATCAGTTGGTGCTCGACCTTTGGAATGGAGGCGAGGACAGCCTCGAAGGCGACTGTCAAAGCGAGTATTCTTTTGGCGTTCACTTCGGGTCGGGCGAAGATTTTCGTGTGCAGTTCATCAAAGAGCTTGTATGTTTGATGGCACGTCCAAGGTTCCGATAAATCGAATGCGAGAAGAATTCTTGCGGCATCTTGGTTATCGATGATTCTGGGCAGGGATGTTGTCTCACCTCGTTTTATTCGATAGAAGACTTTGCCTGGTAGCGAGGTCTCAAATTCCTTTTGAAGGCGGCGTTGGAGGGAACTGTTCGACTGCAAGTCCCTAGCGCTAATCGCATTCTGGTTGTTGGTGTGGTGGGTAATCTTGGCGGCAAGGGGGCTATCAGGGCTCACCTCAATAATCCGAGTGAGGATCTCCAGGTCGTTGGAAAGTTGGGACTGATTGTCATAAAGGCTGGTCAAGCTCTGACAGCCATTGACGACAGTGTACCCTGATACCGTGATGGTCCTTCGGGTCTTCTTGATGGATTTGCTCAGGATGGTGAGGCCGTTGTGGTAAAGAAGGAAATTCTTGTGTTCAGATGGGTCTTGAACGCTAATACCGATGTCTTTGTTGACCTTGGTGCGTCCAAGCGATTGGCGAACATTCCAGGCAAAAAGCTCTCCGCTCGCTATGCCATCGAGCTGAATCAGGTCGGAAGCCTTCAGGGAAGCAAGGAAAACTCGCGTGCCGTTTATCCTGTAAACTGCGCAACCGCTTGGCTCTATTGCGAATTTTGTTGGCTTTGTCATAGGGCCGGTGGGACCCAGAGGGACATAAAGAGTGAGGAGTTTTCGTGAATCATAGAGAACAAGTTGGGTTTGAACGCTTAGGAATGTGTATGCATTGGGGTCGCCTGATGCATTGGTGACAAAGACGCCTTTTACGGCATAACCGTTCTCGACCTTCTTGGCGACTTCTTCAGCGGATATTAGGTTTGCCAGCTCTTTGTTCATGGTAGTCTTAGCTACTTGCTCGATCTTAGCAGAGTTAGCAAATTGCGCAAGCGTGCCTACGAATTCCTTGAGGTCAGTGTCGCCGAGGGTCTTGGCGGCGTTCTTAAACAATTTGCTCTGAAAGACATCAATCGATTCAACATTATCGTCCACATAGATTCCGTCAACTCCTTTGTCATCGCTGCCATCGCAAACACAGTCGCGGGCTTGATCGGGATCGAGCCTGTAGTAATGCTCCAGAAACCAAGCGAGGAATGCCCGCGATTCGGTGCGCCCGGTCTTAAGATGGCTGGGGAGATGCTTCAGGACTTTAGGATATGTTAGGTCTAGGGTTGGCATGTTGGTGACCTTGTGAGTAAATGTGCTGATAACGCCTAGTGCCGAAGCTGCTCAAAAAAGCGGCGCCACCAGCCGAGGCGAATCAGATGATGACTGTCGTTTTGTTGTCCCGATTTGAAATTCACTTTGCAGCAAAAGAATTTCAACTAACGTTTAGGATTTTATCCGTAGTCAAGGCGGTACCTTCCGCCCGTGAGCGAGTACTATGAGGGGACTGCGGATAAAATTTGGTTGAACGGAGCCGCTGTGGGCGAC
>Ga0315277_10000318_pt1 | contig 78537 bp, 55 predicted proteins | sample YL17G05_15_MG_FD_203695 | JGI IMG/M metagenome (GOLD analysis project Ga0315277, IMG submission 203695) | Sediment microbial communities from Yellowstone Lake, YNP, Wyoming, USA - YL17G05_15 | ecosystem: Environmental > Aquatic > Freshwater > Lake > Sediment | place: USA: Wyoming | collected...
TTGCGGATAGGTGTCAAAGTACTTCTTGGGTGAAACATAAGGGGTATGCGGCCTGAAAAATCCCACGCCGAGGAAGAACGGCTGGTCTTTGTGCTCCCGCAGCAACCGGCAGGCTTCCAGCGCAATCTTGCCGTCGGTTTGTTCCTCGTCCTTTCCGTCGGCAGCCAGCCAGCTTAGCGTGGCCCCATAATTTCGCGTGCCCACCGCGACGGCTGCTTTTTCCCCCGCTATGATGCTGTAAATCTTGTCCTCGTCGTCGCAATCGCGCCCGCGTGGATTGACCACTTTTTCCCAGGAAACCGGGTCGTCCAAACCATCGGTGCCGATTTGTTTTGGCACACCGTAGTGGAACATTTTGCCCACCCGGGCGACAAAATAGCCGTTGTTCTTGAAGAGTTGCGGCAGTGTCACCGCATTGGGAACGTTTTTGCGGAATTGGGTGGCGTTTTCATAAACCCCGGTGGTATCGGGCCGCAAGCCGGTCAGAAACGAGGTCCGGCTCGGGTTGCACAAAGGATATTGGCAATAAGCCCGGTCAAAACGCAGTCCGCGGCTGGCAAGGCGGTCTATGTTCGGAGTGAGCGCAGGTCCATTGTAACAGCTATGGACGGCCCGGCAATCATCGGAGATGAGCAGCAGCACATTCAGCCGCTCCGCCCCCTGCAGCCAGAGCGGCGCTGCCAGGACCAATGCGACAACGAAAGCAGTCATAAGCCTGCTCGGAGTTTGGCGAATCACAATCATGATGGTCACTATTGATGGAGGTTATTGCTTCTTTGACAGGCGCCCGAGATTTTCTACGCTACGCACGTAAAACGGGCGCTCATTATTTTCGGCGTTCGGTCAGGGGTCGAGTATAGGCTCCGAAAATAATCGGGGGCAAGGACGAAATCACCGTATAGAATCAGAAAAGGACACCCATTGTCTTTGAAAAGGACAGCCATTTCGGTTTCGTCAGGAAAATGGGTGTCCCTGTCTTTGTGCTGCCTTTCGACCCCCTGCCCAACAGGCCGTCGATCGCGAGAGCCCCGGCGCAGCTTCCGGTCACGCCGCTGACATGATCCAGACCCGAGTTTTCCATTGTTCACCGGCCCTGGCCCGGTGTTACCATCGGCGCGGCAACTTCTTTCGAGGAATCAAAATCTGTTGATATGAAACTCTCTCACATCACCTCCTCTCTATTTATTCTCTTTGCTCGGCTGGCTGGGCGTCTGCTCTGAAGTCAAGGTGAACTACTTTGCCGACAATGGCTACGGCAACCCGGTCAGCACGCTGCAGCATCCGTGCGCCGAGCACTTCAATGGCGTGACGTATGTCGCCTACTCCGGGCCGCACGAAAATCCGTACGTCGCCGCTTACGATCATGCCGCGGGAAAATGGATGGGTCCATTCCAGGCAGGCGTAAACCCCATGGGCAAATCACCGAACCAGGTGGACCCGGGTGAGCTCGACAATCACGGCCGGCCGGCACTGGTCGTGGACCGCCGGGCAAGAGCCGGCAGACCCACGTCGTCTCCCGAAAGCCCGGAGATCTCTCCGAGTGGAGAACCCTGGAGAACATCTCGCCGTTCGGCACCTACAGCCAATTCGTCAAGCTGGCCAACGGCGATACGGATAGGAAGGATGAGCTGCCTCTTCGCTTGTCAGGCATCTGATCCGGCCGCCGTCGCGCCTTCACGAGTGCCCTCCCTCAGATGCTGATAAAAGGTAATATGTTGACTTCGACGTTTGGGTCTCGACCGCAGCCGGATTTTACACCTGAGTCGCGTCGCTGGATAAGGATTTCTGGCGCACCCCTACCTTATTGCAGAGCAGATTAGCCGCTCAGCTCACCATGAGGGAGCCGCCTCTCCATCCGGTATGGCCGGGCTAATGGGCGGAGCCCTCGTAGGGAGGCCAAGGCAGGCGAGAATTTTCCGGATCGCGTCCGGTGGGTTTATCGCGGCAAGTATTCTCATCCTTTCGCCACAGCGAGGACAGGCGAGAACATCAAATCCGAATACCCGGGTCATCAATTGAGCCCATGGGTAATTTCTCGGCCGGCTGCCGCCTTTCCCCTTCGCATTGCCTGAGTCGGTTTTCGCAGTCGCAACTCCCCCCTGACAGCCGTGATGCGGTAGCGGATCCGGCCCTTTTTCCTGGGGAGTGACCAGCGGTCTGAAGGTCGCGGCGGGCGCAAGCACCCCTGAGTATCTCGTGAGATTGAACCTCGGTGGAGGCACCAGCGCCGCCAGCCGTTCCATCAATTCCAGCGGCTCATGGATGACGTGCGTCGTTCCGTCGCGCCAGCGGTGCTTGAGCCGATAGAGCAGCCTGCCGTCGGGCAAAAGCGACAACCGCTCGGTAGCCAGCGGAGGGCGGCCGGCATAGCGCGCCAGACGCTCCAGCCGCATGCGGTCACGGGCGGGAACGCAGACTCCCGCATGGACGCTGTAACCCGCAACCGTCGCACAGCACCGGCCGGGTGGCAGGGCGGCATCGTCCACATCCACTGCATCGCCCACTCTCGCGACGGGCCTGCCGGCGCGCGGGCCCGTGGCTATGCGCCCCGAGACCGAGGCGCTGTAAAGTTCGGCAAGCAGCGGCTCGTCGTGCCTTAGCGTATCGGCCTCGTCGGGATCGGCCTGCGGCCCCAGGCCGCGGCGTTCCATCAGCCTCGCGACACTCCGGTGAACGTGGTCCGCAACGCGGGCGACTTCAGCATCACTGGGCGGAGAAACGTGCCGGAAAACCAGCTCGCCTCTGCCGCCCTCAACATAGATGCCGTCTAGAGCCAGCGTATGGAAGTGCGGGTCGAGATTCAGGGCGTCGCTGAAGCGCTGAATGAAGGTGACGGCGCCGCAGCGGGCCCGGCGGTTTGAGGCGGGAATGCCCGCCCGGCGGCGGATCGAGGCGAACACGGCGCGCACGAAGATCTGCAACACGTCTCTGACCAGGGAAGAGTCATAGGCAAGGCGATAGCGAAGGGCAAACGGGACCGACAGTACCCACTGGCGGACCGGCACTTCGGGAAAGACACGATCCACCAGATGCGCGGCAGTATCGGCCATGTGCCGCCCGCAGCACGACGGGCAGAACGCGCGGCACTTGCATGAATACGGCACGACCCGGTCCAGGCCGCAGGCGTCGCAGTGCACCCTCAGAAAACCGTGGGCAAGAATTCCACACTCGAGAAACGACCGCAGTTCTCGTTCTACGAACCGTGGCACCAGCCGCCCGCGCTCCCGTTGACGGGCCAGGAAGGACTCCGGATGCCCGGTGACAACGCCGTAAAGGACGCTCTCTTCAGGCCGGCGCGGACGGTACTCGCAGGCGGTTTCCCGGACGGCGAGGCTGCGGCCGGGGCGTGCAAAGTCGCCCCGAACATTTTGCTTTTCTCCCTCAAAAACTGCGCCCGGATATGGGCGAACCATACGCACCGCTCAACTTCCCGCGGCCTGCGGGCCGCAATATACCTAACTGGCAACGGGTCGCTTTGAGCAGAAAATTCACAGGTCACGGGAACCGAAAATATGACGGGTGCGAGCAAGGAAGCACTGCAACGGCATCTTCGGCGGGCTGCCCTGCCGGCGCTATCCGACAAAATGCCGAGAACGGTGGGTGGCCGAGGCTGTAGGCGTCTCTCTCAATCACTTGTGAAAAATTTCCCGGAGTGATTCCGTAATGCAACGCCGTGGAGAATCGCCGCCGTTCTGCAGGCGAGCTGGGCTATTCAGCATGTAGGGGGTAGGGCGGGTTCAATTTCCAGGGACTGCCGCCCGTAGACCGGGCGCGCAGTCATTTTTTTGTGCCGTCAAAATTGAACGGGGAGGGGGCACCCTGCGTTCCCTGCTGGAGGAATTTTAACTGAGGTGTCAGGTCTGGAAAATTTGATTAGGGGTATGCACTTGACTCTTGTGACCCCAATATCTTGTGCATCAAGGCTTGCGCCCGGTGCATCGCCCAGGCCTGTTCGCCTTGGCACCGGGGGCATCGGAACCCCTCCGGCCAGCGCAAGCGCCACAGATACTGCCGACACGAAAGATAGTAGTTCGCTTTTTTCCTTGTTGGGGCAGAATGGCAGCGGTTTGGGTGGAAATCACCCGGAATTAACAAGATAGAAGCTTTGGTAAGGACAATCATGGCCAGAAAGTAGAGACTCAGTAACACCCGTACCTCCAGTCCGTAGCGCTTCTCAAAAAACTCCGGGATAGTAAAGACTTTGTGTTTAAGGTATTGCGGCGCAAATACGCCTGCCAGCATCAAGAGGCAGTAGCTGGCAATCCACTCATACCCGCCCTGCACAAGGCCTTCACGGTTCCCGCCTGCCGCCAGCCCGACGAAGTGCTCGGTGGATATGTTGGTGGCGAATAATGACAAGCCAATCAGAGGCCATGTCAGGCTGCGTCCCGCGAGGAAAAAATCCTCCGACCCCTTCCACCGCCTGGAAAAATGGAGCCCCAGGCTGATGGTGATCACGAAATAGAAAACGACGATTGCATAGTCCGAGGCCGCCAGGTAGATAGATGAATTGGTCATCACGCATCCTCTTTAGTGGAAGGGGAGCCCTCCACATCCTCCTCAAAAGGGGGCAAAAGCTTCACGCGGTGCGTGACCCTGGCGATGAGCCGCTTGCCAAGAGACTGCAGATTGCTGGTTTCTGTCTCGTTCACCAGCGCGGCCGTCCGGCCTTTTTTCGCTGCTGGCCGGCTATTTGATCGAAACGTCGTCCACGTAGTATATGGCGGGCGTAACGGGGTCGTCGGCACCTGACAAATCAGCGCCGGCATAGCGGTCCGTTTGACGGGCTGGCTCCGTGCGAAACTCCCCGGTACGGAACGAGAGCCGTTCAACGCTGGCCGCGGGTTCGGCGAACGCGGCCTGGTGGACGACCAGCTTCCCGTTGAGCGAGACGTCATACCTCCGTTCCACCGCGTTGACCGCGATCTCGACGCGATACCACGAGCCGGCCCTGTAAAGGCCGGCATCCGCTCGACTGCTTCCATCCGCCGCCTGCACCCGGCCGTTGTCGCCGAATACGATTCGCACCGGCCGGTGGCCCGCATGGTCGAGAACTTCGATTTCCAGGCGGCCGGTGTCGGACTGCCTCGCGAAAACTTTGCAGGCCACACGCACCGACGTCGCCTCGGCAAACACTCGCACTGCCTTGGCATAATCGTAAGGGTCCCGATCCTCGAGCTGAAGGCTCTTGTTTCCGGCGGCCGGAAACGCGACGACGGCAGTTCGAGCCCATCGCGGCTGATGGATGTTCCAGTCGGGAATCCTGCCACCCACGTCGAGCTTGTCGAAAGAGTCTTCGACAGGTCCTTGGATCTTATGCCGGATCGGGACCGGGATGCGACTCACCCATATGTCCTCTTTATTGCTGCTATAGGTAACCCACAGGCCGCTGCCGGGGGGATCGCCATCGCCTTCGGAAATGCCGCGCACATACTGCAATCCGAAGTCCTTGGCTCGGCCGAAGTAGCGGCGGGGAGGAACATCCCCGTTGATCAGCAACATGTTCTCGAACACGATGCCGTCGTCGCCGGTGGCCACCGCGAGCGGCCAGCGATGCGAGCCGAAGTTGGCTGGATTGTAGACGATGGCATAACGTCCATCGTCGGTCCGCTGCCCCCAGGTTTTCGCCCCGTCGGTGACTATGCTCGGTACTCGGACCGGCGTGCTCCAGGATTTGCCTTCGTCCGAGGAGAGCGCGGCCCACGATGCCTTCCACAATGCGACCGCCATGCCGTCCTTGCGGTGATAGACGGATGGCGCCTCGAGGACCCTGCCCGGAACGGTGTAGAAACCGTCCGTGCTGCGATCCTCTTCCTGCCACTGCATGGTCTTCAGCTTGTCGGCGAGCAGCGCGTTGCAGGCATCGAGAAAGCCTTTGTCGTTCGAGTGCGTGTAGAGCGGAAAGGTGGTGGTGTTGCTTTCGTTGCGTCCCGCAAGGCTGTTATAGCGCAGGAAATAGATGGGGCCGTAAGATCCGTCTCTGTTAGCTTCCCGCACCACACGCCCAATACCCGTGGCGCCCCATGGACTCGGCGCATGGCCATAAAAGGCGAGGACCAGTAGCCGCCCGTTGGGAGCGACATAGAAGCCCATGCGTTGATGCATCATCGCCATGCCCGATTCGTTGCCCGAAATTGGCCCTGGCCGCAGAAGATAAATGGGAAATACTTGTTTGGGCATGTCCCAATTGCGGCCGTCGCTGGAAGTGGCAACCATGGTCTGGCCGGGCGGAAGATGCTCCCCAAAAGGATTGCTCAAGTATTCGAGGTAGAACTTGCCGTTCCAGTAGGCGAGCATGGGCGCGTGGTTATAGGTCCAGCCGTAGCGATCCGCCATTTCCGGACGGGTGCGATTAGCCCGCATTACTTGGATGTTTTCGACGCCAATTGCCGGCCGGAGACGGCCGTCATGAACATCCAAGTCGATGCCCTCGCTCACCACGCGCACGGGCTCGTCGGGACCACCCGGCTGGGTGGAAAGAGCGGAGACCAGGATCGAAAACAGGAAGACTGCAACGGTGCTTTTCATAGGGTCTATTTCCTCCAGACGCGGCAGCCGGCACGGTGTGAGATTATAGGGAATTCTGATTTGGGCACAAGTTGAATCGGGTGCAATCAGAAGTGGGAGTCACTCCTGGAGAAATCAAAACAAAAACGCCACGGATTCCACGGATTTCACGGATTTGTGAAAAATATCTCGATCATCTATTGGGGCCGCCCGTTAGATACGATGGGGGCTGAAATGCTTTATGAAGAACTCTCAGGAAGGGTCATCGGCGCTGCGATGGAGGTCCACAAACTGCTCGGATCCGGATTTCTGGAATCCGTTTACGAACGCGCGCTGGCATTGGAACTGACCGGTCGGCAAATACCCTTTGAACGGCAGGTACCGATCAAGGTCATGTATAAGCAGTCACAGGTCGGGGAATACCGGGCCGACTTCCTTGTCGACGGCAAGATCGTACTAGAAATCAAAGCCACGACCGCCGTCATCGCAGAACACCACGCGCAAGCTCTACATTACCTGACCGCCACGGGACTCCGGCTGGCGCTGCTCCTGAACTTCGGCACCAAATCGCTCCAGTTCAAACGTATCATCCGCTAGGCTTTTTTAATCCGTGGAATCCGTGGCCTTTTTGTTTTTTAGCCCAATTCGCCCTCAAAGCGGAGGCAACCTATTGACTCCCACTTCCGATTACACCCAGTTGAATCGGCCGTGGGGGAGTGAGAGTAAAGGCGACACCCCGCCCAGTGGATGGATTCACTAGCTGTCCGGGTTTGATTTACCCTCCCGCGGTTGCCGCGCAAAAAGTCCGTTTTTGCATACCACACGGATATCACCACGCACGAGCCGGCCGAGTGGTGTCATTATTTGTTTGCGAGTTTGACTCCCACGTCTGTTTGCACCCATTCGTTTCTTTAGGCTTGTGCCTCAGTGCCGGTTGAATTATGCTGCCGGCGCCCAACCGCGAAATAAATAACAAATAGGGGTAGATATGGAACCCAAAGCTTCGAAAATGACATCCGTCGTAGCTTTAATGGCGGTATTCAGCCTCGGCATTTCCTTTATCATTCTCGGGGCTATCTCGGAGGAACTGAAAAAGGATCTTGGGATCTCGAATGCGGAGATCGGCAACCTTGCTTTCGCGCTCTTCCTTACAAGCACGATCGTACAGGTGCTCATTGGCCCAATGGTCGACAAATTTGGCCACAAACCCCTGGCGATCGTCGGATTCCTGGTAGCCAGCTTGAGCATGTTCATCATCGCGTCCGCCTCAAGTTTCGGGATGGCATTCATTGCCTGCATCCTGCTTGGGATCGGCGCGATGTGCCTGAATACGGTTGGAAACACGCTGATTCCCGTGGTTCTTTTCGCCGGCAAAGACCCTGCCCGTGCCAGCAATTTCGGCAATGCATTCTTCGGCCTCGGGTACGTGGTCACGCCGCTTGTGTTTTCCCTGTCTGCAACTCTTGCCTTGGGCTACAAGTCCGGAGTCTACATTCTGGCGGGCCTGCTTCTCATATTCCTGGTCGTTGCGCTCGGTACGGTTTTCCCGCAGGTCTCTACGGGATTCGAATTCTCGATGGCATTCAAGCTTTTGGGGAAGCCTGCCGTCGTCGTGGCGGCGCTCGCGCTCTTCTGCTACACCTCTCTCGAGATAAGCATGGCAACTTGGAGCAAACCGTATATGACCGAGGTTTTTGGAGGTGTTCAGAATCCGGGTGCGGTCGCGAGGGCGGGGCTGATTCTCAGTATCTTCGGCGCGGCCATGATGGTCGGGCGCTTCCTCACGTCCGCCATCAAAAACCTGACTTCAATGGGAACCAAGCTGATCGCCGCTATGGCGTTTGTCGCCTTCCTGGCGGTCCTGACGATGATCCTGGCTCATAACGCCACATTGTCGATCGTGGCGGTTATCCTTACAGGCCTCGTGTTTGCGCCCATTTTCCCCACCATCATCGGCGTCACGTTCGCGAACTTCGAGCCCGGCCTCTATGGCAGTATCTTCGGGATCATTTTTGCTGTCGGTTTGCTGGGAGCGACATTTGTGCCGCAGATCATCGGAAGTTTGAGCGTGGGCGCAACTGTTCAGCAGAGTCTTCTCATCGTGCTGGCGATGACGGCCATCCTCTTGGTGATCTCGTTTGTCATGGGGAAATTCGGGAAACCGGCAGTGCGTTAAAACTTTTCAGCCGGCCGACCTACGAATGGTAGTACACCTCCCAGTCCAGGTAGGTGCTCAGCGCCTCATTTACGGCGTCGGCGACCCACGACTGCGTGGCGGCGAAATGATGTTCGAAGCGGTTCTTGCAGATGTAGAAGAGCAAGTCCTGCAAATCCGGAATCTCCACGATGCCGTATCCGCCGTGGGTGTCCAGCGTGTCCCGGGTGAATTCTCCCTCTCCCACGTAGGCCGACATAGAGCCCATCAGGTCGTCGGTACTAATGCGCAAGAAGGTGAACGGTCCAGGCTTGATCTTGCCGTACAGCTGACCGTAGGCATTCTCCTCTCCCAACCGTTTGGCTAGGCTGGGATGGCAGCTCATCCAGGGTCGCTCCTGCATCGCACAGGCCGGGAGGTTCGAGCAATGGAAGACGACAGCTTTGTCGGGTTCCGCCGCATAGTTGTTGTTCCAGTCCAGCAACATGCAGGGCTCGCCCGACGCCAGCTGCAGGGCGTACATGCTCAGCGCACCGTTGACGTCGGTCTCGCACGCGCTGGGCAACAGATTCTCGCTCATCATGCTCATCAGCGGGCAGGGGAAGATGCCGAAATACTCCTGGATGGCCGTCCAGCACTGGATGGCTGTGGCGTTCAGCCGGTTGTCGGCCACCCATGCGTCCACTATCACGCCGAACTTCGCCATGCGATTGATGACGGATGCCGGCACGTGGCTCACCTCGGCATAGCCCTTGATCGCCTCGCGTTTGGTCACCACCGCCGGATCGGCGTCCGAGAGCTTGTCGGCCCGCCCCACGACCTCGGATAGGTCCAGCGTCTCCACCGACACGCCCTTATGCTCCAGGATCTTCTCGCTGTAGCGCACCGTGTTGAAGGCGGCCGGGCGAGCGCCCAATGCCCCGATGCGCACCCGGCGCAGCCCCTTGACGACCCGACAGGTGGCGACGAAGCGGCGCAAATCCAACCGGAAGCTCTCCGATAGCGGATCCACCGTGTGCAGGCTGGTCAGCGTGAAGGGGATGTCATACTGTCCCAGGTTGTTGCAGACAGAAATCTTGCCGCAGAAGCTGTCGCGACGATCGGTGAACCCCATCTTCGCCATGTCGTCGGGAAAGGCGTGCACCAGCACTGGCACATTGAGGCCGGAAAAACGGATCGAATTGGCCACCGCCTTCTCGTCGCCGAAGTTGGGCAGTGTCACCAGCAGGCCGTCAATCTCGCCCGCGTGGTGTTTGAACAGCTGGCCGCACTTCTCGGCGTCGTCCAGCGTCTGCACACTGCCGAACTTTGTGTCCTGAGGCCCGAGCACAACGGCGGCAATGCCCTCTTCCTTGAGCACTCTGAGCATCGTCACGCGAGCGCTCTCACACAGGGTGTCGGGGAATCCGCCGCGGTTGCCTACAATCAACCCCAAGGTGATAGGTGTCATGCTACGCCTCCCGTATGTATGATTTCGGACCGTCTCTTCATTGATCCCCCACGATGCCCAAGTAATAATGGTATAGTTGTCGCCCGGAATATATCAAGCAGCGGATCACATGAAAATCGGCATCTTCAAGGAGCTATGAACACAGGTAAGCTAATACGTCTCAATCGTTTGTTCTCTCATCCCACCGGCCGCTTCTGTTCGGTCGCGGTCGATCATTTCATCGGCTACGGAGACGGGCTGCCGCGCGGCCTGCGCCAGATGAAGCTTACACTGGCGGCCGTCGTGGCCGGAAAGCCAGACGCGGTTACGATGCACAAAGGCTATGCGGCATCTGGGTGGGGGCCGTATGCCGGGCAGGTTCCGCTGATCGTTCAGTCCATCGCCGGCCGGCCCGACGACACGGCCTACGAACTCGTGGCCACCGCTGAGGACGCCATCCGCCTGGGCGCGGACGCGATCGCCACCGCCGCTTTCGTGCACGGCAAGACCGAGGCGGCCCAGCTCAGAGTGGTGTCGGACCTGGTGCGCGATGCGGCGCGCTTCGAGCTGCCGGTGATTCTGCACATCTACCCACGCAACCCGCAGACACTGCAGATCATTTACACCCCGGAGGACGTCGCGTGGGCGGTGCACTGCGGCCTGGAGTTGGGTGTGGATGTCGTCAAGACGCCTTATTGCGGCGACGTCAAGGCATATGCGGAAATCGTCGCCGACAGCACGCTGCCGATTGTGGCCGCCGGCGGCCCGCGTACGGACACCTTTGAGGCGGCGTTGCAGCTGATGTCGGAGGTAGTCGCCAGCGGCGCGCGCGGTGCGACCATCGGGCGCAACATCTGGGGATTCGATGGCGCGAATATCACGGCGTCCGTGCTGGCCTTCAAGGCGGTCATCCACGACGGCAAGAGCGCCAAAGAGGCACTCAAGATCGCCGGGCTATGAGCGTCAGATGGGACATTCTCGGGCTGGGTGTGGTCGCGGTTGACGACCTCCTGTACGTTGACCGTTTTCCCCGCCCGAACACCAAGATGCGCATCCACTCCAAGCGGCGACAGGGCGGCGGATTGACCGCCACCGCTTTGGTGGCCGCGGCGCGCCTGGGCGCGCGGACGGCCTTTATGGCTGTGCTGGGCGACAACGAGTTGTCACGCTTCACGCTCCAGGAGATGGAACGCGGGGGTGTGGATTGCGCGCCGGTGCTGCGCCGTGAGGAAGCACGTCCCGTTCACGCCGTTGTCATCGTGGACCGCTCGACCGGCGAACGCACCATCCTCTACACCGACGACGGCGTGGTCCACATGCGCCCCGAGGAGATCGGCGCCGACCTGATCGCCGGCTGCCGGCTGCTGTTCGTTGACTCCACCGCAGCGGAGGGGGGGCTGCGTGCGGTCGAACTGGCGCGCGCACACGGCATCCCGGTCGTCGCCGACATCGAGCAGGAAAGCGCCCCCTGTGTGGCGGAGCTCATCCCACTGGTGGACCACCTCATCGTGGACGTTGAGATGGCCGGGCGCGCCACCGGCGAGACGCAGCCCGAGTCTATGGTGCGCCGCCTGGCGCCGTCCCGCGCGGGCGGGACGCGGCCGGAGCGTGCCTGCTGCGTGGTGACGGCAGGCGAGATGGGCTGCTGGTTCGCCGAGTGGGGCGGCCAGGTACATCACTTCCCGGCCTACCGCGTGAACGTGGTGGACACCACCGGCTGTGGCGACGTCTTCCACGGCGCTTATGCGGCCTGCATCGCCGGCGGCGAATCCGTGCCGGCTGCTATCAGGATTGCCACCGCCACCGCTGCTCTGAAAACCACGCAGCCGGGCGGGCGCAGCGGCATTCCCACGCGGCCGGTTGTCGAGGCATTCCTGAGAGAACGCCAGGAGTAGGTCACGCTTGCAGCGTGACGCGCCGTTGAAGGAGCGAGAGATGGCCAGCGAGGGTCATATTGAGAGGGTACTGCGCACGATCCAACACCGGCAGCCTGACCGGACGCCGTACTACATCAGCTTCACGATCGAGGCGGCGCGCAAGATGGCGCAAGTCTACGGTGCGCACGACCTCGACGAGCTGATCGACAACGATATGGTGCGCTATTCGATCGCTCCCGCCCTTATGTTCTGACCGGCCTGGTGGAGGAAGACTTCGGCGCCGTCACCCTGACCGTCGACTCTGTCCGTCTGCTGTGATCTGCTCACGATCAGGCGACAGCCCCGGAAAAAAACCGCTCATATCCCGGGAAAAGGGTTTCAGCTCGTCAGGTATTGCGGCTATTACAGCAACAAGGCCCGCGGACAACGGCGCCTGTGACAACAAGGCCCTGCCGGTCTCACACCCCGGTGGCCTCTTTGGCCGGACCCGAGCAGTATGACTTCCGGCGCCACTGCAAACGAGCCTGGGCACGGTTGATCCGCAAAGTCTGGTGTGCCGATCCGCTTGTGTGTCCCAGATGTGGCGGCCAGCTACGCATCGTCAGCTTCATCGATAACCCCTCGGTCATCGAAAAGATTCTGCGCCACCTTAAGCTCTCGGACCCTCCCGAGCGCCCGCCACCGCCTCGGCGTTCAAGAACGCTGGAACCTGATGCCGATATTCTTGCCTGGGAGGCCGCGGGCCGGCTGTTTGATGGCATCAACTGAAGCCTGCGGAGCGTAGGGCCGGTAGCCATCGCCAATCGGGACCGGGCAGCAACGGCGATGGTGTGCGCCGCCACCGACTGCAAAAGGGTAAGGAGAAGCGTCCCCCGAGCTCGGGGGACGCTTCTCCTCACCCTTTTGGCCTACTGGGTTTCCCAGCTTCGGGAAAACTCTCGATCTCACGTGCCGCGTGGGATAATTCCGGGAGATTTCCACCCCAGCGGTGCTATTCTGCTCCCGCCGGGAGGAAGCGAACTACTATCTCTCTATCTCTTAAACTAAGGGTTTCCAATGAGAACTCGTTGTCGACGCCCGGAAGACCTCGGAAGGATGGGCGAGGATTTCTTCGATTCGCTCGTGAAAGACGCAGGCCTAGTCGCTAACAAGTCCAATGATGACCGTGCCGGATGGGACTTCGAAGTTGAGCATCCAAGCCCGCGGGCCATTGATTACTCGTCGCAATCACGGCCAGTGTATCGGGTGCAAGTCAAATCGACGATGAGCAAGTCGCGAAAGGTGGCAATCTCGTACAGCAGCCTGATGAGTCTGATTCAGTTCAGCGGCCCGGCGTTCCTGTTTCTCGTCCATTTTGGCGAGCACCCCTTTCCCCTTCGGGCGTACTTGCTGCCGGTGACCGAGTCGCTGGCTAAGAGTATCCTTCTCTGCGTACGACAGAAGGAAGTTCATACCTCCGGGTTTAAGGTTAACCGGTCGAAGACCACCATCACGTTCGATCAAGGCTGTCGTCTCACCGAGCTGACGGGCGACTGCCTGGGACGCATGTTTGAGGCGGTGGTCGCTCCTACCTATCTGGACTACGTCAAGACGAAGACAGCGTGGCTCCAGGGTATCGAGACGGACAGCACGCGAAAACACTTCAACTTGCGATTCGAAAACGAGGAGGCAGTGGCTCGCATGGCAAATTGCTTCCTCGGCTACGAGCAGCCCTTCAACGTCACGTCGGTCAAATACGTTGCTCCTCTCGGCATACCGGGAGCAATTCCTCCTCACCCGGAAGCCTTCAAACCAACAACGGTCAAGCCCATTGAAGACAAGCTCGAAAAGGCCATCGTTCGCCTGGGCCACACGGAGTTTGGACCAAAGTACGCGTTCTCCGCCGTCATCTATACCGTGCCGAAGCAGCTGCCAAAGAAATTCGCCGCGATGAGGTTCAAGACCGCGCTGTTTGAGATAGTGGTAAGATTTGACCAGGGCATCGAGTTTAACTCCAGGAATCTCCTCGACACGGAGTTGAAGGCGTCCATGAAAGAGTTGCATGGCTTTATGAGCTACATCAAGGAGTCTCGGAATCACGGAACGACGTATCTGGAAGTGGAGCCCCTCAATGGTGGTGCCCCGCTCAAACTTCCGCTAGACATAGCTCCTGTTGCGGACGATGACGAAGTCCGCGTCTATGACGCATTCAACGCCGCCTATGTAACGCTGGCGGGCCTTGACCTCACCGAGGAACTCATCCGTCCGTCCGTGGTGTTCACCGAATTACAGAACTTCGTGCTGCTTCAAATCGTTGACAAAGAGTACATGCCGGAATTGCTCTTCGAGTTTGCCAGCGAGGCCGAACCGGACGCGTCGACCAATGCGGTGATCTTCACCTCGACCATCCACCTTGAGGCGACAACCGTGATCTTTCATTCGGCGTTTTTCGGCAGCGTCGAGCGGATGGACCCGAAGACCCTGAGGGGACACTTCTCGCGATCGGAACTGCTTGGCCACCTCCTCATCCCTTGCAACGCAGATGCCGGCGCACCTCAGAAAGAACAGGAGGAACGTCTGAGGCTAGGGCTTCGCGAGCGGGGATTCTCCGCCCTCTAGATGATCTCGACGACGCTCCGGGACCTAGGGTCACCACGGTTCAACCATTTCCCCAGATCTCCCCTGTGGTTGTAGGGAGCTGATAACAGGAAACATCCCGGTTACGAGTTCTCTGCGCACCACCGCGAAAACACATGGATGGTCCCCACCCACCCAACGGGAGGGCAATTCCGGAACAAAAGGTTTGTAGTGCGTACCGCAACAGCAGGGTGCCGGCATGATCAGGGAATAAGCAGATTGTTAGGCGGAATGCTCTTGTTGTCCTCTCATGTTGTCTGCAATGCGTGTCCCAAGGGTTATGGCCGGCACTGGTGTAATTGTCGTCGTAATCGTTTGATGGCGGCGTGTTGCCTGGCGCGGAGCGTGCTGCTTGGCACGTTCAGGCTTCGTGCAGCTTGGTCTCTAGGATCTTTGTTGAGGAATGCCTGGAGTGCTTGTTGCTGTCGGATTGGTAAGCGGGTGATGGCCTGCAGGACGGTTTCGTACAGGGCGCGGTGTTCCCGTGTCAGGTAGGTGTGGTGTGGTGTCTCCTCGCTGATGTGCTCGACTGTGGAAAATGGGGGACGCCTCCCTATATTTTGCAGGCGGCGATGCTGCAGCGGCGAGAGCAGCAAACTTAGCAATAAGGGGAGGCGATCCCAATTTTCTGGTGGGAATAGGGAAGTTTCCCGTCCACACGAGCCTGGTTCGCCGCGGTGACAGGCTAACAATGCTCCGCATTATGTTGTTGTAACATAATGTTTCCGCGACATAATATTCTTTCAACACGCCTTGGAGGTGAAGGGTGCGCCTGGAGTACATGGACCGAACGGAAGAAACGCGGCGGCTCAAGCGCGCGTTCGCGAGTCGCGACGGGACTTTCTGCTGTCTGCACGGCCGGCGGCGCTGCGGCAAGTCGCGCCTGCTGCAAGAAACTCTGCCGCCCAAACGCTCCATCTATTACGTCGCGGACGAGAGCGAACCGGCACTCCAACGGGCGGCGCTGGCACGGGCTGTAAGCCAAATGCTCCCCGGCTTCGAGCAGGTGGCCTATCCCGACTGGAGCAGCCTTATGGATCGCTGGCTCAGGGATGCATCGCCGGGGTCGATTCTCGCGCTTGACGAGTTTCCTTATCTTGCCAACGCCAGTCCGGAATTACCGAGCATCCTGCAAAAGACCGTGGATCGAGCGGCGGGAAAGGGACTCCATCTCGTGCTGTGCGGTTCGTCCCAGAGGATGATGCAAGGGCTTGTGCTGGACGCTTCGGCGCCGCTTTACGGACGCGCCCGGGAGATCATTCACGTTACGGCCCTGGAAGCGGGTTGGGTTTCCGAAGCCCTAAAGTGCAAGTCTCCGATGGAGGCGCTCTCCGCCTTCGCCGTCTGGGGCGGCGTGCCGCGATATTGGGAACTGGCCGCCGATTTCGAAGCCACGTGGCCGGCCGTGCGAGATCTGGTGTTGGATCCGGCCGGAGTCCTCCATGACGAGCCGCGCCGGCTTCTTCTCGATGACATCCGGGATACCGCGCAGGCGTCCTCCATCATGGCCCTGATTGGCCAGGGATGTCACCGCCTGTCCGAAATCGCGGGCCGGATCGGCAAGCCAGCCACGTCATTATCGCGTCCGCTTCAGCGGCTCATGGAGTTGGGCTTTGTCAGACGGGAATGCCCGTTTGGGTTGTCCGAGAAGAATACAAAACGCACCGTGTACAGGATCGCGGACCCCTTCCTCCTCTTCTGGTACCGATATGTGCAACCGAACCGCTCGCGTCTTGAAGCCAAAGAGGCGCTCCGCATTCAGGAGGTCATCGCCAATAGCTTCGGCCAGCACGTTGGCGGCGTCTGGGAAGATCTTGCCCGCGCAGCGGTCCCCCGAATGGTCATCGCGGGTCGAGAATGGACTTCGCCCCAGCGATGGTGGGGATTCGACACGAACGGCAAGGAACTGGAATGCGACGTCGTTGCCCATTCGACGGACGGCAAAGCCTTACTTGTCGGCGAAGCCAAAATGGATCTGTCGCCCAAAACGGTGGGGGTGACACTTGAGAATCTGAGGCACAAAGCCGAGCGATTGCCGCCAGCCAAGTCGTTCGAGGTAATTGTTTCGGTGATTTTCACGGCAGAGAAAAGCCAGCCGCGAACCGATGCGGGGGTCATTTCCGTTGGGGACGTCATGGCGGCACTGAGATAGATCGTTGGCGGCAGACACATGGAACCCACAAGGATTCAGACACAGGGATCCTTGCAGAAGCGCCAGATGCCTATTGGGGGTAAAATCCGCGGACACAAAACTCATCTGAATCCTCAGACGAAGGATGAGGAGCCCATGGAGTTCATCAGCTTCGAGGATACCAGCGCGCTTTACGAAACCACCTTTTTCCCGCAGACCTACGCACGCTTCTGCCACATCCTGAACCGCTCCCGGCCTTATGTCCTGACCGGCCTGGTGGAGGAGGACTTCGGCGCCGTCACCCTGACCGTCGACTCCGTCCGCCTGCTGTGAAATCCGGTGGCAGGCACCTTATGGCGCATTAATTGCCCTCGGGCTTTGAGTCCGGGAGCACGGCCCCGAACTCCTTCTCCTCCCACATATCGTAGCCCGTCGCCACCGACGACGCTTGAGGCAGGATCGTCAGAGCGCAGACTACATGGGCGCCGCGGAGCACGGGGCCCACAACGGTCAGGTTCGGAAACATATGTGTGACGGCACCAAGCATCAGGCCGCCCACGACCTGAAACACGGCGAAGCCAGCGGTCGCCGAGCTGATACGCTTCAGTCGAGGGGGAACGGGCAGGTGTGCCTACCAAAAACTTCGTCCAGCCTGAAAATATTGCACTTCTGGAATCCGCCTGATAGCCTCCCAGGTCATGCATAACATCGTGATTGCACTGTTTTCAGCCATCCTTGCCAGCTTCCGAACACGTTTGGGGCTCCACGTTGAGATCGTCGCGCTACGGCATCAGATTAATGTCATGCGGCGTTCGGTTCCGAGCCGTCCCAAGCTTCATGCCTCAGACCGCTTCCTCTGGGTTCTGCTCTCGCGTCTCTGGCCAGGTTGGCGCTCGGCTCTCATCTTTGTTAAACCGGAGACAGTCATATCCTGGCATCGTAAGGGCTTTCGTCTGTTTTGGACCTGGAAAAGCAAGCACGGCCGCTCAGGCAGGCCTGGGATTTCGAGGGAGATTCGCGACCTCATCCGCACAATGAGCAAAGCCAACGTAACTTGGGGAGCGCCGCGAATCCACGGAGAGCTGCTCAAGTTGGGAATCAACTTCTCCCAGGCCACTGTCGCGAAGTACATGGTGAAGCCGAGCATGCCGCCTTCGCAGACGTGGCGGACGTTTTTAGAGAATCATGTCCGGCAGATGGTGTCGGTGGATTTCTTCGTGGTGCCGACCGTGAGTTTCCGAGTTCTACATGTGTTCCTCGTCCTGGCCCATGAACGGAGGCGAGTGATGCATTTCAACGTAACTGACCATCCAACTGCTGAGTGGACGGCACAGCAGCTCGTTCAGGCATTCCCCTACGACACAGCGCCACGGTACTTGCTCTGGGATCGTGACCGCATTTATGGCGAATCCTTCCGGATGCAGGCAGTGAACATGGAAATCAATGAAGTACTCACGGCTGCTCGGTCTCCGTGGCAATCCCCTTATGTCGAGCGCCTGATTGGATCGATCCGAAGAGAATGCCTCGATCATGTAATTGTGTTCGGTGAGCAATCACTCCGTCGGACGCTTCGATCCTATATCGAGTATTATCACTATTCCCGCTGTCACCTCGCGCTGAACAAGGATTCGCCAGAAACCAGAGAAGTGCAGCCTCCCGATGAGGGTGGGATTGTCGAGATTCCAAAAGCGGGTGGGCTTCATCATCGTTACGAGCGGCGCGCAGCCTGATCGCCGGTTTTCCGTTCCTTGTCGAACGGTTTCATGCCGGGGATTGATGTGCGGGGTATCCCTTGACGCTCAATCACTGATTCCCTATTCGATCCTGTTGGGTAGGTTTCGGCTTATCTTGGCACTCCAGTAGTCGCCAGGGCATCCCTTGAATCTGCTGAATTGCGCTCGGTTGAAGTTTTTGATAGGGACAGCGTCACCGTCGATGGGATCTCGGCCAACTGGAGTTTCTGGATGGGATCGTGAGCCAGTCGATCGTCATCGTTACAATCCGGGTAGCCGCATGCGATCCCGTAGACACGCTGGCGGAGCAGATCACCGAGTTGGGGCATCACTTTTCCGGGTTCACGATCATCGCGGAGGCAGGCTCTCTCCGGGGTACAGCGATCCCGATCCCGGTCAGGATAGCTCGAAACGTTTCAAGTCGATTCGGTTCTCGTCCCATTCGCCTAATCCTAAGGCGCCGGCGATTTCGATGTGCTCAGGCTGACGCCGAAGGAAGTGCGTGTACGAATCGGGCTTGGCTTCGGCGATCACGCTCATGCCCGTCTGCAAGCGCTTCTCATCGATGGCCTTCCACCCGATCCGATCCAGGGCAACCGGATCGGTAGCGAAGTAGAGGGTCTTGTGCTCCCACACGAAACGGACGTCCGAACCGGGTCCTCCGTGGTAGAGGGCCTTGATCCCGTCCATAACATGCAGGACCGTCTTCTGCCGGATCACCGGAATATTGACTATGGCTGGAATGAAGGCGCCGCATGCATTCAGGGTAGGGGTCGAATGGCTGCGGAAAACGTTGTTCACCAATCCGTGCGAGAGATTCTTCAGCGCCAAAGTCACCCCGGCCGACTGATGATCTTTGACGACCGGAAGATTGATCAGTTTGTTCACCTCCCTGGTGAGGAACTTGGCCACATACGAACGGCGCGCTTGCGGACTTGCCGGATCCTGTCCAGGCGTGACAAGGGCCATGTCCAGATAGTGCTCCGGATCATAACCATTGATGTCGAGTTGAACCTGTTCGAAATGGTCCACTGCCGCCGAATGCCGCACTCCTTCAGGCAACATCTTATCGAACCCGGCTCCAAAGAATTCGCTCCGATAACGATCGTAAACGACGATATCGTTGGACCTCACTCCGGCAGCCCTCAGCCCGTCAACGATTTGGTGAATGACCTCCGCACAGGACATGACGTGAGGTGCTCCGACGGGATTCACCTTGATTCCCACCACGTCCCCGGGCTCGAAAAAGACCCGCCAGGCTTCAGCCCAGTCACCGGCTCCGGTCAGCGCGGCCATTCCTTTGTGCATCATGGCGCGGATCGGCTGTGCCTGAAAGGCGCCTGAAACGATGCTGCCTGGATGACGCACCGCAATCACACGCCCGGGATAAGGCCCAGGAATGCCCAGCCTGGAACTCGCAGACTTTGAAAAGCTCCTCATGGAACTGAGAAGCGGGGCGACAGAGCTGGATAGGCCGGCCAGCAGCAGCGCCCGCCGACTGATCGCATTTTTTGGATTCATGGTCTCTTCTTGGAACGGGTTGGAGTTCAGACCTTAACACGGCTATTATGCTGACGGCATTCCCCCCTGTCAAAGTAATCCCCGCCGAGGCAGTCCTGAAACCCAACAATGGGATTCAGCGGAGGTCACGGGCCTGAGTCATCCGCGATTCCGGCAGATCCCGACAGGATTTGTTCAGGACTCCTTCTGGCAGATGAGCGGCTTCTTGTCGACGATCACGAGATCGCCGGGTTCCATGTCGGGCATGCAGATGCGAATGTAGTTCAGGCGGATCGGGATCAGATCCTTCCGAACAGACGCACCATCGGGGCAGCGGGAGACGGCGGCCGCGTCGTTTGGATACCCGCCCGGAAATTGTGTCTTGGAGAAGTCGAGGGGTATGAATTCCTTGCACTGAGGCCAACCGATATTCTTGCCGTCCAGCCCGGCGCCGGTGTTCATGTACTCGTGAAGCGTCTCATTCTTCCCTTGGAAGGATTCCATCCTGAGCGGCACCCTCGCCCGGCCGTCGACGTTGGCGATGGGAATCAGGATAATGCGGTCCAACCCCTTGGCCGCGGCGTTGATTTCCGGCCATTCTTTTCCACGCAGGTCTTTACCCGTTTCGAGCACTGCGATCAGGTTGACCATACCCGCGATACCCTCAAACTCGCCGCCATGTACTCCGGCCAGCCCCAGGTACATCTTCTTCCGGTAATCGGGCCCGATCTAAGCCCGTACATCGCGGAAGCCGAGCGAACCGGAGAACGTGCTGGTTCCCCTGCCTTCACGCGGTTTCCCATAAAAGACAGCGCGGATGCGGCGGCCCCCGGCTGTCGATCCGATGGTCTCAACGCGCCCGACGTGGACCGTGCCGTCCAGGAAGCGGTCTACCTGCTCGACAGTCGTCACCCAAAATGCCGGGATGATTGGCGGTTGATTGAGATAGGCCGCGGGGATATTGGGGAAATCCTTGTCTGGTCCTCCGGCCTGGAGAGGAAAAGTCCGGAGCAGGGCCAGCAACCAGAGCATATGTCCCCTCAATCTCGGAGTTGAAGGACCCCCATCGCCAGCCTGTTTCCGTATGCGCAGCCTGTTTTTGGCCATCGAGTGCTCTCCAGGATCTATGCACGAGAAATAAGCATTGCCGGGTGAAAACAATCGAAGTGCGCAGCGGCTTCGCAAGCCGCCTACGGGGACAGGGGCAGGGACGCCGCGAGCACCAATTGCTTGCCGGTCTTCCGGTCTTCAATGATAAGCTGGCCTCCTTCGAGCCTTACTTCGTCCACCTGCTGCATGCCCTCCGGTGCCTGGGTGAAGAAAATCAGAAAGCGTGAGCTGATCTTCGACTTGGCAGGGAGCCAGCGATACGTAGGCACGCCGAACAGTGAGTTCCTCTGGATGGCGTCGTGCCGCGGCACGTCAAAGGGCTGCGTGGCAAACTCCAGCCCGCGCACAACCCGGCCGTTTTCCGGGTAGTTCTCCCAGTCTTGCACCCAGGGATACTCATCAGGCTTGAACACCCAGCCGATGATCATGCGCAGCTTCGGGTTCAGGACCGTGGCATACGCGTGCTTGCGCGACGGATCCATCAGGTTGGTCGTGTGGTCGCTCACGCCGAGCGTGGCGGGAACAGTACGGATGTTCTCAATGCTGCCGTCCCGGAGGGTCACGATCGGCCACGTGAACTCCTTACCCGGTGGAAACCGGAATTTCTCGGGATAGATCCAAGGGTCAGGGCGTGTCATCGAACGGACGGCTGGCCAGTCCACCACGGTCACCTCCGGCTCCAGGAAAGGAGCGCTGACGGTGGCATGCTCTCCCCAGTTCACGGGACGGTCGAAAGCCATCAGGTTTTCAAGCTCGCTCTTCACGTAGATTACATTCTCGCCGTCAACCATCTGCACGGTCCTCGTGAAGACCTCTTGTACCAGTGGCAACGTCACCGAGAAAACAGCCGTGGAAGTACCACTGTTCCGTGAGCTGGACCGGACCTTCCACGGCAAGTTCCGCGCCTCGCCGTGCGCCGGGAGCCCGGCCTTTTGCTCCTCCGGTGAAGAGGAACCGAAACCGTCGACGCACACAAAGTGCCCCAGCGAGGAGCCGACCCGCCGCGGTTGCTCGCCGGCGGCGCGCGCCATTCTGGCCGGGCTCCAGAGCGGACTCAACTGCCGCGGATCATTCTTCATCACCAGATTGGCGAAGGCGCCGCCATTGGCGACAACGGTGAGCTCCAGACGATCGTTCGACAGCATATACGCATCCATCCCCTCGTAGGGAGACTTCGTCATGAAACCTTGGCCCGACGGCTGCGCGAAGGCAGCAGCCGCTGCAAGAGAGACGGTCATGGCAAATCGATTCATGGAAGACCGCTGCAAAGTAATCCTCCTTTCTTCTGGTCCCGCCTGGCTAGGAGTTTACTACCTCAGGCCGGCCGGCTCGTTATGGTCCCGATCCTATTGCGGCTCATCCACCTGGATTATCCGATCGGCCTCCACATCAGCCAGAGTCTGTACAAGGCCGCTCGGCCAGCGCACCTCAATCGAGGCGACGCGGGTTTCGCGCCCCAATCCGAAGTGGACGCGGCGGTCGCTGGAGGACATGAATCCGACGCTGACCGTCACGTGATTGTAGAGCGTCCGCCCGGATGGCGTGGTGACCTTTATTTTCGCGCCAATCGAGTCGCGATTGCTCTTGTGCCCTCTGAGCTGAAGCAGAAGCCAGTGATTTCCATTGTCCGCGGAGTTCATCAGAATTCTAGGCTTCTGATTCAGCGAGGTGACGACGATATCCATGAACCCATCGTTGTTCAGGTCTGCAAACGCCGATCCCCGCTGGAAACCGACACGCAGGAAATCATCGCCCATTTCGTTTGTCACGTCGATAAATTCCTTCCCGTCCTGGTTTTCGAAGATCGTGTCGTGCTGACGGGCGCTGGAATCCAAGTCGTCTAGGTCGCCGTTGGAGGAATACAGATCCTTCCACCCGTCGTTGTTGTAGTCGATGAACCCGTTGCTCCATCCTGAACGTAACCCACTCAGGAGCAGGATCTTCGTGGCGGGAGAGACGTACCAGAGCATCTTCCCGCGCTGGTTGCGGAAAAGGGCCCAGATCTGGCCGGCGAGGTTGTTATAAAACACATCCACCCAGCCGTCGTTATCATAATCTTTCACATCGCAACCCATTGCCGAGACGGTCGCTCCCTCGTCGTTGTATGCCACGCCGTAGAGCATGCCCACCTCTTTGAAGGTGCCGTTGCCCTGGTTCAAGTAAAGGAAATTGGGTTCAGTGTCGTTGGCGATAAAGACATCCATCCACCCATCGTCGTTGAAATCGGCAATGCCAATTCCCATGCCCTTGCCGAGAGACTTGCCAAACCCGGACTTTTCCGTGACGTCTTCGAACCGGCCGTCGCCCAGGTTGTGGTAAAGCCTGTGAGGCACCCTGACGTAGGTCTTTGGATGGCAGTAGATCTCCACGGCGCCGTTGGAGCAGCGCTTGTCCATGCCGGGGTTCCAGAGGGTGTAATTCGACAACACGAGATCGAGCAGGCCGTCGCTGTCGTAGTCAAACCATGCTCCCTGCATGCTCAGGGTGTTCATCGGTGTCTTGCCCAACCCGGACTGCTCCGTCACGTCGGCAAAGGAACCGTTGCCCAGGTTGTGATAGAGCGCGTTTCGCCCCGTGCCGCAGACAAAGAGGTCCGTGCGTCCGTCATTGTCGAAATCTCCGGCCGCGGCTCCGTAGCAAAAACCCAGCTGTGAGCCGGTCAGCCCCGCCTCCACCGACACATCCTTAAAAGTGCCATTGCCTTGATTTCGCAACAAACAGTTGTAATAAGAGGCGTCCTCCTTCTTGAGTTCCGGATACTTGGCGCCATTGGTGAAGTAGAGGTCGATCCTGCCGTCGTTGTCGTAGTCCAGAGCGGCGACACCGCCGCACATCGACTGCTGGAAATATTTCCTCCCCGTGTAGTTGTTGTTCGTGACATAGGGAATGTGGGAGCGCGGGGCCACGTCGGCGAAGCGGGGACGGTGAGGAGGGCCTGCTCCGGCAAAGTGCGGGGCCCAAACGGCGAGCGCGGCTGCTGCGATATAGAGCGCCGTGCGAAGACGGGTGGAGCGCGAAGCGCCTTGGAGTGCGTCGGCACGACGCCGCTTTTGAGCTTCCCCTAAACCGAAATGGTGCCGCAAAGCGGCGACGAGTCGCCGCACTCCAAAGCCTGCGGCTCCATTTTCGGGACAGATTCTCATTACGGTCAACGCGCGCATGGGAGGAGCAACTGCTCCAATCCGGTCCTGCAGGTGCATTCAGAGCCCGGGTTGGGTGTGTGCGCCAGCCGCGCCAGAGCGCAGCGCAAGCTGGGGTCCTGCGATCCCAGTGCAGCCGCGGTTTGAAGCCTTTGCCGCGCCTCGCGGGGCTGGCCGGTCCGTTCCAACAGCAGGCCGTGAGCCAGGTGGGCGCGGTCCCATTCGGGCCAGCTCGACTCGATTTCCCTGAGGACTTTCTCAGCCGCCGGCGTGCGATCCATCAATCCGAGGACAATGGCTTTCGTCAGCGGGAGGTCCAAATCCTCCGCGTTCGCCCGGATGGCCTTCTCCAGCAATTCCAATGCATCCGCTTTTCTATTGCGGCGAACGAGCAGCACGACCGCCTGCTGCACCATCCGGGATTTGACCGACATCTGGTGCAACCCCTGATCGAGTGCTTTCTCCGCCTCGGCCTCTTTGCCTGCAGCCTCGAGCAGATTGGCTTTCAGAAGCAACCCGTCCCCGGTCATTTCCTCCTTGGGGATTGTTTCCAGATAATGCAGCGCCTGCTCCGGCCCCTCTGTGTAGAAGACGGCGACGGCGAGGCCGAGGCACGCGGAGGGACGTTCGGGCGCTGCCCGCTGGAGGAATTCCCGCGCCAGCGCGTACTCCTTCGAGTTCAGAAGGAAGGATCCCGCCTCTTCCCAAACCTTGGCGCTTGCATTCAGCCCGAGCAGGACACGAAACTCACGGAGAGCCTCCTCGTTTCTCCTGTCCGCCAGAAGCAGCCTGGCCAGGTTCATCTGGTAATCCGGTCGATCCGGGTGTTCGCGGGCGCCCCGGCGGAAGCGCTCGATTTCGCGCTCACGCTGTTCCGGGGCGCTGAGTGTTGCCAATTCGATCATCCCGAATTGCTTCCGGACCCCCGGCAGTTCTTGTGGGCGGATTTTCCGATACTTCTCCATGAAGGACTGGGCTTCTTCTTCCTGGCCCAGGGCCATCAGCGCGCGTCCCATGTGCATCACCACTGCCGGATCGTCGGGAGTTTTGGCTATGGCCTGACGCAAGACCTTTTCCGCCTCGGCCGGCTGCTCCAGGGAAAGGCGGGCCAGAGCGATCAAGTCGAGGACCCGGACGTTGTCCGGCGCGAGCCGGTTGGCGGCCTCCAGATCGGGCAACGACTCGGCCATCTGGCCCAGCCGCTGCAGCATCCAGGCTCGGGAGAATCGGATCGAGACGGAATCAGGTGCCAGGCGGACTGCCTCCGACAAATGGACGAGAGACTCCTCCGGCTCATTCTTCCAGAATACCTTTGCGAAGGTGTAGTGCCCAAGGGGATCGTCCGGGTGTTTTTTCAAATACCATGCCAGTTCCTTGCGGGCCTCTTCCCGGCGCGACTCTGTGTGACCATAGGCCATGGCCCGATCCCGGCGCGCGGTATCATCGCCCGGCCGCCGCCGGAGATACTCGTCGTAGATCGTCGAGGCATCTTCGTAGTAGCCGGCGTTTTCAGCCGCTCGGGCCAGGAGCAACAAAACCTCGGAGCGCCCGGGGTCTTTCTGCCGGGCTTGCGCCAGCATATAGACGGCCCGGACATAATCCTGGCGGACGGCGCAGACCTTTCCCAGCTCCACGAGGAGGTCTACATCCCCTGGGCGAATCTTCAGCGCCGCTTCCAGGGCCTTCTGGGCGCGGTCATAGTGCTGGGCGCGCGCTGCTGCGCGCCCGAGGTTGAAAAGAGTATCGAAATCCCCGGGCACCAGCGCCAGCGCCGCGTTGAACGCTTCCTCGGCCCGTTCGTAGAGGGCAAGGCGGGCGGAGGAGAGACCAAGAAGGAAAAGCACGCGAGGATCGCCAGCACCTTCTCTCGCCACACGTTCCAGTATTGCCGTGGACTCTGCAGGTATTCCTGCCCAGTGTAAGGCTTCGGCCCGAAGGAGCGACACCTGCGGATCGGACTCTTTTACGCGGGAAAGGTATTCCAGCGCTTTCTTGCCCCGCTTTTTTTCGACGGCAATACGGGCCAACTGCAAGTTGGCGTTTGGATGGAGAAGATTGATCTGAAGCAGCTTTTCGAAATAAGCCTGGGCTTTGGCCGGCTGTCCGCAGAGGATGTAGTGGTTCCCGGCGTTGTTGAGGAGAGCCGGAGAAGGAGAACCCTTGGCCAGGGCGGCCTTGTAGAACTGTTCCGCCTCCCCGCACTTCCCGTCTGCGTCCAGCCGCGCCGCATCGCGTAATGACTGGCCTTGAACAATCGGGGAATAGGCGAGCGCCAACCCCCACAAAAGCACAGCCCTGCCGCGCTTCTTGAACATATAAACACCAGCCGGTCCGCCGAGTCTGCCTCTGCGCCGGTCACAGACCGGCGCCATGCGTAACACCTGAATGTTATCCGCTGCGAGAAAGGGATGGCAAACAATAAAAAGCCCCCTCTCCGCCGGGGATGGCGAGAAAGGGGGCGGTTGAACAAAAGGAGGAAGGAGGTAACCTAGAATTCCACCCGCACTCCCAGCTGCAGTCGCCGCCCGTAGCTCAGGTACGCCTGATTGGTTATTGCACCGAAGTTGCTTGAGCGAACATTGGTGGACGGAGGATCCCACCTCAGGTTGTTGAACATATTGAAGGCAGCCACTTCAAACTTCGCAGCCAGCCTCTCCGTGATGTTCACCTTCTTGGTCAGTGAACCGTCCCAATTGACGAACTGCGGTCCCCGCAATCCTGAAAAATCCGTGGGATTGGTGCGCGGCGTGAAATCCGGCAGCCTCTTGAATGCCGCGGTATTGAACCAGCGATCCGTCGTGGGATTGGAGATCTTTGGATCGGTCGCATCCCAAAGCATTCCGCCAAATCCCAGCAGAATGCCGGAATTCCAGGTCATCACAGGGCTGAATTTCCACCCACCCACGATGGAGTCCACAAAGCGGGATGCACCGGACATGAAGGATCGCCCTTTCCCTATGGGGAGGTCCCAGGAGGCGGCCACAGTGAGGCGGTGGCGGAAGCTGTTTCTGCCTCGAGGATTTAGCCATGAGTAATTGCGCTTGTACGTGGCAATGTCGTCATAGAACGTCTGATCTTTCTCGTAGTGATAGCTGTAACCGGCAAGCAGTGATAAGCCCTGACTGTAGCTCTTCGTTAGCTTCAACTGCAGGGCCTGGTAGTGCATGCTGCCGCCCGGAGCCCCGTCAACCACGGTAATGCTCCCATACTGCGGATAAGGCCTCGCCAGTTCGGTCACTCCCACCTCCGGCTGATAGCGAAGCTGTCCGGGAAACTTTTCCACGGGCAGGACGTTGTAGAAGGGATTGGCGATCGACGCATTCGTTTGTTGCTTGTAGGTGTAAGCGATCATCGGATCGACCTGATTGATGTCGTAATCCGTCTGGAACACCTGGCCGGTCCGGTTCATATAATAGGTGACATCCAGCACCATCGAGAAAGGCAATTGACGCTGAACAGCAACATTGAATCGGTCGCTGATGCTGCGTTTCCGGTCGGGTGAGAAGTAGAAGAGAGAGTTTCCCAGCATCGTGTAGATGCCCAGAGTCTTTTCATAAGAGGGGGCAACAGGATTCGTGGCCGGGAATGGATTATCCAGGCTCATCTGGGGCACCCCCTGGATGCTATGAGGGGCGCCTGTGAAGTTGCTGTAGCCATAGAGCGGGTAACCGCTCAGTTGATCGTGCCCCGAGTTGGTCGTCCAGGGGGTTACATAACGGCCCCAGGACCCGCGAATGACGGTCTTGTCATTCAGCTTGTAGGCGGCGCCGATCCGAGGCGAAAGAGTCCCCCACCCGCCGTCCCAGGCTCCGGCATGATCTTTGCTGGCAAACTGGAAGGCGCCATTCATTTTCCAGGTGCCCTTATAGAACTGCTTGACATCGTCCGGCATCGTGATCCCCTGCAATTCCGGAATCGGTGTATTTAAGTCGAGCGCACGCGTCAACCTGTACTGACCGTCGATGAACGGTGATTCGTACTCGTACCGTACGCCGAGATTCAGCGTCAGGTTCCGGCCGATCTTCCAGTCATCATTAAGGTACACGCCGTAAAAACTCGTTGTGGTATCCGGCGAGATGTTGATCGGCATGCCGGTGGCATTGCTATCCCAGTAACCCGGAAGGTCGCCCCCTGCGTCCAGCGCATATTGGGTTGGGGTGACGGCTCCCAGAAGGAACGTGGCAAAGGAATCGCCCGACAGCAGCAGGTCCGGATTGACATAGGTTGACGCCGTGGGCGTCGCATCGAATCCGAAGCCGGGATTGGAATTCAGGAGCAGGCTGTTGGTGGCGTTGCGCCGAACGTCCAACCCGGCCTTCAAGTAGTGTGAGCCCCGCTGCTGAGCGATTTTTGCGCTGAATTCAAAGGCGTGGGGGGTTTCATGCCAATAACCGCCCCCCGGCCCCATTTGAACCATACTATTCCCATTCGCACTGTCGAAGATGCTCATGCGCGGAATCAGTTTCGGAATGCTCGGATCCTTGAACAACGATGAGTAAAAATTAGAATTCGGAAAGACCCCCGCCCAGGACCATTCGGGAGCGAAGTCGGTTGCGAAATGGGACGTATCCGTAAAATTGTGATAGCCGCCGTGAAAATTGAGGACCGTCTTCGGATTCAACGTGTAGGTTGCATCTCCCGCATAGGAGAGCATGTTGTAGTCGGCACCGCGGTCTGACATAAAGACAGGCGAACCGGTGGGATTACCGGTCACTGAAATCGGGGTTTTAATGAGGCTGACCCGGCCGTAAACCCGGAGCTTTTCATTCACCTGGTAGTCCACCCGGTCGGAAAAGTTCTTGTAAGGATATGTTATCGGAGTACTGGCTCCAAAGTTGTTGGTGTTGTAAGCGTCGATCGCGGTTCTGTTGGGTTTCCAGAGCGCAGCCGCGAATTTGGCCGCGACGGGACTGATCCGGCTGGACGGAATGATGTTGTTCGGAAAGGGGGTGCGAGTGACAGTGCCATCGGCAGCCGTTTTCGTGCTCCAGGGATCGTAGATCAGCCGCAGATCGCCGTTCTCAGTGAATGTCTGCGAAAAATCTCCCCTACGCTCTCGCTCCGTGGGCAACGAGTTGAAGAGCGACGCGGGTTCCAGCTTGTCCCATCCCTCGTAGGAGACGAAGTTGAACAGCTTGTTCTTGATGATGGGATGGCTGAAGGTGCCGCCGTACATGCTCTTCTCGATCCCGTTGTGGATTCGATACACCCTGTCGTCTATTGCATTCCAATCGGGCCTTTGGAAATAGCCGAAGCCCGTTCCATGGAATTCGTTACTGCCCGATTTCAGTACGATACTTATGGCCGAACCGGAACTGTGCCCGTACTCGGCGTCCGACGCGTTCTGCAGGACGTTGACCTCCGCCACCATGTCCGGTGAGGGGACATAGCCGGTTTTGACGCTGATGCCGGAGGGGCTGCCGTCGACCTGCAAATCGTTGGTAAACTGTCCGCTGCCTCCGATTTTCAGGTTGTTGGAGGCCCAGGTGTCATAGGGGTTGTCTTCCCCCCAGGAGGTGCTCTGCACCGAGGGATCCAGCTGCGCCAACAAAAAGACATTGCGGTACATTAGCGGCAGGCTCTCCACGAGCTTCTGGTTCACGTTCACATCCAACTTGGATGTGTTGAACTGGAGAGTCGCCGCTGCGGCGTTCACCGTGACCGTTTCCGTAATATCTCCGAGTTTCAACTCGGGATTAATAGTCAGGTCAGCACGAGATGGCACCGAAATGTCATTTTGCTCAAACTTGCTGAAGCCCTTCATCTCCACGGTGAGCCTGTACGTACCCGGGTCCACCAGATCGAAGAGGTAGTGGCCGACCTCATTTGTCACCCGGGTCGCGCCTATGTTTGTCTTGACGTTGAGCAGATTGACCATCGCTCCCGGAATGGCACTCTTGCTGGAATCCATGACGTTCCCCTGGATTCTGCCCCGGTACTCCTGCCCGATTACCGAGCTCGAATTCCACGCCAAAAGGGTGACGCAGAATAAAACAAGTAGTTTGCTCCGACTACTGAATAGCCTTGGCATCGACTCCTCCGCAATTTGTCCCGTCGGCGCCTCCATTGCTCGTGAGAAAAATTCCGCCTGATGCGAATACCGAATAACGAAAGGGCCCAGGAATATCCATTACGGTTTTCTCACAGGATGACAGGGCGTTTGGGTGATGAGGGCAAAACTAATCCGAGGCAGAATATCATACGGAGATCACCTCGGATTAGCCCTGCTCGATTAACCGACATCACGCGAACCTAGCACTCTGCTTAATCACTGTCAACAAAATGTGACTCGGGACGAGGCGATCCATGGCTCGCTCCCGGACTCGAGATCCGGAAGTCCGCGAGCAACTCGCATCGGTCCGGTTTCGCTCCTTGGGAGGATCGCGCACAAGTTGCGCATTCCGAAAAATTGGCATAGGATCAAGCCGATGCTTGCGAGACAAGCTTGCAGCAGGGCATGTGCTGACCAGCACCGAGAGTGCCGCCCCGCCGGAGGCTCCCCCGGTCCCCGCATTGTAGCGACCGCCGGAGACCTTCGCCCGGATCACGCGTCGGCAGGAGGACATGATGGCCGCAATCCGTTACATATTCCTTCTCAGTGTCGCCCTATCCGCATCGTCGCCGCAATCATGGAAGCCCAGCACCGAATGGGGCCGCTGGCGTCTTGGGCAGAAGGCGGACCCCGAGTTCCTGAAGAAGAACAATCTGACGGTTACTTTCGGATCGGGGGCACCCAACTTCGAGAGCGTCACCCGCAAGGAGTTTGACGCCGCCATGGAGAAGGCCAAGGCCGCAAACAGGAGCTATCACGAAAAAGGTTACATCGTGCTCCGTTATCTCTCGACATCGCTCGCCGGCACCTCGGACACAGGCGAATCCATCCCGGCGAAGGCTCAGATCCGCATGCTCCGCTTTTATAACGAAAGCTGGAGAGACTTCGAGGATTATGTCGGGCCGAAGCCACCCGAGGACCCCACCACGTGGATTACGGTCCGCCCCGATGGGACCTTCCCCTATTACCGCTATGCCCCCTATGGTCAGAAAACAGGCAAGGGCTTCGAAACATGGGGATGCCCCAACAACCCTCACTATGTGCGTCTGATGGAGGGGCAGATCCGCGCTCAGGCCGAGACCGGGATCGACGGCTCCTACATCGACTGGACACAGATCGCAGGCGGTACCTGTTACTGCAGATACTGCGCTAGGAGCTTCACGGGCTGGCTCGAAAAGAATCTTCCCCGCGACGCCGCGAAAGCCCGCTACGGCATATCCGAATTCGCCAACGTGAGCCTCCCCCAAAAACGCGGCGATCCGTTCTGGATGGAGTACATCGAGTTCCGCTGTGATTCGGTCGCCGGATTTCACAAGCGGTTACGCGAAGTCGCACGAAATTACAATCCGCATTTCATGATCTCGGGCAACGTTTTCGGCGGATTCGGTTATGGTCCGATTGCTTATGACGCCGCCGGCAACATGGAACTCCTCGGCGGCGACGGCCACGACGACTTCATTTACTCGGAGATCCAGGAATTCCTCGACTCCGCCCCCCGCAAGGATGACGCGGGGACGAAGGTCACCAACAGCCCCGCCCTGAAATTCCTGGCAGCCGTCACGCACGGGAAGCCCGTCGTCGTGTATGCGACCGAAATCACACCTCCGATCTTTCCCAACCCGACGGAGAAGTGCCTGAGCGCAATGGCGCAAATCAACATCGCGGAAGCGGCAGCCAATCACAGCATCTTCCGGGAAAAGCGCGAGACTCCCCCCGGCGCAACCGAGATGTACCGGTTCCTGGCAGCGAATGAAAATAAGCTCCTGGGTCAGCAACTCCACAGCAACGTGGTCATAGTCGCCTCGCTCCGCCAGTATATGGCCGACGAACTCAGCTTCGCATTCAGCGCCTCCCGCGTCTTTGCCGACAAAGGGATCGCTCACGTCATGATTCCCGACAGCGACCTTCCGTCGTCCCCGCTGCGTGTGTACGATTTGATCGTAGTGCCCTACCTCCCTTTGCTAAGCGCGGCGCAACAGAATGCACTGGTTGGATTCGCCAAGGCGGGCGGTACAGTCCTGGTGCTCGGGAAAAGCGGCTTCAAAAATGAATACAACCTGCCGCATGAGCGGCCTGTGCTGGCGAGCGCCCTGGGTGGATCCTATCCACAGTCGCAGGTGACCCAAAAAACAGGCGCGGGGCGGATCGTTTTCATTCCCCTCGCAATTCCGCAAAACCGGTTCTTGATCCCAATGAAATCCCAGGGCGAGTACACCACTTTCGGCCCCACCATGGCCGACCTGTTCGCCGACATTCCGGAGGGGTATACGCGCAATCGCATCGATCCGGCCCTCCGGCAGATTCTCGACAAGCTCGCCGACACTGTCACGGCCATCCTGGACAAACGAACCACGAGGCTGCTCTCACAGGAACCCTACATCGAACTGACCACAATGCTTGATAAGGCCGGAAACCGAATGCTTCTTCACGCCGTGAATTACAATGTCACGGTAAACGGGGATATCACTCCCGCCCGCGGCTTGAAAATACAGCTGGCGCTCCCGCGGGGCAAGACGGTCCGAAGCATCCAGTACGGTGGAACGCTTGGCGAGATGCACCCGGTGAAGTGGGAAGGCCGGGCTACGGGACAAGGCTCGGTGGTATTCGACCTCGACCAGGTCAACATATATGGGCTGGCCGTTATCGAGCTGGACGAAGCAACCCCCTGATGACGGAGGAACCCGATGAGATCACGCCTCGCCGTCTTGCTGTGTCTTGTGTCCGCGATTCCTGCAACCTCGGTGGACCGGAAGCAGAACTGGACGCACCTCGTTCGCATCGGCGGCAACTCCTTGCGCATGGACCGGGTGGACCAGATCGTCAGGGTTGCCACCGAGACGAACGTCTTTGGCATAGAGGTGGATAACGACATCCCCGGGAGGTACGACAGCTTTCTCGATCCTGCCGAAAAGCTGAAGGCCATCAAAGCAGTGGCGGCGAAAGCGCACGCAGTCAAAAACTTCGCTTTCGTCTACATTGCCGGGCTGGAGTGCATCACGGCGAATGCCGACAAAACGACCCACTCATTCATGAAGGATCACCCGGACTGGGTACAGCGCAAGATTACCGGCGAACCGGCCGTGTTCGGCGGAGGCTCGGCGTTCTGGATCTCGAAGGGAGACGAGGACGTCTGGATCAGCCCATATGCGCCGGAATGGCGCCGGATCTATATGGAACGAGTGAGGCAGATCGCGGCGACGGGAATCGATGGGGTATACGTCGACATCCCCTACTGGATGACCCACTTCGAAGGCTGGGAAAACACGTGGGCGAGCTTTGACGATTACACCGTCGAAGCATTCAGGCGCGAGACGAAACTCGACGCGAGAAAAGACATCAAGCTCGGCGACTTCAAGGACCCCGGGTTTCGTCGCTGGGTGGATTTCCGGATCGCCACCCTTACGGCATTCATGCGAGAAATCGACGCGAACGTCAAGTCGGTGAATCGCAATTGCATGACGATTGCGGAGATCTATCCCGGAATAGAGGAAGAGGCGGTACGGGTCGGGGCGGACGTTTACGAAATGTATGGGGTCGTGGACGCCATTGCCCACGAGTACAACCTGGCTTCCGGCGGCGGCACGGCTGCCGCAAAAACGCCTCTTGACTGGTGGGGCCATCTGGCCGGGATCCAGAGCTTCCGTTCCTTTGCGCAGGGAAAGCCCACCTGGATGCTGACCTATTCCTGGGACGGCGAAAAGGGCGTGGACCTGCGCGACGCGATGGCAAACATGTTCATGGCCCAGGTGATGGCAGGCGCAAACTTGTGGGACGCACGGGGCCACGTAATGTCCGGATCCAACGACCTGCCCACACGCACCAGAACCTTCGGATGGATCAAGGATCACGCGCAGACTTTCTATGCGCCCCGCAACCCGATAGCCCCGGTCGGGGTCTACTTCTCGCCCCGAACCCGCAACTATTTTGCCGAGGAATTCATTGATTCCTACAAGGGCACCCTCGCGCTGTTGATGCAGTCTCACATCGAATTCCAGGTCGTTACCCCCGCGACATTGCAGAGCTTCGCCGGCCCGGTTTTGATCCTCCCGGAAGTGAAGTGCCTCAGTCCCGAAGAAATTGAGAGTATCCGATCGTATGCCGCGGTTGGACGGGCCCTTGTCGCAACGGGCGAGACCGGCCGCTACGATGAACGAGGCGAAACGCGCGGCGCCAACCCGATTCACCAGTTGCTCGGGTTGAAGCGGTCGGACCTGAAGGTGACGGGCACAACCGGGACAAAGTTCATCTATGACCCCGAGTGTCCCGGAAGAGCCTACTGGCACCTTTTGACGGAGGAGTTCGATTCGCGCGCGGCCACGGGAAATGCGGCCGGAAGCCGGTTTGATGAATTCCGCAACCGGCATGTGAGCGAACTGATGCAGGTCTCGTCCTTCAGCCCGGCCGTCGAGGTGAGCGCATCCCCATTCGTGGCTGCGCTGATAGCGCGAGTCGAAGGAAAGCCGAGCGTGTTCCTGGCGAACTTCAAAGGCCTCAGGAGCAAAGAAATCGCTACGCAGTTACCCGAACAAAACATCAAGATCTCCTTTCAGGGGAAGCCCGGGTCGAGGATCCGGATACTTCCCTTTCTGGGAAAGGTCCGGGATCTGAAGCCAGACTACACCAGCGGAAAGGTAGTATGCGTGATTCCGGAGTTGGACAAGGGCGCGGTGGTCTGGGTCGAGTAGAATCTGTTCACCGGAGAAATGATGATAGACTTCGCCGACTGCGATCAAGTGAACGGCGCCTACGCGAAATTCTTCAAAGGTGATTACCCGTCCCGCACGACATTGCGGCAAAATTCAGACTTGCGGACCGATAGCAGGGAGCAAATCTCCGTCATAGCCGTGAATTTCCACACTAACTGAGGAGACAGCCATGATGACTCATTCGACAATATTCGACCGGCGCACCTTGATGAAGTGGGCGGCGGCGCTGCCGCTTCTAGGCTCGATTGCGGCGAAAGACACTTTCGCAAAAGCCCTCAAAACAGCGGGTAAAGTCAGCTCCGACGAAATCTACCGCCGCATCGGCGTGCGACCGCTGATCAACGCGCGCGGAACCTGGACCTATCTCACCGGCTCTCTGGAGTTGCCCGAAGTCCGTACCGCGCAGCAGGCCGCAGCGGCGCACTTCGTCGACATCATCGAGTTGCAGCATGCCGTAGGTAAACGCCTTGCGGAATTGTCCGGCGCCGAATCGGGGATGATAACTTCGGGAGCCGCGGGGGCGATGGCTGCGGCTACCGCAGCCTGCATCGGTGGAGGAGATCCGAAACATGTCTGGCAACTCCCCGACACGACCGGGCTGAAGTTCGAGGTCGTGATGGTAGGAGGCCGGAGTGCCTTCGACAGCGCAATCCGCCTTGCGGGCGGCAAGCTGGTCCTCGTATACAACGTGCAGGAGATGCAGAACGCCGTCGGCGAACAGACCGCCATGATCTACACGACCGATCTTGGAGAGAAGCTGGAAAAACAGATTATGCTCGCCAAGACCGCGCAGGTGCCGCTGCTCCTCGATGACGCCGCGGGGATCCCACCCATCGAGAATTTGAAGCTGTACGCAAAGATGGGTTGCGACCTCTACACATTCAGCGGCGGTAAAGGCCTTATGGGGCCGCAGTGTTCGGGACTGCTGCTTGGGCGCAAGGACCTGATCGAGGCGGCTCTTAAAAACTGCAGTCCCTATGAAGGGGCCGTCTGCCGACCGATGAAAGTCGGGAAAGAGGAAATCATGGGTTGCCTCGCGGCCGTCGAAGCCTGGATGCACATAGACCTCGCGGCGCTCAACCGGGAGTGGAACCGGCGGGTCGAACGGATCGCCAAAATCGTGAATACGGTGCCGGGAGTGACCACCTCGATCAGGATCCCCGAAGACGGGAACCGCTACCCGACCCTTACCGTGGATTGGGATGAGAAGGTTTTCGGACTAACCGTCGCTGACTGCGACAAAAAATTGCGCGACGGGGAGCCGCGCATAGAGGTGCTTACCGCAAGCAATCCGAGCCTCGTCCCGGCAGTCCACGAAGGGAAGCCGGGGTCCAAGTCCCCGGGCGAACGGAAGAACCGGCTCGAGATCATATCGATGACGCTTCAGCCGGGAGAAGACATGATCGTGGGGAAGCGGGTTCGAGAGATTCTGAGCGCGGCGCGCAAAGCCGGGAGTGCACCTGCGTGATAGGCCGGGGCCCCCGGAGGTTCAAAACCTTAGAGCAGCCATACGCAACCGTTTTCCTCGTCGCAGAAGAAGACGCGCCAACCGCGCGGCGTATGCGATGCCGACCAACCGCGCCCGTTGATGAAAACCGCCTTCGTCCATGCCTCGCTATCGACGGTACGAGGCGCCAATACGGCAACCAGTATCGCCCCGGTTGCCGGCTGCCCGGTCCGTGGATCCATGATATGCCCGTAGACCCGTCCGTTGGCCCGGAAGGATTTTTCCTGGATACCGGAGGTGGAAAGTGCTTCGTCTTTGAGCAGCAACTCGGCAGTCACGCCTTTATGTTTTTTCGGATCGCCGATCTTCACAAGCCAGCCCGGACGGCCGGGTGGAGCGCCCAGCCCGAAAATGCTGCTTCCGGCCGCGGAAACAAGTGCGCACTCGATGCCTATTCGCCTCAATACTTCGATCATGCGATCGACGGCGTACCCTTTTCCTATGCCGCCAGGATCCAGTTCCATTCCGAGCCGGGCAAACTGCACCGTGTGATGCTCAGGATCGAGCTTGATATAATTGAAGCCGACCTTCGCGAGCGCCTGCTCGACTTCGCGGTCGGACGCAAGTTTCCCGCGTCCATTGCCGTAGCCCCAGGCTCTCACAAGAGGACCGACCGAGATGTCGAAGGCCCCTTCGCTGCGGCGGCCGTATTCGACGCATGTGACGAGCAACTCGAAAAGCTCGTCCGAGACTTTCACCGGATGGCGGCCCGCAGCCCGGTTTAGTTGGCTCCACTCGCTGTCCGGCCGGTAATTCGACAGCATGCTGTCGAGACGCTCCAGTTCGTTGAACGCCGCGGTGGCGGCCGCGTCGGCACTCGCTTGGTCGGCGCAATAGAGGGTGATGGTAAAAGCTCCGCCCATCGCGTCCGCGCTGTACTCAAACCGCTGCAACTGCGCGCCCCGGCAAGGGCACAGGAGAATCGCCCAGGCGAAGGCCGCGCTCGGCCACCATTCTTGGCGCATGCGTGAAATCAGACCGGGGCCTGTCCTTTCCAGCGCGACTCGAAATCGTACACGGCTTCCTTGATCGGAACTCCTCGAACCTCGATTTTGGCGAGATCTGCGGTGCCGATTCCCGCAGCCTCTCCCATCAAAACTATGTTGTCGGCGTATTGATGCGATTCCTCGGGCGGAATCAACTGCGCCGGGGGGTGGCTGTGCGGGTTCTTGTACACCCGGAACGGGGGCTCGTTGCGTCCGGCACGCGGGTTGTACCCCATGGTGGCCATGGCAACTGCATCGGTACAGACGCAGTTCAGACCGACGACCAGGAGCCCGGGTTTCGCCGGTTTACTGCCGGGGATTCCGGTACTCTCGCCCCCGATGATCGTTTCGATCCCATCTATCACGGCGAGGTCAATGGGGCGTGCCCCGCAAATATCCGTGAGCAGGCGGGGCATTCGCCAACCCTCGTAACGGTTGGATTTGAAGTCGATCTCCTGCGGGATCCCTGCGGGGGGCTTTACTTCGCCGTAATGAAACACGCGTTCCCTGGTCCACTTCGACGCTCCGGCGGGAACAGGATCGAGAAGCCCATAAGCCAGCTCCGGTGTGATCCCGAAGAGGTTCTTCATGGACAGGGTTATGCCCATTTCTTCGTGGTTCTTCATTTTGGCGACGCTCACGAAGAAGTCGCAGTCCTCGTAGGAGTGATTCAGGGCGAATGCCGGATAAATGTACGGCCGGGATTTGACGCTCAATATCGAGTATTTCTTGGCCAGACCCAGTCCGTTGGTGTCTTCGAACTCCACAGCTGGAGCTGCGTTCCTGATGGCTTCGACGTCCCAGCCATCCTGCAGCATGGCGTCTTCGAGCAGCCCGCCGTCCTTGCGGAACGCGCTCTCCAGCAGTCGTATCCTCTTCGCCCCCAGCTTGCCCAGGACGGCGGTGAGTGCCCCGACGACATTCGGATGCACCCAGGTCGTCTGCCCGGCGCTAATGCCAACCCGGCGGCCCTTGCCCGAAGCCCCAGTCAGGTTCAGCTTCATGCCGACGGTTTTGCCACGTACGCGCTGGCCGATCCCTCCGAGCTGGTCCAACATGAGTGTGAATTGCGCGACAAGGTCCTGGTCGTACCCGGCCACTTTTGCCACGGCAACCGGATGAGTCGGTGCGGCAATGATCGGCGTCGATGATTGCCCTCCCCGAAATGCCAGGGCACCCGTCGCCAATCCCGAAAGCGCCAAAACATCGCGTCGCGATACAACGCCTTGTTCTCTGTTCATCTGATCTCTTCTGCAATGCTCTATTCCAGTATCACAGCCCCCCACACCGCGAGCATCGGCACGGAGAACTCGGTCCAGTCATTTGGCATCCGACGCGTGTTCAAATCCACAGGCGCATTGTCCGGAGTATGCATGCGGGCATTCTTGAATGCGCCCTTGAGCCGGACGGTGATCTTGCTCTTGAAGGGAGTCGTCGCATAATTGAGCATCTGGACGAGCAAGCGTTTGCCGTCGTCGCTGGTGCTGGCATACGTAAGTATGGACGGCACATTGAACACAGAGAGCCCGGTCACTTCGGACTCGAGCAGGTCGAGCATGTCCCTGGCCACCGTCTCAGGGTCCGGCGGCTCGTCCTTGTAAATGACGAAACGTCCTTTCCCCGCAGTTACGCTGACGTAGTCCGTGTCGGTAGGGGCGTTTCCCCACCTGGGGCCCGCAATGACCAGGCCACCCTCTTCCGCGAAAGTCCGCAGAATCGTCCGCTCTGCCTCGGTGGGGAGGGAGATGTCAGCGGCGAGCACAGCCCGGAACCCGGCAAGTGGTGCACGGTCGAGGCTGGAGCGGAGGAGTATGCGATACGGGATCTGTCGACGTGCTATGAGGTTCAGGTACTCGTGAGCGAATTCCGAGTTGCCTCCGCCGGCATCGAGGATTATGGCAACGTTACCGTAAGGCTGGAAACTTCTCCACTCGTGGTGACTCTCGGCAAACTTGAGGTAGCTGACAACGCCGCGCCACGTCTCAAGTGCGTCCGGCTCCTTGCGGAAGAGGCCTGTCCGCAAGCGGTCGTCCAGCGAAATGACCCAATGTCCGCCGGCAATCGAGGCGTCTGCGACACAGCGGGGATAATCGCCCGGCGAGCCTGGATTCGACTCCTGACTGATCCACACCGGTCGCCAGTCGCTCCCAAGTCGGAATGACCGCACGAGCCAGATGTTGGATTCAATCCACGGCTCCGCCGACGGCCCGGCGCGTATCCCCATGTCGGCAAGATCGCGGGCACTTGGCCGGACGCCCTCGATGATCGGCAGTATAGCCGCAGATCTGCGCGGCCGGGCAGGATCCTGCTCGATGAGGATGACGGGCGCGGCATTGTTCCTGGCTTGCAACGCCGCTCTGAGCTTCTCGGCGAACCGGGCGCCGTCGGCAAATCTGGCTTCCAGCACTAGGCCGTCCAGCCGCGCCTCGTCTGCGGCTGCCGCAATTGCCATAGGATCGCGTCCGGGGTGGACGATCCCCAGGACCGCGACATCGCGTTCTCGTGCCAACCGGGCGTAGTTCTGAACGAGCTCGTGCTGCCGCTTTTCGATCTCCGGATCGACGTCGGCGCTGAATGTCACCAGGAGACAATTGACTGGCGTGCCTTCGAGCAAGGAAAGGGTGGAGGGGTCATACCATCTTGACAAGGCTTCCTGGGTGTCACCCGCCGGCTGCCCGCGGCGCGCTCTAAGCGTCACTTCGACCGGCCCACCGTCCCAGCGCGCAGGGACCCAACGGTCCATCGGTGCAATCCCGAACGCCAAGGCTGGTACGCCAAGCCAAAATAGGAGCGCAAGTCTCATCATCGCGCCCGACGATAGCAGATCCGTCCCCGCGTCGCAACGAATCCGAAGTGCACCGGAGCAATCTATCTGCCCATCCTACCTTACATAGTCTCCCATTCCGGCCTGATGAGCGGATGGAGCTGGTCCTGTTTGAGGAAGCTCAGCACCAGGGTCCGGGCACAATGGTCATGTTTGGCGATCTCACCAAGGGGGGACGCGTTCCCACGCCCGAGGAGACAGAACGGCTTGCGGGAACCCATGCCGGCGGTGTCCCTCTGCGGCTGCTCCCATGCCTTGAACGCGGCGAATGGCGTGGGGAGTGCTTCGATACGCTGTGCATAGAACTGGAGGTGAGGGCGCACTGGGTGAGTGGAAACCACGTGCTTTGGACCTGGACCATGATGCGGTGAACACGCCGGAACGTGTGGTAGACCCCGGGCATCCTGAACTCGATTCTGTCAGGCTTGCAGGGCTCAAATGGCGTCGGCTTATCGAACCCCTTCCGGAATCTGCCGCGGAACGGCTCACCGCGGGTCGCAATTTTTTGCCGGCTGAGGATCTTCCCAAAGGGCCCCGCGCCTTTGAAGACAGTGCTGAGTGCCACCTTTCCCGCGGCAGAAACAAAACGACGGCCCGGGCTATTCCGGTGATCTCGGGCGGCCTACACCGCTTGCATGTTGCGCGCAAGAGTCAGGGATCCGTCCGGATTGGTCTTCTGGTGACACGCCCACCGGACCGGGTAGCGCACGCATTTGACGTCGAGGTCCGCTTTGAGCTTGAGGCCTTCCCACTTCGTACCCTTGGGCAGAGGGAACTGGGCTTGCCGGATCTTGCCGGGTAACGGGTACCCGGGGTCGAGCCCACCCGCTGCCCTCACTATCCCATTCTCGTCCACAATGGAGACATGCAACACCCCTGGAACCCCTGCTATTCCGTCATTTGCGAACCCGATGATCAAGCCTGGATTGTCGCCTGCGTAAGTCCAGATGAAGGAGGGCCGCACGTTGTATCCAATCTTGAGGCACATCCGGTCGATCATGTGAGGATGCCGGCGATAGTAGTTCATGATGGCTGCTGCGCTGATCTGATGGCGATACCACAATGACCAATAGTGCGGCCCGATGTCCATGACGTGTTGGATGGCGTTGTCGGTGGATGTCACGCCTTCGCGAGCGCGGATGGCCTCGTCCGATTCTTGAACGATCCCATCCGCTCCGCCCACCTCAACCGCGGCCGCGATCCACGGCGGTCGGTTGCTGACCGTCTCGATCTGCTGGTTCTCGATGAAAATGGTGTCCGTGCGCAGCCAGTTGTGGCTTCGAACGGTGCGGTCCACCAGTTCCGAGTTTCCCACGCGGCTGACATCCGGTTGGGTGTTCGTCATCAAGGGCGTCTTGGTCCAATGTTCCAGTTGCGCATCGAACATGCGGATCCAGGTGCGCTCCGCGGTCGCGTAATCCGGAAACGGGGTGTTCTTGAACGGCCACGTATGTCCCTCGCCCCAGAAGCCGTACATGAACGTATCGAAAAATTCCACCAGCGGGTTGCCGTTGAATTCCGCCGCCAGAAGTCCGTTGAGTTCCTGAAACGCCTCCTGAAAGTAGGGGTGATCGTAACGGGGCTCGTCGTAGTGCGGATGATCGTAGCGAGGCTCGACCACACGAGACGGCCTCTCCGGGCGCCACACGCCTTCAAGCCTCACCATGGGAACATTTTGGAGTACGAAATCGGGCAGGGCTTCCTCGCGGTAGTCCGGGGCTCTCATCTGGATACGAAACCCAACCCGCTTGTCGTGCTTCCGGGCCAACTCAAAGACGAGTTTCCAATATTCCGGAAAATCGAGCCGGCCGCGAACCTTCTGGATCTCTCGCCAGGTGGGGCGGATGTACAGCTTCTGGCCCAGCGGAATCCGCACGAGGTCTTCAATGGCCTGGAACTTGTTGTCGTCGACTATTTCGGCGAGACCCATATTTCCCGTGATATAGGTGATAGGCCCCTTCCCGAAGTTGGGCACCACTTCCTCCGAAGGGGTGGTGGTCATCACTACATCGCCGCCGGGATATAGATCTTCGGGAGCGTACTCCGGAAACGGTCCCTGGTTAAGCCGGCCCTTCACAGCCGGGCCTGAGCCAAAATCGTACTTGTCCCAGTTGTGGGCAACCACATACCCTGCAGATTCTCTCAGAGCCAACGGAGCTGCTAGCCCCGCCAGAGCCATATTCCTGAATAGGTCCCTTCGATTCATAGATGGCGTCCTCCTTTTTCGCAAGCCCGGGGAACTCTGAGGACCGGTCGGCGGCAATTTTGGCGAAGCAAATCCTGGTGCTGCATCAAACCTCCCGGCCGCGGCTCAGTTCTCCTTCTTACGAATCGGCGCGGTCTGCCAATCGTCGCCGCCCAGGCCATTCAGATCCCAGACCACGCGCCCGGCACGGATGGTCAGTTCCGCTACCAACTTCTGCGAGCCGTTCATGCGCCGGCCGCCTGCATCGAGAAAACCGAAATCGCCCTTGATCAGCCGCAGTACGGCGATATCTGCCGGGGCGCCCACGGACAGGTGCCCAAGTTCTTCCTGGTGCATCTCGCGGGCGGGATTCCACGTGGAACGTGCGACCACGTCCTCTAGTGACATCCCCAGGGCCAGGAACTTCGACATCACGTTGAGCATGTCCTTCATGCCGGCGTTCATGCTGCTCACATGCAGGTCTGTGGAGATAGAATCGGGGACGAAGCCCTGCCGCACCGCCGGGACCGCCTGCCGCCACTGGAAGCTGCCGCCGCCGTGGCCCACGTCGAAGAGCACGCCGCGCTTGCGGGCGTCGAAGAGGTAAGGCAAAACCTTGCCCTCCGGGTCCAGCATGGGAACAGCGCCCAGGTACAGATGCGTATAGATATCCCCCGGCCGGAGGTGCTCCAGCACGAGTTGCTGGAAGGGTCGTTCCTTGCGGAACTCGGCGAAGTCCACCATCACGGGCAGTTTGGCCAGGCGGCCCGCTTCCACGGCGCGGTCGACTGCGATCCATTCGGGTCCGGCGTAGTGCGCGATCTTGATCCCCACGATGAGGCCAGGGTAGAGCCCGGCTTCCGCCGCGGTCCGCTTGGGCTCCATGTCGTTGGTGTCCTGTTCGATGGTTTTGCCGCCCCCCATGCCCTTCCCCACGATGTTCAGGAATGCCAGCACGCGCGTGCGCGAGGTATCGATGATCTGCTGTTTGAACTCTGCGAAATTGCGCCATCCTGAACTGCCAGCGTCGACCACGGTGGTCACGCCGCTGCGGAACGTGAATCCGTCCGGGCGTACGCTGAGGGCGCCGGTGTATTCGGGTGCCATGGTGCCCGCGAACACGTGTGCGTGAATGTCCACCAGTCCCGGCGTTACGTAGAGCCCGGTGGCGTTCACCACCCGCTGCGCCTGATCGGCGGGGATGCTCTTGGCCACCGCCGCAATCTTGCCCCCCGCGACAGCGACGTCCATCACGCCGCTGATGCGGTTCCTGGAGTCCAGGACGTGCCCTCCCTTCAACAAAAGTTCGTAGGGAGGCTGAGTGAAAGCCGAAAGTGCCACAAGGACAAGAGGTGCGATATGCTTCATGGCTGCCTCGAATTGTGTCCGAATGGGACGGGCCTTCCGGCACGTCCCGGTTTTCTATTTCACAGCGATCAGCGAGATCTGCTCAAGGGTGGGCCACTGCTCCCTTTCGTTGGGTTTGCGCTCCCCGGGAGTCACTTGCTGGACGGTGGCTCGGACCGGCATGGGTTCCTTCACGTACATCGCGTAGATGCGGTTCATCTTAGGGAAGTCCTGCATGTCGTCCAGATAAACGTTGGTGGAGATGACGTCGGCCATGCTCAGGCCCGCCTCTTCCAGGCCGTCGATGAGGTTGCGCATGGTCATCCGCATCTGATTCTCCACAGTCTCGGCATAGATGCCCAGGTTCGGCCCGGGAATGAAAGCCGATTTCGCCGAGCAGTAGAGCGTGTCGCCCGCGAACACACAGGGGCTTGCAGTTGGGCTGGGCGACATGTTCTTCGGCCGTACAGATCTGCGCGAAGCCAAGTCCATGGTGGCCACGCCGGTGAAAGCGATGGAGCAGCCGTTCGGCAGATGCGACACGCTGATGGTGGCACGCGCGGGGGTGTCCCCGAACTTGAAGTACTTCGCGTAGACCGTGTTCCACCCGCCGGGGCGGGCGCCGGCGAGATACGGATTCACGAACACGACGTGCTCGTAACCGATGCCGGCAGCCTCGAGAACCACCCCCAGACGATCCAGCGCCAATTTCGCCCGCTGGTCCGGCTCCTCCGCCTCTTTCCCCGACGTGTCAAGCCCGTAGCAGTTGGAGAAATACAGCTTGTCTCCCGCGATCATAGCTTCGGGCGTGCTGCTGGCAGTCGTACCTGGCAGGCGAATGGCCCGCTTCATCGCCAGGTCGGTGACCGCCACGGCGTTGATCTCCACGGGGTAGTCCAGCGGCAACCGGGCAACTCCCAGCATGGAGAGCGCCGGCCCGCCATCCTTGAAGTACTCGCCCCACACCTTGCGGACCTCGGCGTAGCCGGTGGGATCGGTCACCCACACGTGCGAGTAAACCACGTGATCCATCGTTAGACCGGCGGCGGTGACCACCGACTTGACGGCCGCCAGGCACTGCCTGGCGTCCTTTGCGCCCTGTCCGGAGACGTAGAGCAGATTGCCGACCACCAGCCCCGGGGAGAAGGGTAAGCCGGCCGGCGCGCCCGGCGGTCTGACGACTTTCACCTCGGCCGCGCCCAGCAGACTGGACACAGCCAGCATCAACAGCATCGCAATGATTCTATGCGTCATTTTTTCCTCTCAAGTCTCAGTTCCTTAAAGGCGCTGTCCCGGCCGTCTTCAAACGGGGGTGCGGGCACCGCCTCCAAGTGAGCTCCTTTGGGCCTTCGCGTCTTGGAGACTTGAAGGTGAGTTCCCTTCTCCTCCAAGTCTCCAGGGCTCGAAGAATCTCGGCATACTGATGTCCACGCACCACTCTACTGATTTATAACTCAGAACTCTACCTGTACCTGCACACTGCCCCGGGCCTGCGGCACCTTGATTTCCGAATCGGGCGCCTGGACCGGCTTGCCGTTCACGAGGATGCGCTTGGGAGCCCGGCCGGCGGTGAATCGGAGAGGCGAATCCACGTCCGGGCCCTCCAGCGTCAGGCTAACGGCCGAAGGTGTCTCCCGGAAATCCAACACGCGCGCCGAGGCCCGCAAAATCCCGAAACCGGTACGCGCCGCCTTGCGTAGCACCACGGTCCGGTCGGACACCACCCAGGCATCCAACTGGCGGTTGCCCTTGCGGTTCCATTCCTGGAAATCGGCCCCCACCAGGACGGCCGGAGTATCCGTGTGGAAGGACATGCGAGCTTTGCTCTTGGCCAGCAGATCCACTGCCAGGCCGTCGGCCTGCTGCCGCACGGCGGGCATCCTCTTGGACACGTAAGTGAGGCGCGTCGCGTTGGACGGCAGCGGCCCCAGGGTCACGGACAGCTTATGGATCCCCTTCGCAAGGTTGGGGAGGATCACCACATAATCGGAAAAAGCATGGTGCGGCCGTCCATCGATGGTGACGGATTGGATCGGGTCGGGCGTGTTGTCGATGCGGATCCCCATGCCGCCGGTAAACTGTGCGATCTCGTCTTTTCTCAGCCCTGACAAATCCAGTGTGAGATCAACGCGCGATCCTTCGGCCTGCCACGAATAGTCCCATTGCGCCAGGGCGAGCACTTTGTTGACGAGATCTTCGGGCTCCGGCGCGTAGATGGGCAGCGACGACCACTTCGCGCGGACGGCTTCGTAGAGAGGCAGCAGGTAGGTGTTCTTGATGCGCGGGGGTCTGGGAGTGGCGCCGGCAGGCAACGCGCGCTGCGTCACCGGCATGGAGGAGATCCCGTAGTCGTGCCACATCTGGTTATACACCACACCTCGGCCTACGCTTTGAAACAGGTGATCGAGAATTGCCTCCTGATAGGAGGTGATCTGCGCCGTCGTATAGCTCCACTCGGGATCGTAGTACCACTGGTAGTCGGGAGACGGAACGTCCTCGAAAACCACGAAATTTTTCTCCGGGCCGGTATACCACGTCATGTTCCCGAATCCGATGGGCGTGTCCTGCTCAAACCCGTGAGTCATGCATATACGGAACAGCCGCGCGAGCTTGTCGTAGTGGAGATTGCTGATGGTGTCGCCCGGATTGATGAACCACTCGACCTTTCCCAGCGGCATGCCCACCCGCGCGAGGTTGCTTTCGATTTCGGCGACGGAGCCTTCCAGTTCAACCTTCCACTGCTCCTCCGGCATGCCGTTGCGGATGCGGTGGTTTTTGCTGTGGGTGCCGATCTGCCCGCCGACCTCCTCCAGCCGTTTGCCGAGTGGCGCGAGGGCTTCCCAACCGGCTTTTGTGGCGCCGCTCGAAACCCAGGCGTAAACGGCCTGAACACCGGTCTGCTCGGCGGTCTCGGTGAGGAAGCGGAAGGTCTGTTGTTGATAGTCCAGTTTAGGGCTGAGGTCCGCATCCAGCCGTACAATGGCGGCCATGCTGGCGTTGACGAGTTGCGGGGCCGGGATAGGCCCGGGCGAACTGCCGTAAGCCGCCCACTGCAATCCACGGATGGCGGTGTCGATCAGTTTGTTGGCGTAAAAGCCCTGGGGCGCCTCGTTGCGGAAGATGGATGTAGCTCCGGCCAGGGTTGTGAGGTCGCTGAACAGCACCACGCGGCTGGGGCCGAGGTTGGTCGCGGACAGAAACGGCCAGGACTGCTTGTCGTCCGTGCTGACCAGCAGCGTGCCCGCTTGCCTGGCGAATTGGATGATGTTCAATCCCCCAGCCATGAACTGGTTCATGTACTGGCCGGGGTCGAACTGGCGCACAATGAAGTGCCGGTTGTCCTTGACCGTCACGCGAAATCCCGTGTCGCCCTGGAGACCCGGATACACGACGCCCAGCAACGCATCAAGCGCCGCGTGGTCCCGCGGCTTGTTGTTCTCGTCCACCACCGCGAGTCTTCCGTCCACGATCACCCCTCCGCCGGCTTTCAGATAGGCGCCCAGGGCGGCTTCCAGCCGCCGCGCCACCGAGTCCTCCACGGCGAAGCACTGTGCGAAGACCAGCGCGCGGTAACGCTGGAGAGCCTTTGCGTCCGCAACGTCGCTGACGAAGATGGTATCGTAGGGGAGACATGCGAGGTTGGTGTTTCCGACCCAGGCGTGGCCGGACATTTGGGTCGTGTTCCAGTCCTGTTTAAAGCTGTCGCGGCTGATGATAATAGCCACGCGCGGTTTCTCAAAGCGGCTGGGCAGGGGCGCAGCCATGGTCGTGACAGCTGCCAGAGATGCAACAAGGGGATATAGCTTCATCGTCTCAACTCCTGTCTCCAGGGAGCATAGCAGGCTTCGGGCTTATATTGTGCTTCCTTTAGTTGTCGTGTTTGGTACGGGATAATTGCGAAGGACCTCCATTGCCACTCGGTGTACACTACGGTTCATGAAATCGATCCATTGGGTTCTGATTGGAGTGTGCCTGCTGCTGCAGCTGGATGCCCAGCCGCGCCCGCAGCGTCAATTCGAATTAAAAGCGGAGTCGGGAGATTTCTGGAAGTTGATCGATCGGGGAGCCACGCTTGAAAAGGTCGCGGGCGGTTTCGGTTTCCTGGAAGGCCCTGCCTGGCACCCTGACGGGTTCCTGTACGTGACCGATGAGATCAACAACCGGGTCTCACGCGTATTCCCGGACGGGCGCGTCGAAAAGGCGCTGGACATCGGCGACCCGGACGGCAGCACCATGGACCGCAACTACCGGCTGATTACCACCGGCGATACCGACCGCGTGGTGATTGCGGTTCAACCTGACGGCACGTACCGGGTGTTGGCGGACAAGTACGAGGGGAAGCGCCTCAACAGCCCCAACGATATCGTCCTGGGACCTGACGGCGCCTTCTATTTCACAGATCCGAACATGGACCTGCCCAAGGACCAGAAACAGGAGATACCGTTTCAGGGCGTATACCGGCTGGGCACGGATGGGTCGATGCGCCTTCTGGTCAAGGATCTCAGCGCCCCCAACGGCCTGGCGTTTTCACCGGATGGCAAGCGCCTCTACATCGATGACTCCAAAATGCGCGAGATTCGTGTCTACGATGTTGGCCGCAACGGAGGCCTGAGCAACCCGCGGCTGTTCGGAAGGGAAGAAGGGCCCCCGCGCACCGGCGTTCCCGACGGCATGCGGGTTGACCGCCGGGGCAATCTTTTTGTGACCGGGCCGCTCGGGATCTGGGTTTGGGCTCCCAACGGCAAACACCTGGGCACCATCGTCCTGCCGGAAAACGCCGCGAACCTGGCCTGGGGCGATGCCGATCTGCGCACGCTCTACATCATGGCAACGTCTTCCGTGTACCGGCTGAAGACAAAAACGCGGGGCTTCGTTCCCTACATGCGCTGACTGGACTCAGTGCGCCTGGTAGCAGCCGACGTCGATTTTGCCCTCCTTCTTCCTGGGCGCGCCGGCGAGATCCACGGTGCCGGTCACCGCGGCGCCCGCGTCCCGCCCGGCGCCGCGCGCCGGAGAACCCTTTCGCAGTTGGAAGTCATTGGCCTCGGGATTGACTAACAGCGGGTCGGCAAAGCGGGAGTTGCGGTCGTTGCCGGTGGTCTTGACGTAGTCCTCGAAACTTGGGTAATCCTGATTGTCGTAACGCCATCCGGCCGCCCTGGCACCTGCCGGGAAATAGTAGAGGTTGTGATCCATGGTTACGGTGGGAGTATTCGGGTCCATGCGTCCTGACTTACTGGTCATCGCACGCCCGTGCTTGCCAACGTAAATGATGTTGTTTACGAAAAGGTTATTGCGCATGTAGAACTGCATCATGAACTCGCCCGTTGCGGTGCTCCAGGTATCGTTGTTGTAAAGCGTGTTGTTGGCTATGATGCAGTTCTCGGTGGTGCCCCGCTTGGCGTCGTAGCCCCCCAGGGTAATACCCGCCGTGTGACAGTTGTAGATCAGGTTATTGCGCGCCGTGATGTGACTTGTGGTCTTGCCGAAGTGCTCGCTTGCCAGTTCAATTCCGAAGTCCACATCATGCATTATGTTGCGCTCGATCAGCAGGTGCGTGCCGCCGTCCACGTAGATACCGTCTGAGTTCACCTCGTCGCCGTAGGCGGGGTTGCCTTTTGAGGTGATGTTGTAGACCAGATTTCCGCTGATCACACCGTCGCGCGCGCGGTCCACCTCGGGGTCCGGTGCGACGCGCTCATGGCCTATGAGGTCGATACCGATGTTGTTGTTGTCATGGACGACATTGAAGGTGACACGGAAGCTCGCCACGTTGCCGTTCAACACTAAGGACTCGCTGGAGCCGGTCTTCAGGTGGTGCACCTCGTTGCCATCGATGAGTAGATCGCTTATGGGGATCTTGGGGTCCGTGCCATAGACTGCGATGCCGAATCCGTTTCCCCCGCTGCCCGGCCGGTCCCGTCCCTGAAAGTTCTGTTCGATGTGATGGACGTTATTCTTCAGGATCTCGATGTGGCTGCCGCCACCCGAGACGCGAATCCCGGCAGGCGTACGGCGGCGGTCGTCGGTGCGATAGTTGCGGATTTCCAGGCCCTGAAGGCGGACGTAACTCACGTTGTTCAGCGCCACCATGGCCGCGCCGCCGCCGCGCGGGCCCCCTTCGGGCGGCGCCAGGCAGGCGCCGTCGAGGACCGCCGTCTCGCCCGGCTGGCTGCGAAAGGTGATGAATCCTCCTTCCACGCTGCCGGAAACCTTCACCGCCAATTGCTGGCAATAGACGCCCCCGCGAACATTGACGGTTGTTCCCGGAGTGGCATGGTCGGCGGCATGTTGCAGCGTCTTCCACGGTTTGGCCTTGGTCCCGGGATTCGCGTCATCTCCGGTGGTGGATACGTAGGCAACCGGGGCGCGGAGTGTGCCTCCGGTGGCCAGCATGAGGCATAAAGCAGCCGGCATGATAATGCGGTTCACTTGGACTCCTCCTCACTGGACTGGTGGCAGCCGATGTCAATGGTGCCGCAGTTCGCTCCGGTCCAGAATCTTCCGAATCGCTTGGGGCGCCTGGTTCCCAAGCATGCGCTGCGGCCCCCACAATGATGGCATTCTGATACGTCCCAAGAGAATCACCAGTTCTCATACTGCATCTCCCGCAGTCGAACTGACACTGGTTGATCGTTGGAAAGACTACTCCGGGGGAACAGTCACCCGCAACAAAGCGATTCGGTATTCCAAGATGTATCTTTGCCACCCGCACCCTGGATCGCCGGCATCCCGGGCTGAGACAAACCGGTGAGCTCGCAGCCTGAAAGCTCGCGAGATCACTGCCGTCGCACATGCAATACGCGCATCCCGCTGCCGTGAACTCCAGAAATTTCCGTCGCTTCAGGTCTTTGATCATGGCCATTCCTCTTCCTGCTGTTTTCGTGGTGTGGCACAGCATCGCGAAGGCGGGCGGGCACTTGGCGTTCGGCAGTGATTGGCCCGAGCTGGGTAAACAGAGCGTTGGATCAGGCGCTGATATCGCCGTGTTTGAAATGCTTGACGGGAACTTCGGTTATCGCAGTTCAGGCAGCGGGAGAATAAAGGGTGACAGGAAACTCCAATGTGTTATGACATTATTTGGCGGGGAGATCTACGACCACCCCTACGGTCTAAGTATCCCCTTGTGGGAAGGTATCCCCAAAGACTCGCGGTATTGGATGGACACAGACAAGCAGAAATGGTGCCCCACGCCGGTGAGGATCGGCGTTGCGGCGGAAGGTCTGACGATAGAGCACGTCCTTATATCCCAGAGTCCGCGTAGGCAGCAGAGCAACCAGCCTGGGGCGGTGCCTTTGACATCTCGCCGTGGTGGATATGGAAGCCCGAGGCCGGAATTCCATTTCCTGCGGCGGCCACCTTATGAAGCCACGGAGGCGTGATAGATGGGAAATCCAAACGCATTTGACCGGCGCCTTTTCATGAAACGGGTGAGCGCGCTCCCGTTACTGAGTTACTTCACTGCTCACGGTATGCTCGAGAAAGCAGCCGCGGCGGTGAGGCGCAATCCGAAGGATAACATCTACACCCGCATCGGTGTCAGGCCGGTGATCAATGCCCGGGGCACCTGGACCTACATCAGCGGCTCGCTCGAGTTGCCTGAAGTGAAAGCCGCCAAGCAACAGGCCGCCGAGCACTTTGTGGATATGTGGGAACTACAACGCGCGGTCGGTAAACGTCTGGCCGAGCTTTCGGGCGCAGAATCCGGCATGATCACCGCCGGCGCCGCGGCAGCGATGGCGACTGCAACAGCAGCCTGCATTGCCGGCACCGATCCAGCCATGATTTGGCGACTCCCGGACACTACGGGACTCAAGGATGAGGTGATCATGTTCGGCGGCCGGATTTCTTTTGACAGCGCAATCCGGGCTGTGGGCGGAAAGCTCGTGATGGCTTTCACACACGAGGAGCTCCAGGCAGCGCTCAACGAAAGGACTGCCATGGTCTACACCACTGCCCGCGGTGAACGACTGGAGAAGGCGATTCCAATTACGAAGAAGGCAGGCGTTCCTTTGCTGCTGGATTGGGCGGCGGGCATTCCCCCGATAGAGAATCTGTCCCTTCCCGCGAAAATGGGCGTCGATCTCTATACATTCAGCGGAGGCAAGGGATTGTGCGGACCGCAATGTACAGGGCACCTGCTCGGGCGCAAGAACCTGATCGAGGCTGCGCTGGCCAACAGTTGTCCGTGGGAAGGTGCCGTTTGTCGTTCCATGAAGGTAGGCAAGGAAGAGATTATGGGCTGCCTGGCTGCGGTTGAGGCATGGAAAAAGCGGGATCTGGCAAAACTGGACCAGCAATGGAACAGGATTGTGAAGCGTGTCGCGCAGGCGGTCGAAACCGTGCCGGGTGTAACGACCGAGATTCAAACTCCGCAGGGCGGAAACCGCTACCCCACTCTGACCGTGAATTGGGATGAAGCGGCGTTCAAATTGACGGTCGCCGAATGCGCCAGGAAATTGCGCGACGGTGATCCACCAATCGAAGTGCTCACTTCGAACAACCCAAGCCTGCTGCCCGTTGTGCATGAGGGCGACCCTAAGGCCCCTCCCAGGTCTCGGGCCAACACATTGCGGATCGTGTCGCTCGACATCATGCCCGGCGAGGAACTGATCGTCGGGCGGCGACTGCGCGAGGTTCTAAACGAGGCGCGAAAGTCCGCATAAGCACCTCGAACCAGGACATACGAATCCAGTGTTTCCTTTGTTCCGCGAACGCGCTTGTATCTGGGCGACCGCATCCAGTAGACTGCCCAAAAGCGAGGTAGTCATGCAAAAAACCTTTAGCCGACGTGATGCGTTGCGCTGGGCCAGCGCAGTTCCATTGGCGACAACTTTCCTGCCTTTGTCCCGTCACCGGGTATTTGCACAACCGGCAGCGGGGAAACTGCGAACCCGCATTTTGGGCCGCACGGGCCGCGAAGTAAGTACCTTCGGTCTCGGCGGGGTCACGTGCCTGATGAAGCTGGGCGACTACGCCACGGGGCTCATTGTCAAGACAATCAAGGCCGGGGTCACCTTCCTCGACACCGGAAGCGGCTACGGCGACAGCCAGCTCAACTATGGCGCCGCCTTCCGGGAACTGAACCTGGTACCCGGGCAGCCGGGCTACGAGGCTGCCCTGAGGTCCCGCCTTTTCGTGAGCACGAAGGTCGGAAGCCGTTATGCGATCATTCGCGACGCCCCGGCTCAGGCGGCCGGGCCTCGCGGAGGAGGCGCCAGGGCGCTGGATGAGCTGAAGACCTCCCTCAGCCAGATGTTCGGCGACGGGAAGGGGTATGTTCCCGACGGCGCCTACGTCGACATGATGCACGTGCACAACCTCAGTACCGAGGCCGCCGTAAATATGGTTTTCGAAGGAATCGATAATCCAGGCGATAAATCGCTGCCACGGGTGGGCACGCTGGCCCTCCTGATCGACTACCGCGACGGCACCAACCTCACCGGGCTCAATCCCGACCATAAGAAGTGGATTCGCCATATCGCCATGAGCTGCCACGAGAACCCGACATCCGTCATGTACGCCATGCGGAAGGACAAGAACAACATTTTCGAAGGGCTCATGTGCACGATCAACCCCAACGATCCAGGTTACTTCTGCTTCGAGACCAATGCGCTGCCCGTGGCCCGGGCCAAGAATGTCGGCGTGATGGCCATGAAGGTCTTTTCAGACGGCGTGTTCTGGGGGAAGGGCGAGCACTGGGGCGGCGAGTGGGTCAAGACCATCGGCCTGCCGGATAAGGTGCCCTATCAGGATTTCATCAGCTACTCGCTTTCGGCGCCGGGGTTGCACACAGCGGTAATCGGGATCGGAGAGGTGGACAAGAACAACGATCCGCAGCGCGATCAGTTTGTCGCCAACCTGGCTGGATGCCAGACCGCCCGCGATCTCACGCCGCGGGAAAGAAAAGACATCATCAGCCAGGTCGCGGGTCTGCACGGCATCCACACGAACTTCTACCAGCGGCCGGGAAGCGGGCTCCAGCCGCCGCAGAACGTGAGGCTCAACCGGTCGGAAAACGGACCCGTCGAGGTGTTGTGGGACACGGCGTACGCCGCCGCCAGCCCCCTGGCAACCTACGAGGTTTTCCGCCGGCACGATCTGGTCGCGCGGGTGCCCTGTGAGCCGCAAATCAGCGAAGAGCCCTTCCGGTTTGTGGACAACGGCGTCAAGGGCGGCTCTCCCGGTGGGCTCTGGTATCGCGTCCGCGTAGTGGACGCCGAGGGCGCCAAGGCCGATTCGAATACCGTTCTGCCTCCCCAGGCCATGAGGCTCTCCGGATAGCGGTAATCGTCTACAGACCGAGCGGGTTCGCGCATCGCGCTATAGTGGCCGATCAGTACGCCCTTATGGCAGAAACTCGCGCAGCTCGCGCTCCTCGAAAAGGGGAACCGGACGGTCGCGTTGTCGCTGCCTGGTGAGAAAATCTCGAGGTGCTCAGCCTATCTGGACCGCACATCACCCCCCTGGGCGAAGAACTTATTCATTTTAGGTAATCCACCGCCTGTCCCTTCTAAAAAGTTCATCCGAGCAGAAATCACGGCGTCCAAGCCACGGGGCGGTGGTGAAATTGGGGATTTCAAGAGTGGCTGAGATGTGGTCGAGAGGATCAGCCAGGGAATCACCTACTCTGCGCGAAGGGATAACTCGACATATCACCTTGAGCGCGAGACCGCTTGACAAGCGATGGAATGCGGAAGGTCAGGCCGCGCGGCGCTCGTATCGATGATGAAGCCCGCCCACCTTGGGGATCTCAACAACCGCACCCTTTTCAGCTGGCTGCATTTCTCTCGTATCTCGTGAGTCCTTATCCAATGCAAAATGGCAACGACTGAGATCTTCGGTCTGCCCGATGGACCCCGCTTGCTTTTCCGGGTCCAAAACACGCGAAAGCCAATGTGATGCCATGCGATGACAGTCTCTGGTTTGACGATGATGTGAGCCGAGCGCTAGTCAGGCCGGAATCGCGAGAGCCAAATCCAAAGAGATCAGTCCGAAGCTCTGAGTCTGGGCCGGCTGCGGGCCGTACGCCCGAGGACGTTGATCTGATGTCGCAGGGCCAAGATCTCAGCCTGAAGCGCAGGCCGCGATCGAAAGCTGGCGAGGAGAGTTGAAATCAGGATAGCGCGCATGAGCCGAAGGCTATCCGCCCGATTCCTTAAGTGTAATGACTTCAGCGTGGACAGAATATCCAGCAGGTACAACCAGATTTTTGGCAATCATAAGATCTGATGTGCATCTTGACCCACGACCGTGACAGCATTTATTTAGTCGACCTCGCTTTGTCAATCCAAACGATGGGCGTGATGATTTTGAAGACGCCGGTGCCGAGGGCGAACGACCTCTTTTCGGTGATTAGTTGACTTTTCCGGCGGCGGAGCCCACGCCGTGGACCTTATTCGCCGGTTCAATGGCCAGCATCGCCGCTCCCCCGATGGCACCCGGGGTAGTGGCCAACACGTGGCCGCGGTTTTTCAGATCTTCGCGAACAGCTTCGGGCATCTTCGCGTTCACCTGGAGGCTGCCCAGGCGCGGCTTATCCTGGCCGAACGAGCCGGTGTGATGCGCGGTGGCAAACCGGGGCGCGGCCATGGCCTCCTCCGCTCCCATCCCGAAATCAATGTATTCGAGGAGAAGCTGCAGGGCCGCCTGATCCTGCAAATCGCCCCCGGCGACAGCGATAGCCAAAACCGGACTGCCGCCTTTGAGAACAAGCGTGGGAGTGAGAGTGACGCGCGGCCGCTTGCCGGGTGCGATGCAATTAGGATGGCCTGTCCAGGAGTTGAGGCTGGTCAAGCGCGTGCCGTGGATGATGCCGGTGTCGCCGGCGGCACCCGCCGTACTGCCCAACCCGCTGGGAGTGGCTGCGATTACGTTGCCCCAGCGATCCGCCACGCACATGACGGTGGTACCGCCCGGTGCACCGGAAGGCGGCCATGGCTTCTTGAGGGGCCGCATACCATAGGGATCGCCGGGGCGAACCTCCATGGACGCCCTCTGCATGTCGATCAACGGCCGTCGGATCCTGGTGTACCGATCGGAAAGCAGGGCTTTGAGCGGCACCCTGGTGAACAGCGGATCGCCGTAGTACTCGTCCCGGTCCGCGAGAGCGAGCTTCATCGCCTCCATCACCACATGCACGTAGTCCGCCGACGCGAAGCCCATTCGTTTCAGATTGAAGCCTTCCAAGAGACGCATGGACTCAAGCATGTACGGTCCCTGTGTCCACGGGCCGCACTTCAGGACCTGGTAGCCTCGATAGTGAACCTGCACCGGATCTTCCACGCGTGTCCGGTGCGCAGCAAGGTCGGCTTTGCGGAGGAAGCCGCCCGTTTCGATGTACCACCGCTCCAGGGCGTCCGCGATATCACCCCGATAGAACCTGTCCGCGACCGCTTGGAGTTTATTCTCGCGGCTGCCCTGGGCATTTTGTTCGGCGTCAACCAGTTTGCGGAAGGTGACGGCAAGTTCCGCTCGCCAGTTCCGGCCCGTTTCGATCTTCTTCCGATCCGCGGTGTCGATGTACCAGGTGGGACCGCCGGCATCCAGGATGGCCAGCGTGGGCTCCGCAATCTCGCTGAAGGTCCTGGTCCCGTTCCGCTTCAGCAGGGTCACTATCAGGTCCAGTGCGGCGGGGACCGGGGCAGCCCGCACTTCACCGTTGGGGATCCCGTTTTCTAGATACCACTGGATGGCTTTTGGATCCAAGGGCGCGCTGCCCTGACCGGCCAGGACCTTCACATCCTTCCTTGCGGCATCGTAGATCAGGACGGGCACCTCGCCGCCAATGCAAAATGCTCCCACGGTGGTAACGCTGAGGGCAAGGAGTGTGGCGGCCCCCGCATCGGCAGCATTTCCGCCTTGCTCCATCATCCGAACCCCAGCAGCAGTAGCGGCGGCGCTGCCCGATACCACAACACCCTTGCTTCCGGCGGCGATCCGTTGTTGTGCCGGCTGTGCTGCGGCTAAAGCCGGGAAGAGTGCCGCGAAACAGATTATCAGGACACGGCGCGCTTTTCTCATCATGTCTCAAATCCTCAACTTGATGGCCGACAGCATACCACCAATCCGACAATCAGCGGATTGACAACAAAGGAAAGTAAGACGATGTATGATGGGCACGCCAGCCATCCCGAACAGGGCCATTGCGCCGGCGAGAATGGAGATCATGATGGAAAAGCAGAAAAGGCAGCAGCGGGGTATTTCCCGGCGAGGGTTTCTCCCGGTGGGAATGGTTGCAGCCGGTATGGCGGCATTGGCGGGGAAAGGCTCGATTGCCTTTGGGCAGGCCCCGGCGGCAGGCGCGGGGTCAAAGTACGCGACCCTGGACACCACGGAGGTCCTGGTGGTCGGCGGCGGACCAGCCGGCATCGGAGCTGCTCTGGGGGCGGCGCGCGCAGGCGCCAAGACCCTTCTGATAGAGAACCATTCCTTTTTTGGCGGCATAGGGGCCTGGCAGGTGGGGATGCCGCTAAACCAGATGCGTCCCGAGGGCCAGCCCCGTTCACTGGTGCACGAACTGCTGGTCCAGAAACTCCAGGCCAGGTTGCGTACCGATGGCGTCAAACTCGAGGTCCAGGATCGGGACCAGAAGAGCCTGAGAGAAACGTAGCACGAGAGTCGGGCGCTAACCGATGACGCCGCCAGGTAGGATTTGCCGGGGTCAAAATGGATAGAATCACTTATCACGGTTGGAAGAAAGTCTACCGCTTGACCAATGGCACGGTGGAATTGCTGGCGCTCGCCGGTGTTGGTCCCCGTATCCTCCATTATGGATTTGCGGGAAAGCGCAACGAGTTCCACGAGTTTGCAGAGGAGGCCGGCAAGACCGGAGGTAACAGGTTTCTCAGCTATGGCGGGCACCGGCTTTGGGCCTCCCAGGAGGTGGAGAGGACTTACTATCCTGTGTATGGCGATTTGATGTTTTGATCGATACTATTGGTGACCGCGTTGCCCAAGTGAGACGAATGACAAAGGCGAAGAGGGGGTTAGTCACAGCACAGGATCCGATCACCATGCCATGGCGCTCCCAGAGGCTCAAGCAGCGGCGGCTTCATTGTAGGAGCCGTTTGCTGATGTCAGCTGGAAACCAAAGGCAGCATGAGTCTTTGGAGAATCAGGCAGCCACGGGTGTCTGGTAGAGGCCTCGGCAGTGGTGTCGCCATTGGTAGGCGCGTAAATCCGCGACCGACCGTGACAGGCTGGTGTCCTGATCTGGCGTTCGCCCCTCCAGTAAGGTATGGGTACGATGAGCGTTGTAGTAATCCCGGAATTCGAGCAGTTTATTTTCAAGATCTACGGTCGTCCAGAACAGTGTGTGGCCGGCGACGCCGGCGGCGGCATCAACCGGGGTGTGGCGCTCTTGGGAGACGGCGTATTCCTGGCAACGGACAACGCGCATCTTATTGCATTGGACCGTGAGTCAGGGCGGCTCCGCTGGGAAACGGAGATCGCGGATTGGCGGCTGAATTACGGTGCAACGTCGGCCCCTCTGGTCGCGGGCGATCTTGTTATCTCAGGAGTGTCCGGCGGTGATGAGGGCGTGCGTGGCTTTGTCGCAGCCTACAGGGTTGCCGATGGCAGGCAGGTCTGGAAATTCTGGACCATACCAAAGCCAGGCGAGCCTCTTTCTGAGACGTGGCAGGGGAAAGCGCTGGCGCACGGCTGCGCCTCCACCTGGTTAACCGGCACATACGACCCGGTGTTGGACCTCGTGTTCTGGCCCACCGGAAACCCCTGTCCCGACTTCAATGGCGATGAACGCCAGGGCGACAACCTCTACTCTGATTCATTACTGGCTCTGGAGCGGGCGACGGGAAAACTCCGCTGGTACTTCCAGTTCACCCCGCACGATATTTTCGACTGGGATGCCCAGCAGACGCCAATGGTCCTCGATGCAGACTGGAAAGGGAAGCCACGCAAGCTGCTCGCTCAAGCGAACCGCAACGGGTTCTTTTACATCCTTGATCGGACCGACGGCAAATTGCTTTTGGCCGAACCGTTCGTGAAGAAGCTGAACTGGGCCACGAAGATCGACATTTCGGGGCGTCCTGCATTGGTGCCCGGCGTAGAACCATCCGCGGCAGGGACAAAAATTTGCCCCGCTGCCGAGGGTGCGACAAACTGGATGTCGAATGCCTATGATCCCGGGACGGGCTTCTATTATGTGATGGCCCTCGATTGCTGCGACATCATTCGCAAGTCCGCGGCAGTGTGGCAGGCGGGAGAGTCCTATTACGGCGGCGAAACGCAGAAGGTCCCCGGCGAGAGCAGTATGAAAGTGATGCGGGCAGTCGAACTCCAGACCGGCAGAATCGCATGGGAACTGCCGCTGGAGGGTCCTGCGCGCACGTGGAGTGGGGCTCTGGCCACCGCGGGCGGCCTGCTATTCTTCGGTCACGACAACGGGGACTTTGTGGCCGTGGACGCGCTCACCGGCGCGCCGCGCTGGGCATTCCATGCGAACCAGTTGTGGAAATCGTCGCCGATGACCTACATCGCCGGCGGCAAGCAGTTCATCGGGGTGGCAGCGGGCACTTCCGTAGTAGCGTTCGCCCTTCCCAGTCCATAATTCCGGTTTCAAACCCTCAGGGGCAAAATTGACCGATAGGCTTCCGCAGTACCGTGAGCGTAATTACGGCGCTGGAGTTCATCCAGCATCAGTTTGCGTAGATGGGTCAGAGAGATCTCCTTTCACTGTGACCCACACTACCTCAGCTGCTCTCAGGAATGGTGGACCAACTCACGCGGAGCGTCCGCCGCGCCCGCGTCTTAGTTCAAACGGCGATCTGGGAAGTAATCACCCTGGACACAGATCGCGTACCTGATGCGCCGACGGCTTTCTCGATAAGGACCTGAGGGGAGCGACGAATTCAATTCCCGACAAGCCTCGTTTCGCAACTGGCGACACGACGACGCTGTTCGATTTATCAGGGCTTCCGTTGTTATCCGATTGGCGAGACGGGCATCACGGCGTATCTCCACATGCGGTCAGATGAGGTGTGATAAGATCTTGTTATAGTAGCCAAAGCTGTCCCTGCTGCTGACCGTATAGCTTGGAGGTGCTGGCTATGGCGAACAAGAAGAGAATGTCTGACAAGAGTTCCGCAGCTGCCGAGAACCCGGAAGTGCCGACAGGAAATCCGCCGACGGAACCGATCCTCGATTCAGCAGTTTCAGAGCCTGAGCGGATTGCACTTCTCGCCTATTCTTACTGGGAGGCGCGAGGCTGCCGAGTCGGAAATTCGCACGCGCCGCGAGTCAGCATCGTTGGTGTCAGGCCCACAAGATCAAATTTCCGCGACGACTGAAACCGACTGAGGCGGCCGGAAAATGGATCTAAACTCCTCGCAGATCGAGGCCCGGCCTGTGATTTTCCAGGGGGAAGGTAGGGAAGGCGGTCCGGGGTAATTCACCTAGTCTCCCAAGCACGAGCTTGAAGGTCACCGTAGGAAGCGTCCTGATGCAGGTTCCGGCACCCGCCCAATCGGTTGATACCTCCATCCGCAATCCTTTTGACCTGGCCCACCTAATGGGGTTGCTGGCGAAGCCTCTCGACGAGGCGGGTGTACGCAATTTGTTCATGCGGTTGAACCAGGACAAAGAACCTGAGGCTCACATTCTCGGCGATGTTTCCGTCGGCGAATCCCGTACGTACTATTTCCCCAGCGCTGGTGTCACCGTGTGTGCGACCGACTATTCCGGTGCGGGGCAGCGAATAGGAATCGTGACGCTGGCGGGCAAGACAAGGAAAGTGGTCCGGGACGGACGGGAGTATGTGTTCCAGCCGTTTCGCGGGATGTTGCCGCTCTCATTGAAATGGGGAGAATTGCGCGCCGACATACTGAAGCGTCTGGGCCGGCCCATAATGAGCAACGAGGGCATCAGCCTCAGCGACCGTCCCAAGTCCCCAATTCAGGAATCACGGGACGCCGACGAATTCCGCGATGGAATGGTGATCATTCGCCTCATCTATTCAGATCCCCTTGAAGGCCCAAGCTTACTGGAAGAAATCGACTTCCAGCGGATACTTGTTCCGAAACGACCGTAACAGTGAAGCGCCGCACGTAGCCAGAAACCAGATTGAGATCGGGACTGCCTCGGGGAGGCAGGAACAACAGCGGCATCTGCGAACCGGGAGATCCCGGCCTATGAGACTCCGATGGGTTTCGTTTTTATCCGCGACCGCTCTGGCGGCATCCATAGGGATAAGAGCTCAATCCCCTGGTGCCGAAGAATGCTGGCCGCAATGGCTCGGGCCGATCGCGACGGGCGAGGGGCCGATTGGCGACCCGCCCGTGCGCTGGGATGAGCAGACCCATATCCGCTGGAAAACGACGATACCGGGGCTCGGGCACGCCACACCAGTGGTGTGGGGAGACCGGATCTTTGTTCAGACGGCAATCCCGGCTCACGAGGGGGCGCGATGGCGGCGGAATTCGGCTTCCGATACGGTTTCGGCGAAGGGAGTTCGCCGGCGCTGTATGGTAATCGGCTGATCGTCCAGTGGGACCACGAAGGGCGGTCATTCCTGGTGGTGCTGGACAAGCGCACGGGGCGGGAGTTATGGCGCGTGGAGCGCGAGGAAGGAACCTCATGGGCGACCCCTCTGATCGTCAAGTACAAAGGGATCGTTCATATCGTAACCAGCGCCATGTCCGAAGCTATAACCTGGAGAACAGGGCGCTACTCTGGGAAACGTGCGGGATGACGGCAAATCCCATTCCTTCTCCGGTTGCGGCCGGCGGAATCGTGTACCTCATGGGCGGCTTTCGGGAATGCGTTCTGCAGGACGTGTCGCTGGAGGCACGAGGAGACGCAACTCGCTCCCGGGCGGTTCTTTGGGAGTATAATCGGGATACGCCGTACCTGCCGTCTCCACTGCTTTACGAAGGTGCCCTATATTTCCTGAAAAGCAACGAAAACATCCTTACGTGCCTAAATGTGCAGATAGGAGCCCCGTACTATGCAAGGAAGCGCCTTGACGGGATCATGGGAGTGTGTGCTTCTCCTGTAGCCGCTCGGGGACGGGTCTACATTGTGGGGCGCAACGGGACGACGCTGGTGCTCAGTCACGGCCCGAAATACGAGGTCTTGGCCGCCAACGTGCTGGACGACAATTTCGATGCATCGCCCGTGATCGCAGGGAACGAGCTGTACCTGCGCGGGCATCGGGTTCTGTATTGTATTGCCGGGGAATGAAGCCGAGACATGCCGCGCAGAAAAAAAGGAGAACCGCGAAGACCGCAAAGCTGCGGTTCTCAGTTTTTTCCGCCGCACTTACTGCGCCGGCCTGGCGTACCCAATTTGATCAGTTGGCCAGCGGAGGTCCCTTTGGAACCAGAATTGTGCGTGCCGCCGGGTAAGAGTGTCTCTTGGCCGTAAATTTTGACATGAGATACTCGCCCATATGGATCGGACCCGAAATGGTGTCGCCGGAAACCGTACCCGCGAAAGTAAATGTGATCGAATCGCCGGTGCCGCGTTCTGAGGTGACGCTGCGGAGTACTACCTGATCGCCGTCGATGATGCCGTACATGTCGCGGGTTAAAAAGTCGCCCTTGTGCGTGCCTTGAATCTGGTTCCCGTTCTGTTCGATGAACAGCACATGCTCGCTCTTGCTGTTGTAAAACTCGACCGTTGTATCCCAACGGCCGGCAAGATTCGTGACCGGCGCCATCAGGGGAGGCTTCGGGCCGCGCTTCTGGGACAGAACCTCATAGATGCGATCTGCCACTATTTTTCCCTGCCCGGGCTGCATCTGCCAGGGCGTTACGGAAATGCTAGTGGTACCTGCCGCAGCCTGTCTTGCGGGGCCACCGCCGCCCGCGCTGAGCGCGATCCTCGGCTTGGTTCTGGCCATTTCTTCGGCCGCCTCTTCGCCGGTGATGTTCAGTTTGTCCGGATTCCAGGAAATGATCAACGACGGACTGCGGTTGCTTAGCCCGGTTGGCTCGCGGACCGCGGTCGTCACACCCTCGATTTTGGTGACTTGCCTGGCAATGGTGTCGAGCCAGGATAGCCACATCTGCCATTCGGCCTTGTGGTCGCGTTTGATCCAGGCCTCGACGGCTGCCAGCATTCCCATGGTTTCTTCACGGCCGACTTTGTTGTCGCGCCCGGGGCCGTGGTGCGGGGAACTCGCCTGCCATGCCGACTGCAGGATGTCCTTGCGGCCGAGCAATAATCCCGCGCACTGCGGCCCGCGGATCGCCTTTCCTCCGCTGTAGGCAACGATGTCGGCGCCCCGCTGAAGGTGAACGTTCGGGATCGTCAGAATCTCCGCGGCCGCATCCACCAGAATCGGAACGTTCTTCGGTTTTGCTATCTTGGCGATCGCCTCGAGCGAGAGCGGCCCCGTGATGGACTGGCCTCCACTCTGGATATAAATCAAGGCCGTTCTCGGATTGAGTGCCGCGTCGAGTTCTTCCAGAGTGTCTATCATCACCACCTTCACGCCGATGTTGCGAATCGCGTGGTCGTAAACGCTCCGGGACGATCTGGGGATCAACACCTCGGTTTTGTCCAGATCGCTCAGATCCGGGATGCGGATCAGCTTTTCGGGATTGCCGCCCGACACGCAGGCTGCCGTCACGTGCTTGAGTCCTGCTGCGCAACCGGCCGAGACCATGCCCCACTCTGCTCCGGTAAGTTCTGCCAAGCGTCTCCCGACCGCTTCCGCCAATTCATCGAGTTGTACATTCTGCAAGGCAGCAGATTCCACCGCAGCCCTGCACTCGGGCACCTCGACCGAAGCGCCGATGATGGTGAAAGTTCCGCGGCAATTGATGACGGGCTCAACCCCGATGGACTGGTAAATGCGCGGCCCGGGGACCAGTGGACCCTCCGCTGCCGCGACGGCATCGGCTGCGCTCCAGAGAGTCGCGGGTAGAGCAAGCAGACTCCCCGTCTGAAGCATTTCCCGCCGGGTCAAACCGCCGGGAGATGGGGATTGTGATTTATTTTCTGGAATATCGGACATGCCTCCTCCTGATGAGTTCGGACTAAATGCACACGGAAAGTCGGCGCGCTCACTCGCGTAACAACTCCTGTAAATAAAGCGTTCCAGCCGATGACTTGGACTGCAAGTCGGTCTTAGTTTGGGTGCAGCACCCGATGCCAGCAACGGAAGCCCCAGCCTTTGTGGCCCTCACCCGCTCATTTCACGGCAACGCACGAAATCGTCACCAGCGTCCCGGGCGATGCCTGTTTCACCTGCACAGTTGTCCGGGCCGGAGGATTCTCTGCGAAGTGCCTGCGGTAAATGGCATTCATGCGAGGAAAATCGGCCAGGTCCTTCAGGTAGACATTCACTGTGACCACATCGGACATCTTCATCTTTGCCGCAGACAGCGTCTGCTGCAGTCTCTTCATTGTGCCGGTCACCTGGTCCTCTATGGTTGCTCCGGGGGCAGACTGCTCCGAAACAAACAGCGTATTGCCGGCCAGCACCGAGCTTTTCCGGACCGCCTTGCGGGGCACTGAGGGATCAGCAGCCAGCAGCGTGACTTCGACGTGGGTTGTCGGGCCGAGCCCTACAATCTGGATGGCCCGGCCAGGCTTTGGCCCGGACTTGAAGTAGCCGTTCCAGATTTCTTCCAGGGCCGGCAGGTTGGCAGGGTTGTCCAGGTAGACGTTCGCCCAAACGACGTCCTTGAATGCCAGTTTCGCGCCGCTCAGAGTTGCACTCAGATTTTCCAGCGTCTGTTTGGCCTGTCCTTCAAAATCCTCGGCCATCTTGCCGCTCTGAACTCCGCCAGTTGTACCGGAAGTGAAAATCCAATTACCTACCTGCACGGTGCCGCGACCCGGAACTTTCCTAGCTTCGAGTTCCCGTGCGGCAATACACGTCATTTCCAGGCGGGCTTCATCGGGCATTGCCCCGACCTCTACGGCTGTGCGCACCGGGGGATTGACATTAAACAGGCTTCCGTAAACCTTGTTCATCCTTGGGCGGTCGTTCAGATCTGCAAAGTAGGCGTGACAGGAGATGATATTGGCAAGATCCATGCCACCGGCCTTCAGGACCACGCGGATGTTTTCTATCGACTGCTGCACCTGCTCTTCCCATGTGGCCGGGTGCTGTCCGGTTTTGGGGTTGCGTGTTCCCTGGCCGGCGATATACACGAGGTCGTCGGCTATGACTCCAGGGCTGAAGGGAAGATTGGTCGCAGCGCCCTCGGGGCGCAATATCTGCTTTTGCCCGGATTTCTCTGCGCTTGACGGCGCCTGCGCGGGCGCTGTGCCGGCTGCCGCGATCGCAAACAACAAAACGCATAGGAAACTCTTTCGCATCTTGTCTCCTGTTCTGAGCGCAATTCCTGGAGATCGCCTTTCAAGCAAAGCACTCCCGATTCTGGGTGCCCGATTATACTCTCATCTGCACTGGATGCGGCGATTCTTCGCCGCGCAGGCTTGGAATTTTTCCTTGTGCCCCAAAAAGAAAAGCTGCGGTATTGGGAAGATATTCAGACGAATTTCCTAACTGACGCATATTCTGCGACTCCATGAGTCCCAAAGAAGCCTAGTTAATAGCAGGCAGCTCTTAAGAAGAATCTGTCCAATGCCTTGGCAATTTTCTATATCCATGCTACAGCATCCTAGTAAATCCCAAGTTTAAGGGCGTCTTTAAGTCTTGGGAGCAGGCTTGTAGGTAACGAAATGCTTCTTATCAGAGGGACGCGGCCGAGGGATTACAAGAAATGAAGTTTGTTCGACCTATCCGCTTAATCACCTGACCATATTGTCGGATTACCGGACAAGTGCCCTGAGTTCAAACTCCCCCGAAACGTTAGATCTCTATCGGAAGGGCTCCGGCAGGAAAAAGACGGATTCTGCGGTGAAATCGGTCCGGAACACTTTCGATAGAGCCGTTTGAAGGAAGCCGCTGGCGCTCGCGGCGGACGCGGGGAGTTATGTACTTTGAATCGACCTTCTTTGCCAAGAGGGTGGTGATTGGTGCCGGGGAAGTAGATGAAACTGTCCGAAAGGGACGCCTCGGAAGAAGGAATCGCGATTTCGTCGATGATCCGGAAGGCCTTCGGCAAGCTTCCAGCATTCATTTACCGTTGCGAGATACACCGATAGCGTGCGAATCAGTAGAGGCGCGGAAAGTTTCGTGAGGCGTCAGTCGTCAAAACTAAATCGAAACTGGATTCCGGCCCTACTCGCGGGGAAGCAGGACGACTCCGGAGGGCTCAATGGTCCAACACGGCAGCTCGGAAATGAATCACGCCTGGCTTCAAGGTTAAGGCTCACATACCGATCTTTTCGTGTGGCACGATCCAGCCGCGATCGAACGAGCTCTTCACGCAGCCTGCTGCCAATCGTATCGATGATGCAGCCCGCCGGTCCGTGGGAATGATACCAATTGTGCTGACTCGGTCGGTTTGGGCGCAACCGGCCGCGTCGCTGGTGTGTCCTTCTCAAGACCATCGTGCGTGCGATCGGTGTGGTAATAAGCGACATAGTCCTTCACGAGACGACGCAAATGAGCCTCGTTGAAGATGAGTACGTGATCCAGAAGGTCTCTCCGACAGCTCCCGATCCACCGTTCGGCCACTCCATTTTGCCAAGGCCTTGCAGGGCTAGTGCGCACGGGCTTCATGCCACACTGTGTCAGCACATCGGCTACCTCGTGGCCAAACTTGGCATCACCATCCAAAATCGCGTAGCGGAACGGACGTGATCCCGGAAATGCTTCCCTCAGTTGCTGCGCTATCCAGGGACCAGTTGGGTGTTCCGTGACATTGAAATGAAGGATCCTGCGTCGACCATGCTCGATGATGAAGAAGCAATACAGGACCCGGAAGGTGAGGGTCGGCACGGTGAAGAAGTCCATGGCGGCGATGACGTCCCGGTGATTGCGAAGGAATGCAGCCCAGAGCTTGCGAGACTGGTCCCGAGGATAGAGGCGCAGAAGATACCGGGAAACAGTGCGTTCGGAGACGTCGAAGCCGAGTTTGAGAAGCTCACCGTGAATCCTCGGAGCACCCCAGGTTGCATTTTCCCCCACCATCCGCCGGATGAGAGCTCGAAGCGCGGCATCGATTTTTGGCCTGCCGAGGCTCCTTGGGCGCGATCGCAGACGCCAGAACAATCGAAAGCCAGCCCGATGCCAACCGACAACGGTTTCCGGTTTGACAATGACGAGGACGCTACTCCATGCAGGCCAAAGCCGACACAGAAGAATCCAAAATATGCGATCCTCGATTCGCAGACGCGGGCGAGGATGTTTTCGCTTGAGTACGCCCAGCTGTTGTCGTAGGGCAAGAATCTCAAGCCCGAGGTTATAGCGGGAACGGAAGAAGGCGGTTAGACAGGTGAGGAAGCTGATGAAAAATGGAATCATGAGTTCGGATTTATAGCATGGAGGTGCACTACGGCGCCCACGTTAACTGCTTGAATTTGCTACCTAACGGAGTTATGGCGACACACAGGACCATACTCGACGACGGTCCCCGTGGACTCGAGTCGCTCCGGCTGATCTCGGCAGCCTGCGGAGGTACCAAAGTCATTGCCCGCCTCGACCTAGACTTTCGCACACTGTGCCGCGATCCAGACAATACGCTGCAAATTGAAGTCGTGCTGGCCCTATTTTCTCCTTACGAAGCAGGCCGGAGAGAGCAGGGGCCGACGACCATAGGCGTCCGGATGAACGCCTGGGGAGAGATCACCGCGCTGAGAAGAGGGGAGTTCGAGTTGCTCCAACCCGAGGGGCGGTCAAGAACGGCCAAAACCGGCCTGGGATCGTCTGCCTTTTTCCTCCTGGGCTATGGTTCGCGCGCAGCCAGCCACGAGGGTACAGACGACTTCGATTTCAACGATCTGTATTTCCGCCTCAAACGTGTTGAGTCATTGTTCGATAGCCGAGCGCGGCTGACCGACCCGGTGGAGTTCCTGACCAGGCTGCACTATCGTGGAATTCGATGCAAACGCGTGGCCACCGGCCACGTTCTCCATCGCCTGGCTTCTCTCTTCCGCGAGCAGATGGACATCGACAGCGGTGGCTGGCTCGACAGGGACTGCAACTTCGGCAGAGCGTGATCTATAGGACTTTCTATCTTGGGATGCGAGGTGATCTGTGTGGCGAGGCTGGGGATGAGAAGGATTCATGGAAGCGAAATCTCGGGACTGCCGGTGAATGGCCGGGTGAAAGCGATGCTTTCGATAAGGAAACACCCGGCCATTCACCGGCTGTACCGAGATCTCGCTCTCCAAGCAGAGCCCAGGAACTTCTGAGCTGAAATATTCCCGCTCTCCGGTGGGAGCTCGCGACATCACGTGCTCTGCCGTGGCACAGCTCGAGCATCCGAGCCTCGCAGTGTTATTTTGCCGAGGCTGATGTGCGCTGCACTTGCCGGGAATCACATTTAAAAATTGCGGCCGGTCTGCGGCGGCGGGCGGGGCTGGAAAGGATCCCGTCCCCGGCACGCCCGACTTTCCAGATGTCGGAGAATACGATCAACCACGCGCGGGTCCGTAATCACCGAGACGATCTTCATTTTGCCGCCGCAGGGACACAGCATGGGGTCGACTTCGAAAATCTTCCGAAGCAGCCGAGCCCAGGACGCCCTACGTGACTTGGCGAAGTCGGAGTCTTCATCGCCGGGCCGGGGAATCGCCGGGAGCTCGGCGGCTTCATTCTTGGATAATGGTGCCGACAAGCGGCTGCGGTTTGCGTAGATGCCGTAGTAGCGTGTGCCATGTTGGCCGCGATCGGGGATGTGGAAGGTAATGTTCTGAGTTGCCGTAAGCCTGCGCTGGCGCATGAGTTATGGCGATATTGCGCGTTTGGCTCTAACTCTTGTAAAATCAGTCTGCAAGCAATTCCGGCCTCCTTGACACTCCGCCAGGCAGTCGAGCGCTTGCTCTACCGAGCCCAGCAGACGCCAGGAGACCTGTATACTCACTCCGATCCATCTCTTGCGGCTTAGCGTACTGACGGGGCCGTTTGAAGAGATGGAGTCTCCTCAGTGAAGCACACGCATATCGACAAGGAAATAAAAAACAGCGAAGTAAAAGGGAAAAGCCTTATCTCTTTTCCTTTCAAACTCACAACATAATCAAACTCAGAACATAAGGGCGGTGACGGCATGGATCCAATCCAGGGGGTCGAGGATGAGCGTGGTGGCGCCGGTGTGCGGATCCGGGGGTGTGGTCACAGACAATCTGCCCTCATCTTGCATACGGATCGCCTCCAAGGCAACGGGCGGGCGCGCGATGTAGCGGGCTAGCTGCTCCAGCTGTTGCCGGTCCTCTGGCGGAATGGGTGGCCCGGCGAAGACAGAAATCTCCCATTCGAAAGCGTAAGTAGCTGCAATCCTTGTACACCTGTACACCAGAATTGCAGCGCTTTGAGAACCAGGCAGCAGACAAGCACGAATCCAACACCTGCGACCAAGGTGGCGGCGCCTGGGCTGGTCCCCGCAACTCTCTGGATGATTGCCAAAACGTGGATCTCACCCAAGGCCAGGATGCCTATTCCCATCGAGGTAATTCCCGTTACCAGTGCCACACCGCGAACTCTCTTGCGATTATAACGCTAACGATGCGGGCCCAAAGTCCCGATCCGGGAGATGTGCCCTGACGTGCGGCGGCCATCCCCACATGTCCTCGAACGCCGTTTCTAGGGGGTTCAGGTTCGAGCCGATGAACGACAGCTATTCTCTCGAACTCGATAGAAATGTGCGAGACACACCGGATATACGATCGAGCTAGGCACTGAGAACTGCTGATTATCTGTACTCCCAGATCCTCAGGCTCGTGGTGATAAATCGCGGTAATAACTCTTAAGCAGCTGAACTGCACGTCGAGCGTCGATTTTCGCCGGGCGCATGCATTCGTGTATAATCGCCGCGACTCAGTGCTGGCCTTCCCCAAGGGGGAAGGCCTGATTTTGTACCTCGCCGCGAACCACTCACGTGGTGATGACATGAAAGATGGGCGCTGGGAGGAAATCGAACGGCTTTACAACAGCACACTCGAGCGCAAGCCCGAAGAAAGGGCAGCCTATCTCCGCGAAGCCTGCGGCGATGAGTCCCTGAGAAAAGAAGTCGAGTCCCTACTTGCTTGCCAATCCGAGGCGAAAGACTTCATCGAATCCCCGGCACTGGAGCAGGCTGCCGAGTCGCTGGCTCGGGGCGAAGCGGAAAAACCGGCAGTCGACCTGTCCGGAACGATCTTACTTCACTATCGCGTCATAGAAAAGATCGGCGCCGGGGGGATGGGTGTTGTCTACAAGGCTGAAGACCTGAAGCTGAAACGCACGGTTGCCCTGAAGTTCCTGCCCGAGGATCTGGCCGGGGAGCGGCACACACTGGAGCGATTCCGGCGCGAGGCGCAGGCGGCATCCGCGTTGAATCATCCCAATATCTGCACGATTCACGACATCGACCAACATGAGGGCCGGCACTTCATTGCGATGGAGTGCCTGGAAGGGATGACGCTCAGGCAGCGGCTCCAGGACGGGCCGCTCGAAGTGGAGCGGGTGCTGGATCTTGCGATTCAGATCACGGAGGGCCTGGAAGCGGCGCATGAGAGAGGGATCATTCACCGGGATATCAAGCCGGCGAACATCTTCGTGACCGGGCGCGGGACGGCGAAGATCCTGGACTTCGGTCTCGCGAAGCTCGCGGAGGATCAAAGGAGCGGCGAACACGCACCGGCGGCGGAGGAGTTAACCAGCACGGGCAAGACGCTGGGAACAGTCGCCTACATGTCGCCGGAGCAGGTTCGGGGTGAGAAGCTGGATGCAAGGACTGATCTGTTCTCGATGGGCGTGATGCTTTACGAAATGGTGACGGGCAAACGGCCGTTTGAGGGAGCGACGACAGGACTTGTGTTTAACGCGATACTCAACAAGGTTCCCACATCTCCGATCCAACTGAATCCAGCGCTTCCCGGGGAACTGGACCACATCATCAACAAGGCCCTGGAGAAGGACAACAAGCTCCGCTATCAGAGTGCAAAAGACCTGCGTGCAGACCTGCAGCGGCTGAAGCGCGACCGCGATTCGGGACGCACCACGGCCGCAGCCTCGGCAGCGCCCGTGCGTATTCCGTCGCTCGCGGTACTTCCATTTGCCAATCTGAGCGCGGACAAGGAAAACGAGTATTTCAGCGATGGATTAGCGGAAGAGATCATCAATGCGCTGACACACCTGCCGAACCTGCGTGTCATGGCGCGCACTTCGTCATTCTACTTCCGGGGCAAGGAAGCCGATGTCCGCGAGATCGGGTCCAAGCTGAATGTGGAGCACATCCTGGAAGGGAGCGTGCGCAAAGCCGGCAACCGGATCCGGGTCACCGCGCAGCTCATAAGCGCAGCCGACGGCTATCACCACTGGTCGGAGCGCTATGACCGTGAGTTGACGGACGTGTTTGCCATCCAGGACGAGATCTGCCAGGCGATCGTCGACAAGCTGCGCCTCGAACTGGCACCCGGTCGGCCGCTGGTCAAACGTTATACTGAGAACGTTGAAGCCTACAACCTTTACTTGAAGGGGCGCTATCACCTCTATAGGTGGACTCCAGAAGGTTCAGCGAAAAGCAAAGAGTATTACGAGCAGGCCATCGCGGTAGACCCGAATTACGCCTTGGCTTGGCATGGGCTGGCGAGCTTTTACTTCAGCCTAGGCTTTCTCGGAGTGATGCCGCCGAAAGCAGCCAATGCGCAGTCCAGCCAGGCTACACTGAAAGCCCTGGAGCTCGACGACATGCTGGCGGAGGCCCATGCCATGATGGCCGTGCTTCGGGCCAGCGACTATGACTGGAAAGGCGCCGAACGCGAATTCCTCCGGGCGCTGGAGCTTGATCCCAAGTCAGAAGATGTCTGGATGAATTACGACTACTATTACCTTGTGCCCATGCGTCGCCTGGATGAAGCCGTTGCCGCCTCGCGCAGGGCGCTGGAGCTGAATCCGCTGTCACCGTTCCTGCACTTTCGTCTCGGCTACCGGTATTTCCTGACTCGGCAGTGGGACCGCGCCATCGAACACTGCCGCAATGCGCTCGAGCTCGACCCGCATTACTATCCGGCGCATCTCATTCTCGGTGTCAGCTGGGTCAGGACAGGAAAGTGTGGCGAGGCGGTTCGAGCCATGGAAACAGCCGCACAGCTTGCGGCGCGCAGCCCATTTGTCTTGGGAATCCTCGGCTCTACTTATGCGCGGGCGGGCCGGGTTGGCCAGGCCCGGAAGCTCATTGCGGAACTGCAGGAACTCGCTCAGAAGACCTATGTGCACCCCTATTGTTTTATGACGATTTATTTTGGGCTCGGAGAAATCGACACTGGCTTCGAATGGTTCGAGAAAGCGGTCGACGAGCGCGACAGCTGGATTCTCCATATCCTCGTCCATCCCGCCTTCGATCCGTTGCGCTCCGACCCGCGCTACCCAGCCCTGCTGCGGAAGATGAACCTTGAGCCCTGATCGGGCAACGGGGGAGGAAGACAGTCACCTCTGTCCCTCCCTTTCGTCAGAAGCGGACCCGGAGTTCCCCGGCGATCTGGCGCTTCAGGATGTCGCCGAAGACGTGGTTCTGAATCGGCGTGTTGGCGAGGTTGGAGATCTTCAGCATGGCCATGTACTTCCCGCCGCCGCCCCAGCGTACGCCGCCACTGACGTTAACCACGGTGTAGGCCTCGGTGGGACCGCCGTAGACCGCGCTGAGAATATCGTTCCAATAGGCGCTGCCCACATAGCCAACCGACACATTCCCCAGATAACGCTTATAATCGAAGCTCAGGCCGGCGTTAAAGCGGTGCGTGGGGGGCAAGTTATAATAGGAGGAAACGTCAATGCCGCTCCCCTTCGGTTGCGCCTGCCACGAATAATTGGCAAATCCCGTAAAGTAACGGTTGAAACGCACGTCCGCATTGAGCTCGAGTCCCTTGTTCCTGACCTTGCCGCGGAGGTTATAGGAAGCGTAAAGCGACGGCAAACCCATGCCCGGCCCGAAGGCATTGGCGGCAATCAGCGCATCCAGCACAGAGGGCGGCAGCGGCCAGCCGGGTGGCGGGCTCTGGGAGGTGTAGGAACCGATCTGCAAATAGCCAAAAGCGTGCCTGCTGTCGTTGATATAGAACGCCCCGCCAAGGCTTGCACGGCCCTTGGCTACTGTTGCCGTATACCCGACCTCATATCCATTGAGCGATTGTTCCTTGAGATCTCTGTTGCCGGAGAAACGCATCGGGAAACCGAAATAATTCCCTGCAAGCTGAGGAACGAACAGTCCCAGATCGAGCTGATATAGGATGTCCAGCTGAATGTAGGTAGCAAAAGCGGAGGGCGCCACATAGGCCCGGTTGTACGACACACGGAAGGTCTGACCCGGCGCCGGCTTTACCATAAATGCGGTACGGGGTGAGAGGATCGCGCCCTTCAGAAAGTTGAACTTGTCGACCCGTGCACCGGCGACCCAGCGGAAGTGTTTGGAAAGCAGGATTTCGTCCTGGAAATACGCGCCGCCCTCGTTGCGGCTCTTGGCCTGCGGTGTAATCGAAGAGTTGATTCCGATGTGACGGAAGCTGCCGCCATAGCTGATCAGGTGTCTGGCACGGACCAGGCGCGAGTCACCGACCTCGATATGGTATGCCTGGCTTTTGTCATGCTCCAGGATAGGTTGCCCGGTGGGGCTGACAAACAAAACATAATTCCCGTCGCCTGCTAATATGTTGGCAAAGGCGGTGATTCGCAGCGCACCACGGCCGTAGTCCACCTTTCCGTAGCTGCTGATTGCGTCGTATCGCAAACCGCCGGCGGCTCCAAGTACCATTGCGTTGCGCCTCACCTGGCCCCCGGCGAATGTGAAGTGCTGCTTTCCATCCGGAAGATCATAATCGATGCGGGCGTCCGCCTTGGGCCGGGTCGTACCCACGTTTTGAAACGAGGGGTATGGCGTGTGATATGGGTTCGGGATTGTCCCCTGCGGCCTGGCGAAGGCGTCCTGAGTGTATGCACCGCCCGTGATTTTGAATGACCAGCGATCTCTCAATGCTTGGGCATGAGTTACGCTTGAGTAATATAGGGAGCCTCGATTGCTTTCGGCCCCGCCCCCCGAACGGTCAAATGTTCCGATGCCAAGCGTAAGGGTCGTCCCGAGTATCTCGCGCGGAGGTTTTGTGAGGATGTTGACCACTCCATTCATGGCATAGGCGCCCCAGACTGCCGACGCCGGCCCTCGAATGACCTCCATCTGCTTGACCTCGTCGAGGCTCGTAGATATGAGATCCAAGAAGGCCATTCCCAGGAAGTCCAGGTAGATCGTGCGCCCGTCGACCAGCACAAGCTGAGTAGCTGGCAATGCTCCGCTCGCGGCGCGGCTGGCAACGCCCGTCACGCCCGCCGATGTCTGCGTGACGTTCATCCCGGGCACGGTGCGCAGCAGATCCGCCATGTTCTGAGTCGGCATATCCCTGATCATCTGCTCGGAGATGACGGTCGCCGTGGCGGGAGCGTTCACCACTTCCTCCTCGAACTTCGAGGCAGTGACCACAATCTCGTTGGCAAGGCCGATCTGCAGGGTCGCGTCCACCGTCGCGGTGGCGCCCGCGTCCACCTTTATGTCCTTGAAGCTGGTGGTTCTGAAAGATTGTGCGTTTATGCTGAGCGCGTAGCTCCCACCTGGGATGGAGGATAGTACCCAGACGCCGGCAACATTCGCGAACGTTCGAAATTCGGATCCTATCTGGGAATTCCTCGCCAGGATTCCTGCTCCGGGAATTGCGGCGCCGGAAGGATCGGTCACGGTGCCTGTCAGTCTTCCGGTAGACGGTGCCTGAGCCGCCGCGGTCACTGCAATCAGCAATACCAATACGAGGGACGAGAGGATATGCCTTGCCACTATTCTGACCATGCGACCTTCCTGGCTCAGTGCCGCTGTGAGGCGGCGTCCATTTGATCTGTCACGGTTGCAGCAAGTTCGGGTGTAACGCCGGCAGTCTACCACCCCGGGGCAAAACCGGATATGTCGAAAACCGAACCGCAAATACCCCAAGACCGCAATAAACACACATCTAGTGTAGGAAGGACAAGCCGCGTATTCGATCGAGATCCGGGTCTGGGCGTGGGCATACCCTCCCCCCTCGGGCTCTTCAGGTTCATATATCGGTCACTCCCCCGAAGTCGCGATCTGGGAAATTACCACCGGCTCACGGTGGCCACCGCCACATGTCCTCGAACGCGTTTTGGGGGCTTGAAGTACTGCCACTTGTCCGGATAGCCGACTTTACATTCAATGACCGGAGGCTTGCGCGCTTTGGAGTCGCCGGAGGAGGTCTGGATCGCTGGTGTTCGTTAGCGTATTCCTTCCACAGGACAGGCTGGTGCGCAGCCTGTTCCGCGTTTGAGCACCAGCGGTGCAGATCTTGCTTAGACCCGCATGCGCACCTCAGGAGCGGAACGGCTCCTTGAGGCGTTGCGCAGGATCAGAACAAATGTTTACCTTGTGAGCGTTGGGCAGGCGAACACCCGGGCTCAATTGCCGCCGAAAGCGGGAGCTCCGACTACCGCTGGTAGCGCCATTTTCCATCCAAAACCGCACCCTAATCCACTCATGGACCTCCGTACCCAGCCACAACCCAACCGTGCGTCTGCCAAGTTGCCTTCGCTTGGGAAACCGACCCTCGCTCTATATCCGCCAAATTGTGATTCTCGATAGGCCTGTCATCGCTTCCTTGATTCAATGAATCCTGCGTTGAGGCCCGAGAACACCGTCATCCCGGATAACAAAGGCAGGATTCTGCCCTCGATGCCTGGCGGTCTTGTAGGCGCGCAGGATTGCGCAAGGTCGAAAGGTAATGCCTTCAGCAGATCTCATGCTTATAATTTCGTAATGCGCCTGATACAAGCCATGGATGTTTAGCGCCACAGTAATTGACATCGGGGGGAGTATGGCATTCAGCACACTGGTGAGAGTTGACGCACTGCTGGCAGCCGCCAGGCATTGCTGCGTGTGTCATCGCTACAAGGGGGTTAAGTTGAAGTTCATCACATCATACATGTAGCGAAAGGTGGAACTGACGATGCAGATAACGCAATCTGCTTGTGTTTTGACTGTCACGCGGATGCCGGGCACTACAATCCCGAGCATTCGCGTGGTACGAAATTCTCTCCGCAGGAACTTCGGAATGCTCGCGACTCTTGGTATTCTACAGTGCGCTATGGCCGGATCGAGATTCCTCGGGAGAACGATCATTTCTATTGTCGCTATCTGGTATGCAAGAGCCTTTCTGCGTTGAAAGAGATCGCCAATGGTGAGCTGTCTGGAATTCCGTCAAGTTCACCGTTTCTTGCCAAAACGGTTTCAGGTGAGTTTTTGGCAGCGATTTTGCAGCGCTACTCGAAACCCTATAAAAAACCCCATCCGGATTCCCACATATGGGGTGACACCTTTAAGGACCGCGGTGCGTATGAGGTAGCCCATCCCGACGTTCGGGTCTTCAATCGATCCAGCATTAGCCTGTTTCCGTACTTTGAAGCGTCTCGGGTCCCGACGCGTGAAGAACTGAGCAATCGCGTTGCACCGGCCGATCCAGTATCTGCTGCTCTGCTGGAAGCTGGAGTTCCAGAATGTGACATTTCAGAAGCCTTCGCCTACGAGGAAGAATGTGGGGCCGGTGGATTCCGGGAGATTTATCGAATCAGGCCAGTCTGGGGCGTCTATCTATCTGCGACGAACATTGCGGATTAGGCACTCACGCTGGAATCTTTGATGTGTGAGATTGAGCAACCAAGCGGACTCGGCTACCGACTCATTTCGAGTCGCCACAATCCGACTCCTGGAGGAATCGAATTGCCACGAATGCCATTGCCTCCTGGGGCAACCGTGGTTATACCACTGGCCACAGCCCTCGGCCCGATTCGGGACATATCTTTCCATGCCTTTAGAACAGAGTACCGTGATGTAACAACAGGAGAATGCGAGATTGTTTCGCATTGCAGTGGCGAGGAGCTAATACATCAAACGGCATTGATCGGAACTGCACTTTGGCCGATTTCGCTCGAATATAATGATTTCGGGACTCAACGCCGACAGGAAATACACGAACTAGACCTCACCAACATGTACACGATTAACCGCTCCTGGGAGTGTGGATGCTGCTCACATTGGTTCTTAGAGCGCAACGATTCAACTCTAGCATACGGTGGAGAGTTGTGGGCTGCTGCGCCTGATTTCCTCCATGTCTGCACAATCACCGTACCAGATGGTGTTCGAGCGCTGCTTATTGCTGAATTGCAGAATGAGGTGACCCATGTTGCAGAGGTGTCCGTTGCCAGTCGCACTGCCATAAGGGATCGCCTCCTGATGCAAGGCCAGTCTCTCCGAATTACCGTCAATCCTGGTGATTTGGTTTCTTTGAAGGGATACTACGTACCGGACGCAAGTGCGCGCAATAGGGGCATCGATCCTTGGCGAAAAAATCGGTTGGTCCTCCAGTTCATGAATCCCAGTTCTCCATCCTGCTGAAGTGAAGGAATTTGGATGCGAGTATTCATGCTGGATCGATTGCTTGAGTCATTCAGAAATCCAGCCTCGAAGGAGCCACACTAGAAGCGCCCCGGAGGCACCGCTGTAAAGAACAGTCAGAATCGCATCCAAGGAATACGTCCACTGCTATGCCTAGCGCAAGAAGTTTCTTTCCCGAGCCTCGGGCAATGGACTCTACAGCCGAAATACACTGAGAGAATCATTACCAGCCCCTACCCCAGTCAAATTCTTCAATCTATAGGACTTTCTATCTTGGGATGCGAGGTGATCTGTGTGGCGAGGCTGATGTGCGCTGCACTTGCCGGGAATCACATTTAAAAATTGCGGCCGGTCTGCGGCGGCGGGCGGGGCTGGAAAGGATCCCGTCCCCGGTACGCCTGACTTTCCAGATGTCGGAGAATACGATCCACCACGCGCGGGTCCGTAATCACCGAGACGATCTTCATTTTGCCGCCGCAGGGACACAGCATGGGGTCGACTTCGAATATCTTCCGAAGCAGCCGAGCCCAGGACGCCCTGCGTGACTTGGCGAAGTCGGAGTCTCCATCGCCGGGCCGGGGAATCGCCGGGAGCTCGGCGGCTTCATTCTTGGATAATGGTGCCGACAAGCGGCTGCGGTTTGCGTAGATGCCGTAGTAGCGTGTGCCATGTTGGCCGCGATCGCGGATGTGGGCGGTTTGGATAGACGTAACACAGCCCGGACGGACGTCGGTGCGGCGGAAAAGAGCCTGGTAGGTCTTGAGGATGGCGTCGTAGGCGGTGCGGGACAGCAGGCCGAGGAGGCTACGCTCGCGCTCGAAAAGGCCGCGCAAGGCCTTAGGGACGGTGAAGGTCCAGTGTCGGTGAGGCACCGGAGCCAGGATCTCGCTGGCGAGTTTTTCGGCAAACAGGGCGGCGCGCTTAGCCTGGCAACTGCCGCAGAAATTTCTGGTGCGGCAGGAAAAGGCCAGGAGATGCTCGCTCCGGCAGTCGGGACACCGGATGCGTGCGAAGCCTCCTTGAAGCCGTCCGCAGGAGAGAAACTCCTCGACACTCTCCAGCACGACCCGACGCAGCGGTCCTGAGTTGGGTTCGAAGCGCTCTTCGTAGGCCCGGACGTAATTGTCAAAGTGGTTTCCAAATACCTGATAGAAGACGCTGAATTCGGGATGATGGGGTCTGTAAACGGGCGGCGCATCGCAGACCACCGAGCCGGGATCCGGCAGGGTTGGATAGCCAAACTGGACTCGAGTCCCTTCTGGCCG
>Ga0315277_10000319_pt1 | contig 78493 bp, 68 predicted proteins | sample YL17G05_15_MG_FD_203695 | JGI IMG/M metagenome (GOLD analysis project Ga0315277, IMG submission 203695) | Sediment microbial communities from Yellowstone Lake, YNP, Wyoming, USA - YL17G05_15 | ecosystem: Environmental > Aquatic > Freshwater > Lake > Sediment | place: USA: Wyoming | collected...
ATGGAGCAGGCTTCGCAGTTTCACGGGCTGGAAGCCCGTGCCACGACTGCCTGTTAACGTGGCACGGGCTTCCAGCCCGTGAATCCCCGAGGGGCGAAAATACGTTACCGTATTTATGAAATCGTGGGCTAAGTGATATAATGATCCTGCCGGAGGCGGACAGGCAATCGCGGTCCCGGGAAACCAGGATCGAGGAAAGTCCGAACTCCACAGGGCAGTGTGCCTCGTAACGCGAGGGAGGGGCGACCCTACGGAAAGTGCCACAGAAAATATACCGCCTTCAACACTGGAGGTAAGGGTGAAAAGGTGCGGTAAGAGCGCACCGCGCCATTGGTAACAATGGCGGCAGGGAAAACCCCACATGGAGCAAGGTCAAATAGAAAAGCGATCCCGAAAGGGATTAAGGATGGCCCGTCCGACGCTTTTGGGTAGACCGCTGGAATCCCGGAGTGATCCGGGGTCGAGATGAATGATTGCCTTCTCTGCCTGCAGAGAAACAGAATTCGGCTTATGGACGCCTCCGGCAACTCTCTCCCCTTTGGGCAATTCTCGTAATCCCCGTAGGATTGTTATCTCTTGGTTCGGCATGGATTGATTGAAGGAGTCAGGAGACAGGAGACAGGAGTCAGTAGAAAAGCAGTGTGGAAGCAAGTAGCCGGAGGAGAAAGCCAGGATATCGCGATCGCGCTCATTCCGTATCTGCTTAGGCCTGTGGTCATCGAGATGTCCTTTAGAAGCAAAATGCTGCCACGGATTCACGGATTTTAGGAAGGCCCGGCCCAAAGTCGGTGTTTCTTGCAGCTTTCAGGAAGCAGGCAAAGACGACGGCATCACTTGGTGCGCCTCGACGCGCGCATGCCGTCTGCATATGAATCCGAGAAATTCTTCGTGGAATCCGTGACTGCTCTTGAAGGGGCTGAACAGTTACCTCATTCCAATTGGTGGGATGGCAGCCGCATCATTCACTTCTGGCTACTGGCTTCCGGCTCCTGGCTTCCCGCACGGGCTTCACGGAGGATCCCGGTCACCTTCCCCAGGTTTACCTTGGCTTCGAACTTGAGCGGCATCCGGCGCTCGTCCGCCGACAGCCAGATCCTGAACTGGCCCCCGTTTTTGAACAGCCCCCCCATTACGGCGATTGTGTCGATCTGGAAGGCGTCGAAAGTGCCGACCTCGGTGCGGATTCTCTCCTTCTTCAACACCCGGATCTCGACTTCCTTGATGATCTGGTTGTCACCTACAAGGACGCGTTCTTTGGAACCGACTTCAAGCCTGCTGCGTCTGAGCGCGTAGAGAGCCGAAAAGAGGTCTTTCACGCAGGGCGGGATGCCTTCGTAATCCTTGTCGCGAAGGACTCTGGGCTGAGGGCCTGCCACATCGACTTCGCGCAGATGCAGTTTGCGGCTGTCGGGCGCATAAGCGATATCGATATCGCGCATCCGTTTGCCTTCGCGCTCGCGCTTGATCACGCTGCGCGTGCACAGGGTCTCGGCGTCCGTGGTGAATTCGTAGTAATCGTCAACGGTGAGATGGACCATCCTGGCCAGGATGCCGCTGGAACGCGCTGTAAAAACGATCTTCAGGGCCTTCCGGTTCTGGTATTGGGTTTCGCCCGCAATGCCCAAGGTTGCCTGGCCCGCCTCCATGGGCGGCAGAAAAAACAGATACAGAGGGGGATTCCATCGAATCCCATACACCAGGCGCTCACCGACACCGAAGGGATACGCGGGCGGCATCGGATTGGGTTCAGGCGCCGGCGCGAGGTTGCCGGCAAACAGCAGGGAAATGCCGATGATGACCAGCATGGTCGCGGTCGCGGCGGTTTTTTGCTGAGGCAGCAATACCTTCAACGTGCTTTCTCCAGGCGGCGCACAACCGCCTCGTAAACCTCATCGGCAGAGATATCCATACATTCGTTGTTGGTCGGGCACGACCTGCCGTAGCAAAAGCTGCACGGCAGCCGGCGCACAACCACTTCATCCCTTTCCGACCAGGGACCGTTCCGCACGGGAGATGTGGGTCCCATGACAGCTACCACCGGCGCCGCCACGGCGCAGGCGAGATGCATCGGACCGGTGTCCCCCCCGATCACGACCCGGGCCTTCATGAACAATGGAACCAGCTGCAGAAAGGGGACGGGAAAGTGAATCGGAGGTGTTTCCTTGCAATGCCGTGCAATCTCCTCGTACATGGTCTCTTCGCCGGGACCGGTTGCCACGACGCTCCTGATCCCCAGCCGTTTCTGGATCTGAACCGCGAGATCTCCATAACGGGCCGGCGGCCATCTCTTGGTAGGCCAGCCTCCCCCGGGATTGATGACAATAAACTCCGAAAGTTGCTCCCGGCGCAGGCGGATTTCTATGGCCTCGACATCCTCCGCCTTCGGGTGCAGATGGGCGCACAGTTCGCCGTGTGCCGCCCCGGCCGCCTCGGACAGAAGCATGTTCAGGCGTGCCACATGTGCCTCGGAGGAGGGCTTGGATGCCGTGCGGTGGTAGAACCAGTGCGCCGGGCGCTCTCTGACCAGGTCCCTGGAAAAACCTATGCGTTCATGCGCGCCGCTCGCCAGGCACAGGAAAGCCGTTTTGAGCAATCCCTGAAAATCGATCGCTATATCGTATCGGCGGGCGCGCAGCAGCCGTATCGGCTGCCACAGCCTGCGCCAGCTCGCGCGGCTCGGATAGCTCCGCAAATCCCGGGTATCGATCGGGATCACCTCATCGATGCCTTGCACGGCGCTCAGGAGAAAAGCGAGTTTCCGCTCGACAACCCAATCGATCCTCGCATCGGGAAACGAAGCGCGCAAGGCGTGGAATGCGGGGAGCGCGTGGATGATGTCGCCCAGGGAACTGAGCCGCACAATCAGGATACTGCCGGGGATTTTCATGAAGTCATCTTCAAGCGGATGATGCCGATCAAATCGCGCGATGAATGGTCTTTGGGATCGCCGACGATGGCCACCCGGCCGCCATAGGAAAGGACGGTCGCGCGTTCAGGCACACTCCCGGCCGTGTAGTCGGTTCCCTTGGCGTGAATGTCCGGCTGCAGAGCCAGGAGCAGGGCCTCGACATGCGGAGCATCGAAGAGAACCACGTAGTCGACGCATTCAAAGGAAGCGACAATCTCGGCGCGTTCGTTCTCAGGCTGCAGGGGCCGGCCGTCGCCCTTCAGGGCGCGCATGGACGCGTCGCTGTTGACGGCCACTACGAGGACATCGCCCAGCGCTTTCGCGCCTTCGAGATAGCGGACGTGGCCCACATGAATCAGGTCGAAGCAGCCGTTGCCGAAGACGATGGTGCGTCCCGCGGACTTCTGGGCGGCGATCAGGAGTCGCAGCTCGGGCTCGGTCTTGATCCTGGCCTTTGGATCCTCAAACATCCTATTTCAAATCCTCGCGAATGGCCGCGGCAAGTTCCTCCCGGCTGACCGTGGCGGTGCCACGCTTCATGACGACAATGCCGGCCGCATAGTTGGCGAGGCGCGCACCGTCCTCGGCTGAACTGCCGCAAGCGAGCGCCGCGGCAAAGACGGCTATGACCGTATCGCCGGCGCCGGTGACATCGGCCACCTCGTCGGTCCCGAATATCGGGATGTGAATCGGCTTCACCTGCGGCTGCACCAGCGTCATGCCGAATCGTCCCTGGGTGATCAGCAGCGAGCCCAGCTTCTGTTTGGCCAGCACACGCCGGGCAATCCTGTGCAGCAGCCGCGCGTCATCCCCGATGGCGACGCCGGTGGCCGCTTCGAGCTCGGTGATATTGGGAGTCATCGAGGTGGCGCCATGAAAGGCATTCATGCGGAAACGGGAGTCGACGACCAGGGGGATCCCGGCGGGCATTCCTGCGCGTTTGAGCGCCTGGAGAATGGAGGGATCGGCGGAGCCGTAGCCATAATCGCTGATGATGATCCCATGCAGCTTGCGGAAAAACCGCGGATGCCTGCACCAGGCGGGCGGGTGGGGCGCATCCAGCCGCGCCTCACGGTCGACGCGGACAATCTGCTGCGGTGCCGAATGATGTGCGCCCGCCAGGATCCTGGTCTTGACGGGGGTCGAGTAGGAGTCAATCCGGGAAACCTGCCGGACATCGGCCCCTTTCTCTTCGAGCATGGCCAGCATGGTTGTGCCGGCGGTATCGCTGCCGACCGCTCCCGCCACGGACACGCGGCAACCGAGATCCAGAAGATTGTTCGCCGCATTGGCGGCGCCGCCCGGCAGGCGGACGAGATCGCGGTATCTCAGCACAAGCACCGGAGCTTCGCGTGAAACCCGGGAAATCTCGCCGTATAGAAACTGGTCTGCGATCAGATCGCCGACCACCGCCAGCTGACGGCCGGCAAACTGCTCGACAACCTTCAGCAGCCGGTCCCGCGTTTCCTGCACCATTTGATTCGCTCCCAGAATCTCAGCGCGCGCCCTGCCGGCTGCGCATCTGTCTCAGGATCCAATCCACGGCTTCGAGAAGGTCCGGGGCGACATAATCGGGTTGCCTGGGCCAGGTGTCTCTTAAATACAGGTGCTCTCCTTTGCCATACCCGGACAAAACCAGAACTCCGCCCGCACCGACTCCGAAAGCCATGGCCAGATCCTGATACCGGTCGCTGACCATGAAGCTCTCACGCAGATCGATATCGAGCTCGCGGGCCGCGGTGCGCATCATCCCCGGCGACGGTTTGCGGCACTCGCAACGTCCGCGGTAGGCCTCCAGCTTGCCGTCGGGGTGGTGCGGGCAATAGTAAATCGCATCCAACCGTGCATGGTGCCGGCCCAGTTCGGACTGGAGTTTGCCGTGGATCTCGTGCACCAGAGCTTCCGGGAAATAGCCGCGGGCCACGCCGCTCTGGTTGGTGGCCAGAATCGCCGGGATGCCGGCATCGTTGAGCTGCTTGATGGAGGGCCCAACCCAGGGGAATACCCGGAAGCGATCGATGTGATTGATGTATCCCACTTCTTCGTTCAGGGTGCCGTCACGATCAAGAAAAACCGCTGGTCTCATTCCTTCACACCCCCAAGAACTGTTAATTTAGCAAAGACAGCGTGCAGTTCGGTAATATTTATTTTTGAATTCCCCTATATCTGCATTTTGCGTGACCGAAATCACAGCCTGCGCCCTCGTTTCAGTTTAATTTAGCGTGGACTCAAGAGAATGATCGCGGGTTGAATTCGCTGGGGAAAGGGATGTCCGGGGGGATGCTTCCATACTCAAGCGGATTCACCCGCGATTGTACGATCACCCGCCCTGCCTGATTTTTGCCGATTGGCTCAGTTTTTCAACGGCTGCCTCCCGCACCCTTTGCACGGATATCCCCAACATGCAGCAGAAATCCGTGGGACATTCGCGCAAAAAGCAGGGATTGCAGTCCACCGGATTCTTGAGGACCCGGGCTTGCGGACTCAGCGGCCCGGTGGCGATTTCGCTGGTGGATCCGAAAATGGCGAGTTGCGGCACGTTAAGGGCCGCGGCGATGTGCATGGGCCCCGAATCATTGGTGATGAACAGATCGCATTCTTTCAGGAGGCCCATGAGCTGTCCTAGGGTGGTCCGGCCGGCAAGAATCACAGGCGGCGATTTCATCCGTGACACCACCTCGCGGGCAACCTCCTCCTCCGCGGGCGCACCAAATATCAGAACGCGAGTGCGGAACTCGCCTGCAAGCGCATCCGCGACCTCAGCAAAGCGGTCCGCCGGCCAGCGCTTTGCGCCGCCATAGGAGGCTCCCGGGTTGATGGCAATAATCGGACGCGCCCTATCCACGCCGTGAGTATCTAGAATTCGCCGAGCTGTTTCCAGGTCGGACGCGCGCACACCCACATCCAGCGAATCGAGCCGGTAGGCAGGGTCTGCCCACAAGCGTCGCGGCAGGAGACCGATGCCGGACAGGATGTTAAGATAGTAGTAGGCCTGATGGGCAGTGTGTATATCCGGCTCGATGGGGACGCCGTGGGTCAGCAGGACGCCGCGCCCGTCGCAGCGGTAGCCGGCGCGGATGGGGATATGCGCCCAGAAAGCGATCATGGCCGCCTCAATCGCGTTCTGGAGAAGAATCGTCATTTCGAAGGATCCGCCGCGCAATTCAACGGCTAAGTGTCTCATGCCGTTCCACGTGGTGTGGCGGCCCGGCTTGTGGTAAAGCAAAAGCTCGTCGACGAAATCGACCGCGGAATAGACGTCGTGCACCCAGGGGCGCACAAGCAGGGAAATGCGGGCATTCGGGAACAGCCGGCGGATTTCTTTGAGGGTCGGAACCGATATGACGGCGTCTCCGACCCAGTTCGTGGCCCGGACCAACAATCTCCGGATGCTCAGGGGATCAATCTGCTTCACAGCAACTCCCAATCAGGGGTGACAGCCGCTTCTCCATCTCCAGCTGTTCGGCAATCCGCGTGCCTTGAACAGCCACGAGCAGAGGGAAGTCAGGCGCGCGGGAGATTTTGACGGCGTCTTTTTCCGTGGTGACGATCGATCCGGCGCCGGTGCGGCTTGCCTCTGCCGCACAGGCAAGCCAGTCGGTGTGGGTAAGCCGGGCATGATCGCGGAAAAACCTGGCCCCTGTGATCTCGAGGTTCAATGCTTTGACATCGCGGTGAAAACGGTCGGGATTGCCGATGGCCGCCACCAGGTAGACAGGCTGGGCGTGAATCAGCGCCTGATAGGAATATCCGGCCAGTTGCCATTCCTGAAAAGGCACAAGGCCTGCAATCTCCTGAACGCAATGAAAAACGGCGGCATCCGGCCTCATGTGGGAGCGCACGCAGCTTTCCCCGGCGTTCGAACTGGGGTGACCGAATCCGCCGTTGATCAGAATCACATCCGCGCGTTTCATATATTCCAACGGCTCACGCAAAGAGCCGCGGGGCATCAAGCGGTTGCCGGCCAGAGGCTGGGCGCTGTCGATGATCAGCAAATTCAGATTGCGCGCGAGCCGGCGGTGCTGATAGCCATCGTCGAGAATGAAAATGGGGCGGGCGCACAAGGCGGAGATTTCGAGGCCGACTGCGTAGCGGTCGGCAGAAATACCCAGCCAGAGCTCAGGCACACGTCGGCGCAGGAGCGCGGGTTCATCCCCCAGGCGCTCTGCCGAGGCTGCCGGTTCGCGACCGGGTTCGAGGATCAGGTCATTTTGGTCTGTCCGCCCGTATCCTCGGCTCAGCAGGACCGGCGTGGCCCCCAGCCGGCAGACTGTTTGCGCCAGGTGGATCGCCAGCGGAGTTTTCCCACTGCCGCCGAAGGTGAGGTTCCCGATGCTGATGACCGGGCGCGGCAGCCTGTTTTGCCGCAGCAGGGCGGAGTCATACATGTGGTTGCGTATCCGCACCACGGCCTCAAATAGCGCAGCGGCGGCTGCTCGCGCCGGAGCCATGAACTTTGATCCACCCAACATCGGCGTCGTCCTTGCCATTGCAAGCCAGGATGATAACCCGAGCCCTTGCCGCCCTCAAGGGAAGTATTCGTCCTCCGGAGCGCGGCGATGGACGGTTGTGGGAGCCGGCGGGGGGCTGTTGCCGCAGCGGGCAAGCCGCTGGCCGCCTGAGGGCATGCGGCCCAATGTGTTTCATGATTGGTCACGGGGCGGGCGCAAGCTTATAATTCGCCTTGGGTAAGCCTCCGGCTTTGCCGGAGGTCAGTGCCTAGCGGTCATTTTTCCGGGGAGGGCGGTTCTGGAAAACCGTGCGACGGATCGACATTCCTGCATCCGGGGGGCAATGATTTTGCCCACGGGCTATGACCCATGCAAGGAAAGGCAGTCATGAAGATGCAAAATCCAAAGCGGATCTGTCTTCTGCCGGGAGACGGAATCGGACCCGAAGTGCTCCAGCCGGCAGTGGAAGTGCTCGAGCATGTGGCCGCGTCTGCCGGCTTGGCGATCCAGACCACCGTTGCGAAAGTCGGTGGCGATGCGCTCGACCATTTCGGCACCCCCCTACCGGAAGAAACCATCCAAGCATGCCGCACGAGCGACGCAGTTCTTCTCGGTGCGGTAGGGGGCCCCAAATGGGACCGGTATGCCCTGCACCTGCGCCCTGAAAAGGGCTTGCTGGGGATTCGCAAAGATCTGGCGCTCTACGCCAACATCCGCCCCGTGCGCCAGATTGCGGCGCTCGTCGACAGGTCGACTCTCAGGCGCGAAGTAGTGGAAGGAGTCGATCTTGTGGTGGTGCGCGAATTGACCGGCGGCCTGTATTACGGGCAGCCGCGCGGCGTATCGGGCGATCCAGGCGAGGAAGTGGCCCTGAACACCATGGTCTACAGCCGCGGCGAAATAGAACGCATTGCCCGAACGGCATTCGACCTTGCGCGCAAGCGGCGCGGGAAAGTGGTCTCCGTGGATAAGGCCAACGTGCTGGAGGTGAGTGTCCTCTGGCGCAAGGTCGTGGCGGCGATCCACGAAGATTACCGGGAAGTGACTCTGGAACACCAGTATGTCGACAATTGCGCGATGCAGCTGGTTTTGAATCCCAGGCAATTCGACGTCATCCTCACGGAAAACACGTTCGGCGATATCCTGAGCGATATCGGAGGCGTTCTGACCGGCAGCATCGGCACGCTGCCGTCCGCAAGTACAGGCGCCGGCCCGGCATTGTACGAGCCCATTCATGGGTCCGCGCCCGATATTGCAGGAAAGGGAATCGCCAACCCTGTCGGTGCGATTGTCTGTGTCGCCATGATGTTCGAACTTTCTTTCGGGCGTCCTGACCTGGCGGGAAAGATCACGCAGGCCGTGGATGGAGTCCTGGCGGACGGATATCGCACAAAGGACTTGTGCCGGCAAGGCGATCGGGCTGTGAACACGGTGGAGTTCAGCGATCTCGTCATGCGCCGCCTGGCATAAAAACTCACCCGGGTAAGCCGACGCCTTTCCATTACTATATGAAAATGAAACCTGGGTTGGACGACACCTCCAAAAAACCCGATCGTTCGGGACGGCAGCAGCGCGGGCCGCGGCCGGAATGGTTGAAGGTCAGGCTTCCGGGCGGAGGCAAATACGCCGCATTGAAGCGGCTGGTAAATCATCACAAGCTCAACACGGTATGCGAGGATGCCCGCTGTCCCAACATCGGCGAATGCTGGGGCGCCGGAACGGCGACTTTCATGATACTGGGGGACGTGTGCACGCGGGCCTGCCGGTTCTGTGCGGTAAAGACCGGCCGGCCTCCCGCATATGACCTGGACGAGCCGAGCCGCGTGGCAGATGCGATTTCCAGGCTGAATCTCCAGTATGCCGTAATCACCTCCGTGGATCGGGACGACCTGGAAGATGGCGGGGCCCTGGTTTTCGCCGAGACCATCCGGTTGACGCGCGGCAGTTGCCCCGCGATCAAGATCGAGGTCCTGATTCCGGATTTCCGCGGCGACCGCGACGCGCTGGGCAGAGTGGTGGCTGCGCGTCCTGATGTCCTGGCTCACAATATGGAAACCGTGCCGAGGCTCTACCCGACAGCGCGCGCCGGCTCGCGCTACCCGCGCTCTCTTGATGTCCTGCGCATGGCCAAGGAGTTCGGATTCGAGGTGCGCACCAAGTCGAGCATCATGCTCGGGCTGGGAGAAGACCCCGGCGAGGTGGTGCGGGTCATGGAGGATCTGCGCGCCGCCCGCGTTGATGTCCTGACGCTGGGGCAGTACCTGCAGCCGACGAAGGATAACCTCCCGGTTGAGCGGTTCTATACGCCGGCCGAATTTGCCGATCTGCGCCGCACGGGCCTGGCGCTCGGATTCGCCTTTGTCGAGGCCGGCCCCCTGGTACGCTCCTCCTACCACGCCGAAAGGCTGGGCGCTATTCTGCCTCATTCTTGACGAACTCGGTAAACGCGAGAAGTTGCAGCATGTTCTGTGATATGATAGTAGGTGAATCCTTTGCACGGACACTCCTATGTCCACTGGTTCGCGATTCATTGCTGTTGCCGCTCTTTTCCTTCTGGCCGGCGCTTGTGCGGCGCATGCCGAAATCGCCAGAATGAAATTGAACGGCCCTATTGATCCGATCACTGCTGAATACCTCGTCAAGGGTATTCGCCATGCCAATGCGGATCATGCCCAATTCCTCTTAATCAGCCTGCAGACGCCGGGAGGGTTGAGCAACTCCATGGAAGAGATTATCTCGGCCATGCTCGCGAGCGGCATTCCGATCGTCGTATACGTTGCACCCAGCGGTTCCTTCGCGGCTTCCGCCGGATTCTTTATTCTGATGGCGTCCGACATTGCTGTGATGGCGCCCGGAACAAATACCGGCGCGGCTCATCCGCTGCTGGCGATCGGGGGATTTCCGGTCGAAGGCGGATCCGCCGGCAAAACCCTGACCGACAAGATTACCAGCAATGCCACAGCATACCTGCGCAGCATTGCCGGCAAGCGTCACCGGAATGTTGCGGAAGCGGAGAAAGGTGTTACGGAGAGCAAATCGTTCACCGAGACAGAGGCGCTCCAGAGCCATCTGATTGATTTCATTGCCAGGGATGAGGTTGAATTACTGCAGCAGCTCCAAGGATACAAGGTGCAGCTCTTTTCCGGCAACATCGTGACGCTGGCACCGCAGGGGCAAGCCGTTGTCACCTATCCGATGACTGCCCGCGAAAAGCTGCTGGCCGCCATATCGCAGCCGAACCTGGCTCTCCTTCTGGGCATTCTCGGCTTGATTCTGCTGTACGTGGAGTTCACCCATCCCGGCATGATTGCGCCCGGCGTGATCGGCGGAATCAGCCTGCTGCTCTCGATTCTTGGCTTTTCATTCCTGCCCATCAACTATGTGGGTGTGCTGTTGCTCCTGCTGGCGATCGGACTGTTCATTGCCGAGGTGAAGGTGCAGGGACTGGGTATTTTGGGACTGGGCGGGGTCGTAGCAATGGTTTTCGGCCTGCTGATCCTTGTGGACAGCCCGGATCCCGCCGTGAAAATCGGCGTCGCCGCGGCGTTCTCCGCCGCATTGCCGTTCGCCGCGATTTTTCTCATCTTGCTGACGGTGTTCGTTCGGTCCAAGCGTCAAAAGATAGTGACCGGGACTCCCGGAATGCTCGGGCTGATCGGCATCGCGGACAGTGAGGTTGGTTCAGACGGCCGCGTCCGGATTCGCGGCGAATACTGGAAGGCGCGTTCAGCGCAGCGGATCGCGGCCGGCAGGCAAGTGCGCGTGGTGGAAATCGACAACCTGACCTTGGGTGTCGAGGAGGTTCAGGAAAAGTAAAAATCAAGACTGAGGCAAGCCATGGAACCTACAACTCAAATTCTGCTTTTCGGAGTCGCCCTGCTCATTCTTTACCTCTTGAGCACCATCAATATCCTGAGGGAATACGAGCGCGCAGTGGTGTTTCGCCTCGGCCGGCTGGTGCCGGAGGCGATGGGCCCGGGCCTCATTTTTATCTTCTGGCCCATTTACAGGATGGTGCGCGTCAGCCTTCGAACCGTCACGCTCGAAGTGCCTCCGCAGGACGTGATCACGCGGGATAATGTCTCCGTCAAAGTGAATGCTATCGTTTATTTCCGGGTCATGAATGCACCGCGCGCCATCGTGGAGGTGGAGAATTATATTTATGCCACCTCACAGCTTGCCCAGACGACCCTGCGCTCCGTGCTGGGAGAAGTCGATCTTGATGATCTTCTGAGCAAGCGCGAAAAACTCAACGTGAAGCTCCAGGAGATTCTGGATCAGCACACGGATGCCTGGGGCATCAAAGTGAGTCTGGTGGAAGTCAAGCAGGTGGATCTGCCACAGGAAATGCAGCGCGCGATTGCACGCCAGGCGGAAGCCGAGCGCGATAAACGCGCCAAGGTAATTCACGCCGAAGGTGAGTACCTGGCCGCTGCCAAGATGCGCGAGGCCGCCGATGTCCTCGCTCAGCAACCGGTTGCCCTTCAGCTCCGTTATCTGCAGACCCTTGCGGATATCGGCAACGAAAAGAACACGACCATTGTTTTCCCGCTTCCGATTGATATTATTCTGAGCTGGTTGAACAAGAAACCATAATAGGCAAGATCATGGATCCACGAGGCCAGGAATCGGGAACAGAGTACGTTCTGGACAATCGCAAACTCATTGTCGGATTTTTGTTTCTCATCGTCGCCTGCGGCGCTTTCTTTGCAATCGGGTTCATGGAAGGAAAACGGCAGTCGGTGCTGGCACCGGTCCAGGCGCCGCAACCGGCTGACTCCGCCGCGCCCGAAGGCAAGTCTCCTGGGACACAGGCATACAGCCCGGCCGCTCCCGCCGCGCAGCCTGCCACGGATCCGAAAAACTCAATGCGCGACCGGTTGGAATGGTACAAGAATGTGCAGGGCGGCAAGTCAGAGACCGCGTCCGGCACTGCCGAGAGCCCCAATAAGGCGACGGCCGGCGCGGCCAAAATCGTCGAAGTGCCTCGGGCCGGGGCGGCAAAAACGGAGGCGCCGCCGGCGGGTGCGGCAGTGGGGAAGACAGCGGCGCCGGTGATCAAGTCAGGGAGAGTCAGCTATACCGTGCAGGTCGGAGCATTCACGCAGCGTCGCGAGGCTGAGATCAAAGCCGATGCCCTCAAGGTCAAGGGCTTTGCTTCGATCATAGAAGAGCCCAAGCCGCCGGATCAGTTCTATCGGGTCAAGGTCGGCAAATTCGACACGCGGGCAGAGGCCGTGGCGATGCAGCGAAAACTGACAAAAGCCGGCTTCATTTGCATAATCAAGACCAATTGAGCGGCTGCCGCCTGAAGGTATGCACAGCTGAAACCGAATCTCACCGCATCGTCATATCTGCTGCTTCCGGCCTTGTCCGGGATTCTCACCTGGTTATCCATGCCGGTGCTGAATCAAGGATACCTCGCCTGGTTCGCGCTGGTGCCGCTGCTCGCGTATGTGGCCGGCGTTCGGAGTTCCGCCCGGGCATTTTGGGGCGGCGCCATCGCGGGAGGAGTGCAGTTCCTTGCACTCCTTTACTGGATCCCTCCGGTGCTCAGCCGTTACGGCGGCGTCTCTGCAGCGGGCGCATGGGGCCTGTATGCGATCATGCTTGCCGTTCTTTCGCTCTACCCCGCAGCCGTTTGCGCTCTGACCCGCTATTGCATGAACCGCGGCGGTGCCGGGTTCATTCTGGGGTTCGCTCCGGCATGGATCTGCCTTGAATTCGTGCGCGGCGAATTTCCGGTCGGCGGATTCCCCTGGCTTCTGCTGGGTTATTCGCAAACCGGATGGTTAAGAGTGATCCAGATTGCCGATCTGACGGGCGTCCACGGAGTTTCCTTTCTGATCGCGTGGATGAATGCTGCCCTGATGTATTGCTGCCTGCGCCGCGGATGCCGCTGGCGACTGGCGCCGCTCGCCTTTGGCGCAATCGCGCTCACGGGGGCCATCTTTTATGGGGGAGCAGCATTGCGCAGGTGGGACGGCGTGAAACCGCAACAACGAGCCGCCCTGCTGCAGGGGAATCTGTCGATCGACGAGCCGGAATCGGCTTTGCGGCAAAAGTACCAGCAAGGGTACGTCGCGATGGCGGAAAGCCTGGGTCCCGGAGCCGATCTGCTGCTCCTTCCGGAAGCCCCTTCTCCCGCCATCTATCAGCGTGACGGAAGCTACCGGGAAACCATGAAGGATTTGGCCCGCCGGTTTCCACTGGGCATGGTTTTCAACAACGTCTGCTTTCATGATATCGATGGCCAGGAGCGGTTTTTCAACTGCGCCTACTATCTTGACGGCAAGGGTATCGAAATGGGCCGGTACGACAAGATCCATTTGGTGCCGTTCGGAGAATATGTCCCCTGGCAGAAACTGTTCGTCTTCAGCGAGACCATTTCCAAGGATGTCGGGAATTTCTGGCCGGGCTCCGAATTCAGCGCCTTTTCCATGAACGGACACCGGGTCAACACGATCATCTGTTTCGAGGCGATCTTCCCGGACCTGGTCCGTCGATTCGTGCGCGAGGGGAGCGAGCTGATGATCAATCTGACCAACGATGCCTGGTACGGGGACACGGCGGCTCCCTACCAGCACCTGGCAATGGCGCGCTGGAGGGCCGTCGAAAACCGGCGCTATCTGCTGCGCGCCGCGAACTCCGGCATTACCGCCATCGTTGCACCCAGCGGCAGGCTGCAGGCGGAAACGGGCATCCTGCGGGCCGGCGCCGCCGTCGGCGGTTTCGCATTTTTGAGCGGCACAACCTTCTACACCCGGCACGGCGGGGCCTTCCTCTGGCTGTGTGCTATCATTACCCTCTTGATTCTAGCATGGAACGGTGCGCGCAGCGCCCGGGCGCCAGCGGCTAACTAGACCGTTATGCGCAGCGTATCGGGAATTTTGTTCTCGTTAGAAGTCAGAAGCCAGAAGCCGGAAGCCAGAAGCCAGAATCGCTGCGTTGAGGTTATCACCTCCGGTGATTTTAAGCCTGCTTGGATCCCTTCTGGCTTCTGGCTCCTTATATCACGCCGCTTTTTGGCGGGATATCAAGGGCGCAGCCCTTGGCTGGTTTCCGTGGCGAAACTCCTGTTTCGGTACGGGAGTGGGAGTTGTAGGGGCGACCGGCCGGTCGCCCCTACTGGGTTTTGTGGGTTTCGCAACAGAAACCAGCTAAATCGGATTGGAGGTCGATATGCTCGAAGAATTGCGGGAAAAAGTAGGTGCGATTCGGCAAAAGGCAGCGCAGGTTCGAGGTTATCTTTGATGTAGAGCACAAGCGTTCTGAAATCAGCGAAATCGAGAAGCGGGTGGCGGAGCCCGACTTCTGGAACCGCCAGGACGCCGTGCAGGCGATCATGCAGCACCGGCGCAAACTGGAACGGGACGTAGAACTGGACGAGAAGCTGGCGCGGGACATTTCCGACCTCGGCGCCCTGATGGATCTCGCTGAGGAGGGAGAGGATGTCATCGCGGAACTGAATTCCGAAGTCAGGCGACTTGAGGAAGAGATTCAACAGACCGAAATCCGCACACTCCTTTCCGGAGAGCATGACGATGCCAATGCGATTGTGACCATTCATCCGGGCGCCGGCGGGACGGAATCCCAGGACTGGGCGGAAATGCTGCTGCGCATGTATCTCCGCTGGGCGGAGCGCTCCGGATACGGCACCGAGCTCCTTGACCATCAGCAGGGGGAGGAAGCCGGCATCAAGTCCGCGACCTTCATGGCCAAGGGGGATTACGCCTACGGCAACCTCTGCGCCGAGATCGGCGTGCACAGGCTGGTGCGCATTTCTCCCTTCGACGCCGCCGCGCGCCGGCACACGAGCTTTGCATCGGTTTTCGTCTATCCGGAGATCGATGATCGGATCGAGGTGCTGATCGAAGAAAAAGACCTGCGTATCGACACCTATCGTTCTTCGGGAGCCGGAGGCCAGCATGTGAATGTGACCGATTCAGCGGTGCGCATCACCCACATACCGTCCGGCATCGTGGTATCGTGCCAGAATGAAAGATCTCAGATCCGAAACCGGGATATGGCGCGCAAAATCCTGCGCGCACGCCTCTATGATCTCGAGCTGGAGAAGAAGCGTAAAGAGTTGCAGGCGGTCGAAGACACCAAGCTGGACATTGCCTGGGGAAGCCAGATCCGTTCCTATGTCCTGCACCCGTATCGCATGGTCAAGGATCACCGCACCAAATTCGAGACCTCCAACACCGATCGGGTTTTGGACGGCGAAATTGGCGATCTTATATACCAGTATCTTGTTTTCCGCGAGAAGGGTCGCAAGCGCGAGGGATCCAAAGCCGTTAGATAGGCGAATGGAAATCGTCTACACTATGCGGGGCGAAGATGCAGGAGGCAATTTATGGATAGGACCGGACGTGGCGGCTCGCATTACCACTATCGTGTGTACCTGGGCCTGCTTCTCTTTGTCGTAATCGGCGGCCTTCCCATCCTGGGTGTGCCATCGCTGCGCCACCGTTTGCAGGCCCGGGTGGAAACACTCCGCTCCGCCTGGCAGGGAAAATCGCAGATCCAGCCTGCTCTGGCCAGTGTGGGTGAGAATCGGGCCCCGTTTCCGAAGGAATATGAGCGCCCGCCGTGGAAGCGCCCCGAGATTCTCCCTAAGTACGAGCCGCCGGCAAGGGCGCCATTCCACATTACGGTAGGAGGCAACCCGGCGGCCAGGGAACAGGCGGCAGCCGGGGCGCGGGGCCGGCCCGAACTGAAGATCCCCCAGACACGAACGGATGCCGAGATTACGATCGCCGAAAAGGCGCCGGGCTCCGGGATTGAATACCGCAAGGGAAAGGGCGAGCAGGATGCTTACGATGTGCTGGTGAACTCGAACCCGACGCTTGGCGCGATGATCAAGGGGCGTGATCCGGCGCTGAAATTCCAGGACTGGTCGGCGGCGCTGATGGGCCAGGACTCCTACAATGTCAGCGTCACGTTCGTGCAAACCGGCGACCAGGTGGTGCGAAAATATATCTGGAACGTGAAGGCCGAGTCGAAGACCGTGATTCCTCTCAGCGCCTATGCGCGCGAAATATCGAAATAGCCTCGTGTCAGGGGCGATGGTCTTTGCCTCCGTGTAGGATAACTCGGTCCCAGGCCGGGGCCTCTGTCGCTGTGGATGCCTAGCCCGCATTTCTCACCAGGCTTCTACCGCGGCGGCGGATCCGGGCATGTCTACTGCGTTGCGCTCGGTCGGTCTCCTCGACGTGCCGTCAAGTACGCCTGCGGAGACCTCCCGTCGCGCGCCTTGCAGCCATGCCCATCCGCGCCGCCTCGCTACGAAGCCTGGTGAGAAATGCCGGCTAGGGGGGCGCGGAATCAAGCGCCGGCGGGGAACCGCCGTCGGGGAGTGCAACTTGCGATTTTTCCGGATCAGAATACTGCGCAACCTCCTGATTGCCCTGATTGCATTGCTATCGTTAGCGGTTTTGGCCAACTATCTGCAGAAATGGCGGCAGCGCAGCGCCGTCGTCAAGCCCGTCCGGGAGATTCTCTCCGCCGAGTTGCTGCGCTCCGCCAACAACTTTGACCACATTGCCTGGGAGAATGGCATCAAAAAATTCCGGGTGTTTGCCCGGAAGCTGATAGAGAACCGCAAGGGAAAGGTTTTGCTCGAAGGAATCGAGGCCAATGATTTCAATCCTGACGGCAGCGAACGCCATCACATCACCAGCCGGTCAGGCGAATATGAGACCGATTCGAAACAGGTGTTTTTTTCCGGCGATGTCCGGCTCCGCCTGGGCAAAAACGTTCATCTGGGGATGGATACGCTGCACTATGGCATTGGTGACCAGGCCGGATATTCCGATGGCGTCATCCAACTGGAAATGCCGCAGGCGTCCGGAACCGCACGCGGAGTCCGCTACAGCGGGGTGCAGCATCGCATCGAGCTTCTCAAGGATCTGAATTACATTATTCAGAGGCGCATCCAGGCCGGCGACGGCTCTCAGGCAACCGAAGAGTACCTGCTCACCGCGGACCACGGCGATTATTCCGAACCGGACCGGCTGCTGCAGATCACCGGGCAAGCGCGGCTCAAAACGCAAAACGGCACTCTTGCGGGCGACCGCATCGAGGCGGCTCTCGGTCCCGACGGGAAGCGGATTTCCAGTATCGCCTGCCACGGCAACGCTGTCTATGAATCCGAGTCTGCCGGAGAGGCGCGGACGATGCGGGGAGATCTCATCACTTTCGACCTGAATCAGGAAACCAAGGCACTCGAGAATATTCACGTCCTTGGCCAGGCAGCCTTCGTGATGAAATTCTCCGGCGGGGAGCAGAAACTGACCGGCAGCGAGATCCATCTGAAAATGGATCCGGTCAGGAACGCTCCGCAACAGGTGCAAAGCATCCGGGGGGTGACCTTCGAGTTTGTGCGCGCCGCGCAACGGACTTCCGGCTCCAGCGAGTGGTTTGAGGCTGGATTTGAAGCGGGAGGCAGCGCGCTGACCGATGTGCACATCCGCGATCACGCAAACATGCGGATCGCGGGCGCAAGCGGCGCGGGCGATGAGCTGAGCGCCGAGGACATCCGGCTCTCGTTCCGCACCCTGCAGGGACGAAGCGTGCCGCAGGCATTGCAGGCCGAACGCTCGGTCGAGTGGACATCCCCCGGCCGTAACCCTTCGGATCCGAGCAGAACCCTGCACTCGAATGCGCTCACAATGCGATATGCCGACGGGGGCGATTTTCTGGAATCCGGCCAGGCCTCGGGCGGCGTCGTTTTGACTGCCGCACCCAAGCCAGGAATCCAGAGTGTACAGGTGCGCCGGCTGCAATGTGACAAGAGCGATTTCAGTTTTTATCCGGGAAACAACAAGCTGAGAGGCATGACGGGGGACGGCAACGTGCAGGTGCTTTATCGAAAAGCTGCCGAAGCCGGCAATCAGGCCGCGGCTGAAGAATATCGCACTGCCAGTTCACGGATTCGTGCTCAGTTCCGGGAAGTCGATGGCAGCCTGGAAACCCTGTCCCAATCGGAGAATTTTACCTTCCAGGACGGCACCAGAACTGCGCAGGCCGGCAATTGCGATTTCTCGGATGCCACCCAAACAATGATTCTGACCGGCCGGCCTAAAATTACCGATCCGGAATCCTCGACCAGCGGCGAGCAGATCGACTACGACCGCATCGGCAAGGTCATGATTGCGCGGCGAAATGTCCAATCAGTCATGAAATCCGCTGCGGGAAAATCCCAGGGCTTCATCACCTCGGGTCAGGATGCCTCTGAGCCCGCGCTGGTCACTGCCGATGAAATGCGCTATTGGACCGAGGAGGCCAAAGCGCAGTACACGGGAAACGTTCACTTGCTATCGGCGGACAATCAGCTGCAAGCGCAATCACTCCTGATCCTGAACCGTGGCGAGATTGTGGAAGCCGAGGGCGGGATCAGGCATTTCATGGAAAAATTCAGCGCCATCAATCAGAAAGGGTCCGGTCCAAAAGGTGAAACGTCGAAAACCGCCAAGGCAGAAAATCAAGCAAAAACAGGGGATCCGGTCCTGATCCGGAGCAACCGAATGCAATATTCGAGAGCCTCCGGGCGGATTCATTACTCCGGCAATGTCTCTCTGGACACAACCCGATACAGAATTCAATCCGATGTCTTCGATGTTTTTCTCAACGGCGAAGGAAATCAGGTAACGCGGGCGAAAGCAGCCGGCAAGGTGGTCATCACCCAGGCAGTCTGGGTATTGCGGGGAGCAGAGGCGGACTATGACCCGATCAGCGGGATCATGATCGTTACCGGAGATCCGGTTGAATATCTTGATTTTGCAAATAAAGACAAGCCGACTAGCAGCAAAACACCCAGATTGACATTTCATACCACCGATGGTAGGATCTTGCTGGACGGGAAATAGTGGTATAAATAATTGATTATGCTATACTTACGATGAGCGGATCCATTTTGCAGGCCTCGCGGCTGGAGAAGTCCTATCGCGGCAGGGCAGTTGTCCACGAGGTCAGCCTCGAACTCCGGCAGGGGGAAGTGGTAGGCCTTCTGGGGCCCAATGGAGCGGGAAAAACCACTACGTTTTACATGGTAGTCGGACTGATTTCGCCTGATTCGGGCAAGGTCCTCCTGAACAGCTCTGACATTACCGGCATGCCCATGTATTTGCGGGCCCGAAACGGAATCAGCTATCTGCCTCAGGAACCCTCAGCATTCAGAAGACTGACCGTGGAAGAAAATCTGCGCAGCATTGCAGAGACTTTGCCGGTTTCTGCCGAAGAGCAGGATGAGCGGGTCAGCCAGTTGCTGGAGGAATTTGGGATTGCCCCTCTCAGGCGCCAGGGCGCATATTCTCTTTCGGGAGGGGAGCGGCGTCGGTTGGAGATCGCGCGCGCTTTGGTTCTGACTCCCAGATTTGTTCTTCTGGATGAACCATTTGCCGGCATTGATCCGCTGGCAGTACTGGATATCCAGAGGATCATCGCGCAGCTGAAACGGCGGAAGATCGGCATTCTGGTGACGGACCACAATGTCAGGGAAACTTTGAATATCACGGATCGCGCTTATATAATAAACGAGGGCAAGATCTTGCGCGAAGGACAGCCCGAGGAATTGACGAAGGACGAAGAAGTCCGCAAAGTCTACCTCGGTGAAAACTTCAAGCTCAACTGAGCTGGATGGATGATGGATACCCGGCGACAACATCTGCGGCAATCCCTGGAGCTGCGTCTGAGTCAGCGGCTGGTGCTCACTCCTTCGCTGCTGCAGAAAATCGAGCTGTTGCAGCTTAACAAGCTGGAACTGCAGGACATGTTGATGCAGGCGCTGGTGGAAAACCCGGTTCTCGAGGAAGTAACCGAACTCGAGCCACCCCAGGATATGACTGTCGAGGAAAAAGCGCCTCCGGATAGCGGCACCGAGGGCGGCGAGCGCGACAGAGATTCGTTCGAAGAAATCGATTTTCAGTACTTTTTCGACGAATACCTTGATACCGGCTACAAGAATCGGGAGGTCGAGGATTCCGAAAGGCCATCCTTTGAGTCGTTTTTGGTGAGACTTCCCAGCTTGACCGACCATCTGACCTCGCAGCTGGGCCTCGCGGATGCTGATGGGCGCATCACCGAAATAGCCATCCAGATTATCGGCAACCTGGACGAAGATGGATACTTGCTGCTGAGCATGGAAGAACTGATCTCACTCACGAACGCCACCGGGGAGGATGCGGAAACTGCGCTCAAACTTGTGCAGAGCTTCGATCCCACCGGAGTGGCGGCGCGTGATCTGCGCGAGTGCCTGCTGATGCAGCTGCGGGCTCTGGGCATGGAGGACTCGCATGCCTGGAAGATCGTGAGCGAACATCTCACCCTTCTCGAGAACCGCAAGTACAAAGATATTGCAGTCAGGACCGCAAGCACATTCGAAGAGGTGCTGCGGGCAGTCGACGTCATCAAACACCTCATTCCCAGGCCGGGCCAGAAATACAATCCCCGGAATGTGACCTACGTGCAGCCCGAGGTGACCATCGCCAAGGTCGGGGGCGAACATGTCATCATAGAAAATGATGAGGGAATGCCTCAGCTGCGACTGAATTCGATTTACCGGGATCTTCTGAAGAGCAATGGAGTAAGCAGCGAAACCAAGTCATTTGTGCGCGAGAAATTCCGTGCTGCCATCGATCTGCTGCGAAGTGTGAATCAAAGGAAAAAAACCATATATAGGGTGTGCGAGAGTATCATACAGCGGCAGCGGGAGTTCCTCGAAAACGGCCCGTCCGCCTTGCGGCCGATGCTGATCAAGGATGTTGCCAGCGAACTGGGAGTACACAGTTCCACGATCAGCCGTGTGGTGACCAACAAATATGTGGATACGCCCCAGGGCGTAATGGAGATGCGGAAGTTTTTCACCATGGGAGTCGAGAGTCCGGACGGGGAAGAACTCTCAATCGTGCAGGTAAAACTCAAGCTCAGGAAGTTGATCGAAAGTGAAAACCGGGCAAAACCGCTTTCGGATAATCAGATCGGCCAGATGCTCAAGCGGGACAACATTTTCATCACCCGTCGCACGGTCGCAAAGTATCGGGAGCAGATGCAGATCCCCGGGTCACGGGAACGCCGCATTGAGTACATGCTGCATTCCTAGGCTGGGTGCAGGCTGTGAAGGAAAGGTAAGGACATGAAGGTTGAGATCACCGGACGGCATGTGGTCATCAAACCGGCGATTCGAAATTATGTGATGAAGAGGCTGCGCAAATTCAGCAAATTTGTCGGTGACGACGCCAGCTTTCACGTCATTATCGACGTCGAAAAAGAGCGCCACGTCGCCGAAATTCTCTGCAAGTCGCGCATGCTGGATCTGGCCGGCAAAGGTGAAACCGGTGACATGTACGCCTCGATCGTGCGGGCCGTCGAAAAGATCGAGCGCCAGGCGATCAAAAACAAAACCCGGTTGATCGAGACCAAGCGTCAGAGAGCAAAAAACAGATCGGTCGAGCAGAAAGGCGGCCTCGTTCGTCCGAAATCCTCCCGGCGCCTGCCGCAGCCCGCCCTGATCTGCGAACAAGAGGAAATTCAAAGAACGCTGGATGTGGAAGAAGCCGCCGCCGAACTGGAAAAATCGGAAGAGGGATTCCTGGTTTTTCGCAACCTGCAGTCCGGTTCCATGAATGTGCTTTATCGGCGGAAGAATGGTTCGTTCGGTCTCATTCAGGAATAGCCGGAGCGGATAGCCGGATCAATATGCTTGGACAGGAGGGAGTCCAGCCGCAAAGCATATCGGTGCAGGAACTTGTCGATGCCGTGGAACTCGGGTTGCAGTTCGAGATTCTGCACGGCGGCGATGGTCTGGCGAAACGGATCAATTCACCGAGAATCCAGAAGTTGGGTCTTGCGCTCGCGGGCTGCACACAATACATCCAGGCCGGCCGGATTCAGCTATTGGGCGGAAGCGAGACCAACTATATAAACACTCTTGACCCGAAAGCCCGCGAGAAAGCGATCCGCGGCCTGCTTCCGCTGGCAATTTGCTGCATTGTCATCACGAAAGGCCTTGAATCTCCGGAAGGCTTGCGCGCGCTTGCCCATGAGTGCAGTTTTGCTTTGTTGCGCACCAGCGATCCGAGTTCGGTGGCGATTCGAAGGATCACGGATTTTCTGGAAGCGCGCCTGGCGCCGGTCACGACGCTTCACGGCGTTTTTGTGGAGGTCTTTGGCCTGGGTGTGTTGATGCTGGGCCCGTCAGGCATCGGCAAGAGCGAATGTGCCTTGGAACTGGTTTTGCGCGGGCATCGCTTGATCACCGATGACAGCGTGGTAATTACCTATCGTGGAGGAGAACGCCTGATTGGAGCCGCCGGCCCCGTGTTGAAATACCATATGGAGGTGCGCGGCATCGGCATCATCGATATTCGTGAACTTTTCGGGGTTTCTGCCGTGAGCGAACAGCACACGGTCGATTTTGCCATCCGGCTCGAGAAATGGAAGCCCGAAGGCGAATATGACCGGCTGGGCCTGGACCTGCGGACCCTGGAGGTGATGGGAGCTCGGGTTCCGGTGCTGGATATCCCGGTGGCGCCGGGAAGAAACATTTCCACGCTGGTAGAGGTTGCCGCACGAACTCACCTGCTGCGCAGGCACGGGCAGCAGATTTCCAGGGAGCTTGCTACTGAACCATGAGCCTCCAAGAACTCGTTGTCGTAACCGGCATGAGTGGGTCCGGGAAGGGAACCGTGCTCAAGGCATTTGAGGATCTGGGTTTTTTCTGCATCGACAACCTCCCGGTTCCGCTCATTCCCAAGTTTATTGAAGGCATCCATGTAAGCGGCGGCGCCGTGGAAAGGACAGCCCTGGTAATCGATATCCGTGCCGGGGAAAAACTGCGCGATCTAAAGAAGACGATCGCGAATCTGCGTAAATTTGAATTCCGGCTTTTCGTCCTCTTCCTGGAAGCGCGCGATGAAGTGCTCTTACGGCGGTTCAGTGAAACCCGGCGCCCCCACCCTTTGACTGGCGGCAAATCGTTGCGCGAAGCAATGCGCGTCGAGCGCAAAAGGTTGCAGAGCGTCCGTGAATGCGCGGATGTGATCATCGACACCTCGGAATATTCCATCCACGAAGTCAAAGGGCTGGTCATGAGCCGTTTTTGCGATCGTCCCAGGGTCGAAAAACTGATCGTCTATCTTGTGAGCTTCGGATTCAAGCATGGTGTGCCGCTGGAAAGCGACCTGCTGTTCGATGTGCGCTTCCTGCCGAATCCGTTTTTCGTCGCCGGATTGCGCATGCTGAGCGGGCGCAATCGTGAGATCGCCAGATACATGCGCTCGTTCCCACAGACAAAGGAGTTTATCGATCGCGTGCGCGATTTCCTGCAATACCTGATCCCTTTGTACATCAAGGAGGGCAAAACCTACCTGACGGTCGGTGTCGGATGCACGGGAGGGCGCCATCGTTCAGTTTTCATCGTGGAAGAGCTGTCCAAGATGATCAAAACCGGAAGCGTTCTGGTAAAAGTCCGTCACCGCGACGAAGGGCAAGGCAGGCTCTCTCAAAGCAGTTCCTAATCCTCGGGGTCTTTTATGGTTGGAGCGTTGGTGGTAAGCCATGGGCATCTTGCACAGGAAATGCTGGCAGCCGCGGAAATGATTGTGGGAGAGATATCCCACATTCAGGCGGTTTCGATCGGCTGGCACGACGATGTCAACGACGCGCGCAGCGAGATTGAGCGCCGCATTGGCGATGTGGACAAGGGTGCGGGAGTCCTCATCCTCACGGACATGTTTGGCGGCACGCCTTCCAACATCGCCTTTTCCTTTCACGAACCTGGCAAGGTCGATGTCGTGACGGGCGCCAACCTTCCAATGATCATTAAAATCGCCAGCCAGAAGGAAGGGGAAACCCTGCAATCACTGGCCCTCAGCGTCTGTGAGCAGGGCCGGTCCAGCATAGCCATGGGGAGCGATTTCCTGAAAGCATGATTCGACGGCCGATTCTCGTGGAGAACAGACTGGGCTTGCATGCCCGGGCAGCAGCGAAGCTTGTGCAGCTGACATCGCGCTTCAGAAGCGAGATTCATCTGTCCCGCGAGGAAGAGCAGCAGCAGATCGACGGAAAAAGCATTCTCGGGATTCTGAAGCTTGGCGCCGGCCGTGGCGCCCGTCTGGTCGTCACGGTGATTGGCCCTGATGAGATGGATGCTGCGAGCGCCATAGAACTGCTGTTTCACACGAAATTTGGAGAAGAGAGTTGAACGGCACAAAAGCTGAGGTGCTATTCCAGGGAAACGGCGTATCCCCGGGTGTTGCTTTGGGCAGCGCCCTGAAGCTGGACAGCCATAATCGTTTCATTTTAAAGTCCTTCGTCCTCGAGGACCAGGTCGAGAATGAAATCGAGCGCGTGCAACAGGCGATCCAGACATCCAAGGAGCAGCTCGAGGGCCTGAAATTCCAGCTGGAACAGAAGGTTGGCCCCGAGCATGGCTTCATCCTTGACGTCCATGTGCTCATGCTTGAGGACAAGAGCCTCATCACCGATATTATTTCCATTATCCGCAGCCATGGGGTGAACGCCGAATGGGCGGTGCGGCAGGCGACCGACCGCATTCGCACCGCCTACCTGTCTCTTGACGATGAGTACTTCCGCGAACGCGTCAGCGACATCGAGAATGTCGTGGAACGCATCCTGGTCAACCTGTCAGGGGATAAGTCGGTCAACTGGACGGCCCTGCCGGAAAACCTGATTGTCATCGGCCATGATTTCAATCCGTCTGCTTTTGCCACAATGGACCTGCAAAAGGTGCGTGCGCTGGCCCTCGAGGCGGGGGGCCGGACTTCACATACTGCCATCATCGCGCGCAGCCTCAGGCTGCCGGCGGTCATGGAAATCCAGGATTTTCTTTCCTCGATCACCACCGGGGACCTGCTGCTGATCAACGGGGACGAGGGGCAACTGGTTCTGAATCCCTCCGAAGATCGGATTCATGCCCTGCGCGGGCGGTTGGAAGAGGCAAGGCTTGTGCCCTCGGAACCGCCCATTCCTCAGGCTGGTGCCTTGCTGACAAGCGACGGCACGCGCATCACTTTGCAGGCGAACACCGAGTTGCCTCACGAAGTTCTCGCTGCCAGGCAATGCGGAGCCGAAGGGATCGGGCTGTTTCGATCCGAGTTTCTCTTTTTTGCCCATCCGCGCGGATTTCCCGGCATGAGCGAGCAGCTGGAAACCTACCAGATGCTGGCCCATGAGATGGCTCCGCATCCGGTTGCGATCCGCACGTTGGACGCGGGCGGCGATAAAACCTGGACCCGCGCCGAACCTTCCGCGGAGCCTAATCCGAGCATGGGATTGCGCGGCATACGTTTGAGCCTGCGTTCGCAATCCGAGTTTATTAACCAGATCGAGGCAATTCTGCGGGCCGGCACCCATGGAAAGCTGGAGATCGTAATTCCGATGGTTTCGACGGTGGAAGAGCTTTGGGAAACCAAAATCCTGATCGAAAAGGTGCGCGGGAGCATCCGCCTCGAAGGTGGCGGGCACCCCAAACCTGTTCCCCTGGGTGCCATGATTGAGGTGCCGGCCGCGGTCCTGACCCTGGACCGGCTGGCGCATGAGGTGGATTTCCTATGCGTCGGGACCAACGATCTGATCCAGTACCTCATGGCGGTGGATCGCGACAATCCTCAGGTCGCCCACCTGTTCCAGCCGCTTCATCCCTCGATTTTGCAGTGTCTCATGCGTATTGCGACAACAGCCAAACGGCTGAAGAAACCCGTCCGGATATGTGGTGAGATGTCATCCAATCCGTTTTTTGCCGTACTTCTCCTGGGGATGGGTTACAGTCAGTTCAGCATGAATCCACGCTTTATTCCTTCCATTCGCAAGGTTTTGAGCGCTGTCACCGTCCGCTCTGCCCGCAAGTTGGCCGACCAGGCAATGACATTTGCCACCGCACAGGAAACAGCTGATTTTCTGATCGACGGCGTTTCCCGTCTTGTGAAATCAGACCTCACGCCGCATCTCAGGGAAATCCGGCCCATTGCCGGGGTTTCCGGCCGGTAAATTCTCGGGAAAAGAAGAAGCCGGGATACTTTTCTCCCGGGATTTTGTGAAATTGTGCGATAATAAGGGTGGGGAGCCGCAAAATGAAAAAAATGTTATGCCTGACTCCTCTTTTCTGATCCTTCGCCTCGGGGGCTGCATCTATTAGAGTGACGGCTTTTTAGATTTAAGGAGGGAACAAGCTTCCCAGGAGGCTCTTATGGCACGCAAACTGGTACTTCTGGTTCTTGCCCTTAGCCTGTGCGGTTTTGTCGGAATGGCACAGTCGAAGGATTACTTCCGAATCGCCCGGCTTTCCTATGTGGAGGGGAAGGTAAGCTTCCAACATACGGACGAGGTGGAGTGGACCGCCGCCAGCATCAACATGGCCTTGCAGCCGGGCGACCGGATCTATACGGGCGACAACGGCCGGGCGGAAATAGAATTTGACGACGGTTCCGTCCTGCGCATGGCGGAAAGAGCCGATGTCGAAATTCTCACCATGAACGAGCAGTTGATCCAGGTAAAGGTTCTGATCGGGCTGTGCTCGCTCACGAGCCGGGGCAGCGTGCAGTTCGAGGTTGCCACGCCCGCAGCTGCGTTCACAACCCTGGAGAAGGGAAGTTACCGGTTCGACATCGCCGAAAACGGCGACTCCGATGGGATCGTCAGAAAAGGGGCGATGGAAGCGGTCAACAATAAGTTCTCGCGGCGGGTGATTTCCGGGGAAGTGCTTCATGTGCCCGCCGCCGAGGGAAGTACCGAAGTGCTCGCACGTTACGATCAGCGTGATGCCTGGGACGAGTGGAATGACCGTCGCAATGCTGAGGCTGTGGTGACCGAGAGCCGCCGGTATATCGCCGATACGGTCTATATCGGGATGAGCGATCTCGACCGCTATGGCCAGTGGACGTCCATTGCCGGATATGGTCCGGCATGGGTGCCCAGCGTAAGCCTTGGCTGGTATCCGTACTGGGAAGGCCGTTGGCAGTATAGACCCTTGTGGGGATGGACATGGGTGTCCTACGAACCCTGGGGATGGCTGCCCTATCATTATGGACGCTGGCACTATGCTTCCACGGGCTGGTGCTGGCTGCCGGGTCCTTCCTTTTCGTTCCATTTCTGGTCCCCGGGGCTGGTGCGGTTCTACCGGGGAGACGGCTTTGTATCGTGGATACCGCTGGGGCCGGGCGACTATTACGACATCAACCACTACCACTTTAATCATTTCAACCGAGCCAACATCTACTATCTGAATGAGTTGCGACTCATGCAGCGACGCGGACCGGACGATCTGGTCAATCGCAACCGTCCCGGGGCGTTCCGGACGGTTAGGACGGATACTTTCCTCAACGGTGTCATGGGTCCGAGAACCGAGCAGTCCCGCGTCGCGGATCCGAGGCAATTGGGGAGGGTGGTCACCGGTAGTCTCGACATCCGTCCGACAGCGCAGAGCTTTGCACCGGCGCCGGGGCGTGCCTCGGATCGCCCGAGCGATAGATCACGGGCCGTGGTTGTGCGCACAACGCCTGATTTCCGCTCCCGTGGCGACCGTTATGTTCCGGTCACCAATCCGGAGGTGACTGCCCGAAGCCGCGCGGATCAGCCTGCCGCAAGAGATATGCGCGCCCAGCCAGGCGCGGGTGCGGGCATGGCTCCCAGCAGGAACGCCCCTGACCGTGCAACGCAGGATCGCAGCGCACCTCCGGTGCGCACCTATCAAAATCCTCAATCGCGCTCTACCGTGAACAGCCAGGGGCAGGGGACTCAGGTGGTGCCGCGCTCCAACCCGCAGGGCTCGCAGTCATCGAATGTGCCGTCGCGCAGGGTGGATTCACCGCCTCCGGCCACGAGTTCTTCCTCTGCCGGAAGATTCGATCCTCCTCCGGCAACCTCACGGTCGTCGGACGTCGGCAGGAGTGTGGAACCGTCCCGTCAGGTAGATCGGCCTTCCGCGCCGCCGGTCGTTTCGGCGCCGCCGGTTTCGGCGCCGGCCACTCGACCCCCGGACGCTACCCGGCCCGATCCGCCGGCTGGAGCCGGCGGTGCAGCGACGCCGGTGAAAAAGGAACCTGCGCGGGAAGTGTCATCCGGATACATGCCGCGACCGTATCAGCCCGATCGCAGCCAGCCTGCGCGGACCGCAGGTGGAAGCCGGGAAGAAGTGTCGGCGCGTACTTATTCGGCGCCGGCCGCCGGCGCTTCCGGCCAGCCGCGGTATAATGGCTACGGCGTGCGCTCGACGGAATCGCAGCCGAGATCCCAGGGACTTACCCAATATGTGGCGCCGCGCTCCGTGCCGCAGGTTTCCGGCGGCGCGCGGACTGCGCCGCAATCGAGCACGCCCCGCCCGGCAGCGCCGCAATACAGCGCGCCGGCCCGGGAATTCACACGGTCAGCACCGCAATATTCAGCTCCGAGACAGGCAGCGCGGCCTTCCGTACAAAGCAGCGCCCCGGGTGGCGCGTCCAGGACAGCGCCCCAGTTCAGCGCCCCGCGATCGGCGCCTCAGTCCGGCGCTGCCAGTTCGCGGCCTGCACCTCAATCCGGCAGATCCGGTTCGCCGCGCCGCCGTTAGCGGACGAATTGTTTCCGGCATCAAAAGGACCTCTAAGATTTCCGGATCTTTGAGGTCTTTTTTTTATCGGGCGGTTTGCCCGGACAGGTGTGCGCGGCAGCCCGCGCCCGATGCTCATTGACTCTGCAGCCGCCGCAGCCTAGAATGCCGGGTCTGCGCAGGATGCTCATGAACGAATTCCGCAAACTCTTTCCATTTATCCGACCGTATTCCCTGGGGCTGGTCCTTTCCCTTTTCCTCCTTTTCGCCGCGGGCATTCTGGAGATCATGACCACGGCTCTGGCCATGCCGCTTTTTGACAATATCCTGGCCCGGCCAAGCGTAACCAGGCCGATCCCTGCTGCTGGGGATCGTGCGGAAACGGCTGCATCCCCGGCGGGCACGCAGGGCGCAGCAGCCGGAAGGGATGCCGAATCCGCACGGAAGTACATCCTGGAGCTGTACCTCAGGGGCATTGATCTTCTGCCTGGCAACGACCTGATGCGGGTATCCCTGGCGCTTTTGCTTTTCACCTTCATCAAAGGAGCATGTCTTTATTACTCCAATTACAGGATGAGTTATGTCGGCCAGGGAGTGGTGACTGATCTGCGCAACCAGCTCTACCGCCATGTGCTCAGCCAGTCCATGGGCTTTTTTTCGCTGAATTCCACCGGGAAACTGATGTCGCGCATGAACAGCGATGTCGAGCAGGTCCAGGAAGCGGTCTCCACTTCAATTTCGGACCTGTTTCGCGAATCGATTCTGCTTCTGGCGCTGGTTTGCCTGGTCATTTACATCGATTGGAAGCTGGCGCTGCTGTCGTTGTTGATTGCCCCCGGGGCGGTGCTGCTCACCATGTTCATGGGAAGGCGGATCCGGCAGGCAAGCCTGCACAGTCGTGAAGGCATCGCCTCGCTCAGCGATCTGCTCCAGCAGTCGCTTACCGGAATGCGCATCCTGAAAGCCTTCGGCATGGAGGCTCACGAACAGCGCCGGTTCGAAAAAGTGGCCGGGCGCCTGTTTGCGGTGAATCTGAGGGCCGCACGCATCCTGTTCATCAATTCTCCTGCCATGGAAATGCTGGGTGTGGCATGTTTCATTCCCGTGCTGTTCTATGCAAATGAACGGATCAATGTTTCCCATACCTTGACGTTCGGTTTTTTCGGGACGCAGATTTTTTCCTTGTTCCGGATGTACGATCCGATCCGCAAGCTCAGCCGCCTGCACGTGGGTTTCCAGCGCGCATTCGCATCCGCGTCGCGGATTTCGGAACTGTTCGAGACGCATGTCGAAATCCACGACAAGCCGGATGCCCGTTCTCTCGAGGGGATGCACGAGTCCATCGAATTCAAGGATGTGAGTTTCGATTATCAAGGCCGGAAGGGCCAGAAGCCGGTATTAAGAAACATCAACCTCCAGGTTGCGCGCGACCGGGTGATTGCATTCGTGGGGAGCAGCGGCTCGGGAAAATCCACGCTGGTGAGCCTGATCCCCCGTTTCTATGATGTCACATCCGGCTCGGTGCAGATCGACGGCGTGGATGTCCGCGAATACACCCAGAATTCGCTGCGGCACAATATCGCCATCGTGACGCAGGACACCTTTCTGTTCAACGATACGATCCGCAACAACATCGCCTATGGCGATATCGAAGCCTCCGCCGAGCGTATTATGGCTGCCGCGCGCGCCGCGTTCGCACACGAATTCATCATGCAGCTGCCGAAAAACTATGAAACGCGCATTGGCGAGCGCGGCCAGCGGCTGTCGGGCGGGGAGAGGCAGCGGATTTCCATCGCGCGCGCGATCCTGAGGAACGCGCCGATTCTGATCCTGGACGAAGCGACATCGTCCCTCGATTCTGAATCCGAGCAGCTCGTCCAGAGCGCACTGGCGAACCTCATGCAGGGGCGGACCACCCTGATCATTGCCCACCGGTTGTCGACGATTCGCAACGCGGACCGGATCGTTGTTCTCGACAAGGGACGCATCGTCGAGGTGGGGACGCACGACAGCCTGCTTGAAGGTAACGGCGTTTACAGCCGTTTTTACCGGCTGCAGACTGAAGAGGCCTTCCACCAGAACCACGCCGGCGAACCATGATTCCGTGCCATGTCGGAGCCGCGCGCGTGAGCAAGCGGTATTTCATGCCTGCTGTCCGAACCGCAGGTCGGCGCAAAACACGGCTTGACGCACTACGCTCCCAATAGATAAGATTATTGGATTTCACAGTAAAGGAAGTTAGCAATGGTGCAGAGCATGACGGGGTATGGCACGGTGTCGCTCCAGCAGGAAGGGGCTGCGCTGTCGGTGGAAATACGCACCACGAATCATCGCTTTCTGGATCTGCATGTGCGCCTGGCGCGCGAGTACGGTTTCCTTGAAACCGAGATTTCGCAGCTTGTTAGGGAGGCCTTGAAGCGCGGCCGGGTGGATGTATCGGTGGCCATCCAGGCAGGCATTCCGGCGGATTGCCTGATCAATGTCGGCACTGCCCGCAGCTATGTCGAAGCCGCCGAACGGTTGCGGAATGAATTGCCGGTCGAAGGGAACCTGGATCTCAAGACGTTGCTGTCGCTCCCCGGAGTGGTCCAGAGCCAGAGCGCATTCACCCCGGATCGGCCGGAAGCCGGCGCGGAGATCCGCCGCTTTGTGCTCTGCGGCATCCGCCAGGCCCTCCACACGGTGGTGGCAATGCGCGCCCAGGAAGGCCGGGCGCTCGAGTCGGAGATGCTCGGGTATTTAGCCTCGATTCGCGAAAAGATGGCCGCGGTCAGGAATTTTATGCCGGACATTGTCCTGGAATATCGCCAACGTCTGGAGGAGCGGTTGAAATGCCTGGTGCCGCAGGTTGCGCCCGACCCCCAGCGGCTTGCGCAGGAAGTCGCGCTGCTGGCGGATAAAACGGATATCTCGGAGGAAATTTCCCGGCTGGGGAGTCACCTCGATCAATATGGGGATGTGCTCCGGGACGGTCGCGAAGCGGGGAAAAAGCTCGATTTCCTGCTGCAGGAAATGCAGCGTGAAATCAATACCATGCTGTCGAAAACAGGGCACCTGGAAGTGACTCGCCTTGGCATAGCCGTCAAGGCCGATATCGAGAAATTGCGCGAGCAGGCACAGAACGTGGAATAGTATGCTCCGAAAAGGAAGCCTGATCATCGTGTCGGGACCATCCGGTGCGGGTAAATCCGCACTCGTTTCCGCAGTTCTGGCGGTCATGCCGGAAGTGTGCTTCTCCGTTTCCTATACTACGCGGGCGCCGCGCGGCAGCGAGCGTGACGGCGTCGAATACCACTTTGTCGGCAAGGATGAATTTGAATCGTTGATCCGCCGCGGAGATCTGCTGGAGTGGGCGGAGGTCTACGGCAACTATTACGGCGCCGCTCGCAAATTCATCGATGACAACCTCGTGCAGGGGAACGATGTCCTTCTGGACGTCGATGTGCAGGGCGCGCGCACGATTCGTGACCGGCGTCGCGAAGCGATCAGCGTATTCATCATGCCACCATCCTACCAGGTGCTGCGCATGAGGCTGGAGAACCGGAAACTCGACAAGCGGTACGTGATCGAGCAGCGGCTCAAGATCGCACGTCACGAGATCTCATACTACCGGGATTATGAATATCTGATTGTCAACAATTCGTTCGATGCGTCAGTGGAAGAATTGAAAGCCGTCATTCTCGGGTCCCGTTGCCGGATGGGGGCGCGGGCCGAGTCGGCGGAGTCGATCGTTGCAACCTTTGGAGGAATGGATGCCGAAGATCCCTGAGAATATCGGTTCGAAATACCGTTTTATCATTATTGCCGCGGAGAGAGCCAAGCAGTTGCAGAACCGAGCTAAACCCAAAGTGAAAATCAAGTCCGCGAAGCCTGCAAAAATCGCCATGCGCGAAGTGGAAGACGGACTGATTGGTTTCGAAATCCTCAAGGCGCCGGAGCCGCCGCCGGAAGCATAGGAGGCGATTGTGAAGGTCGGGCTGGGAGTGACGGGTTGCATTGCGGCCTACAAAGCGGTAGAAGTGATGCGCGGTCTGCAGAAGGCAGGCGTGAGCGTGCAGGTCGTGCTTACGCGTGCGGCCCGCCGCTTTGTTGCGCCGCTCACTTTCGAAGCGCTCTCGGGGCAAAGGGTCATCTCCGGCATGTTCCGCCCGGGAGGCAGCCTGACCATGGAACATATTCACCTGGCGCAGGAAATCGGGTTGCTGGCCGTAGCGCCTGCGACCGCCAATATCCTGGGAAAATTCGCTCACGGCATTGCCGACGACTTTCTTTCCACGCTGTATTTGTCGTGTCCGGCGCCTGTGCTGATCGCTCCCGCCATGAATGTGCGGATGTGGCGCCATCCTGCCGTCCGGGCCAATGTGGAAATCCTGCGCGCGCGCGGCCATGTCTTGGTCGATCCTGAGCCCGGAATGCTCGCCTGCGGCATGGAAGGGGAAGGCCGGCTCGCGGATGTGGACACCATTGTAGCGTGCATACTGGATGCATTGCGCACCGGCGAATCCATGGCGGGAAAGAAAGTTTTGGTTACTGCGGGCCCCACCGTGGAAGACATCGATCCGGTTCGGTTCCTGTCAAACCGGAGTTCGGGAAAGATGGGCTATGCATTGGCACAGGCCGCGCGCAGGCGCGGCGCCGAGGTGGTCCTGGTTTCGGGCCCCACCGAACTTCCGCCCCCGGCCGGCGTGCTCCTGGTCAGGGTTCGCTCGGCCGCCGAAATGCTTCAGGCGGTCCTGGAGTATTATCCGCAAACGGACATGGTATTCAAGGCTGCGGCAGTCGCCGATTCCCGTCCCGCAGAATACGCCGCGCACAAATTGAAGAAGGCCGGGAAGCCGGATATCATCCGCCTTGTGCCCACCGAAGATATTCTGGCACGGCTGGGCGCCGCCAAACAGCATCAGATTCTCGTCGGTTTTGCCGCGGAAACGGAAGATCTGCTGGCGCGCGCGCGCGAAAAGATGACGCGCAAGCGCCTGGATCTGATCGTGGCCAATGACGCGTCCAGCGGGGTCTTCAGCGCCGATCAGGCCACGGTTCACGTCCTCGGGGCCGCGGGAGAAGTCACCACCATTGAAAGCCGCCCCAAGCTCGAAATCGCAGACCGGATTCTGGACCTCGCTCTGCAGGCGGGCCGCCGCCGCGCCGATATTCCCCGGCCTCAGTGATCGGTCCTATCCAAAAGAGAGCTCGGGATCACACAACGAAAATCGCGGTATGGACACACACTATGAAATGCGGAACCGTCACGATCGCCGGCCGGCCCAATTCAGGCAAATCCACGCTCGTGAATGCGCTGGTCGGGCAGAAGATCTCGATTGTTTCTGCTGCTCCCCAGACTACGCGCCACCGCATCCTCGGCATTCTCACCGAGCCCCGCGGCCAGATCGTGTTCGCGGACACGCCCGGGATTCACCGGCCGGAGTATCGCATGAACCGGAGAATGCAGCGAACGGTTGCGGAAGCACTGAGAGACGTCGATCTCGTCCTCCTGATGATCGACGGATCCGCTTCGTTCGGCGCAGGCGAACGCTTTGTCCTCGACCTGGTAAGGAAATGCGCCGCCCCGGTACTGCTGCTGATCAACAAGATCGACCGGATGGCAAAGCCCCGGTTGCTGCCGATCATGCAGCATTATTCGCAAGCGCACTCATTCAGCGAGATCCTGCCGATATCCGCACTGAGCGGGGAAAACCGCCAGTTGCTGGTGGACAAGGTGTTCGAGCACCTTCCGGAAGGAGAGCCGCTGTACGACCCGGAGCAGGTGACCGACCGCAGCGAGAGGTTCATGGCGGCGGAATTTGTCCGCGAAAAGATCCTGGCGGCCGCGCGCGAGGAAGTGCCCTATGCGACGGCCGTGGTGATCCGGAAATTCGACGAGTCGGAGCGGACGAGCAAAAAGCTCGTCAAAGTCGACGGGGAAATCCTGGTTGAAAAAAAGTCCCAGCAGGGTATCATCATCGGCAAAGAAGGATCGCGTCTGCGGGACATCGGCTCCGGTGCGCGCAGGGAAATCGAGGAGATGCTCGGCTGCAGGCTTTTCCTCAGTCTGGTGGTGCGCACAGCGCCCAAGTGGCGCGACGACAACTTGATACTGGACGATCTGGAAGTCTGAACATGGGTGACCTGCAAGACCTCGGCGCCGAGATTCTGGAACATCTCAAGCTGTATCGATCCCTCGGGATCAGACTGGTGGCCAAACCTGCACCGCGCCCAACGCCGGCACGCGTCGCCGAGCAACCCACAACGGGCATCCAGATTCCGGGGACGCGCTCCCTCTTTACCCCGCAGACGGCCGGAATCGAAGACCTGCACGCCATCCGCGCCGATCTGGGTGACTGCCGGCGCTGCAAGCTGGCCCCGCTGCGCAAGCACATCGTGTTCGGAGCGGGAAATCCCAACGCCGATCTGATGTTCGTCGGCGAAGCCCCGGGCGCCGATGAAGATGAGCAGGGACTGCCGTTCGTCGGGCGCGCCGGGCAGATGCTGACCAGGATTATTCAGGCGATCCAAATGCGGCGCGAAGATGTCTACATCTGCAACATCCTGAAGTGCCGCCCGCCCGGGAACCGCTCGCCGGAAGGAGATGAAATCACCGCCTGCCAGGGCTTTTTGTTCCGCCAGGTCGCGGCCGTGCGGCCGAGAGTGATCTGTGCGCTCGGCGGTTATGCGGCCCAGGCGTTGCTGGGCACCAAGGAGCCCATCTCCCGACTGCGCGGACATTTCATCGATTTTCATGGCGCGATGCTGATGGCGACGTTTCACCCGTCGTACCTGTTGAGAAATCCGGCCGAGAAACGGAAAGTCTGGGAGGATGTCCAAAAGATCAGGGACTACCTGCGCCCATCACCGGACGGCGAAGTAAGAGAAACGAGTTGACCAATCGGATACCCGGCCGGACCAAGTAAGCGGAAGCGAGTGAAGAGCCAGGCGAATGTAGCCGGAATGGATCCGCGGCCGGGGATGGACAAACGCACGTACGGCCAGAATCGAATCCGTATGAATCGGGGCTCAATTCGCTGGATGCGTTTTGCTTTTCTCCTGACTGCTGACTCCCGGCTCCTGACTCCTCCGGCAAATGTCTGAGCTCTGATTCTTTTAATGCCCGTGAACAATTTCTGCACCAGTGATCCGTTATGACCGAATATGTGGATGTCGCCATCCCGGTTGGAGTGCGCAAGACTTTTGCCTATTCCGTGCCCGCCGCCCTGGCCGGGCGAGTGAGCCCGGGCAAGCGGGTGCTGGTTCCATTCGGTCGCAAGATGGCCACAGGATTCGTGGTCGGGTGCAGCAACGAGCGGCCGGAAGGCGATTTTCGCCTGCGCGCGCTCAGGGAAGTGATCGACAACGAGCCGGCAATTCCCCCGGACCTGATCGAAACGGCCCTGTGGGTCGCGGACTACTACTTCACTCCGCCCGGCGAGGTTTTGCGCGCGCTGGTGCCCGCCGGAAGTTTGACGGCCGGCGAACGCAAGGTCAAACTCAGCGAACGCATGCAGACGCTGCTTGCGGGAGGCTTGCGTCCTGCCGGCCTCCATGCCAGGGAGGAGCTGGTTCTCGATACGCTCGCCCGCACCGGCGAGCTCTCCATCGAAAAACTGGTTGCCGAGCCGGGTCTGCGGGATGCTGGCCGGTGGATCGAGGCCATGGTTGAGCGGGGCATGCTGGAGTCTGTCGATTCGGTGCGCCGCGCCCGCGTGGTGGAGAAGAGCGAGCTTGCCGTGCGGGCTCTGCCCGCGGATCCGGAGGTTCTGGCCAGGCTCACTCCTTTGCAGCACGACCTCTATATTAAATTGACGGCGGCCGCCCGGCCGGTGCCCGTCAAGACGCTCGCGGCGCAAGGATCGGGTCCGGGCGTTGCGCGCGCTCTCGAAAAAAAAGGAATCGTCGAAATCATCCCCGTGAAGGTGGACCGGATTCCCTTCGAGCTTGCGGAAACACCGGCGCGCAAGGTGCTGACTTTTACGCGCGCGCAACAGCAGGCTTTTGAGCGCCTGGGCGAATTGATGCGGTCTTCCGGCAGGGCGCGTTGCCTGCTGCACGGCGTGACCGGGAGCGGCAAAACGGAGATCTATCTCCGGCTGATTGCCGAGGCGCTGGAATCAGGGAACGGCGCCATACTGCTGGTCCCCGAAATCGGTCTCACCCCGATGCTGAGCCGGATTGCGTCCTCGCATTTTCCCGACCGCGTGGCGCTGTTTCACAGCGGCATGTCCCCCGGCGAGCGCCTGGACCAGTATGCCCGCATTCGCTCCGGAGCGGCACGGGTGGTGGTGGGAACCCGCTCCGCGGTGTTTGCGCCCGTCAAAAACCTGAAGCTGATCGTCATCGACGAAGAGCAGGACGGGTCTTACAAGCAGGACGAATCCCCCTGCTATCACGCACGCGCAGTGGCGTGGCAGCGGCTGCAGCGCCCCGGCGGAGTGCTGCTGATGGGATCGGCCACGCCGGCGATTGAAACCTATCACGGAGCCGTGAAGGAAGGGACGACGCTGCATCTGACGCTTCCGGAGCGCATCGAGGCCCGTCCGCTGCCTGAGGTGGCGATCGTGGACATGAGCGTTGAATTTCAACGCCACGGCAGAAAGACGGTCATCTCGGACCGGCTGCGCTGGGAAATCGATGAGAATCTGCGCCGCGGCGAACAATCCATCGTCCTGCTCAATCGCCGCGGGTATGCGCGCTCGCTGTTGTGCCGCAGCTGCGGCCACGTCGCCACATGTCCGGACTGCAGCATATCCCTGACCTACCATCAGGACGACAACCGCCTCATTTGCCATTACTGTGCTCTCGAGCAGGAAGTCCCTTCCGCATGCGGCAGCTGCGGCGGCCTATATATCTATTTCGTCGGCGTGGGAACCGAGCAGCTCGAACAGATCATGCGCACTCACTTTCCCAAAGCGCGGCTGGCGCGCGTGGACCGCGACACTACCCGTCGCCGCGGGGCGCTGGCGCGCATCCTGTTCGATTTTGCGGCGCGCAAACTGGACATCCTGGTCGGCACCCAGATCCTGGCCAAAGGGCACGATTTCCCGGATGTCACTCTGGTGGGAGTGGTCGCGGCCGATGCAGGCCTCATGTTCCCTGATTTTCGCGCGGCCGAACGCACCTTTCAGCTGCTTACCCAGGTCGCGGGCAGGGCAGGCAGGGGCAGGATACCGGGACGGGTCGTGATCCAATCCTTCTACCCGGATCACTATGCGCTGCGCTTCGCAAGCCGCCAGGATTATGCCGGTTTCTACCAGCATGAGATCGAATACCGCAATCTGCTTGGATACCCGCCCTACCGTGGTCTGGTGCAGGTTCTGATCACTTCCAAAAGCGAGGAAAAGGGACTGCACATCGGCAACCGGGTGGCAGAGGAGATCAAGCTGAGCGCACTGCGGCACGGCGCCAGGGCAGGGCTTCAGGTGCTTGGCCCTGCCTCCGCTCCCTTGGAGAAACTGCGCGGTCAATACCGGTATCAGGTTCTGTTGAAGGCCGCGCCGGGAACCGGGATCACACCCATTATGCAGGATGCCTTCACAGAACTCGGCCGTCGCAAGATTCCGCTCAAAAATGTCAAAGTCGATGTGGACCCGCTGTCGCTGCTCTAGGAGCCGGTCCGAGAATTAGGAGGGGCCCCTCCTAATTCTCGGACCGGCTCCTAACGGCGGCGCGTTTTGTCATTGTAACCGCCGGCGGATTTGTGATAATTGATGTGCAATGGCTGCAACAGCAACTGTGCAAGGCTAAAAGCGCGAGCCTGGAAGCAATGCGGGTTGGCTCCGGGAAATGAGAAGGGATGGGATCCATGGCTTTTTGTAACCAATGCGGGGCAAGTCTGGCGGCAGGGGCATCCTTTTGTGGCAAGTGCGGATCAGCGGTTTTGCAGAGCGGGCCGGGGAGCCCGATGCCGCCGATGCCGTTTACGCCGGCCCCATCGGGGCAAATGGCGGCGCCAAGCCTGACCACGCGGATTATGAACATCCTCACGAAACCGAATCTGGAATGGCCGGTAATCGAGACGGAAAACACGAGCGTGGCTGCGCTGTACACCGGGTACATCGTCATCCTGGCCGCCATCCCCGCGGTGGCCGGATTTATCGGAATGGCCATGATCGGAATCAACTTCGGATTCGGCACGATCAGGATTGGGGTAGGAACCGCGTTGACCGGCGCGATCCTGCGGTACTTGCTGGCGCTCGGCGGAGTTTACCTGGCCGCCTTGATCATCGACAAGCTTGCGCCCAACTTCGAGTCCCAGCCGAACTTCCATCAGGCCTTCAAACTGGTGGCCTATGCTTCGACCGCCTCATGGCTCGCGGGAATTTTCAATGTGCTGCCGCCACTGTCCTGGGCCGCGATCTTAGGCCTGTACAGCATCTACCTTTTTTATCTCGGTCTGCCGGTGATGATGAAAACACCTCAGGATAAAGTCGTTGTTTACATGATTGTGTCCGCGGTGGTGATCATCGTCATCTATGCGGTGCCCTTAATGATCGTGAGTTACGTTGTTCGACCCTCCATCTCCATAGGCAATTTTACCTTTTAGCATCGGCAGCTATCCATAGCCTGCGGTTTTCGGGGCCCTCTGCGGCAGGACTGGCGCTTCGGCGGGCCCGCGGATTTCTCGGCACGGTCGCAATGCCCCACGGACATTCTCATGGGCAACTCTCGAGCAAACGCGGACTGCAGCTCGCGCTGCTGGTCACGGCCGTCTGGTTTGCCGTGGAAACGCTGGCCGGATTTTACACCAACAGCCTCGCATTGCTGGGCGACGCCGGCCACATGCTCAGCGACCTGGCCGCGATGTCGCTCAGTCTCCTCGCCCTGAAGATTTCCGCCCTGCCGCCGAATCACAAGAAGACCTATGGCTACGTGAGGGCGGAGATTCTCGCCGCGCTTGCCAACGGCGTGATCCTGGTAGTGGTCGGTCTGTTGATCGCATGGGAAGGGTATCAGCGGCTGTCCCAGCCTCCGGTAATCAAAAGCGCCGTCATGCTGGCCGTGGCGGTCGCCGGCCTGGCGGCCAACGTGGCCGCCGCCTTGCTGCTGTCGCGTTCCGATCTGAACAATCTGAACCTGCGGGGCGCCTTCCTGCATGTTGTGGGCGATATCCTGGGCTCGCTGGGCGCCATTATCGCCGGCATTCTGATGTGGCGGAATTCATGGTACCTGGCCGATCCGGTCGTTTCCTTGATCGTGGCCGGGCTCATCGTGTTCAGCGCCTGGCGCCTGCTGCGCGACAGTGCGGATGTGCTTCTGGAAGGAACGCCCCGGCACCTGGACATCGGCGACATTCTCGCCGACCTGGGAAGCGTCCCCGGGGTGATCGCGGTGCACGACCTTCACGTCTGGTCGATTACCTCAGGCATGCCGGCGATGAGCTGCCATGTGGAAGTCCGTTCCGATGCCGACGGCTCCGCCGTGCTTGACGCGTTGACCGAGCTGATGCGTAACCGCCATCACATTGGCCATACGACCATCCAGATCGAGAAAGAGCGCGGCCTCGTGCCCCAGATCCGCTAGCCGGCGCGACGACGACGAATGCAAACTCGTATGTCAGGATCATAACTGGAGTGCGGCGACTCGTCCTGCTCCTTACACGCATTCCCTCGCGGTAGACAAACGAGATTGAAACTTGTGCCGGCCCTTTGGGCCTCGTTTTCCACCGACTCCAATCCCGGCCTGACGGCCGGGCCTATTCACTGCCGGCGCTTCGCGCCTGGATTTCCGCCTCAATCGATTGCCGCAACGGATCTTCATGACCGCCTGCACCGTCATGGCAGCAAGCACGCAAGGGATTGCGCACCAGGCCCGAAGGGCCGACAGGAAATAGGCCCGGCCGTCAGGCCGGGATAAGGGATACACGAAATGGAGCGCCGAAGGCGCGGCACAGAAACCACGGATCCATGCTGCGTTGTCTGCCAAAGGCCAAATGCGTGTGTGGAAATCTGGTGAGAAATGCGGGCCAGGTCAGCGGAAGTCCTCCGGCCCGGTGTCCTGTGGAGGAGGCGGATCTGGAGGAATCTGCAACGGCGGTTGCGGCGCGTAAGGCGGCCGCGGCGGTTGCGCGTTGCGCTTTTCGAAAAGCGCCACTCCGAGCGTACCGCCCAGCATGCCGAAAAGGCCAAACATCAGGACGTTGATAAACAGTGCGAAGATCAGGCCGGACGGCGTGATTTCCGCGGTCTGCGCGTTCTGCATAAGCTCGCGGAACCAGGGCGGCAGATTGGCCATCTGGCCGAGCGTCTGGTTGATTTCTGCGGCATATTGCGCCAGCAGATTCCTCATCAGGATCTGGACCGGTATGCTGAAAATTGTGGTGACCGCGCCGCCGATCGCGCCGGTGATCAGGCCGAGCAAAAATCCATTGCCCAGCGTCACCACCACGGGAGAGGCCTGGACCCACAAGTAGGCGGCAAGCGCGCCGCCGCCGATTCCCCATGCGCAGCAGGCGCAATTCAGAAAATTCACCGGCGGAACCGCCGACAGAATGCCGAGCAGAAATCCGCCGATCAGCGCCGGTTTCAGCATTCGATTCTGATCCATTGGGACCTCCTAAGCTTTCGAATCCGCTGGTCTGCGTTTCCAGGAATAATCGTGCAGGATCTCGGTGAATGCAGGAACCAGCAACGAGGAAAGCAACGCACCAAAAACAAAACCGGTAATTGCGCGCGTGACTGCCGTGCCGCCCCACCAGCCGGTGAACTGCAGGCCGGCATCGAGAAGCATGGGCGCGGCAGCGCAAAGAACCCAGGCTCTGCGCCGCAGCGGAGATTCCAATACGCCGATCAGCGCAAAAGGGAACCACACACCAAGGAGCAGCCCCCAATAGATCCCCGCACAGCGATGGCAGACCGCCAACGAATAGCCGCAGATGGAAAACGAACGGCCCGGATCCTGGTGGCACACCGGGGAAAACAGGGAATACAGCAGCGACGCCGACGAACGGTCCCCCAGCTGCGCAAGCAGCGGGGCGGCAATCTGGGCTGCACACAATCCGCCCCACAATGCGGAAAATAGGACTTTTGATAATAACGGGATCGTCTTCGACAAGTCGCGGCGCATAAATTTCGCGTCATTATAACCAAAATGATGGATCCGCTCCGACAAATTTCAGGAAAAGTGACTCCCAATAAGCCCGAAGGCAGCGTTTGCATTTTTTTTTGGCTGCTGCCTGGGGGTCCGGAACGGGGCCCCATCGGTAGAGGATTTAGCGGTTTTTCAAGCCGTTTCCGGCTAGTTATGAAAAGCAAAAAGCTTACCGAGGAAAATCTCCCTGATAGCCGCTTCCAGAGCGGTGCCGAGCGTGTTACTATAAATACAGTATTAAAAAATTTTCCTCCAATTTCCGGTTCCCGGAAGGGGCAAATCACTCCGCACCCAAAACACAAGCTCTTGTGTTCAAACCTGATAGCGACTCAAAATCTTGGGGGATTTTTCCAAATACTACTTGACACAGAGTTCCCGCTCCTTTATACAAATGACAGACTTGAGAGGACTGATGAGAGTCGGATTGACGTACAATTTGAAGCATGGCGAACCTGAAGAGGGGCAGGATCCTCCAAGTACCAACCGTGAGGCGCAGGCAGAGTGGGACGACCAAAGTACTATTGATGCCGTAATCACTGTCCTGCGGGAGCGTCATGAGGTCGTTCCGATCGATGCGGCGGAAGATCCATTCAACGCTCTGCGCCAAAGCCGGCCTGACATCGTTTTCAACATTGCGGAGGGAGCCAACGGGCCGTGCCGGGAAGGCCACATCCCTTCGATTCTCGAGTATCTCAACATTCCCTATACAGCCAGTGATCCTTTGACCCTGAGCCTGTGTCTGGACAAGTCCCGCGCCAAGGAGATCCTTGGGTATCACAACCTGCCGACGCCTCGTTTTCAGGTCTCAGCGGGGGACGGGTTCAAGCCCAACGGGCTGAGGTTTCCGCTGATGGTGAAACCGCTCTTTGAAGGGTCGAGCATCGGCATCCGCGATGATTCGCTGGTGGCCAATCCGGATGATCTGGCGCGGCGGATTTCCTGGGTCACGGAACGCTTCCGGCAACCGGCACTGATCGAGGAATTTCTCGCCGGCCGCGAGTTCACGGTTGCCATTTTGGGAAACGGCGAAGACGCCCGGGTCCTGCCGATCGTCGAGATCCGGTTTGATTCTCTTCCTGCGGGCGTGAATCCGATCTACTCCTACGAGGCCAAGTGGATCTGGGATCAAAGTTCGAATCCGTTGCAGATCTTCGAATGTCCGGCGCGCATTGACGCCGGCCTGCGCGCGGAAATCGAGCGCATTTGCCTTGGAGCATACCGCACGATGCGCTGTCGCGACTGGTGCCGCATCGACGTGCGTCTGGATGGCGGGAACCGTCCCCACATTCTGGAACTGAACCCGCTGCCGGGAATTCTGCCTCGTCCCGAAGACAATTCCTGCCTGCCCAAGGCGGCGCGGGCGGCGGGAATGAGTTACAACGAACTGATCAACAAGGTGCTGGACATTGCCTGCAGGCGTTACGGGATGCACTGATGGCGAAATACGATTGCGCGATCCTCTACAACACGCCCACGGTGCAGACCGCTCCGCACTGCGAGGAAAAGATCTATGCGGCCAACCTCATGCGGGAGGAAGTCACGGAAATCGAAGCCAGCCTGCGCGGGCTTGGTTTCAACCCGCAGGTGATCGCGCTCGAGCAGTTCTCCAAGGATCTGGTGCTGACGCTGCACCGGATCGCCCCCAAGTTCGTCTGGAACCTGTGCGAGGAGATTCAGGGCAACTGCAATCTCGAGATGTGCCTCGCCGGCCTGCTCGATCTCATGAACATTCCCTACACCGGAAGCGGGGCCTTTTCCCTGGGGCTGGCGCTGAACAAGTTCCGCGTGAAGCAGATTCTGCGCGCCGCCGGCATTCCGGTCCCGCGCGGCCACCTGTGCGCCTTCGGTGAGCGGCTGCGGCCGCGGGGCCGGTTCCGCTTCCCGGTAATCGTGAAGCCGGTGGCCGAGGACGCCAGTCTGGGGATCAATTCCAATTCAGTGTGCCACGATCTGGCGCAGCTGGAAAGGCAGGCCGCCTACATTCACGAAGTCTATCGCCAGGATGCTCTGGTCGATGAATATATCGACGGCAGGGAATTCAACGTGGGCATTCTGGGCGGCAAGGAACCGCAGGTGCTGCCCATCTCGGAGATCGATTTCAGCCGCATGCCGGAAAATGAGCCCCGGATCGTAAGCTACCGCGCCAAGTGGGACGAAGAGAGCGTCGTGTGCCGGGCCACCGTGCCGGTTTGTCCCGCCGACCTTCCGGCGCGCCTGGAGAACAGGATCAAAGACGTGGCGCTGCGCAGCAGCCAATGCATGGAATGCCGGGATTATTCCCGGGTAGATATGAGGATGGATGCCAGCGGGAACGTTTACGTGCTCGAAGTCAATCCCAACCCCGACATTTCTCCGCAGGCGGGTTTCATGCGCGCGGCGCGGGTTGCGGGACTCACTTACACGGACGTGGTTGCCCGGATTACCTATTCGGCCCTGGAGAGGGGCGCAAAGGTTCCCGTTACCGATTATGTCTTCTCCTGACTCTCCTGGATATCGTATTCGCAAATTGGTATCCGACGATCGCGCTGCGGTCGCTGCGATCGTGCAAAATGTCGGCAATTTCAGCGTGGCGGAAATCCGCTGCGCTCTCGAGCTTGTCGATCTCTATCTCCACGACCCCCAGCAGCAGGATTACCGCTTCGTCGTCGCCGAGGACCTTCCGGGGAATGTGTGCGGCTACGCATGCTGGGGCCCGACGCCGCTCACGCGCGGCACTTACGATTTGTACTGGATCGCAACCAGTCCGGCCCTGCAGGGGCACGGGATCGGACGGACTCTGATGGCTCATGTCGAAAACCAGGTAGCCCAGGAGCAGGGAAGGCTCCTGATTGTGGAGACTTCCGCGAAAGCATCCTACGGCGGGACGGTGGGATTCTATCGGAACCTGGGCTATGACGAAGCGTCGCGGATCGGGAATTTCTACGATATCGGCGACGACAAACTGACTCTTGTCAAAAGATTTTCCTGCTGAGGAGAAGCTGGTTCCATGGAACAGTGGATTTTGGATCTGCGCAACAGCGTCACCAAAGGAGAACATATTGCGGAGGACTTCGATGTCGACGTCGACGAAATCAATGAAGCGCGCGACGTCTACCCGATGCGGATTCCGCGCTACTACTACAACCTGATCCAGGAGAAAGACGATCCGATCTGGATGCAGTCCGTCGCATCGCCCAAGGAACTCGAGGACGTGGACTCTCCCGAAGATCCGTTGCACGAGGACGATGACAGCCCGGTCACGCGCTTGACCCACCGGTATCCGGACCGCGTTCTGCTTTTGATTACCGACCGCTGCCCCATGTACTGCCGCTTCTGCACGCGCAAGCGCATGGTGGGGCGGACCAGCGACATCACCGAGCGCACGATCACGCTCGGGATCGAGTATATCCGGGAGCATACCGAGATCCGTGACGTGCTCTTGTCCGGCGGCGATCCGCTCATGGTCAGCGACGAAAAGCTGGAGAGCATCATCTCGCGCCTGCGCGCCATCCCGCATGTCGAGATCATCCGTATCGGTACCAGGTTCCCTTGCGTTCTGCCCAGCCGCATCACTGAAAACCTGTGCGGCATGTTGAAGAAATACCATCCGATTTTTCTCAACACCCACTTCAATCATCCGCGCGAGGTGACGCCGCAGGCGAAGCAGGCCTGTGAGCGGCTCGCCAATGCCGGTATTCCGGTGGGATGCCAGACCGTGATGCTGCGTGGGGTCAATGATGATCCGGAAACGATCAAGGAACTCATGCACAAGCTCCTGATGATGAGGGTGCGCCCGTATTACCTGTATCAAACCGACCTTACGCGCGGCACCAGGCATTTCCGCACACGGGTGGAAACGGGGCTTACGATCATAGAAGCGCTGCGCGGGCACACCACCGGGTTTGCCGTTCCGCAGTTCGTCATCGACGCGCCCGGAGGCGGCGGCAAGATCCCGCTGATGCCGGATTACGTGGTAGCCTCGCACAGCCATGAAATCGTGCTGAGAAATTTCGAGGGCCGGATTTTCCGCTACCCGCAGCCGAAAGTGGATTACGTGCGCGATGTCCGCGAAATCGAGGTCATCAACTTCTAGGGACTCGCGAAAATACGGGGCGGCATTTTGGCGTGAGCGCCGGACCGGGTCTGTTGCCTGACGGCCCTCTTGGGCCTCGTGCGGCCCCCCCCAGGATCTGGCTGTATCCCACACCTGACACTGTGGGGTTGGGCTGGATTGTCATGCCATTCGCATCCCGGACATGCCGGCCGATGCTTGAGTTCGGTCAAGAAATCGCGGCGTCCGGCCCTGGGACCGCGGGCGTCTCGCCCGCAAGAAGTCGCCTAAAGATGAAGATTGGCGGCTGCGGCATTCCGAGGCGGACTGCGCAAGCCGCTGGGATGCGAATGCATGAGTATTTTGGGGGCGAGACGCCCGCGGTCCCAGGGGCCGGACTCCGCGCAGTATGAATCGGACTCCTGACCATTGCCAGAAGTGATACCCCCACAGTGTCAAGTGTGTCCTGCAGTCAGCGCAAAGCGGGTGGTATTAGGAAGCCCCAGGATGGGGGCTAGATGATCCGATTTCAATTAGATTGGCCTCGGCCGTCGTGGCATTCGAGTCAAAAAAACAAGATCATCTCGCTTGTGTGCGGAGCAAATCCTAGTCCTGGCGTAGACTGGACTTCTGAAATTCGCCTTGTTGAAGGGCGGCCCCGCAATTACTCGCTGTTGCAGACGAATTTTGACAATAGGCTTGTGTTGCGAGCTCGGTTGCGCGGGTCGCCACCCTGGCGAATGCTCGCGACCTTCCTGGCGACCAATGAAAAAGCAGGCATCATTGATATCGAGGCGGCTGAAGAGTTTGAATCATCGGGGCTTGAGGACTGGCAGGAAACCGCTCTGTTCATTTGCTGGCTTCGCTCAGACGAAGGGACCGTAAACCACGGCGCACAATTTCTATCGCTGTCTGATGAGGAAGTACGAAAGGTGTGCGCACCGTATGCGGATCCAAGGGATTGGCGGCGGCTTAGAGTTTTCAAACTCTGGAATAATTTGAATCGGCTGCTATTTCCTGATGAGGAAGATCAATCATGTGATTCGATCCAACTCAAAGATACCCTGGACCGGCTGGATTGCTGGAATTCACCTGATCCGGTATCTGCCGCCATTGAGTTGCTGCAGAGCCAGAAAGCGGCGCTCAATGTCCATGACGGCAGCATGAACGAATGTGCGGATGAAGTGCCCAATGAGCCTCCCAAATTCGGGAACATATGCTTTGGGCGGTTGGTGCCGCAGGATACGCTTTTGGGAATCAGTTGGAATAACATCACGGCACGACTCACCTTGGAGAACTGGGCAACGAAAGCGTTAGTACGAAAAGGCAAATCCGGTTGGCTGTACCTCTGGGTGGCCCAGGGCCATTACTCAAGCATAGCAAGGCCAGTTTATCAGATCAGGACGGCTTCTGAGAGGCGAGACGGCGCTCGATTTGAAAAAAAGTTCTGGAATCTTGAAGACGGGCTGGCCTATGCCAATGGCGAAGATGAAGGGGATCTGGCGAAAGAAACGTCGCCGGCAACTTCAGCCCGGGATTATCCCCCGCGGCGGGGAGCGGGATGGCACATCCAATCTGGCCAGTGAGGAATTCCAGGGCGGTAGACTTCGCCCATGCCGCCCTGGCCGAGTTGTTCTGTGATGCGGTAATGGGAGAGGGTTGTGCCGATCATCATTGTGCCTGTCATTTTTCAGGGAACTTCATCTTGTCCGGCAGCGCCTGGAAGCGTTGGTTGGAACTACAGATGCCGCGATTACTTTCTGTTCCTTGGATCGAAGTTCTCCACCAGCCATACATCGGATTTACTTTCGTAGAGTCTGCAGACAAACTTCTTCGCGTCGGGACTCATGCTGGCCGACGAAACATTACCTGGCATAGTTAGAAAAGTCTTGGGGGTGCTACCACCTGAGGATATCGCCAAAATAGTATTTTTGGAGATCCCCTCTCCGGACATTAAGTAGATCGTGCTTCCGTCCGGCGACCATCCGATAGGATAGAAATTCCCCTCTGTGAGGAGCTTAGCTGAATTGTCCTTAAGGGAGATCACCCAGATTCCGTGCGGCTTACGATTCCAAAATATCGCAACCTTCATGCCATCAGGAGATATTTTTGGAAAAAATATCCAGCCAAGGGAGTCGTTCTGAACCAGGGGTCTCTCTTCTTCAGTGGTTGGATCGAGGAAGAGAAAATCTCGATTCCCCTCTTTTTGGTAGAGGATGTCTCTTCCAGGGAACCAGGAGAGCTGAAGGCCAGAACTTGATTGCGCTTTAGAAAATTGCCTTGGCGTGCCGCCAGAAGCTCCCACAATCCAGACCTTGTAACTTCCTCCTTCGTTGGAGCCGAAAGCGATCCGCTCGCCATTGGGCGACCAGGCAGGAAAACTGTGGATAGCCTCTGAAAATGTCAACTGTGTGGGTGTGCCGCCTTCAATGGGCATTTTAAAAATATTCGGGTACGGAGATCCCGTCGTGAAAGCAATCCATTTTCCATCGGGGGAGATACTTGGATCGTTGAATAATGAGGTACCACTGGTCAATGGTCTTATCTGCGGAGTTGTTTCATTTCCCGAATCGGATAATTCTGCCAGCCATAGATTCGAGTATGTGAGGTTCCTGATATAAGCAAGACGGGATCCGTCCGCGGATAAGCTGGAATAGTCGCCAACCTGCAAGCCGCTCAGTACGGCAGTCGCTGGGCCTGCAGCTTCACCCGATTTGGAGTGGATGGGGATCTTGGCTAGTTCGCTGGAATTGCCCTTGCTTCGAAAGAAATAAATAGCATTACCTGCAGGAGACCAGCGCGGGGACACGAGGTTATCCTCTTCGAGCACCTTGCGCTGCTGACTGCCATCAGGATCGACAGTCCAAAGGGCATATTTTCCTTTCTCCAACACTGTGAGTGCCAGAAGAAGGTTGGATGCGGGAGACCAATCAAGGTCCAGGAACCATCGGAATCCGCTCAGAGATATTTGTTTGGACTGTCCAGTCGCTTTGTCAACCATTCGGAATCCCTTTTCGCTCTGCAAAGCCACTGCGATTTTGGTCCCATCGGGTGACCAACATGAATAAAATCCAGAAGCTACATGCCGAAATGTTTGCCCGAGACGCGGTATCAACACAATTCCTCTTGATAGCCCATCACCCATGTTGCCAAAAACAATGAGTTCCGATCCATCGGGAGACCATCTTGGCATACTGGCCGTCTGTGCCTTGAAAAGCTCAATGGCTTGCCCACCTGACAAATCCTGCAACATCAGTCGCTGCTCTTTGTCGCTCTGGCCTGTGACATAGGCCACGAACTTCCCATCGGGCGAGATAGCGGGATCAATGGCGTTGCCAACAAAGGTGATCTGCTTATGCGTAACAGGAGATGGCGGGGCAGGTGCCTGCAACCATCCCCAGGTTTTCCAAACCAAGTACAAAATTGCCACCGCTGCAATCAAGGCTATCGCAGCTCTGGCAAAATTAGCCATCGGCATCCAGATTCGTGGTTTCACAGCTGAATCAGCCGTTTGGCTTATTGCCTTTCCTGAGTCGCTCTCTCGTTTCAGCCGTTTCAGATCGACAAGGACGTCTTTTGCCGATTGGAAGCGCAGCTGCCGGTCCTTCTCCAGCGCCTTGTTGATGATGCGCTCCAATTCACCAGGAAGGTCTGGATTGATGCGCACTGGCGCGGTAGGAGCTTTGTGCAGAATGGCATCGAAAGTAGCTACTGAGGATATGCCACGAAACGGCAGCACTCCCGTGGCCATCTCGTAAAGCACCACGCCGAAGGAGAATAGATCAGTTCGGGTATCCAGCTCCTGGCCCAGGGCTTGTTCGGGGGACATGTAGGCGACTGTGCCGACAGTCGTGCCGGGACTCGTCAGCAATTCTTCGGTGCCAGCGGTCGGCGCTGCGGTCCCTTCTGCGTGGCGTTCCGGTGCGAGTTTGGCCAATCCGAAGTCGAGGATCTTGGCATGGCCCCGCTTGGTGACGAAGATATTGGCAGGCTTGATGTCCCGATGAACGATCCCCTCGGCGTGAGCAGCATCCAGGCCGTCCGCAATCTGGATTGCCAGGTCGAGAATCTCATCAGTCTGAAGCGGCTTGCCGAAGATGCGCTCCTTCAGCGTTTTGCCCTCCAGGAATTCCATGGCAATGAACTGCTGCCCTTCGTGCTGGTTGATCTCATGGATCGTGCAAATGTTCGGATGATTGAGGGCCGAGGCGGCTTTGGCCTCGCGTTGGAACCGGTCCACGGCCTGACGGTCTTTAGATATCGCTTCAGGGAGAAACTTCAAGGCGACAAAGCGGCCCAGTGAAACATCCTCAGCCTTGTAGACCACACCCATGCCCCCGCTGCCGAGCTTTTCCACGATCTTAAAATGCGAAACGGTCTGGCCGATCTCGGGCACGCAGGCCTCCCTTACGGCAAGTCAGGTGAGATGCTTTGTGGTGGCGCCATTATAAGTCGGATAGCGCGGCAATGGGTAGCCGATTTCGCAAACTCGACCTTTAGTGGGTCGCCTAAGACCGGCATGTGGTTCAGAAATGGCGTTTTCCGGCAAGGAATGACCCGCTCATTCGGTGCGCCAGCGGTCATTAGGATTAAATCCAAAACGGAATCCCCAGGGCGCCTGTTCGCTTAGGGCTCATTCAACCAGTGCAACCCGGGGAAAATGATGCCTAATTCGGTTGCGGCGGCTGAGTTGGCGGTTGAGAACGGCGCTTTCCAGCTTCTCATGCCGATTGAGCCCCGAGGGCAGAGGCCTGTATGCGGAACCAGCCCGGAGTAACTTCTGGGACATATTGTCACTGTGCGGGCGGCACTGGAATACGGGCTGAGGTATCCTCGCCAACTGGAACCCCGGTGGAACCCCTGAGTGGTTTGAGCTTTTTGGTGGATTTGCTAAGTGGTTGATTTTATTGGTGGAGCTGGCGAGGATCGAACTCGCGACCTCCTGACTGCCAGCTCGGTCCAGAATCAATAGAATCAACAAGATACGCGGTTCTAATGTAAGTTTTCCGCATTTTTCCGCCCTTTTCCACGCAAATCAGCAAACAACTCGGCAAGCAATCGGCAAGCGCGACTACCTCAATCTTTCGCCCAAGAGCGGGCCCATGCAGCGGGCATGAAGCCCTAGGAGGAGGCGTTCCAATACGCCTGCTAATAAGGCTGCGAGATCACCAGCCAGCTCGGCGACGTGGCGGCCTATGGCGCGACAGTACAATAGAATTATCCGCGTCAGGCTAACCGGGGCGGGCAGGGCATGCCGTACAAAAACCCTCGTATTCGGCCGCAAAGCTTCGGCGCAGTCCTCGTAGCGAATTACCTAGAAGGTTAACAAAACGGGACTGCGTTGGAATGTGGCGTGGATTTCTATTCTACGCGTAGCGCGTAATAGGGCCAGTAACCAGCGCCAAGTTCAAATGCCTTGCACGATCGCCGGGTGTTTTGTCCTAACAAAGTCCGAACTGGCCACATCATGCGATCGAAGCCTGCAAACTGCACTTAGCAGGCGGGGGTACAGCCTTAGGCTGTCAAATAGTTCTAAATATTGAATTTGCTGGAAAACTCCTTGTTTTCACGAATCCCTCGGGTGTAGTGTTGGAAAAAGATCGTTGCTGGAACTTCGTGACTTCTAATGCCGGGATCGTAGTTGTAAACGCCGCTCGCGAAGGAGGATGGGTTTGGCTAAAGTCGCGTGGATACGGCGTCAACAGGATGATGCATTGTCATTTACTTGCTGATGAGATTAACATATGGATGATCCCGTCAGAGGGATAGGCAGACGGGAGGTGGCAGTCTATTCAGCGACTCGTCTGATTTATATAGGTTCGACAACGAAGACAAAATGGAAAGGAGGCGAATGATAAAACCACTCACTTGTTTCCCCGAAGGCTTTACGCCCCTTGTCATCGTCGCCGGAGACCGACGCGAAGTTCCCCCTCTTACACGGGGGGACGTTCTAGCCTACTCTTTCAGCACAACGGACGTACTGTATTTACCCCAACTTCGCATCCCACGATCCCATGACCACCCGGACCACGGCACAGTCCTGTCGGACAAGCAGTTTGCCGTTGACCCAGACGACGTGCTGCGAAAGAGATTCGGGAAGACCCATATTCTTGTCATCGGATCGCCCGCCGTGAATCTTCTTGCCCGGAGGATAAACCACCTGTCAACTTTCAGATTTTCAATCTCTGAGGAAACGGGCAATGAATTGGCCGAACAAAACGAGTTTATGGAGGCATTCGTTCTTAATGCAGGCGACTTGTTTATCTACCACCAATGCCTGGAAGGTACACTTGACGTGGAGGCGATTGTGTCCCACTCGGTTGGACGGGTTCCCGACATAGCCGGCCTGCGCAAGAGGGCGAAGAAAATTGTGACCCACTTCAAACGTACCAAAATCTGTCGCAACCTGAGGACTCGTCCTCGACCGATTCGCTATCTAATGCACGAACTCGACAAGCCAGGCATCTTTGATTCACTCTCGGGAACAAACAGGGGGGAATCAATAGGTGCTTACAAGGACTATGGCCTGATCTCCGTGCTACAGAATCCCTTTAGTCATGGTGTAGGATACAGCATCGTGTACGTAGCAGGGGTTCACGGCCCGGGCACAGCAGTCGGGTTGAGAATGCTCGGGGACAAAAAATGGTTTGCCGACCATCCGTATGGTGGGGTTTACGAGGTTGATATAGACCACTTTGCTGGGTATTATGGCAAGATCCAGCAAAGCGTTGGCCGCTGGGAAACGCGAGAATACACAGGCAAAGTATATCCCATTTCGTTCGCTGTGCAGAGATCTGCCCGGGCGTTCCTGTCGAGCCCGTCTGCGCGGACTGATCACGGCCAGAAAAGGTTCGATTCCCATCTTCGATCGCTTCTTAAAGACGCCTGTCTCAAAAGAAATATTACGCTCACAATTGAAGACCCTTACACCTTGCCACTGGGGGGGATGAATTTCTGGGAGGCGATTCTCGAGTATGAGAAGTCGTGCGATTTCGTCTTGCACGATGTCACTGGCTGCGCTCGAGGGGTGATGGTGGAAATAGGCTTCTCCATCGGGACAAGGAAGGATTACTTCCTGATTTGGAACAAGAGGAAGCGGAGCGTCAGGAGTTGGAAGGATATGCATATGCCAAGTCTCCTTCCGGTAGCGAACGTTGAGCAAGTTGACCTCTCTCAAGCTGCTCGGGCTGCGCACATTGAGAAGATAGTGCTTAGGATTAGGGAGGGTCACGGCAGAATCGAATGTGCCAAATGCAAGGGCCTCAGGAGGAACACTGCCGTCAAGAGTGCCTTCATTTACGCCCGAAATCAGCAACTCAGCGATTTTCTCGGCAAGTGCTTTGAGGAGAAGCGAATTAGGCGAATTGCAGAAGAAGAATCACATATGGAGCTTCGCGCATGTCAGATTTGCCAAGTCCTGAACGTTGCTGACCTCGCCTTCATCCAACTGGATGATGATGATTTAGACAGTTTTATAATTCTCGGGATGGCCATGGCACTAAAGAAGAAGATACTGCTCTTCACTCTTGATCGATACGACAAAAACGACTTCCCTTGGGCGAAGGATGCTCTTAGATTCCGCATAAGGAGCCTAGCCAGCCAGCTTGCGGACCCAGTTAGCGAGTTCACGGCTTTTTGATGATGCATTTTGTGCGACCTCACGACCGGCCATGTGAACAAACTGATGCCGGGCCCCAAAACCCAGGCGACGCCTAGGCGCGCTAAGCTCGTGGCGTTATCGGGCAGGCAACAGGGCCGGCGATGGGACCGAAGCACACTGCAAGATGAAGCCGTCGTCGCCTCGCGAAACCCATTTTGAGAGAGGGTGTCCTGTGAGGAGTTCGAGCGAGACACTTCCAAGAAAATAACTGCGGCGGTCCGTCGATCGCGAATCGTTAAAGCCACCCAGACGAATGGTCGGCATCCCGGACAAGTGGTTTGGACTCAAACTACCCTGAACTCCTTAAGTCGGCCCTGACCGAACTCGTCTTTGGAACCGAATTTCTCAAGAATACCCTGGTCATTGCGCCGACCGCGGCCGATGGCGTGACGGTGCAGTGGGTTTTGCGTTCCTACACACGCCACTACGCACGGAGGCGGTCTTTTGGCCGGCATTTCCGCAAGCTATTGATTCTAAAGGAGGGGAATTTAAGAAAGCTGGTCGGGGCGAGAGGATTCGAACTCCTGCCCCAAACGTTCATCCAATACCGCGCACGTTCACCGGGGCCGCGTAAACAGCGGCCCGCGTTCCATTTTCCGCCGTTTCAAAACCCCTCCGAACGTCAGCAAACACCCCTGAACGCCGATAGGTTACTACACACGCACTACACACGGAAGGCATTTCTGTGGCACAAATCAGGCAGAAAGATCCGGCCTTCTTTCTCCACGGCCATGCTACCGGCCTGCCTACCCTAAGATATAGCCCGTAATCATTGGCAGGATGTGAGGGAGGCCGGGGCTAGTCCCTAAACCAGCGTGATTTAAAACGAAAATGGGAAAAAAAGACTGGAATATGCGTCTTTATTGGTTATAATAGGAATTAGCATATAGCCACTACAACCAAAAGGAGCACATTCCGGGTGAACAAAAGAAACCATAAAATCTACCTCAGAGACAAGCAAAATCTTGAAGCCCGATTGGAACGGAAGCAATATCCCGACCAGGCCGATCCCATGTTCAAGGACTCGAACGTCCACTTTGAGATTTCCGAGAGAACGCGGGCCATTGGTTGCGGCGGGATCGGAGCCCTGCATAAACTGGTATCCAAGCTGGGATTGGATGCTGCCATCAACCGAAACATCGTACTGCTTAAAACCCACGTGCCCTATTGGGAATCGGATCACGTGTTGAACATCGCCTACAACGTGCTTTCCGGTGGAACGTGTCTGGAAGATATCGAGTGCCTGCGCAATGATGAGACATACATGAACGCTCTCAGAGCCGACCGAATTCCGGATCCGACCACAGCCGGCGATTTCCTGCGTCGATTCGACGAGGATTGGATCTTCGGATTGCAGGAAACGTTCAATGAAACGCGGCGCAAGGTCTGGAGTTTGCAGGATGATGCTTTTAGGAAAGAAGCCATCATTGACGTGGATGGCACCATCGCCGAAACCACGGGCCAATGCAAGGAAGGGATGGACATTGCTTACAACGGAATCTGGGGCTACGCACCGCTGCTCGTGACTCTGGCCAATACCAACGAGGAGCTTTACCTGGTGAATCGTCCGGGCAATCGCCCCTCTTCTGACGGAGCCGCCGTATGGATGGATCACGCAATTGATCTTGTGACCCCGGTTTTTCAGAAGGTCTGGCTCCGTGGTGACACGGATTTTGCTTTGACTAGCAATTTCGATAGACGGGACGAAAGGGTCTCGTTTGTCTTCGGTTACGATGCCAAAAAGAATCTCGTGGATATGGCCGAGGCCCTGCCGGAGAGCCAATGGCAGCACCTGCAGCGGCCTCCGCGCTATGAGGTCAAAACGGAAGAACGGAACCGTCCCGAGAACTTCAAGGAACAAGTGGTGAAAGAAAGGGAGTTCGAAAACATCCGCCTCAAGAGCGAGCAAGTGGCCGAGTTTGACTATCGTCCAGGGAACTGCAAGAAGACCTATCGGATGATTGTACTGCGAAAAAACCTCGCCGTCGAAAAGGGAGAACGCCGATTGTTCGACGACGTAAGGTATTTCTTCTACATCACCAATAACCGCGACATGAGCATGCAGGAAATTGTTTTTTTCGCAAACGACCGCTGCGCCGATGTCAAGTCGAACTCTTCTTTCGTCACATCAAGACCACAATGCGCATGGACGTGTTGCGCTGTCTCAGCCCAGAAATGATCCGACGGGAACTCCATATGCAGATGATCGCCTACAACCTCATCCGTGCTCTCATGCTCAGGTCCGCTATGACCGAAGACAAATCCCTCGACCGCATCAGCTTCAAGGGAACCTGCGATACCCTGCGTCAGTGGGCACCTCACTTGGCGGTGGCCGCTCCAATACGCGCCCTCTATCACCAGATCTTCTGTTCCCTTCTTAAAACCATCGCCGAGGATATCGTGCCTTTACGCCCTGACCGGTCTGAACCACGCGCAGTCAAACGCCGACCGAAAAACTATCACAGGCTGATTGAACAACCCTCGCCTTGAAGGCGAGGGATTCACAATACATCGGCTCGAAGCCGACTGAAACGCCGCGAGCGCAACGAGCTATTAAAATCTGTACATTGCCAGGACCATTTAGCCATTTAGCGCAGTCCAAAACATGGCTCGTCGACATTCGTCGACTTCGCAATCCTATTGCTCGCCTGAAAGGCGAGGGGTTTCAACCATCCCCTAGGGGGACACTAAACCACGATACCTTATGGGAAATGTGCCCCGCAGGAACCATCCAAAATGAGAGTCTTATTTAAGCGCCATTCGTGACTGTCCCCCTTCCCCATAGATCAGCCTCCCGCGGTTCGGCCGCTACTTATCTAACTGGTTGTCAGTGAATCTGAGCGGGAAATTCCCAGGAGGGCTAGATACCTGCGAAATTCTGGGGCCATGCCGGAGCAGAATCCGGCAACAAGGAAGCGAAAGCACCCACTGCCGGACCGGCACTTCGGGGAACACCCGGTCCACCAGATGGGCGGCAGTGTCGACCATCGGACAGATTATTTGCTTACCACATTACAGCTGAAAAGCGCTTGACACCGCCCGAGATGTTGTCGCATGCTGCACAGGCAATAGGACTTTGGGTCTGAATGAAGAACTGTTGGCCATGCGGCAATCGGCCCGGGAGTTCACGGAAAAAGAGATCGTCCCGCACGCGGACAAGTGGGATGAAGAATATCACTTTTCCCTCGATGTCATCCGCAAGATGGCCGACCTGGGTTTTTCGACACAGCGATTCCGGAGGAATACGGACGCCAAGTACTTTGCCGCGGAGGCGGTGGTCCGTTCTGCCCACAGCGCCATGAAAATCCTGGGCGCGTACGGCTATTCTACCGAATACCCGGCGGCCCGTCACTTCCGCGACGCCGTGCTCTACCAGATCGTGGAAGGCAGAACATACAAAAGATGATCATCGCCCAGGATCAGCTGGGTTATCGAAAAGCAAATCGATAGCGCCGAAGTTCCCTTGGTGTCTTCTGCCGAGGAAATTCTCACGGAGGTCTCGCCCTGGAACTTTAGCCCCGCAAGGAGGAACCAATGAGAGACGTTGTCATTCTAGGATCAGTACGGACGGCAGGAGGCAAATTTGGCGGCTCGCTGCAGAACCTCGGCTCCCCTGACTTCGGCGCCGTAGTGGTCAAAGAAGTCGTATCCCGCTCGGGGATCTCCCCCGAGGTCATCGATCAGACGATCTTCGGCAGCGCCTGGCAGGCCGGTGTGGGGCCCAATCCAGCCAGGATAACCGCGGTCAAGGGCGGAATCCCCGTCACCGTGCCGGCGGTGTCGATCAACGTGCGCTGTGGTTCGAGCACCCAGGCACTGATCATGGGCGCCCAGGCCATCAAGGCAGGCGACGTGGACACGGTGCTAGTGGGCGGAACCGAAAGCGCCAGCCAGATCCCCTTCGCCTTGCCAGCGGCTCGCTGGGGTGCCCGCATGGGCAACAGCGTGATGGAAGACCTCATGCACAAAGACGGATTCCGCTGCCCGCTGGGTGGTGGTCTGATGGGCGAGCTGACCGAGATACTCGCGGGTGAGCGCGGCATTTCCCGCAAAGAGCAGGATGCCTTCGCCGCGGAGTCGCACAATAAGGCCGAGACCGCGGTCAAGGCTGGGCACTTCGCCGAGGAGGTGGTTCCGGTGGAGCTCCCGGGCAAAAAGGGCGCGGTGACGTTGTTCAAAGACGAGGAAAACTATCGAGCCGGAGTGACGACGGAATCCTTGGGAAGCCTACCACCGGTCTTCAGGAAAGACGGGGGGACGATCACGGCGGGCAATGCCTGCGCGCTGTGCGACGCGGCCTCCGCCCAGGTGCTGATGGCCGCCGAGAAGGCCAAAGACCTGGGTCTCGCTCCCATAGCCAAGCTCCGCGGGTATGCATTTGTGGGTGTTGATCCCAAGTACTTCGGGCTCTCGCCAACCAAGGCCATCCCGGTCGCCTTGCGTCAGGCCGGGCTCGCGCTCTCGGACATCGATCTCATCGAACTCAACGAGGCTTTTGCCGCCCAGTATCTGGCCTGCGAGCGAGAACTGAAATTGGATCGCACAAAGGTCAACGTGCACGGAGGAGCCATCGCCCTTGGTCACCCGGTGGCGGCCACGGGTGCGAAAATCCTGACCACGCTCCTCTATGCTATGAAGCAGCGAAAGGCCACCCTGGGGTTGGTCAGCCTATGTATCGGGGGGGGCAACGGTGTGGCCCTTGTGGTCGAACGACTAAACTAGGAGGAAGAGCTCACATGACCATTCAAAACGTACTCGTCGTCGGCGCAGGCACCATGGGCGCCGGCATCGCACAGCTTTGTGCCCAGACCGGGCTCAATGCCGTTCTCGTCGATGTCACCAAGGAGCTTTCCGACAAGGGCAAGGCCAAAATCGAGAAGGGGCTCACGGACCGAGTGGAAAAGGGTAAAATGACCGCGGAAGAAAAACAGGTCATCCTCGGTCGCATCCGCACAGAGGGCTCGCTCTCTGCGGCCAAGGACGCGGACATCATTATCGAAAGTGTCAGCGAAAATCTCGAGATCAAGAAGAAAGTCCTCTCCGAACTCGATCAGCACGCTCGGCCTGAGGTCCTGTTTCTGACCAACACCACCTCGCTCTCCATCACGGCCATGGCTGAAGCCACCAAGAGGCCCGACAAGGTTGTTCAAATGCATTTCTTCAATCCACCGGTCATCATGAAGCTGGTCGAAATCATGCCAGGCAAAAAGACCTCTGCCAAGACCGTGGAGAGCGCCAACGAGTTCGCACTCCAGCTCGGCAAAGACCCGGTGATCTGCAAGACCGAAGCGCCGGCCGGCATCGTGAGCCGGGTGCTCGGGCAACTCCTCAACGAGGCCACGTGGCTGGTCGCTTCCGGGGTGGCGGACCCAGCCGACATCGACAAGGCCATGAAACTGGGGGCCAACCACCCCATGGGTCCCTTGCAGCTCATCGACCTGATCGGACTCGATGTGCACAGGGCCAAGATGCAGACACTGCGACGCGAGCTCGACGATCCCCGCTACGAACATCCCAAGTTGATCGATGAGATGATCACCCAGAACAGGCTGGGAAAAAAGTCGGGCCGGGGCTTTTACGAGTACGGGAACTAAGCTATGTTCAAGAACCTACGATTGGAGAAAGAAGGAACCATTGCCGTCTTGACCATCGACAGACCCGATCGGCTCAACGCCATCGACAACGCCACCGTAGAGGAGATCGATTCGGCCCTCACGCACATTGAGACCGACAAGGATCTGAGGGTTTTGATTCTGACCGGCGCCGGAGACAAAGCCTTCGTTGCCGGCGCTGACATCCAAGAGCTTTCGGAACGCGATCGGGTCAACGGACGGCGTGATACCCGAAGGCGGCAGGAAGTTTACACACGCCTCGAGCAGCTCGAGATCCCCTCTATCGCGGCCATCAACGGATTTGCGCTCGGCACTGGCTTGGAGCTGGCCATGGTCTGCACCTTCCGGATCGCATCCACCACTGCCAAGCTCGGCCAGCCCGAGGTCAAGCTCGGGATCATCCCGGGAGCGGGCGCAACCCAACGCCTGCCCAAGTTGGTAGGTCAAGGTCCGGCCCTGGAGATGATCCTTATAGGTGAACCCATCACCGCCGAGCACGCGCTGAAGATCGGGTTGGTCAACCGGGTGGTTCCACCCAATGAACTTCTCGCAGAATGCCGGACGATGGCCCAAAACCTGACCTCCCGACCTCGGCTCGCCTTGCAGTACGGCAAGGAGGCGGTGCTACGCGCTGGCGAGGGCTCGCTCGCTGAAGGGTTGGCCCATGAGTCTTATCTGCATGCGCTGGCATGCGCCAGTGACGACAAGCGCGAGGGCGTGGCGGCCTTCCTGGAAAAGCGCGCCCCTCGATTCACCGGCCGCTGAGGGGGACGGATAGGATGGACAAGCTGCCTCTTCGCCAGTTAAGCTTCTGACCCAGTCGCCGTCGCCCCTCCGTGCGTGCTGTGCGTCGCCATTAATCCGTAAGGCAACAAATTCAAGTAATTAACGCGGACGCCGGGATGGCCCCTGTGCTATAAATCAGGGCCCATGATTCCATTTTTCATCGGCTTGCTTACCTGCCTGAGTGCCTTCTTCCGTTCCCGCTACGACCTCAGCCTCGAGATCCTTGCCCTGCGCCAGCAACTGGCTGTACTCAAGCGAAAACATCCTCACCCTCGGCTGCGAATGCAGGATCGGATATTTTGGATTCTGCTGCGCCGGCTTTGGCCTGTATGGAGCAACGTGCTGGTTATTGTCAAACCGGAAACCGTTGTGGCCTGGCATCGGGCTGGCTTTCGTTTGTTCTGGCGCTTTCGATCCAGACCAAGGAATGTCGGCAGGCCGAAAATTCATGTCGAGCTTCGAGCTGTCATCCAGCGGATGCTAGAAGAGAATCCGAGCTGGGGCGCTCCCCGAATCCACGGGGAGCTTCTTGAACTCGGCTTCGACATCTCCGAACGCACTGTTTCTCGCTATCTCCGGCATCAGTATCCTCGGGACCAAGCCCGCAAGCTCTGGGCTGCTTTCCTTCGCAATCACCGCGAGGTCATTGCGGCCATGGACTTCTTCACCGTGCCGACCCTCACGTTCCGAGTCCTGTATTGCTTCTTCGTCATCGAACATGGTCGACGCAGAATCCTCCATTTCAATGTCACGGAATACCCGACCGGCCCCTGGATAGCGCAGCAACTGAGGGAAGCATTTCCGGAATCTTGTCCATACCGCTACGCAATCCTGGATGGTGAGGCCAAGTTCGGCACAGAGGTGGCCGATGTGTTGGCACAGTGTGGCATGAAACCCGTGCGCATCGGCCCTGCGAGTCCTTGGCAGAATGGAATCGCGGAACGCTGGATCGGAAGCTGCCGCGGGGAACTGCTCGATCACGTAATCGTCCTCAATGACGTTCATTTGCGCCGTTTGATCCAGGATTACATCTCCTATTATCACGCTGACCGCATTCACGACTCTCTTGAAAAAGACACGCCGTCGTCGCGGCCCGTTTCTTGCAAGCCGAAGCAGTCTGCGCGTTTGGTTTCACTCCCGCGCATCGGTGGTCTGCATCATCGGTACGATTGGCAGCGAGCTGCCTAATGAGCTCTCTTCGTTGGTGCAGAACCTCTCGCGCTGGCATGGATCAGTGTCTGATGCTGTGGCCCACACCCACGCATGTTTCCTCTCCGACAGGTTTCCCGCACTTTTCAGCACTTCAACTTTCAAGCAATTCTTCCATTCCAGGTACACACAAATCCAAAGGCGATGGCTCGTCGATTATTGGCGACAGACAGGACTGGCAGCTGACTTTTGGATTCGGTGTCGGCGTCGCAATCGGAATCGCAATCGTGATCGCTTTTGTTCCCGGCGTGAAATGCTGCGGGCTGGATGACAAACAGCGCGCGCAGTTTGGGCTTCCTGTCCTGGAGCCGGTGCCGATGGACGAAGCGAACGTCCTCATCAATCCTTCCGCACGCTTCGATGCCGTGCCCGGGCCAAGGCGCCGGATCAGAAAAATTGGGGGTTGTGGCGGCTGTCCCCACAATCCTATACTCCGCACATCATGAAGGGCATGGAACAAACCGGCGCCATTTTTTGCGGGATTGACGTGGGAGCGTCCACGACCAAGATGGCGTTGCTCGACGCCGACAGGAAGATTCTTGCCCATGCAGTGCGCAGATCGGGCCTGGATTTTGCCCGAGTTGCCCGGAAGTGCTTCGATGAGGGGATCCGCTCCGCAGAAGTGCCCCCGTCAAGTATCGCAAGGGTGATCGCCACCGGCATCGGCAGGCACAATGTCGAGTTCGCCCACTCCGTCCGGACAGAGATCAGTTGCCAGGAGCGGGCCGGCTCCCATTTTTTCGCGGGAGCCATCACGATCATCGACATCGGATGCCAGGACAACAAGATTATCCGGCTCAATGAGCGCGGGGAGCGGACTCACTTCCGCATGAACCGTAAGTGCGCGGCCGGCACCGGCGCTTTCCTGGAAGAAATCGCCGGGAAAATGGATATCCCGCTTTCAGAGCTCGACGTCCTGGCCCATCGGGCCAAGGGAGAAGTCTCTCTCGGCAGCTACTGCACGGTATTCACTCAGACCGAAATCCTGGCCAAGATTCGCATGGGGGCCTGCGTTGAGGACATTGTCAAGGGTGTATTTCGCTCCGTCCTCAAGCGCATTTTCGAGATGGACCGCCTCGAAGGCGAGATCGTGGCAACCGGCGGCGTGGTGGCACACAATCCCATCATTGTGGAGATGCTGGAAGAGCAGCTGGGGCGGGCTGTCAAGGTGCCGCCGCTCCCGCAGATCACATGCGCCATTGGCGCATCCCTGATTGCGCTCGAGGGACAATCCTCCGCCGGTCCAGCGCCAGGCTCAGCGCAAAACCAGCCAGGCTCGCCATCCAGGTGAAGTAGATCGTTGGAGATTGTCACTAGATCCTGGCCCGTGCGTCCACCACAACGGGTTTTTGGCCCGCAGGATAGGCAAACACAGGGTTGAGGTCCATCTCCTGGATCTCCGGGTGATCGCAGGCGAGGTTGGAGATACGAATGAGGACCTCCACAAGTGCTTCCACATCCGCTCCCCTGTCTCTCCGGAAGCCCGCCAGAAGCGGATAGGCCTTGATGCCTCGGATCATCTCCAGGGCTTCTTCCCGGCACAGCGGGGCAAGCTTGAAGGTAGCATCCCTCATCAGCTCCACGAATATGCCGCCGAGCCCGAACATGACCAGTGGACCAGCCTGCGGGTCGCGCTTGAAGCCAATGATGATCTCCTTTCCCGGCGGCATCATCTTCTGAATGATGATTGCGGGCTGTTGCGAGGCAAACTTCTCATGGAGCTCACGAAATGCGGCGTCCAGCTCCTGCTCGCTCTTGATGCCGAGCCGCAGAGCTCCGGCTTCCGTCTTGTGGACCACGTCGGGCGCATCGATTTTCAGTACTACGGGATATCCCAACTCATTCGCGGCTTTCGAAAGCTCCGCGGACCCGGCCACGGGGCGGCTCGGCGCACACCCGATGCCGTAAGCCTCCAGGAGCGCGAAGAGAGCGGACTGGGACATGAAACCCGGCTGCGCGGCGCGCAGGATTCCGGCAGCGCGCGTACGATCCGCTTCCAGCGTAGGAGGTGCACTGTAAACCCGATTCCGGTAGCGGCTGTAGCGTGTCATGGCAATCAGCACCCTTGCCGCTGTTTCGGGGTAGGCATATACGGGAATTCCGCTCGATCGGATGCGGCGGATGAGGCCTGCCCACTTCTCGATGGTCATGACGACGCACAGAATCGGCTTTGTCGCGCCCTGTCCGGCTTCGGCAATGCGCTGTGCGATGCCATCCAGGTCTACAAAAGGAGCGGTGACGAAGTTGATGAGAAGGCTGTCCACGTTCGGATCGGCCAGAAGGGTCTCGACCGTGATCCGGTAGTGCTCGGGTGTGGCTGTGGCAACTACATCCACGGGATTGGAGACGATCGCTTCCGGGTGCAGGCTCTTGCGGAGAATCTCCTTGGTCGCTTCGGTCAACCGGGCGAGCTTCAGGCCGCCGGCCACAAGTTCGTCGACCGCGATAATCGCCGGTCCGCCGGTGTTGGTGATCAGGGCTACGTTCGGGCCTGCAGGGACAGGCTGGCTGGAAAAGGCGATGCCGGTCTGGACGAGTTCATCCTGGGTAGGCATTCGGAGTACGCCGGACTTGTCGAAGATGGCGTCGCTGATCGTGTCTTGTTCCACAAGAGTGCCGGTGTGCGAGGAAACAGCCACGGCTCCTTCCGGCGTCCGTCCGGTCTTAAGGGCCAGGATGGGCTTTCGCTTTGTCGTGCGGGAAGCGACTTCGAGAAACTCCCTGGTATCGCTGAGGGTTTCGATGTGCACGAGGATCGCCCGTGTTCCTTCGTCCTGGCCATAATAGTCGATGATCTCGTTCATCCGCACGTCCGCTTCGTTGCCGAAGCTCGAATACATGCGAATTCCCATGCCGACCTCGTGGAGGTGGAGTTTGAAGACCTCACCGACTCCGCCGCTCTGGGCGACCAGCGACAGGTTCCCCTGAGTCATGGGAACGAATGTGAAGTTCGCATACACGGAAACATCCGGATCGGAATTCTGGATCCCTTGTGAGTTGGGGCCGTAGACCCGCATCCCGAATCGGTGAGCGGTTTCCACGATTTCACGCTCGAGCTTGCGCCCTTCCTCCCCCACCTCCTTGAAACCGGCCGAATGGACGATGGCGAACTTAATCCCTTTTTGCCCGCACTCCTCCAGCACCTTCGGGACCATGACATTTTTGATGGAAATGTTGACCAGATCGACTTCGCCAGGAACGTCGGTTATGGACTTGTAAACCTTCAGGCCCAGGATTTCATCCGCCTTCGGATTGATCGGGTAGATTGGCCCCTTGTAGTCGTGATTCCGGAGGTTTTCAATCACTATGTAACCGATGCTGAGCGGATTGTTGGACGCTCCGATCACCGCAATGGCTCTTGGCTTGAATAAACGGTCCAGCATGGAAATCTCCTTTATAGAGCGCACCCCAAAATCCAAACACCATCAGCCACCCAGCTGTTCCATAAAGGCTTCGATGTTGGTCCTTCCCTGTTCTTCGCTGTAGCAGCGAAGATCATTCAGGTCCGCGTGGAGGGTGATATTGGGGATGTTGAGCTTATTCAATCGTTCAGGCATTCCGTAGCGGCAGTTGGAATTGTTCGGACAGGTCTTGGAATCGTGGAAGAGGATGCCGTTCACCCGATACCTCCGGATCATTTCCGTGATGTAGCGCTCCTTGAACATTTCATCACGAATGATGAAGATCTCCAGGTAGGCGCGCGCCATGCTCGTGAACGGATCGTCGGGATCGAAGGCTTTGAAGATCCAGCTGTTGCAATAAGTGGAGCAGACCACACAGCCTCCGTGCATCGCGAAAAGCTCCGCATGTTCCCGCAGTTTTCCCCAGATGGGCATCCCTTCCCAGTAGATGCGATACCGTTCCCCTTCCACGGCTCCGACACCGTTCTGAATCCGCTCCTCGAGTTCTGCGTTGAGCAGATGGTAATAATCCGTCGCCCTCTGATCGCCCCGCAGGACGACGGCAGGCCCCATATGGATGGTCCCGTCGAAAAATGTAATCGGCGAAGGCACATGCTCGGCAGCGCGGAGAATTTTCTCCCATGCAAGGGTCGTCTCCCTGGAGATCCGCAACACTTCCTTGAGTTCTCCCATGTCGAATTTCCTGCCGGCGATCTTCTCCAGAGGTTCGATCATGTCCTGCATCTGGCTGGAGACCGACCGGACATGGGCATCGGTGATCCCGGGGATGCCGCGATGCGTCTGGATTCCTAAAACCGGCACACCCAGCTCGCGGTGATACCAGTACATCCAGTCCTGTACGTCACGGCACTGGCTCGTGTTATATACCAGGACATCCGGCTTGGGCGGCCGGTCGATCCCCATCGCCTGCAATGGCGTCTTGCCGAGCAGGAACGAGCCGATATCGCTGGTAAGATAGGAACAGATCTCCGGAGAATAGCCGCTGGCGTTGGCGGCGGGGATCAGATCCGCGGCCATCCGGGTGGAACCAAGCATGGCTCCGTGATTCTCGGGGAAATAGACCAGGAAACCAAGACTTCGCAGAAGTTCGGCCGGCCCTACACTTGTACACCAGGCCACCTTTTTCTTGCCGGATTTGGACGCCTCATCCAACTCTTTGAAATAAGCGGCCATCAGGGCCTTCATGGGACCCGCGGCGTTGATCTTCTTGATGGCAACCTTTTTATCATCGGGCATCGCCAATCTCCTTGGGCCAGGTCTCTCGAACCTTGTGGTGCTAGGAGCCTTGCGGGCAGCACCAGGTCTGTGCGGTGTTTACACGTCTGAGGGAACATCAGGCTTCCCTCTTCGCTCTTGCTGCATGCGAGCTATAAGGGCACTGTATACCAGCGGTTTTTGAGCTGTCAAGCGTTCCACACCGGGAGCGGCAATTCCTCCTTCATTGACGAGGAGGCCGTCTTAATTCCAAAATGCGCCGTGGCTCGAAGGTGCGGCACCTGGATCTATGCGCATATATGTGCCGGCCCTTCAGGCCTCATTTTCAATGGTACTCCGAATCCCGCGCTTACGAGGCCGTCCAACGGTTGATTTTGCTGCCAGCCGAAGTCTGCTTGCGGCCTCCCTGGGAGCGCGGGCGTCCCGCCCGCAATATGCGCATTAATCCCACCGAAAGTCGCCTTTACCTCACACCTAGCAAATGCCGCAGTCGAAAATCGTCGTTTGCAGCCGGATCTGGCGGGCGAGACGCCCGCGCTCCCAGGGCCCAACCATTGGACAGCCTCTTACGCGCGGGGCTATTCTCTGCCGGCCCTTCAGGCCTGGATCGCAATTTGCACTGTTGCCGCTGTCTGAATCACAGGGAGCGCGTCATCTCAGCTTGACCGACGGGGGCCGACGTAATATTGTAGACGCCAATCATTTGCAGCGCTGCAAGCTCTGTTTACTTCATTGCATGTGGAGGGCCGTTCCATGGATCTGGGTCTCTCGAACAGGGTCGCGATCGTTACAGGCGGCAGTCTTGGCATCGGGGCATCCATCGCCTTCGAACTGGCACGTGAGGGATGTGATGTCGCGATAAACTACCGGCGCCACGATATGGAGGCGAAAGAGGTAGCCCGGAAGATCGAGAATCTGGGAAGACGCTGCCTGGCGATCAAGGCCGACGTTACCAGCTTTCAGGATGCGCACACGATGGTCGATCAGGTGATCCGGGAACTGGGACGGCTGGACATCCTGGTCTGCAACGCCGGCATCAACTGGGATGGGGTCATCTGGAAGATGTCCGAGCAGCAGTGGGACCAGGTCATCGCCGTCAACCTCAAGGGATATTTCAATTACAACCGGGCGGCAGCCAGAGTGTTCATGGAGCAAAAAGGGGGCAAGATCGTAAATATCTCCTCCATCAACGGCCTGCGCGGCAAGTTCGCGCAAACCAACTACTCGGCCTCCAAAGGGGGTGAGATTGCCCTCTCCAAAGCCCTGGCGAAAGAGTTGGGCAAGTTCGGCGTGAATGTCAATGTAGTGGCTCCGGGGATGGTTATGACCGACATGGCGAGCAATATCCCGCCGGAATTCTTGAACAAAGCGATTGATGAGACCGTCCTGGGCAGGATAGCCAGCGCGGAGGAGGTGGCCTATGTCGTGGCATTCCTCTGTTCCGATCGGGCGCGGCATATCACTGGTGAGGTGATCAAGGTCGACGGAGGCCAATATATTTGAGAAGCCGGGAGCCAGAAGCCGGAAGCCAGAATCGCCAGGTCGATCTCATCACCACCAGGGAGTGAGAACCTCCGAAGATCCCTTCTGGCTCCTGGCTCCTGGCTTCTACCTTCTGGAGGCAGGGAAAAATGGTGCGGGTGGGAGTGATTGGCGTAGGGCATGGAAAGTTCGGCCGCAGAAGCGATGCGACCGTGCAGGAATTGGCCTTTGAGGCTTTTCGCGATGCGTTACAGGACGCTCGGATCGACCGCAGGGAAATTGAAGCTTCGGTGATTGGATCCGTGCCCGAGTATCACAAGCAGCGATCCCTGGCAGGCGTAGTTCAAGAGTACCTGAACCTGAATCCTGCCCCCTCCTGGCTGACGGAAGTGGCATGCGCCTCTGGCAGTGCGGCCATCCGCACGGCCTGGATGGCCATACGTTCGGGGCTTCATCGGATCGTTGCCGTAATCGGTTGCCAAAAGATGTCGGAGCTGACCACGGCCGAGATCCTGGCCCTGATGGGCAGGGTCGGCGAAGTGCAATGGGAGTCGATTTTTGGCACTACGTTCCCCGGATACTATGCGCTCTTCGCGGCCAGGCACATGCATGAGTTCGGCACTACCGAAGAGCAGCTCATGCAGGTAGCGGTGAAGAATCATTTCTACGGCGCCATGAATCCCAATGCCCTTTTCCAGAAGGAGATAACGCTGGAGAAAGCCAGGGCATCCGAACCCGTATCCAGCCCGTTGCGGGTGTATGACTGCTGTGCCAACGCCGACGGGGCCGCCTGTGTCATTCTGGCGCACGAGGATGTCGTACGTGGCGGGCGGAATCCCGCGGTCTGGCTCGACGGCGTCGGTTGCGCCACGGCAAGCATGTCTGTGCTGCGCAGGCCGGATCTGGTCAGCCTGCCCAGCGCGCGCGACGCGGCCCGGCAAGCTTACGCAATGGCAAAAGTGGGCCCGAAAGACATCCGCGTGGCTGAGGTGCACGACTGCTTCACGATCGCCGAGATCATGGCTTACGAAGATCTCGGTTTTTGCGAAAAGGGGCAGGGGGGACGATTCATTGAGGAGAAATGCTCCTACATCGGCGGATCGACGCCGGTCAACGTCGATGGCGGCCTGAAAGCCAAGGGCCATCCGATCGGTGCGACCGGAGTTTCCATGGCTGTGGAGATCGTGCACCAGCTTCGCGGTGAAGCCGGAAAACGCCAGGTGCCGAATGCGGACGTCGGCCTTACGCACAATGTCGGCGGCATCGGCCAGTATACGTTCGTTCACATCTTTCGGAGAGACTGAAGATGTTCAAGTGGTTCGGAAAAGTAAACTACTCTCCCTACACGAAGGTGGCGGAATTCGCAGACCATCTCAAGGATGGATTTCTGATGGGATCGCGATGCAAAGCCTGCGGCTACAGGTCCTTTCCCCCAAGGGCAGACTGTCCCGAATGCCTCGGCGCTGAATTCGAATTCGTCGAGATTTCAGGCAAAGGGACCGTCCATACCTTCACCAAAATCTTCGCCGCACCCTCCGGTTTTGAAGACCTGGCTCCCTATACCGTGGGCGTCGTGGACCTCGAGGAGTCGGGGCGTCTGCTGGCATGGTTCGGGGAGAGCATACCGGAAGACCGGATCCGCATCGGCATGGAAGTTCAGGTTGTGCCCAGAATATTCGAGGAAGTAGAGGAAATCAAAGTCTACTACTCGCTGGAGCAACCCGGCACCACATGGTCCCGATACTCGTCACGGTAGCCTGGCCGGCCTGGCGCATTCGATGCGCCGGCTCCTGAATGGCTTCACCGACGATCCGTTGCCGCGCCGGGCTCTGAATGGTTGGGATTCGTCAAAAAGAGGATTCACGCCGGAACTGCGGTAAGGTTGCGCTCGCGATCGGCTGCGAGTGAGACTCCGCCCGCAGAGCGCTGGCTGTATCCCACACTTGACACTGTGGGGTTGGGCTGGATTGTCATGCCATTCGCATCCCGGATGAGGCCGGCCGATGCTTGAGTTCGGTCAAAAGATCGCGGCGTCCGGCCCTGGGACCGCGGGCGTCTCGCCCGCAAAGAGTCGCCTAAAGATTAAGATTGGCGGCTGCGGCATTCCGAGGCGGACTGCGCAAGCCGCTGGGATGCGAATGCATGAGTATTTTGCGGGCGAGACGCCCGCGGTCCCAGGGGCCGGACTCCGCGCAGTATGAACCGGACTCCTGACCATTGCCAGAAGTGATACCCTCACAGTGTCAAGTGTGTCCCGCAGTCAGCGCAGAGCAGGTGGCCTCAGGAAGCCCCAAAGATGGGGGCATGCAAGTGGGTCCCGGCCGGCGGCCGGGACCCACTTGCGCGCCCGGCTCAAGGAATGCTGAGGATAGGAAGCCGCTGGAACAGCAGAGCTTTTTCGAGTCTCACCGCCGGAGGCGGTGGTTTGCCTTAGCCAAATTAAAGCAAATACAAATTCCCCAGGCTTGACGCTATTCTTGGCCCTTGGATTACACACGAATAGTGTGTATAATGGTCCCGGAGGTGGCAAGTATGCGCCGGAGGATAAATATCACCCTGCCGGAGGAAACGCTGCGCATGCTGGATCGCATAGTATCCAGGGGTGACCGCAGCGAATTCATCAAAGAAGCCGTGGAAAAATATGTCAAACAGGTCGGACGCACCAACCTTCGGAAGGGACTGAAGGACAGTGCCATCCGCGAATCGGAACTTGACCTGCGCGTCGCCGAAGAATGGTTCGACCTGGAAGAGGAAGCATGCCGGGAAACGGAGGAGTGAGTTTTCCAAAACGAGGGGATGTCTTTATCACGAGCTTTGATCCAGCCGCCGGCGCCGAAATACAGAAGACGCGCCCGGCCCTGATTCTGCAAAATGACATTGCCAACCAATATGGCTCGATCACGATCGTTGCGGCGATTACATCCCAGACACGCGATCTGCGACGCCCCACAACCGTCGGTGTGCGAGCCCCTGAAGGGGGGTTGACTGCCGATTCGGCAATCCTCCTCAACCAAATCCGATCGATCGACAAACAGCGGCTCATCAGACGAGTGGGTGCACTTAAACCCGGGACGATGGCGAGTGTCGACAGGGCTTTGCGAATCAGCCTGGGGCTTTTGAAGATCTGAGTCGTGCCTCTTCGATGCCATAGCGGGCGCAGGCAAGAAAGGTGTCAGGTAAGAACTTACGCAAAAAATCACCCGGAATGGGAAATCAGGGAAATTAACCTGACACCTTTTACACCCTCAGGATGCGTGCGGCGTTTGCGTAGAGGAGTTTCTCCAGAGCTTCCGCCGACAGGGGCAGCTGCTTGATGACATCGATGTTGCTGCCGATCGTCCTTATTCCCGGCCAGTCGGAGCCATAAACCATCTTGTCGATGTTCTTCTCCATTTCCGGGAAGTAAGTCAGGAGATTCTTCGGCGGGAGTCCTGAAATTTCCAGGTAGAGATTGGGATGAATCCGCGACAGGAAAAAAGCCTGGTCGTACCAGAATCCCCGGCCTCCGTGCGCCATGACAAGTTTAAGGTCCGGAAAGTCCGCCGCCACTTCATCGAGATGGATGGGCTCGGCATATTTGATCTTTGAGCCCTGAAATACGGAAGATCCCGTGTGCACCAGGACAGGCAACTCGGATTCCACGGCAATCTCGTAAACCGGGTACAGCTCGCGCGCGTTGGGATAAAAGTGATTATACGACGGGTAGAGTTTCAATCCCCGTGCGCCTAACCGTGCACACCTCTTGAATTCATTCCCGGGATCTCCGACCAGCGAAGGATTGATGGTGCAGAAGGGAACAAAGGTGTCATTGCCCCGGCAGAATTCCAGGACATATTCGTTGGGAACGACTCCGGTGGTTATCGGGCTTATCTCCGGCAGGATCACAGCCTTCTCGATGCCGGCTTCCCTGAGGTAACGCGCGAACTTTTCCGGATCGGTCAGCTCTTTGTACCGGTTATAGTACTCCGAGCCCGACGCCTGCTGGTAGGAGTGAACCCATTCCTTCCAGTGTTCCTTCAGACCGATGTGGACATGAAAGTCGATAATCTTCATCTCAGGTTCCTCACGAGGCAGGGTGTGGCAGGCCAGCAGCGACGATAGCCAAGCCGGAGCCACAAGTCAAATCGGCGAGGCGGCCGGGGTGTAATCGGAAGTGGGACTCACCCCTGGGGAAATCAAAACAAAAACGCCACGGATTCCACGGATATCACGGATTCAAAAGGCTTGGCGACTGATACGCTTGAACTGGAGCGACCTGCCTAAGTGCATGATCGAGAATTTGATGCCAAATCCGTGAAATCTGTGAAATCCGTGGCGTTTTTGCTTTATCCTCGATTCCGAAGTTGAGTGCCGATAAGCGATGGTGGGCATTTCGCTCCAACAAATTCTTCGCTCAATTCGACCTGTCGCCAGTTAGTCATGTTGTGGCCCCCGGGCTGCAGGAAGTTGAGCGAGGCGAATGGTCCGGCCGTATCCGGCGACCGTTTTCGAGAGGGAAGGGAAACACGAGCGGGGCGATCTTGTGTTCCACAGCCAGGGTTTCGACGTCTGCGAAACCGCCTGCGAGTATCGCCCCCGCCGGCCGAAGCGTGCTTCATGCTACCCCTCACTTTCTCCGGATTGATGATTCGGTCCAATTCTGCTGTCGCCGTTGCTCCCAACCTGTTGATCTGACATGGATTCGCAGTCCATGCGCGCGCCCATAGGCTGATAGGCCGGTCGTCGTTCGCCGGAGTGGACCCAAATTGCAGCTGACTGCACGTCGACGGGACGCCGCTTGGCCACATGTTTGCCTTTGGCCCTGATCCCATCGGCCCCAGCCGGTGCACGTATTATGCGGGCATGCGCCCGATGTACAGTCCGCCAGATGCAATTTCTGATGCAGCCGCCCGTGGACCACCTGAGACTGTGATCCAGGCTCGCCCCCTATAAAGAAGCTCTCAACGTCAAGCCGCCTATGCCGCTGAAGTAGAACTCGCGCAAATGCGACTTCGTACCGTTCACCCACGAACGTCAGATTGCACTCAAAATTCACGACCTGCTCGCGGGTCACGAGCGCAGGCTTGCCCGGGCATTGGGGCGCCACCCCAAGCCCGCCGGCAGCATCTTCTTCCCAATCGAGCAATATCTTGACTCTCTGTTGCTGTGCCGTCAATGCCGGCATGCAGGATGATACAGCCCTCATCTTTGACCTCGGCCATAGCCTGCCTTGGATTGCGGATCCCACACCGCTGATATGCCGCCCCAGTTGACGTTTCGGAGCCTTCAGATCAGAAGATATACGCACCACGCTTTCTTCGGTGTCACATCGTCGCGCCCTTTTCCCATCGAGAACGTGATCGACGACGGCCCTCAGGCTCACTGTCTTCGCCCAAGCAGCCCGTGCAAGCACGTCATGGCACGGTTCTCCGAATGTCGGCAACGGAGGAACGGGTAGAAGCGCCACTCCGCTCCGCTGGAGGCTGGATCCAGCCTTCGCGCGTAACAACCGCAATACGCCGGCTCCTGCACCACGGCAGCACCTTCGGCCGCCGTGCGGGACCTTTTCTGATGGCTTCGGTTTTCGCTTCCGCATGCGCTATTCCTTCGATGCCTGGCTCAAACCAAGGCTGAGCTGTTTTTCCAGGCCCGTCGAGTCGATACAGATTCTCCATCCTTTGCGCCGACCGCGGGCGACACGAACCGCCTTGAGCTGGCCTGCATTGACCCAGTTGGCCACGCTCTGCTTGCAGACGCCCAATCGCGCGGCGGCTTCCTCCAGGCCCACCCAGCCCTCGGGGGCATCGTTTCCCGCCAGGCGCTGACGCGTTTCTTCATCAAGCACGATGCGCCAGGGCGCCCATGGGGCTGCTTGACTTCCCCTGAGCAGGCCAGAGCGCAGCCAGTGATGCAGCGTCTGACTCGATACCTCGAGCTGGCGCGCGGCCTCCTCGGCGGTGTAGAGCTTTTCGCCCACACGGCACACGCTCGCGCCACGGGCGATGTGGTATTGCTGGCGAACCGATTGCACACGACGCTGGGTGAAGCCGAGGCCGGTGGCCGTGCGCAGACCCTGTCGAATCAGCACGCGCGCGATCTGTGTGTCGTCCAACCCATCCTCCGCCAAACGACTCACTAGATCCACCACCTCGGTGTCGGTCGTCAGCATGGGTTCGCCGCGCCGGTGCCGGTGGACCTCCAGCTCGCTCACATCACCGCCTTTCCACTCGACGGCTACTTTGATGCTGTGATCGAATGCTGTCAAAACTACGCGTTCGATGGCCGCGCGCAACAGCCGCTTGCGGTCCCGTGGCGTGGTGGTCGGCGCACTCCAGATCTGGGTTACATCCTGTGCCATCCGGCGCACCCGCTCGCGCTCGACCTCGCTCAGCTCACGCATCATACCCGACAAACGCACGGCGGCCTCGCGGCGGACTTCCTCCACATGAGCCAGCGCTTCGTTCCAGCGACGCTCGAGTTCCGCGGCTACCAGCCTGTTCGATGCATCCACAACCTCATAGCGGCCGCGTGACAGCTCGGCCTCGTACTCGGCCCGCTCCAGGCATTGGCTCCAATAGCGGATGGCCTGTTCCCGTTCCTGCTGCAATCCTGCCAGCGCCGCCAGCGCCACTTCCACGCCCGCCGGTGTGACCGCCTGCAGGAACAGATCCACAACGGCCTGCTCGATCCGCCGTCCTCCCAGGGTTTGACAGAAAAACTCCTGGCCCCGATCCGCCCAGGATCGGGCACACAAAAACTGGCCGAAACGGCGACCGTCGCCGTTGTAAGCAACCGCCATGCGCCGGCCGCAGAGACCGCAGTATGCCAGACCCTGCAGCAGCGCGCCCCCCTCGCGCACGGGACCCGGCGCCGCGCCTATCGGCACTGCCCGGTTCTCCGTCAGCCGCTTCTGGATCCGCTCATAGCGCTCCCAATCGATCAGGCCCGCATGGTGGTCTTGAATCAAGATCATCCATTCTCCCCGCCCGCGTTCGCGTTCCCGAGTCCGAACGGTTCCATCCGGATCGATCCGGCGCACCGTCTGCCGCCGGCCATAGACGTAGGCGCCGGCGTAGCTCGGGTGCGTCAGTATCTGGCGCACCGCATGACTCGTGGCATCAATCCATCGGATCCCGGCGCCGGCTTTGCCCGTGTCACGGCGCGGAATCTTCACTCCTTGCCCGCGCAGCCAAAGCATCACTTGTCGCGCGCTGCCCAGATCGTCGAACTTGTCAAACACCAGGCGCAGCGCGTCCACCACCTGCCGGTCGGGGGTGATCTCCAGGCCTCCGCCATCGCGCCACTCGAACCCCGCAGGCGGCATCAGTTCAAGTTCTCCCCTCCGGGCCTTATTGACTCTTGCCTCAAGCAACCTCTTGCGGATTGTATGCCACTCCAGCTCCGAAATCGTCCCTTTCAGTCCAAGCACCATCCGATCGTCCAGCCGCGAGGGGTCATACAGCCCGTCCTGGTCTCCTAACAACGTGTCCGTCAAGCTGCAGTACAAGACGAGCCGCTGCCAGTCGGCATTGTTGCGCGCCAGCCGCGATGCCTCGATCGCCAACACCACTCCCACCTGCCCGAGTGCCACCTCGCTCATCACAAAATGAAACCCGGAGCGTCCCGCGGTCGTGCTTGCCGAATGAGCCTGGTCCTCATCAATGACACGAATCTGATCGCTGCGCCATCCCAGTTCTTGAGCCTGTCTGGCCAGATCATATTGTCTCAGAGCGCTCTCGCGATTCTTCTCGACCTGTACGAAGGTTGATTGCCGCACATAGACAATCGCATTACGGCCGAGGTGTTGCGCTTGCACTTTTGATTCCATGATCCCCCCTCTCACTTTCGGCTGGATTGCCGGCATTTAGAGCTGCCTGGACCACCAGCCGCACCAATTGCGTGACCAGCTCAGCGCGACTCTCTTCTGATAGTCGCCGCCATACTTCCATCCGTTTCTCTTCGCATTCCGCATCCCAGAGCAAGATCTGCCTCATGGGTCTCCTCCTCGCTCGACTGGATCCTGTGATCCGCCTCCCCTGAGGACTGATCACAGGTTCGATCATCGCGAAGAGATTCCACGAGGCGGGTCAGCTCAAGCAAGGACTCATTGTTGAAACGGATGCGCAGGGCGTTGGGATCGTCGCGCGGGTAGACGTCAGTCCACTCCAGAGGAACGCGGATGCCAATGCCGTTCGGCTGTCGAACGACCACGTGCGCAGGACGCGTCATTAACTCCCAACGAATGACAGGTAGGTCACGATCCCGAGAGGGATGCCACCAGATATGAATGCGGATGGTTTTTCGCTCAAGCAGACTTTTGTATGCAGTCTGCGCAGCGCTTGCCTGAAGAGAGCGTCCTCTACGGCGTTTTGGCCGGTCATATCGAGTCCTTCCTGGCCCGGCAACGGGATCGCAGCCGTCTTGTGCCCCGGTTCGTGGAGCGGGAACTGCGTGCGTTTCTTGATTGCGGCGTTTTGGCCCGAGGTTTCCTGCGGGTGCACTGCGACGCCTGCCGACTGGACCGGGTTGTCCCTTATTCCTGTAAGTGCAGAGGATATGCGGAGTTGATGAATATGCGGAGTACGGTGACATCAGCGGAGCAAGTTGCGGCGTTTTTCACGGGTTTGCCCTGACCGCCCCCACGACGCACTGTGTCCTTCCGGCAAGGTTGCATAGCGCCCCGATCCCCCGTTTTTCTTGGTCAGCGACGGCTTTTTCCGCGGGTGCGCGGGGCCTCCGATGGGCGCTGGAGGCAGCCATGCTGCCGCTGCGTGGCGGGAAGGATAGGGATTTACCAGCCAGATTCGATATTCGCGGATTGGCGGATCAGCCAGCTATTGGGGGAGACCCGCGGATACGTTCCCTGGTTTCCCGGTAGTTCCAGGGCATCCAGTCCTTGGGATTTCGGGTAACCTCTTCCGCGTGCCTTTGCAGCTCCGTCAAGTATTCGAAGGCGTCTACGCCATTGAGCTCGCATGTATGAATGAAGCTCATGAAGATGTCGCCGACGTGGGCGCCGTTGGCGGTCTTGAAAAACATTGAGTTCTTTCTGTGCAGGATGGCCTTCTTCAGCCCGCGTTCACAGATGTTGTTGTCTAATGGCGCCCCCGGAACCCGCAGGAACAACGTCAGCGGCTTCCAGTGGTTTTTCATATAAGAGATGGCCTTGCCGAGGCCGGAGTTGGGCTCGGTCTTTTTCTCTGCTATCTGGTCCTTGAGCCACTTCTCGAATCCCTCCATGAGAGGGCCGCTATGCACCTGATGGAAGGTGAGGCGCTCCTGGGCCGACATCCCTTGCTCCTCGGCGATGGCATCATTTTTATAGACATCGCGCAGCGTCTCGAGCACGTAACGGCATTCCCCAGGAAAATTCGCGACACGTCCACAAATTTGCGTCTTCCATGCGTCGTACAGTTTCCGAGAAGCACCTCGAAGTCTTTAGGCAGATTGCGCGACAGCGCATCGCACATCTGAATCGGGGGGCCAAGCTCGGATGCCCGCCGCGCCAGCACATCGGCTAAATTCTCGCCCGCGTGCTGGTGTCCGGTGAAAAAGAGCGCGATCTTATGGCCATCGCCAATCGAAACAATGCCCGAGGTGAAAACCCCCGTCCGTTCCAGCTTGTCCGCCGAATCCACCTCCGGCTTGTTTGCGTTGGTTTCCTTCATCAGAGCGAGGATTTTCATGGGCGTGTCGTCGTTGTGCAATACTTTGCCCTGGGCTGCTTGTCGTATCAACTCGACATATGCGGGATCTACGACATCGGCCACCTCCGCTACGATCTCCCACTGTGTCGAGGCCGGCAGCGGTATTCCCATACTCCCCTGAAGGTGTTCGAGCCGGTAAAAAGGAAACCCGCTCCCGTACTTCAGAGTCGCAATCATGCTCCCCGAGGTTTCGTCGTACTTTTTCTCGCCTACCCCCTCGGGAGTCTGCGCCGTGAACACTTCCAGGCACAGATTGCACCGCAGATTTTCCATTTCGTAGACCTTCGCCCCGAGCGGCGCTTGGCCCACGACCCGCACCAGGAACCGCGGCGCCATGGACGCATAAACCTTCCCCTTTTGGCATTTGGGACAGCAATCGCCAGGCTTGAGAGACTCATGGCAGATCTTGATCTTCGTGGCTCCGGTATAGGACGATGCCCCGTTGCGGCCGTGCCCTTTGGCTTTTACATCCGATTTCGGCGCTTGCTCGCCGCCCGGACCTCCAGGGGAAGTGCGGCTTCCTTCACTCTGTTCCAAGCCCGTCCCGGTTGCGGCGTGCTGCCCATCCGTCTTGACCAGGTTGGCCGTCTTCTCGGTGCTCGCCCCGAACAGGAGCTGCCGCAGCTTCTGGATCGTGGTTTTGCGGTCCTCGAGCAGGTTGGTCAGGTAGCCCAGGGTCTCAACGACGCCCTTGAGCTTCGCGTAGTCTTCTTCACTCAGAGGCACTGTTTTCGCACGCTCCAGAAGCGCCTCGAGCTCTTCCCGGTTCATGTCCACCCGCTCGACCGGCCGCATCATCATAGGACCTCCCCGAGCAGCCGGCGGAAGTCTTTGCGGAGCGGATAGCCAAGTACTTCCTTAATCGGGCGGTTGGCTTTGTTGGTGTGATCGTCCTTACCCCGGCCGGTCGTCAGTCCGAGCACAGTCCAATTTGCCGCGCGATAACTCGTCCCTGACCGACGCCGAGGCCGAGGCGATCATTGCCAAGGACCGCGAAAGCCACCAGCGCGATCTGTACGATAGCATCGAGAAGGGCGATTTCCCACGCTGGAAGATGCTCGTCCAGGTGATGCCCGAGGAGGACGCGGCCAGGTGCCCCTACAATCCTTTCGACCTGACCAAGGTCTGGTTCCACAAGGACTACCCGCTGATCGAGGTGGGCGTCATGGAGCTCAGTAGAAACCCGGAGAACTACTTCGCCGAGGTCGAGCAGTCGGCCTTCAATCCCGCCAACATCGTGCCCGGCATCGGCTTCTCGCCGGACAAGATGCTGCAGGGCCGCCTGTTCTCGTATGGCGACGCCCAGCGATATCGCCTCGGCGTCAATCACCACATGATCCCGGTGAACGCGCCGCGCTGCCCGTTCCACAGCTACCATCGCGACGGTGCCATGCGGGTCGACGGCAAC
>Ga0315277_10000320_pt1 | contig 78279 bp, 69 predicted proteins | sample YL17G05_15_MG_FD_203695 | JGI IMG/M metagenome (GOLD analysis project Ga0315277, IMG submission 203695) | Sediment microbial communities from Yellowstone Lake, YNP, Wyoming, USA - YL17G05_15 | ecosystem: Environmental > Aquatic > Freshwater > Lake > Sediment | place: USA: Wyoming | collected...
TTGGGCAGGTCGGCCAATTCACGAATCAACCAGAAAAAGCTGTGCACGACGAAGAACCCCATCGTTCCCACCAACAGCAGCGTCATGAAGAGCCAGGGATAATAAGTCTGGGGATAGGTCGGGTCGCTCGGTTCCAGGTGGGCGATGAATTGGGTGAACTTTTCATTCGAGTAGGAATGGCATTGCTTGCACGTTTCGACGATGCGCCCGGGCGAGACCAACGAGAGCGACACGGTCGTATATTGAATGTCGTGATTATCGTGGCAGTTGCGACATCGGGCGGTGTTGAGACCGCGATGTTCCGCGACCTTGCCGTGGTAGGTCTCGAGATAGGTCGCATATTGGTCCGGATGACACGCGCCGCACTTCTTGATGGAATCGAGTTGGAATTCCTCCGTGTTGGTGCGGATCGTTTCGTGGCCCGGGTGGCAATCCGCGCAGCCGGGCGCGGTGGGGGCGCCGGCGAAAAGTTGAACGCAATGGATGCTTGCCGTGTAACTCGTCGCGTCATTCACGTGGCAAGCGCCGCAGGTAGGGACGGTGTTCCGAGCGCTCGTCGAAGACGCGGCGTCGAGATGGTTGAGGTTGCGGTGGGGGCCATGGCAATCGGCGCACGTCGCCGAACCCGGAATGCCTGACCGGTGGATGCCTTCGCCGTGGATCGTTTTCAGATAGGTTTCAACGGCATCGGCTTTGAGCGTTGTGTGGTTGGCGAGCACCGCGGGGTCGGCATGGCACGTGGCGCACGTCTTCGAAATGGCGAGCCGGTAAACCGACGACAACGCGCTCGTGGTGGCGACCGTCTCATGATAGTCGCGGTGGCAGTGGCCGCAGGTGGGTGCCTGCAAGTCTTTCTTGGCAACAGCCTTGCCATGGGTTCCCTGTTCCCACAACTGCTGCTCGGACACGTGACAGGGATCGCAGGTCGCGGGGGCGATGTACTGAGGATGCGGGATTTTTGCGATCGCCTTGTGGCAGTCAATACATTCATACTTGCCGTGCAGCGTGCGCAAGTATTTATCCCGGCTGAAAACGACGCGGCTCATGTAGTCGGCCGGGCGCGGCCTGGCCAGCTCGACCGGCCCCGATGTCATGAAATTGTACTGGACCAGCATCGCCTCGTTCATTTTGGCAATTTGCTGGGCGAAGGCCTCGTTGAAGTGGCACGTGATGCCACATTGCGCCACCTTGAGGAGCTCGCGGTTGACGGATTCCGTGGTAGGTTGAGCGGTGGCTGAAACAGGCCCGGAGGTTGCCTGAGCGGCGGGTTGCGCAAATCCAGGCCGTGGCACCTCGGCCGGTTGCGCCGCCCCGGGCCGCGGCACCTCGACCTCCTGTCCGGCGGCGAAATGCAGTCCCACTCCAACCACAACGGCTAAACCCGCCAGGAGCCGGACGGGGAGGCGGCTTGGGCCGGCAACGGTCTTGCTGCGCGCTCTGAACACGACGTTCTCTCCGCCTTGCTGAAAGGTTCCCTTCGAAAACCTCAAATCCGCAGGTGGGGTAAATGGCGACCCATTTGCCTTTCCGCAAGCGAAAAATTCGCCGCCCGCCGGAATGGCGGAAACACGGGGTTCAGGGGTTTTCGTTCAAGCACAAATTTTTTTGTTGACCCACGGGAACAAAACTCCGATTACTCTACTCTTATAGAGTGACTCGATATTCTAAGGAGGAATTCAATGAGTCGAGAAAAACAAGGAACCCCGGATCGTCTGCCCAAGTTGACGCCGCTGGAACTCACCGTGATGCAGGTTGTCTGGGAGCGGGGCAACGCGACGGCCGCCGAGGTCGGCCACGCGCTTCATAAGACGCGACCGCTGGCCGACACCACCATCCACACGGTCCTGGCCAAGCTGCGCGAGAAGGGCTACATCGAACCCATCCCGACCGTGGAGCGTTCGTTCCGTTTCGCCCCGTGCGTTCCGCGCGAGCACGTGGCGCGTCGCTCGCTCCGGCAACTGCTGAACGAGTTCTTCGGCGGCTCGCCCCAGCGTCTCATGGCCCACCTGATTCAGGAAGAAAAAGTGGACGAAATGGAGTTGGCCGAGATCCAAAAACTGTTTCGCACTGTCAAACGAAGAGGAGGAGAGAACAAGTGAATGCTTGGACAATCGTGCAGAACACCATCCACACAGTGGCGGAGAACCCGCTGCTTGCGCGCCTGACCTTTGTCAGTTTCGAACTGGCGCTTCTGGCCGCAGCGGTCGCGTTGCTGATGGGGCTGCTGCGCATCCGCGCCCCCCGCGTTCGGGCGCTGCTGTGGCTGCTGGTCCTGGCCAAACCCATTCTGGGTCTGACAATCGGCACGCCGCTGCCCTTGATTCACTTTCTGGCGCCTCGTCCCGTTGCGCCTGTCGTATCCGGGCCGGCCAGCGTCTCTCCGGTCGAGACGCCGGTTAACGTCAAATCCGCCGCCGGACAGTCGAATCTCGCCCCCGCGCCTGCCACCGAGCCGGTGACTCTTCCGCCTCCTTCGCCCCCAACCGCTCCTTCCCCCATGCCAGTGACCGTACCGCGTAAACCTTTGCCGCTCGGTGATTTGCTCGTGGGTCTCTGGCTCTTGGGCGCGATCGGACTGGCCGGCCTGACGGCGCGCGACCAGGTCCAAATCCGAAAGATCCGTCGCTCGGCCAAAGAACCTTCGGAGGGCCTGGTGCGCCGCTTCGGCGAGTTGGCACAGACGCTGCAACTGAAACACTGTCCGCGGCTGCGACTCACCGACGCGCTGCAATCGCCGGGGCTGGTGGGATTCTGGCGCCCCGACGTATTGCTGCCGTGTTGGCTGGCCGAGGAAGCCAATCCCCGCCATCTCGACTGGATGCTTCGCCACGAACTGATGCATCTGAAACTCAACGACCCTGTGGCGCTTGCGGTCCGGCGTCTGGCCGAAATCCTCTTCTTCTTCCATCCCGCCGTTTGGTGGGCGGGCAAGAAATGGGAAGAGGCCATGGAGCTGGCCTGCGACCGGGCGCTGCTCCAGTCGGACGCCGATGCACGAACCTATGCCGAGCAACTCTACCGCATTCTGGAGAGCCAATCGGCGCGGCGCCGCCCGGCGCCTCTCGGTGGCGGGCTGTTCGCCACGCGCACCCAGATCGGCAAACGCATCGCTGCGCTGCTGTCGGACCCATTGCGAAGTCCGGCCCATCTGTCGCTGCTGGCCCTGGGCGGCTTGGCTCTCGTGGCCCTGATCAGTCTGCCTGTGGGATTTGGCTTAGTCCACGCGCAGTCAACAAAACCGCCAACCGAGAAAGCAATCCCTTCGGCAGTCACGGACAACCCGGCGTCGCCTGCGATTCCAATCCCGGAAGGCAAGCCTCAGCCTCCTCGCGAGATTAGCGATGACTTTGTTTTCGACAAGGAGATCCCATTGTATGTTCAGATGGCCACGGCCGATGGGAAGGGAAACGCTTCCTTGCAGTGGATTCGCTTCGCGCGCTACGGAGAGTATTGGTTCGGAGAGCGCAAGAACGCCAACAACGTGGGGACCGATTTGCGGGCCGTGCTGGGCCTGGCGAACGCGAAGTGGCGGATGGAACTGGCGCTTCTGGACCAAGCCGATAGTTCCGTGGCGCGCGTGGAGACGATTTATGAAGATCATGCCATCACCTCTGTGACGCGGTACATTACCGATGCCAATGTATCTCTGATGATCCCGCTGCCGGACAAGACGGCCGATCCAGCTCGATTCCGCCTCCGGCTGGAGCAAGCGCCGGCCGATGCCGCGGCGAATGCGCAGTTCATCTATCCCTGGTCGAGCCGGGAGCGGGAAACCAAGATCGTCTGGGGCAGGGAAGCCAATGGCTTGCGGGCCGCGATCGAGTTCATACCCGAGCGACAGGCGTATTCGCTCGGCGAGAAGATCGGCGTTTGCTTTCACGTGCAGAACGTCGGCACACGAACCCTTACCGGCGGTTTACCCAGAATTGCGCCATGCCGGGCGGTCGTCAAAGACGCGAAAGGGAACAACGTGCCTACAGACATCAGCAATCTTGCTCAAATAGCGGGTTCTACAGAATTCCGTCTTGCACCAGGACAAGAGATCGTTATGCGCACGAAAGATCTCTGCTTTGGCGCTCGCCAGCCGATAGCCGAAGAGTCGGATCATTCTTATGATGTTTTCGTTCGCAGTGGCGCCGGACGGTATTTCGTCCAGTTCTTCAGTAGTGTGGAAGAGGTCAGGAACCTGGAGGCCGGCGTTCGTGAAGTGATTGTCGTACCGGCCACGGCAGCGGCAAAGCATCTGAATAGTCCGGTTGGCGACATCCGCGAGACGACGGAGATTGCCGTAATCGGTTCGACAGTTTCTCCTCCCAAGACACCGCTGGTCTGGGGCAAAGAGGTCAATGGCCTGCGGGCGGCGCTGGAGTTTGCGCCCGAGAAAGCGTCCTATGCGCTCGGCGAGCCCATCGGCATTTACTTTCATGTGCAGAATGTCAGCACGCAGACAATTCCTTTGTCTTACGGCGAGCCGGCGGAGTTCGCTGCCACTGTGGAAGACAGCAACGGCAAGAGCCGGAAAGTCGAGACGGTTTTCTATAACGGGGATATTCGCCTCGTCCGCAAGATTCTTGCGCCGGGACAGGAAATCCTCATTCTGAACAACGGTCGGGTTTTCAAGACGCCCTCGTCAGGCATTACACGCATTATACGCCGCACGACCGAGCCGGGTAGCCCAGGAAGTGAGTTTCTAATCGGTTCCTACTTTCTGTGTGACGGGCCGGGCCGGTATTCCGTCCACTACGACCTGCGTTTTAGAACCCATTCGCAGCTCTCAGGGAAGCCGAGCGATACACCCGATGCCGTGAGCAGCGGCCCGCAACAGGAAGACTGGCAGGGTGAATTGGAGACGGGTGTTCGGGAAGTGATTATCGCACCGGCTATGGCCGAGGGAATACACGCGAGCGAGCCAAGAACGCAACCCGGAACGACGGCCCCGCAAGTGAAGAAGGAGATCGTGGTCACCATCGCCAACGACGGCTCCATCTTCTATGACAACGACGCCGTGACGAGCGGGCAGATGAAGGCGCGACTGGCCGACGAAATGAAGCAGCCCGGCGAGAAATTGCCCGTGCGCATTCGCGGCGATCGCCATGCGCGCGTGCAGACGCTTCGCGAGGTCATCTCGATCTTTCTGGAAGCGGGACATCTCAACTTCCAATTGGAGACCAATATGCGCGAAGCAAGCCCGACCGCCGGCCGCAGACTAACCGGCGCTGTTCCCAGGTCGGCCGACAACCCGCTCGGGCTGAACGAGGATATCGAGTGGAAGTTCTTTGACGCCAAAAGGGATTTTCGCACCATCCAGTACGGACTGATCTCCTATTGCTCGAATAACCATGCCCTCCCGACCAAACTCGCGGATCTCAATCGCTCTCACATGGGGGATTTGCCGAAAGACCCGTTCGATGCAGGTCCGCTGAGAGTCATCATCGAGCCAACCAAGGTGGTCCTTGCCAGCGTCGGTCCCGATGGAAAGTGGGATGGCGGAAAGGCAATCAATCCGGCCGATCCGACTCTGGCCGGCGACGTGGTTTACGAGCTCACCATGGAGACCGTGGAGCAGCTGGACCTCCTCGATAAGGTTTTCCAACCATTCTTGCCTGCGATGCATCCAGTTTCGAAACGAGGTCGGATGCGCCCCGCCTCGAACTCCGATCCCAAGCGGCCCAACATTGTATGGGGGCCGAAGGTCAAAGGACTGCGGGCCGCGCTGGAGATCGTACCGGAAAAGACGACTTATGCGCTCGGCGATCTGGTTGGGATTCGCTTCCACATCCAGAACGTCAGCGCCGGGACGCGCCAGCTGGCCTTTACGGAATTGCTGCAAGGCTCGGGTTTTGTTGCAGTGGATGAGAAAGGCAAGGCCCACGCGGCGTATAATTGCTATGAACTTGGCTCATGGCCGCGCCTCCAGCGCCGCGTCTTGAAGCCCGGAGAAGAAGCCGTACTCGAATACGGGCATGTGTGCCTCGGCGAACTGGTGAACACACCAGCTACGACCGTGACCGCCGACGTCACGCCTCCAGATCCCAAACCAGCAACCGAAGGGATAGCGATCTCCTGCAGCGTAGATGTCCTGCCGGGCCGCTACTTCCTCTGGTATGACCTGCGTCTTCCCGACACCGGGGGCAGCGAGGTCTTAGAGCAGGATGATTGGCGGGGCACAGTCCAGAGCGGCGTCCGTGAGATCGTTGTCGCCGCCAAGCCCGAAGCCGGCCCATAAGCAAGAGCCACCCGCCGGAGCCTGACGGAACCGACAGAAGAAGATCCATCTTTTTGGCGTGGCGAATGCGATGAGAAATGGCCACTTCCGTCGCCCTTTATGATCTTCATCATCATGCGTCGGTCATTACTTCTTGGATAGAAACCTCGCTGTCCAATCCTTCTGAAGCAATGGGGCGCAAGTTTTTCTGTTCCAGCAGTCACCTTTTCCGCACTTTTTGCGTCCAACAATTCTGAGCGAGATTCCAAGCAGGCAATCGAACACTTTGGAGAAATGCAAATCATGGACTCCCGGACGGTCACAAAGCAGAGGTTGCTCCATAGAACAAGATGTCTGGCCGCGTGCGGCCGAGTCAACCGGACGGTTCTTTCGCTTCTGGCACTCGGCGTGGGGGTTGGCCTGATGATTGGGCTGGCCGAAAGGCCGTCGCCCCAGTCAAGTGCTGCATCGTCTGGAGGACCAAAACAGACTGCCGCCCAAGCCAAACCCACGCCAACGTCTGCTTCCCGGAAAACTTCTGCGGACGATCCCGCAGTGCAGGAGTTCCTCGCCGATCCTGCCGGTTATCCACATCATCTGATGGATGCGTTGCTGGAGATGGAGAAACGAGAAGGTCGCCAGAACGCGCTCGTCTATTATGTCGTCGCAGACAGGCTGATGCCCAAGGTCCCCGAAGGCCAACAGAACGATTTGATCAAACAGGTGCTTGCTCAAGGTTGGAGCGAGAGCGCGAATGCCTTGCTGCCCCATCTTGCCGGTTTTCAACCGATGCTCAAAGAGATCCGGAAAGGGGTCGGCCTCGATTATGCCAGAAATGTCGGATGCGAGCAAGGTCCTTATACACCAATACCCAACTTCTTGGCGGGGCAAATCTCTGGCAAAATGCTGTGCGTGGAAGGACAATACTTCAAGAGCCAAGGCAAGTATGTCGAGGCGCTCGACAACTTCCTGGCGGCCTTGACGATGGGACGCGATTATGGCGCGCCGGGAGGCCTTCGGATCTCCAGCCTGGTTTCGATTGCTATGCAATTCATCGCCCTCAACCAGATTCGCGATCTAATAGTCAGCGGCAATCTGGACCGCGCAACGCTGGGTCGTTTATTGGAACGCCTCAAGGTGATCGAAAAGACCGAGGGCTCTCCTGTTGACGGATACCGCGGGGAGGCAAGCTGCAGGAAATGGTATTTCCATTTGATGCGTGAGAATCCCGATGAAGCACGGAGAATCCTCAAAGCCGGTTTGCCGGATGGGGTTTTCTCGGTAGATGATCTCATCGCAAATGTTGACCATGTTGAAGCCGAGGGCGACCGGATGTGGGACCTTGTCATCGAGTATGCCGGGCAGCCTTACTGGCAGCGCAATAACGGGCACCTCCGAATGGGGCTGGAGATGGCGAAGGTCAGGCTTCATCCCTTCTTGAAAGACTGCGTCCAGAATCTCTTCGAAACGGATGGGCGGTTTTTCGTCATGAAGGCAAGATTGCTCGAAACGCAAATTGGGGCCGCGTTGGCCGCCGATAGACTCGACAAGGGCGCCTATCCGGTGCATGCGGCCGATCTTGTTCCCGGATACTTCGAGGCCTTGCCCATAGATCCTTTCAGCGGGCGGGAGCTCGTCTTTCGCACGTCGCCCGACCGTACCTCCTATACGCTTTACAGCATCGGCCCCGACCAAAGGGACGACGGCGGCACCGTTCGTTACGACCTCCGCGAGGGAATGAGCGGCCGCGGGGACATTGTCTTCCCATAGGGAGCTTCCGCGCCGCAGTGGCGTTTGCGCGGGCAAAAGGTCGGAGGCGAAAAGTTGGAAACGAGAAAAGACACGGGCAGGATGCCCAAGCCACTTTGCTACTTCCAGGCATCTTCGCCGCCCAACGTGCCCGAAGCGGCGCTTCGCAGCGAGCCGAACGGCGCGGGCTTTTCCGGAATTACCAAAGCGAATTCCGGCCGGCCGCTCCGGCGCCAGATGGCGGAAAGACTCCCCTGATCGCGGTCCAAAAGAAAGCCGCTGAAGATGTCTTTGGCTTCCGGCGCCTGCGATTTCGGAGTCATGGACAGCGCGAAAACAACAGCGGCTTCCGACAGGTCGCGAAAGGAAATGTCACGCTGTTCCCCGCGATAGAGAACCAGATCGAGCCATGCCGATTCCTTGTCATGCCCGGTTTCCATCGCGATGGGAAAATCGCCGAACACGGCATGGGCAATCTGAAGATCGCAGGCCACATCACCCAGCGTCAGGCGAATCGGTTGCTTGATGTCCGGATTCTTGGGCAGACGAATTCGGCCCACTTCGCCTTCCAACTCGAATCGCAACCTCATGTCTTTCGCCTGGATCGTGGCGTTCTTGACGCGATCGAGAGACCCGTGCGTGTCGCCGCCATCGGTGGCGAAGGCAACCGCGCCGAGAACGTCGCCCTTGTCCTGAACGCTGAAGAACGCGCCGGATGCGTAGTCGTAGCCATCGTGTAAACAACGCAGGCGCAGGGCCGCAATCCCTCTGCCCTGCTTCCAATAGGCGATCAGCGGGCGTCTCTGATTCCACAAATCCGAGAGATTGGCCGAACCGAGCGTGAACTGTGGGTGCAGCCAGGTTGTGCCGACGATGGAGGGCCGGGTTTCGCCCCCTTTGTTGAACGTTTCTTTCTCCTGGCGCGCTTCGGGCAATGACGTGAAATAGTGAAGAAGGTCATCGGGACACCATGCGCGAACCCGCCGGGCGTCCAGACTTACCGCCGCCCTTTTGTCCGACGTGAATTGCGCTTTGCCATGCATTGCGCGCTGGATGAACGCCAGCGTCTCGTCGCCGAGAATCGTGCGATAGCAACGACTGTGCGGACCGGCCCACTGGCGCGTGGGCGGATGGAATCGCCTCGCCACGTGATGCCAGGCGAACCGGTTGAGTTCCTCCAGCATTTCCTGCGACTTCTTGTCCTGGACGTGTTGGAGCATCCGGGTGATTTCCGCAATCGCAACGATCGTGTAAGTCGGGCTGTTGTATTCCGAAAATGAGCCATTGGGCAGCGTGGAGTCATAAAAAGTTTTCAGCCGCGCCTTTCCATAGTCCGCCAGCTCGGGAACATTGAACGTCTCGCCGGCCACGAGCGTGACATAAGTGCCCATCAGGGCGATGTTGGTGTAGCCGGGTCCGACGTTCCTGCGCTTGATAGACTGTGCGGCATGTAAGATGGATTTCTTGACCTCGTCCTGCAAATCTTGCGGCAGACGTGCCATGTGATCGCGGGCGACCTGGAGAAGTTGCACGCCGCAAAAATCGGCCCAGTTCCAGTCGGGCGGCGACATCTTGGCCAACGGTTCCTCCAGAAACCACGACCAAATCCCGTAGGTTTTGCTGTCGGGGTCCTGGTCCTGGAGAGCGATCACGCGCCGCAGGATTTCCTCGGCTCGCGCCTGGCGCTTGCGGTCTCCGCTGTCGAGCAAAGCCACGGCATAGGCGAGCGATTCGCGCGTGGGATGAACCGCGCCGCCTTTGAGCGTTGTGTGATAGCCGGGCGAAGCAAACGGACGCCGGAGCATCTTCTCTTTTGCGTCATATTGTTTGTCGCGTTTTTTCAGCGCCTCGCGAAAACCGCGTTGTTCAATGTCATTCGAGAACCCGGCCATTTGCGCCAGCGCGGCGGGTCCCAGAATCCCCACGGTCAAGGCCAAGAGGACAAGAAACCGCCGGAGGAAAGGATGAGCGAGAGTGAAGGAGCGTGGACCCAGAGGCGGCAGACTTCCTCTGGCGGTTTCGGCAGCAGTTCGGCGCAAGATGCTGTGCTCCTATATGTCGGGCTGTTTCCCGCCTTCCGCGTCGTCCGAGAGATCGCACAGGAGATCTTCGATGTCGCCGTGGACGGGAGGCAGGAAATCAATGATTTCGGCGGATTGGTCGGGAAGATTCTTTTCGCGGCCGATCTCGCCGCGCCGCAGGCGGGTTTTCGTCATAGGCTGGGATTCGTGCTGCTCTTGGGGGTGGCCAGCATCTGATGTTCGGAGGTGTCTATCTCTCACCCTGTCACTCCGCGAGGGATCAAATGGTCTTGAGCATTTCATCTGTGCGTATATTCAACACTGCCAAGCTATCCGCGAGATAAACTTGGAGAAAATGTCCACTGTTTTTTACCCTGCTTGGCCGTCACACTCGGCAATTCATGAGCTAATTGACGGGAGAGATACATGTCTTCTACGATGTTGAGGGCTAGTTCATTAAAGAGTCGCCGAGCGAAGCGGTTGGTCGTCATTTCCGAAAATAGCCAGATAGACTGTCTCTGTCTCGCACCTCGATACCCTTTGTGGGGTTGCCGAGTAGTCTACGTAGATCTTCAGGGGGGTAGACCCCGGTTCTCGAGTAGTGCTCCTTCATCTTTCGAGAGCGATCCGACTCCGCTTTGCTCGCGATACTTTCCCATACCTTCTTAAGTGTCATCTTCGACCCTCCTTCGTCCAGTGGGGCCAGTCCTCGACTATCTGGTGCGCCGATATTGCCGCACCTAGCTGCTTATGCCGCACCCAGCGAAAGGGACGGTCTGTGGTAATCACTGCGATTTCTATAGGCCCACCGCAAACAGGGGCCAGATGCGAGAACTTCATCGCCTTGATTGTAGTATAGATACTCGCGTGAATCCAATCAATTGCTTCACGAAGAGGAAGATTGCTTGGCTGGCCCAAGGCGTCCTGCACCAGCAACAAAGCGAGATCTTTCGGATCGCCGGACCACTTCCCACTTTCGAGAATTCGGGAAAATAACCGGTAGTCGGCCCCAAAGGTTAGCCGTTCAATTAGGTTGGACCAGCCCCAGAACTTCGCACCGCCGAGCGTTAGTGGTTGGGGCTGCGGAGCAGCCGTCTGAAATGGACCAAACTCCATCTCGAAAGCGGCAGGTTGCCGTTCCCTTCCCCAACGACCGGCCAAGCAGAAGCCACCTGAAAGAGCTTGTTGTAGCTGTAGCCACTCATTCTCTTCCTCTGGGGTTCTCTTCTGGCCTTTATTATCTAGTTCGCAAGCAAGCGGAAGAATGGCGGCAAAAGCGGAACTATATTGCTCCCAGTGCATTCCCGCCGCAAGTTCGGCCACCGCCCCCAGCGAAGTTAGGTTCTCAGTCCTGGCTCTGTCAGCCATCTCTGCCACAAGTGTTCTGTAGGACTTGCTGCCCACTGACCCTAAACCCCATAAGACAACCCCAACGGTGGATCCTGCGTCACCGAACTCAAATATCTTCTGGGCGAAGTTGTATTGTTGGACTGACCCAGTCCGTTCTCCAGGTACGGGAACAAACATAGTGGTCGTGCTGTCCGCGCCGAGAACAGCACCTTCGTCCGAAAGATAGCAGGCAGCTATCGTCATTCTGCGGTCTCTCTTTGGATCTCCCTCCCGGCGGAGCGACTTTGCTGGCAAGAGATCATATACACTGTTAGTTGATTCTGCGCGAACGCCAACCCAAGTTTCACTTCTATTTCACGGTCCTTCCCAAGTCAAGTCCATAGCGAACTTTTTTCAGAAAAGGTCCGGTCCAATCGTTTTCCGCTGGCGCGAGAGGGCGCGAATCATCGCATCATAGCAAATGCGATTGATCTCGCGCGGAATTCCGCCCGACAGCTCGTGGATCAGCGGAAAAGTGGTTTTTTCGAAAACCGATCCATTGCCGCCGGCAACCAGGCAGCGAAACTTGACGTATTGTTCCGTCTCCGGCGCGCTCAGCGGCTGCAAGTCGGCGCGCACGAACACGCGGCTGAACAGCGCGCGGTATTTCGGCTCCTCCAACTTGTCGAGGAACGCCTCCTCGCCGAACATCAGGATCGTCACTAGCTTGCGCTCGGGCACCTCGATGTTGCTCAACGTACGCAACAGGTGGAGCGAGTCGGCCTTGAGAAAATGGACCTCGTCAATGATCAGAACCGGTTTGATTCCCTGGCGATAGAGCTCGATGATCCGCCGATGGACCTGCGCAATGAGCGTCTGCACGCGCGATGTGTCGCGCACTTCCATCTCCAACTCGCGGCCCACCTCGACCAAGAGCGCCGTGCGCGTCATCTGGGGATACACGAGAATGACCACCGGATGATATTTTTTGGGATCGAGATCGGACAAGAGAATCTGGGTCAAGAGCGTCTTGCCCGTGCCGCTGGCCGCTGCCGTCAGGCCCAGCGCAACGTGTTCGTCCACGCACTGGCGCATTTTGATGAACGCCTGTTCGTGCGATTCGGTGCGAAAGAAAAACTTCGGATTCACGCTGTCGCGAAACGGGTTGTCCTCGAAGCCGAACCATTCGTGGGGCCGCGTGGCGGCCAGGCGCATCTGCTCAGCCGGGCTGACCGCCGGCGCCACATCCACCATTTCGACAATCGTCGCGGGATCGTTCAGGTCCATCGCTTTCCACCTCCGCCTTCCGCCTTTTTTCTCACCTCTAGCCTCCCACCGCTCACTTCTTCCTTCTAGACCGCGGCCGCGCCGACCATCGTGCGTTTCAGCGCCCCCATCAGATCGTGGAAGCACGACTGCTTGCGCTCGTTCTTGAACACTTTTGTGTTGAGTGCCGTCTCCGCGATCTCATTCAAGCAACGCGACGCGGGCGCATGAGGAAACGCCATGAGCAAGGGCCGGCGCGCCTGATTGGCCGCCTGCACATATTCGTCTTCGAGAACGTAGCCCAAGTCGCCCAACTCATAGTCGAGATACTTGCGCGCCGCCGTGTCCAATCGGTTGAACACGTTCTTCGCATGATACATGCTCTTGACCATGTTGGTCATCAGGCCGATCTTGCTCTGCGGGTCCATCTCGCGCAAAATCTTGACGATCGAATAGGCGTCCACCGTGGCGGCAACGTTGGGAGTGGTCACGACGATGACCTCGTCGGCGAACGTGGCGAACCGCAAGACGTTTTCCGAGATGCCCGCCCCCGTGTCCACCAACAGGATGTCCACTTCGCGTTCGAGCTGGTCCATCTGGCGCAGCACGTTGCGCCGCTGTTCGTCGGTCAGATTGGCCAGGTCGCGCACGCCCTGTCCGCCCGAGACCAGCCGGATACCCAGAGGCCCTTCGAGCAAAACATCGGAGAGCGAAAAACCGTCCTGGATGACATGCATCAGGTTGAAGCGCGGGCGCATGCCCATGAGGATGTGAACGTTGGCCAGCCCCAGGTCGGCGTCGAAGATGGCCACGCGCTTGCCGCGCTGGGCAAAAGCGATGGCCAGATTGACCGTCACGGTCGTTTTGCCGACGCCGCCTTTGCCGCTGGTCACGGCGATCACGCGCGCGTAGTCCGAGCCTTTGGCGGGGGGAAGGCCGGAGCCGTGGATTCCGACGCTCTCGCGAAACATCTGTTTCAGCTCGCGCCGGATTTCCTCAATGGAAAATCCACGCTTGTGCGTGAGCTCTTTGATTCGTTTGAAAATGGCAATATGATCAGGCGTGAAATCGCGTCCGGCCCCACTCATGCGGGTAAACTGCAGAAACTCACTGAAGACTTTCTCGTAGAAACGAATCTCGCTTTCTTCGAGACCCGTCGCCTCAACCACTTGCCCGATGGGAAATCCCTGCTTCATCATCATCTGGAACGCGCCTCCTTTGCCACAGGATCGAGAACTGGAGAATGGAACCGACAAGGAACGGGAACCGTCTCTTCAACAGAAACAGCGTGTGCAACCGTAACGTCTCCGGCGAAGCCCGACGCGATGATTTCAAAGAACCGACCGCTCCCCCTAGCAAGCTCCTCGATAATGACAACCCTACCGGGGGGCATGTCAAATGAAAAGTGGAGCCTCAACGGCCCGTGCTGAGATCCTTCAACCGCTCGAGATCGCCCCAGGGGATTCGACTCCGTTCATGACAGGCCGTAAGGAAAGTCGAGCGGCATGCCATGAGCGAAGTCGAATGGTGGAGGCGGCGGGAATCGAACCCGAATCGGCACCTTTTTCTACGCTATTGTCGTTCCTCAAGTTGCGAGATAAGCCGAATCACCTCAAGGAAATACGCACTCTTACCGCTCATCAGAATTGATCAGAATCTTGCAGGATTTTCTCCGCCAATGCTCCCGTCTTACTCCCGCGAAAGTCGGGCGAATTCGAGGGCGATCCGAGTCCTTCCGCGCGTCTCTTTCGCCTTGAGCCATTTCTCGACCGCGCTCTCGTCGAACCGCACCGCTCCGCCGATCTTGATGTGCGGAACAAAGTCATAATGAACCCAACGGTAAATCGTCGCCTCAGACACCTTGAGAATCTCGCTGAGTTCCTTGACTGTCAACAGTGCATTCATCGAAGGACAAGAGAATATGAGTTTTCACGCTCGAAACTGGCGTCTGCCGTAACTCCATGGCACCGGCATCGGATCGCCCGGTGGCACCTCAGAAACCGAAAACGCACTTGGCATTGGATCGAGTCCGGGCCAGTGATCATTCCAGTCGGCCATGGGACCCGACGGATACAGCACCGGATCGGTCATTGGTTCGGGCGGCTTCCATTGTTCTTGCTGTTCGAACGGCCCTTTGCCTTCCATTCGCTCGCGCAGTTCCCGCAGCTCTGCTTCTGCTTCGTCCTGAAGCATGGCTGATACCCGGCTGCGGCCTGGCATCAGGCTTTCGAAACGGCCCGAGGCGCCCAGGTACCTCCGGCCGTGCCTTCCGAGCATCTCAGACACTTCGTCATACGCCTCGCGCGAGAATCCGTCGAAAGGTCCGTTCACACCAGACACGCTGGCACTGGCGCCAGTTGCGGCAGATACAACCTGTCTGAGATAGTCCGCCGTTTCAGATCGCAGTGCTTCCTCCTGCGGGGCGGTTGCACCACCGCCTCCGATCCTCGCCTGGGAACGGAAAACCTCACCATAGACGGACTGCATCAGCTCGTCGTAGCCCGCTGTCCCCTTTCTGACTTCGGTGCCGCGATAGAGGGCTTCCATCACGTAACGCCTTGCAGTTCGCTCGTTGAGTAGCCCGTGATCGCGAAGCACGTCCAGGACCGCCACCGCTTCCCATGCTCCCATGAGTAGCTTTTGCACCGGACGCTTATAAGCCTTTGTCGTACCCACGTTCCGTGCGACCTCCTCGAAACCTCACACAGGCTTTTCGAAGTCTCCCATGCCCGGCATCCCGGGCCCGCCGTCGGCGGGCGGCCACGGCTCAGGACCGAGACTTGGGCCAAAGGGAAGAGGATTCTCCTGAAGGCCTTGCGGCATGATCTCTGGCAACGGTCCGCATTCGGGCCATACCGGCCCTACCAGGTCCGGCGACAACGTCTCGGCCGCCAGTGCCGTTTCTGACTCCTCGATTTCCAGAGGCACGTCGAAGAGTCCCGGCTGGAGTGAATCGAACTCCTCCTCGTCGTCGTTCTCCGGGCGCTTGGTTGGAGACACGGGTTCTTCGGCAAGCAGTCCGGCAACCCCGTATTCCTGTTCATCGTCTGGACTTGGGAGTCTGTCTCCCCCCGACCCTTCCGCAGGCCGCTTCTCCCAGACCGGAGGCACCCTGACGCGACGACCACCCCGGCGGGGCAGGCGGCGGCGTTTTGTCAGTCGTGCCCAAATCCGTCCCAGCAGGCGTCCGAACTTCGCCGTTGGAGTCAGGCGGTAACTGAAAGAGCATTGCCCATCCCAGAACGGACATGTTTCACACTCCGTGGCGGGATTCACGACGTCTTGCTCCAGCGGACAGAAGATGCGCTTCCTCGGCTTCATTTTATCTTCATTCACGGTCTTTGTACCCCACTAACCAAATGAAAATGTATCACCCACTACCCCACTAACCAACTCCAGTCGAAACCTGAACTCGTGCAGGTTTCGAAATCCAACACCACGGGAGACGCGGGCTCCTCAAGCCTTCCGAGGCCCCGCTCTCCATTGATTGCGTCGCTGGGGCGACTCTTGCTGCTCGCTGCCCGCGCGCCCTTTACTTTCTCTTCCAAAACCTTTTTAGAACGCTTGTTTTTCGCCACGACCACGACCAGGTCGATCTGTCTGATGCGGCTCAGTTCGAGCGCCTTCTGGACTTCGTATTCCGGCTTGTTCGAGCAACTGATCTGAAAAGCAACCCTCCGCGACGTGTCGCCATCTGCCCCTCGAATCCGCGCGAGCAGGTCCGGTTGCACGCCGCTGACACCGAGGCTCTCGCCCGCTGAAATGAACGTGATGCGAGGAGAGGAGACCCCGACGGACTTTCTGGTCTTGTCCGTCATGTACTCGTGCTCGACGCCCGACTTGTACGTGTGCACGGGCAGGCGCATGTCGCGCGCCCACTGTACCCCCTTCGCGGTCGGTTCGTAAAGTTGGCACTTCGCGCCCACCGTTCCGGCATGCTGTATCATGCCAAGTTTTTCGAGGCATGCTCTCGCCCGGTACTCGCGAGCCCTGTCCATCTCAAGCGTCTCGGCGCGGTCCTCGATGAGTTCGTGGGGCTTCTCGCAGATTCTCGCCAGCACCTTCAAGAGGTCGCCGCGAATCTCACCTTCGCCTTCATCGTCATCGCCGCTCTCCCCGCTCCCTTCGCTCTTTCTGCCGAAGCCGCCGAACAGAACCTGTGCGACATCTACGTCGGACATCTCGTGGTCGAGCAGCGCGAGGGACTCTTTCTCCCGCTGTTCGAGTGCCGCCTCAGTCGGCCTGTGGCGCTCAGGAATCTCGACGACCTGAAGCAGGAAGGGCTTGCTTATCGTCGGGGTCTGCACCAGCGCGCGCCTCGGAGCCAGTTCGGCCAACTCAGCGGCTTCATCCCTGTCCAGCCCCATCGAGTGCGAAATCGCGCGCACGCAGGGACTGTTCGTCAGCCGGAAGACCACGCGCGTCGCCACGTTGCCAAGCACTCCCGGCGGAAGCTCCGAGGGTACCTGATCCACGATGCACACGGATATGCCGTGCTTTCGACCCATGCGCAGCAGCCGGACGGCAATCGGGTCCGTCAAATCCATCCTGCTCGCTTTCTGCTCGGAGACGACGAGGTGCGCCTCCTCTAGAACGATGACGACCTCGGTGCGACTCGTGATGACGCCCTGCCGCGCGCTCATGAGCCACGCCAAGAACAGCCCGACGAAAACGTCCACTTCGCCGGGGCTCAGGTCGGCCATGCGCACTATCAGCGAGCGTTGCAGCACCTGGGCCGGCACCAGGGACCGCCGGGCATTCATCCCGGGGAAGGATTGAAGCAAGCCCTGAAACCGATTGACGAGCGTCTCCAGGAAGCCCGCGTGCCTGGTCTGCGCGGAGAACTTGCGCGTAATCAGCTCCCTAAATATCTCGCTCGCCAGCGGGTAGTTGCGCGACCCCTGGAGAACTTTCCTTTCGCGGAACAGGTCCCCCACGATCTTGGTTAGCAAATTCGAACTACCGTCTCTTAGAAACATCCCCTCGCGCAGGACACCCACCACCTGCGACAGCCGCGCGAGGTCAGTGAGGCAGGAGCCAACCGGGTTTTCGACCAGCGCGAGAGGAACGTTGCGCGCGCGAAGCACGAGAAGCCTGTCCACGGGGAAGCGGTCAATCAGCCACCCGTACTCGTCTCCGTTGTCCAGAATTATCGTCGAGATTCGGTTCTCAATCCACCGCTCGCAGTTGGACCCTTCAAACGTGCTTTTCCCGACTCCTGAACCTCCGAACACGCCCAGATTTCCAGGAAGGAGCGAGTCGGGGTGACGGTAGTCGGCAACGCGTTGCTCACCTCGCAGCACCTGCCCGAGCAAGTGTCCTTCATGCGGCAATTCTTCGGGAACGCTGAAAGCGGGCGGTTTTGCCAGGTTCACTCCTTTCCTCCTGCACATCGACAGCAGAATGTTGGCGGCGCCTTCCCTGCTTTCCGGAAAGCGCTTCGCGTTCTCGACCAGCCTCTGCACCCTGGGGTCGCTCAGGCCGGCCAGCTCCGCAAGGTCCTCGATCCACGGCAGCGACACCATGTCACTTCTCCTTTCCGAAGATTTCGTCCAACCACTGTTTCCCGGCTGCGCCGGCTCCCAGACCTACGACCAGGGCACCTGCAAGAGGCATCCAGCGCGGGTCAGACGGACTCATTCCCGAAGACATCACGGCCCACGCCACAAGCGCACCGGCGCTCGCAGGGACGTTGAAGCGCCAGTTCCTGAAGAAGGGCCTTCGCAAGGGTCCGAGAAGGAGCAGCACGACGAGCACAAAGAAAAACGTTCTCATTTTACGCCCCCCAGAACCGGAGCCACAGCAAGCACCAGCTATGTCGCAAACAGAAACACCGCTCCCCGGACCTGACGGAATGTGTGGAGCACGCGAGCGATCCGCACCATTGACACCGATGACCACAGCCCTTCTGCTGGCATACCGTCCGGCCACAGCGGCACACACCTAGGAGCGAATTCCCGAATCCAATCAGCGCGCCGCAATCACAGGACCGTATCTCCCTGAAGCGCACGTCCCACTGCACCGCGTTCTCGTCCATGAACTGTATGCGGTCGTCGTCCAGGCCGATTCCGTCGTGTGAAGCGCGCGGGCCAAGCACGTAGACTTCCCTGACGCGGTGGCCTCCGTGCGTCCGCACCCCGTCCAGCGCGTTCTCCCTTTCAAGGGCTCCGGCGTCCAAACCTCGCCCCTGGCGAAAGCCGTTCCCCCCGCGTCTGCGCCCGGTCGCCCAGTGGATCAATTCAATGATTGCAGCGATTAACCAACGCATCGTGACCCACCTCCGGGATAACGCCTTCAGACTATCCCGCGCTCAACGAGAATGGCGAACGCGCACGCGGCAACGAACATGCAAAAGAGAATGACGTCCAGAGCGAGCAGCACCCAACCTGGGGAGCGAACGCGCGAGAGAACCCATCCCGCCACAAGGGCCAGCAGAACGAAAACCGAGAGGATACCAAGCTCAGAACGCGCCGGCTGGCCAAACCACGGCATTGCCTGCGCTGACCACTTGGCCAAATCCTGACTGCCGGTGATGCACCACCACACCAGGCCCGCCAGGAAGCAGATCACGAGCGCCAGAAGGCCCGTGACCGCTCCCAGCGCGTTGAGGAGCGGACTCTCGTTCCACCATCCATTCCCAATGGCTCCGGTAAGCGCGGCCAGACCGATGCCGTTAAGGACGATGTATATCTGGCAGAACCAGCGCCCGACAATATAGTCGTCTTCCGTCGCCGGACTGCTTTCCCAATGAGACCTCTGCCGGATTTCACCGGGAGCAGTCGTTCGTTCGCTCCGAGTCCACTCAGGCGCGACTCTCCACTTCACCCTATCTTCTATATCCGCCATCGGACTGACCTCCTCACCAGAAAAGATCGCCCAGCCCCTGCTGCTGCCCGCAGACCGGACAGCGCGGCTGCCGGCCGGCGGACCAGTCCTGCCACACCGGCCGGCCATTCCCGGCGTGCTCGTAGTGCAGCCAGGTCGAGCGCGTGACTTCCCCTCGCAACAGCCTCCAGAACAGTTGCAGCGCCTCGCCGACGACGGGCAGCAGGACGTCACCCCACGAGCCGGGGCGCTGCCCCAGCCACGAAGTCTGTGCGCGGCGCTGTTTTTCCTCCCCGGCTGGCAGATTCAGGATTCTCTCAATCTCCTCGAACGAGTACCTTCCGAAACAGGCAACGCACCCGGAGGTGCCGGGAACGAAGAGGCGAACCTCTCCGCCGCTCGCGACACCCCCGGGCACGTAGGCCATGCCGCCCGCCGCGTCTATGTGGACACGGTCATAGCGCGCAGCCAGCACAGCGGCTCCGACCCTCGCCGCGTCGTCGTCAACGTCGCTGAAAATCACGTCTGAGCCGATCACCGCTTCCGCCACCTGCCGGTCGCTCAACGTACCGACGATCGGGATGACGTTCGCGTCCGGAACCAGGGCGCGGATGAGCAGCGCAACCGCCTGGGCCTTCGGCATACCCACGGCCTGGGGCGGCAGCATCATGGTGTCGAGATTCGCCTCTTCCACAACGTCGCCGTCGGCAAGGACCATTCCGCCAAGAGAGGCTACGCCCTCCTGCGCAAGACGGATGGCCGTCAGGCTTCCCGCCCGCCCTGCACCGAGGACCGCAACCCTCAACATCGCCGCATGGTCCAGCCGCCTGTAGCCACGTTCGAGGTCGCCGCTTCCAATGGCCGCCGCCAGCCGGCTTCTCCGGCCCTGCTCTGGATTTCCGCCGGAAGACGCACGTTGCGCGAGGCTATTGCGCAAGGGGCTCGTTTGCATAACGACCGCGTTCTGCCCGTTCGCGTTGCTCTGTGCCGAAGCGCCGTTGACGAGTGGCTGCACGCCAACCCTGGACATCCCAGAACCGGGCAGCAGGAGGTAGTCAATCGGGCCGGCTCTCCCGTCTTCCACCATGCAGCCGTGAACTTCGACGCTGCGCCCATTGCCGGTGAAAACAAGGACGGCTGCAGCGCGGACACGGAGCGAAAGAGCCACTTTCACGCACTCGCGAACCTCCCCGTCTACCTTCGGGCGTGAGAGAACGAATACGGGAAGCAGGCCGCGCCCCAGCACGTCCCCGACCGAGCCGCCCGGAGAGTGCCCGACGTAAACCGTCGAACGATGGAGCAGTTCAAGAACGCCGGGGCCGGGCCTGCGGTATTCGCCGGCCGAGGAGACCGCGACGGACCTCTGGCCGTCCCGTTCCAGACGGGCCATGACGTCGTCGAAACCTGCATGCGGAATGACCAGCCCTCTCATGGAATCCCTCCGTCACCCGCGCTCAGTCCCTGCTGAACACCTGCGTCGGCAGCGATTGTGGCTGAAACCTGGCCCGCATCTGCAGCTCCACTGCCTCGCGCCTGCGGATTTCTGCTTCCCGTCGACGCGCCTTTTCCAACCGAGCCTCCTCCAGCCGCTCCCGCTCTTCGCGCATCCGCATGACGCTGGGCGCCACCTCCGACAGCGCCAGCGCGCTGCCCGAAACCGGGACGGGCAACAGCAAGGCCCTTCTTTCGAGCGCGCCCTGAACCACCTCGACCTGCTGCGGCCGCTCCATGACTGCCAGTTCCTGAAACATTTTCGTGTTCCTCCTTTACGTTGATTCGATCGCCGAAACAGCGGTCCGCGAACCTGACCTTTCCAGTCCGTTGACCACCTCCTTCTTCCCACAGGCTTCTCCGTCGCCTTCGAAACCCACCAGGAGCCCAGCGAGCTTTTCGACATCGGGAACGGTTGAGCACACCACCGCCGTTCGAAGGCGGTTCCCCCATTTCATTATTTCCACCGTAAGGTAGTGAGGTCCCGTCGCACGCACGGCAACCTTCCCGTCCTCCAAGGCCACGGAGACCTCTTTCCAACCGAGAGACGCGTGCGATTCCAGAAGCATCGCCAGCGCTCTGAGGGCTCGCTGTTCTAGAAGTATTTGGTCCGGCATCGCTTGTTTCTCCTTTTCATAGCCAACTTTTGCCTTGCGGCCGGACCCGGGAAGCCGTAGTGAAAACAAAAGGGGCATGGACCGGGAGACCGGTCACTGCGCTGCGGTTTCGTTGCAGCGTGGGGGCGACGCCGGGTCCTGGCAGACTTACGCGCGCGCCAATGCCCCTTTTCTCTTTTCTGTGTTTCTACTCCGCCAAGGCCGTTCCTTTCTTCATCTTCAGATTACACGCGTGTCTCTCAGAAACTCCCAAGCAGAATCAGTCCTCAAAACCCACTGTCCGGAAACCATCGAACACCTGACTAACAAGGCGCCAGAAGGGACACGACCTTTCCTTTATCGTGTTTATTGACAACAGCTTGTCTGTACATGTGCAGAACTGAGATGACGGTTCTGCTTTCACATCGGTCATCCGAAGATGGGATGCAGCGTTATAGCAGAACCGGCGAAGAACCTTTATCGAAATGCCGTATTCTGAGTATCTCTGGCAAAAGCAAAAGAGGGGGCAGTCAAGAACCTTTCCATCTGTAAGCCAGCGTGTGATCCTGCGTAGAAAAGCGTATTCAAGCCAACACGCATACGAACGGTCTTGAAGCCTAATGGAGACGTCAGACCGACCGAATCCTCCTGCCGTCCCGTCAGAGAAAATTACTGGAACAGAAAAAGTCCCACAGGCTGATCCTATCACAGCCATGTCATCGCCCAGAGGATCCAGTATCCTTGATGGCCAGCACGTTGCCCACGCAAGCCTTTCGAAGAACAATCCTAGATGGAGGGCAACCTGGAGAACGACTTGCCGGATGGCCCCATGTCTATTGTTAAGCCCTGGACGGCGGGTCTCTTCTATCATTTCCCAGAAAGCACCTGACAGAAAGAGGTAGACGTCTTTCTTCATCTCGTCGACAATGGACGGCACTTCCTTGTGGTCCGACAGTATCTTCAAGGCGTGCAGGCTCAAGTCGCCGAACGTTGTGACGGGGTGCCTTGTGTCGTTATCCACTTCACCCCCAATAGGGGGATTTTGCAGAATCTCCACTACGGCTTGCCGTCCTTTGGCCACCGCGAAGGGCAGTACGTTGGCAACATGGAGGAAATCCAGCCAACCTCTACCTTGAGACGAGAGAGCCCCTTTCGTGTGAGCGAAGCAATCCAGACTGACATAATATGGGAAGTTCCGTCCGCAGCTCTTCGTAGCGGTGCCAAAGAAGAAGTCGTAGTACAGATCTGCTTCCTCCTCAGGAAGGGTACCCATGAGATACGCCAATGTCAGGCCTTCCATGACGAAACTCCAGTTCCATTCTATGCCGCTCGCCGACACGCCAAGGTCGTCGGGGAATGACAGCACAGGCTCTCTCCGGAAGAGAGGATGTTCTCGGTCAAACCGTAAGTCCTTCACCAAGTCGCGCCGCAACCCCAGAAACCTGTCCATGTCGCAGAACGTGCGAAGAACAGACCGGAAACGAAGCTGGAACGGCAAAAGGCTCATGAGGCGAACGAAATGGTTGTATTCGTGCATCAAGGTCAGCTGCAGAATGACGCTTTCTTTCATTGCGGACCAATCGAAAGCGCAAATGATCAGCGGCGTACCCGAGATAAAGAAGGCGCCCTCGTCACCCGGAGTGGCCGGGTGAGGGGCGAAAATCTGTCTGGCATGATCAGAGAGAAGCATTATGGCTTCCTCTTCCCGAGCACCAGTACCGTCTCAAAGAGAAGGAGTTCCTTCTTGTGAATGCTCCAGACCTGACAACCGTTCGTCTGAATTCTCTCTCGATCGATTGGACTGAGTGAATCCAGCATCCCGATGGCACCTGTTACGACCGCACCGGACACTTCCACACGATGCTTCCCGCAGAGCACCGTTTCTGCTGAATTCAGCACAGAATCAACCAGCACCACGTGCAAAGCGGAAGTGTCGGGCATCCTTTCCTGAGCCTCTCCAGCGTCCGAGTCTCCGGTCGGAACAAAGAGTCGCAAGTCAACCCGCATGAAGTGTGCAACAGCCAGTATTCCACCTACAAGCAGAGCAGCATCGGGCTTCACCGGGAACACGGCGTTCGCTTCCTGCTCCCGAACGATCTCAAGCATGACCCGGCTCACTTGAAACAGGTTTGAAGCCGTGGCGAGCACCTCTATGTCATCCAGAAGCCCTTCCCCAAACAGTTTCTTTAGTCTCTCGTCCTCGCCCATCGAGGGTGAGCAAAGAACATCTTCGGGACGGAGTTCTGAACCTGTCCCAGGCCTCATTACTTCAGCAAGAACTTCGCGCAAGGGCCTGCCCTTCCGGCCAAGAAGGTCCAGGCCGGTCAGACGCTTGCTGCCCACATCTTCCATCGCGCGTTCGAAGGCCACGCGGGTTTTTACGGACATTCGCAAATAGCCCGCGACCGCTTTTGCCAAGCGCATATCTTCCTCAGAGAATTCGAACCGGTCGATCTTCGCTTTCGTGACCCGTGTAGGCCGGAACCATCCCTGCTCAATCGCATAGTAGATCACGGGCCTGTCAAGCAGCCCACCGCTCGCCTTCTTGATGTCACCGATTAGGTAAACCATAGATGGCTCCTACGCCAATTTTCATACGTATATTTGCCACCGTGCCGTCAGCGCTGTCAAGACTTTTTTGAAGCCGATGTGGGACTAGCAAACACTTAAAAGCATAACATCAATAACATCAATTATCTATGAACGAAACAAACGTCCTTCCCTCATGTCAAAAGCGAAGCCGCCGGACCGACGTACAAAGGGTCAGGCGGCATCTCCTGCACTTCCTCTACGACAGCCTTGAACATCTGAAGCAACCTTTCAGCGTCCACGAACTTGTCGGCCGGATAGAACAAAACACCGGCGTCAAGCCGAAGCCCTCTTCGATCCTGAGGGCCGTGACCTCCTACTACCAGGAAACCCAAATCCCTCTCATCTACATGGCCGGATACCGGGGGGAGACAGCGGTTTATGCGTCAGACCGGACGATGCACGGCCTTTGCCAAAACCCATTTCCACCTCCTTTGGACAGGCCAGGTAGGCGGCCGAAGAGGTACATGGAATCTGAGCGGGGGTTGGACAGCGGGATTTAGAGCGGGTCAAACCGATTGTTCATTTCTCTTGAGACTTTCGCGCGACGTACCGCAAGTCATTTTCAGTTCCTCTCCTTCGCTTCTCGGCTTGCCTGTTCCAACGCTTTCCTTGCCAGAGCCAGCCTAACGCCGAGTATCACCTGCTCCTGCTCCGGCGGCAGGAAGGACTTGCCGCCATTCGTGACGCAATTGTAGCAAAGGTTGCCCAACCGCTCAAACAGTTCCCTGTCGTTCATGTCTGCCGCTCTGCCGCTGGCCGTCACGTCGAACGGTTCAATTTCCACGTTCTCGCCGTAGGTCACGGCCTCGGCAGCCTTGTTCGCCGCGTGAACGCACAAAAGGGCCTCTGCAAGCTGCTCTGGCGACAGGCGGGCGTATGAGCGGAGCAGGTCTCCCGCTTGGACGCACTGCCAGTAAATCGCCTGCAACTCTTCTTTGCTTATGTCTCGCACGCTCATTCGCCCACCTCCTCGGCGCTGACGGCGACGAAGTCCGGCGTCAAGGGTTCGTCGTCTATGATGTCCTCATGGTCGCCCGAGAGAACCTTCTCCTTTGCTTCCCTTTTCGAGCGGGCCTTGACGATGGCGGTCCAGTGGTGAACCGTGCGGCAGTGGATGTAGAACGTCTTCTCGGTCATCGTGCCACCCCCCTGTCCGCTTTGGAAACGGGTTTGATTACGCCCCCGGCTTTCCTGAGGACGATTCTGTCCGCAAACGAATTGACGACCAGCACCTCACCCCCGCTGATGCTTGCTATCAGCCTGGCATCGCGTGGAATTACGATGCGGCCCCTTTCGTCAACCTGTCTCAGTACGACCCCATGGATTTCTGTCACGACAACCACCTCCTCCCGTAAATGCCGAAACGCTTCCGTTCCGAATTCTTGTGTGTTACGTTTCTATGGGGGATGGGGTTCGGGCCGATGAAGCACGACCGACTGTGCTCACGAGGCCCGTTTTTGGTCGCTTTCCGGTCGCACCGTCGGCGGAGCCGAAAATCAGAATAGGCGAGCCTGCGGGAGCTGGCGAGTTTATCTGATTTGTGGAGCGTCGGTTTCGTCTATTGTGCTGTCTACGTATCAAAGGACGGGGCGTCGAGTGAATCACGACATCTAGCCGCAGCGGATTTGCAGGAAAAGCGGCCAGAAATGTTGAGCGTAGGAAACAGGGATCTCTTCGCACAGTCGCTGTATCATGGGCCTGCACACAGCGACCATCACGGGCCACGCATCCCAAAGTTGTGTTAGGATACCGGAGAATTCGGCATACACGTTCGCAGATGGTCGGGCCGCCACAGAGAGATTCAGGGCCGACTCGAGCAATAGGGATATCGCCTCATGCTGTTCTACACCTCCGTCTGGTTCCGCGGCCGCACGGTTCCGTTCTCGCAGCTCCCGGCCAGCAAGTAGCCTGGCAACCTCCAACAGCTTGCTCCTCACGTGGCAGCGCAGATTCTCGTCGGCAAGATTCACTGCCTGGGATGACGCCAACTGCAAAGCCAGAATTCCTTTCTGTAGATCCTCCTCAAATAGTCCCACAAAACTACTTCCGCAGAGAACGGTTTTGAGATGATCGGCCATGTCTTCGTAAATCGGTAACTCACCAAGCACAGCGTGTAGCTGGGTCCATGCTCGTGAATCGTTGCCTGATTTCTCAAGAGTATCAAGCGCCACGCTAACAGCATCATGAAGTGAGGACCGTGCGAAAAGGCCGCCAGCCTCCGCCCCGAACAGGGAAGACATTATTTGCCCGCGATCTGAACCCAGGAAGGAAAACAGGGAGTTACGCGCCTGTGTGACGTCCTTCAGAAGTGGCAGCGCGGGGAACAACTTGCCACTGAGCCGCCAGAAAGCCTCCGCTGCAAGCGCGCTCCCGGTTCTTTCATCAAGGACTTCCTCAGCCTCGTCGCCAAGAGCAGAGGCAAGTCCAGAGAAAAGGAACGCCGCGTGGTTGATCTGTCGCGGGTTGGCGACGTCAAGCCAGAGGTCAGGATCTCGCTCGAATGCCTCACGTGGTATCCGTTGTCCCGGTCGGTCGAACGTCTTCTGAAGCCAGTCGGTGGGCACGCCTATTGACACAAAAGCGGTCATGAGTCGGTGGGCATGAGACCAAACCATGGCCAGCTTCATGTTGGCAGGCCACCCTCGGGCCTCGGACCAGTAGCCGAACTCTTCGTTCACCCATTTCAGAATAGCCAGAAATGCCCGGAAGTCTTGCTTACCTGCATCGTTGAAAAGTCTCACAACTGTCCGGCGTGCCAACCGGCGAAACAGCGGCGAATCCCCCATGAAGCACGTCAATAGACGCAGGAAATGAATCCGAGACACGGGCGACGCGGCATGCCTGGCAAGGTGTCGAATGAGATCATGTCGCTCAGTCGCTGAAAGATCAGCGACGGCTGTCAAGATTGGTTCAGGAAGTGCCACCGGCAGGCCAACGAGGCGTCCAATAGCAATCCTGAGCCCTTCCTCCCGAATGAGGGACACGGCACAGGCAGCGAGAGATCCGCAAAACGCAAGCCCGCAACCAGCCTCGGGCGTGAGCCTGTGATGGCGTAGCAGTCCGTCGGCGCTCGGTGGCAGGAAATCCTTGAACTCGAACTGGTATCGCTCCTGCGCTTTTCTATGAAGGTCAGCATAGTAGACGGCCGCGCTTGCGCTTCGCCACGCCTTAGCTACTTCGAGACGCTTTCGAGGATTCTCAATTGAGACTACTTCGGCAATGACCCGCTCGAATGATTCTTGGGGGCAGTCAAACCAGTGACGGTTCTTGCGCAAGACCGCTTCCCGCTCTGCCATCGAATCTCTCAGCAAGCCCCATTCATCATGCGCAACAACATTTCTCTTACCCGTCTCGGGGTTGGCGAAGCTGAAGGCGAACTCCCCAGGAAAGTCGGTAGCCGGCTGGAACACGATCTGCTTGTTTGATCCAACAGGAGTGATCTGTGCCTCTCGTCCGTTGATGGCTTCAGCGCCTGCGCGGCAGTAGTCGTCGGGATCAAAGGGAATGCCGTCCACAGTAACCGTCGTGAAAAAGCCAATCCGTGCCATGAATTCGCTGTCGCGAGCGAGTTCATCTTGTATCCGCCTTGGCAGATCCTCGCAAAACTGCTGAAGCAGCCACACCGTCAGCCCCTTCGGAATCGCTTCTCCTTCATGCTCATCTCTGTCTGCCTGCTCTTGGGCACCACGAAGGGAATTCTTCAAGACATCGGCCACCGCTGGGAGAAGTGCGGAATCAGCGTCAAGTTGTTTCGCAAGCACACGGTTATACAGCCATTCAAAGTACTCCTTACGACGAGAAGGATTTCCGTTAGGGCGCCGCGGGACAAAAGAGATCGCCTGGGAAACCAGCCCGGCAAGCGTCAGTGCGAATAGGTAACGATCATCCTGCACAGGCGTTTGGATTGAAGCTGCCCTGGCCATCGCAAGACGTTCGATATAGAGGTTTTCCAAAAACCACTCGGCACGAGCGCGACACACATCCTCAGATTCAACCTGATCCAGCCACAGTTTAGCAAGGGCATCCGTGAGTGCATGACCCAGTCCCATTAGAAACGCTAGTTCCCCTTGCGGGTTTGGCGACCTTTCAGGCATGGGAGGTCTTTGAAGGGTTTTGCCCTGGAGCAGACACGCCGCTATATAACGCTTAAGTGTCGCAAGAGCCCGTGTTTCTACGAGAGTCCCGTTGTCCAATTGTGCCTGTCGCAGGGTATGAAGGATTTCGTCTGTTTCGATGGGAATGAACCGGACATTCGCTGCGCGCAGTTTTCTCATCTTGTCGTAGTATTCACCTGGGCTCAAGGCCTTTGCGGCAACGAGCGCTTTCATAACTTCATTGATCCCAACGATCGGAACACCTTCCCGATGGATGAATGCATTCAAGCAACGATCATCGAGCCATATGACATCACCATCCGACGATTCGAAAAGAAAAAGGGACCGAAGGCAATCAAGTGAGGGATTGTTTGCATACAGTTTCTCGAACTCATCCCTGGCGTGCGTAGCAGGTGCGGGGATGATTTCATAGGTCCCGTTCTCTACACCTTCTCTCAGGCGATTGAGAAGGTTATCGAGCCACTCGACATCTGCGCTGGTTCGTTCGCATTCCCGCAGACTGGCGCGGATCCGATCGTGTTCTGATTTCTCAATGGACACTGCGAAGCAATCACAAGCCAAATGGAGCAAGCCCGCGTCCGCGAGGACTTCGGGTGTGTTGGCATGACAGAGGATCTGGGATCCTTTGCTGGGAAGCAACTCCGCGACTTCCGCCCGCCCTTCACCACCAAGTTCATCCAAAGATCTCCTGTATTCCGGTTCAGACAACGGGCCATGTCTGTATAAAGCCTGGGCGATAGACCGGCAGTTGAGTAAATATCTGCCCGCATCGTCAGGCAATGCGGACGGTGGACCGCTGAAGTCCTTTTTCATAGGTGGGAGAAAAGCCAACACATATCCGCCACGTGCCCGCGCCATCTCGAATAGGGCCGCCCAGTCATCGCCCAGTTCCGCGACAAGATTCTTGTTCGTGTAATCCGGAGGAAGTCCGGCGCTTTCAACTGCCAGATGGCCTTCGTCTATGAGACGGACGATTTCTCTGTAAACCTCGAAGCGGGACGGCTGGTGAGGACTCATCTTGTCTTTCATGTCAACCAATGCCGGTAGGAGATCATGCGAGATTCGAAGTGGTTTGAAGGCCCTCTCAACCGCCGGGAGTATTTCAAGATGCGCCGCCAATAGAAGTGAAGTCACGTCCATGTGCAGCCGCCAAGCCGGCGCTGATTCGGGGAAGCCAGACATCAACGCACGACCGCCGTGCCTTGCCAGCAAGCAGGGCTGCCTGAGTGGGTCGGACACCGCTTCATTGTCAACGAGCATGCGGTGGTAAAGATGTAGCAGCGGCTGATTTGTCTGATGCGAAATCATGTGAATGGGAACAGTGGCATTTTCATAGGCTCGTGCCAGTTCGCCCAAGCGTTCGCGTTCCTTCTCAACAAACACAGCCAGATCCTGGATTGTCACCATGCGCAGGTCGGCTCGCCCCTGCTGCCCCAGCTTCATCATCCTCTCGGTAAGGGATCGAAGTTCCATATCCAACCCAAGCCGAAAACCCAAATCGAGCGCCGTTCCAACCATCTGGTCGGCAATGCCTTTCCTCTGGGCGTCCCGCCAAAGGGCGATGGCAAGACGGAGATCCTCCAGACGTACCCACCAAGATACCTGCAATTCCTGTTCGACCGGGAAATCCGAACGATCCTGTAACTGACGCGCGACCAGCGCGAGCGCCTTCAGGTCGCCCTTTTCCATGTAAAGTTGTCCGAGGGCGAACAGGTGCTCTGTGGTTGGATTCTCACGCGCTACACTCTCGGCTTCAAGAACGGCTTCAGAAAGTGACCCCAGGTGCGCCAGACACGAAATCCGCATACGCCTGAGATCGGCAGGGAGCCTACCGCCTTTGAACAACCCGATTTTCCCATTCAGAATCTTGAGGCATGGAGCGTACCGCTGGGCGTTATGTAAGCCAGTAGCGGCGAGCCTCACAGCGTCGGCCGTCGCGAAGACTTCAATCAGTCTCTCGGCGTGATCAGCAACGTACTGCCAATTCTGCTGTTGAGCCATGATCTCGCAGCTACCCAGCAGTGAATTTGGCTCACCCGTTTCCTGGTAGTTCTTTTCAAGTTCTTGAGTAAGGGCTTGCCAGTCTCCGGTCTTTCTGGCCAGCGCACTGAGGGCCATGGCTCGCGCTGGTTGCAGCTCCCGTGGCGAACCCGATTTCTCGATTACCGCAATTGCGCCCTTAGGATCGCCGTTGCTCACGAGAGTCCTTGCCTGCCACAGACTCCATAGGGTGCTGAGATTCTGCGCTTCGAAAGCCAATCTGGCGTTGTTCAGCAGATCGAGTGCGTCCCTTGGCCGTTGCTGGGCCAAGTAGTAATGGGTAAGCGCTAGAATCTGAGGAATGGTTGCGGATCCACTTCCAACACAACCACGCAGCGCTTCTACGGTGGGCTCAAGGTCAACATCGAACCCACGCGCCAATGCCCACGCCATAGCAAGACAATGAGTCTTGTCGGCTGACAGAATCTCGCGACAGTAATCGTTGGCCTCATCCTGTCGGTCGGGATCGTTGGCCAAACAAGCCAGCCGCCATACCTGATACCTCTGAAGAGTGTCTCTGTCTTTTCCCGGAATCTCGACGAGTTCTCTGAAAACCGCTTCCGCTTTCCGCAGCAACGCGATACTCTCGTCATCGCGTTTCACCAACGCCCAATCCACGGGTTCCGGCCATGCGACAATTTGGTCCGGCAGCGCAGCAGGAGAAAGCGCACTCAGATAGTCAATCATGGCAGCGGCAGATCGTGTGCTCTCCCAACGAGGAGCGAGTTCCAGGGCTTTTCTTGATTCCAGCCTTGCCTGCGGGATGTCTTTCTTGGCCAGATAGGCAAGAGCACGTAGCCGATGGGTTTCAGCATTTGGCTTGGGATTTGTCATTTGAGTTCGATCCTTGCCCAGAAAAACTCAGGATAGCCAGCCCCTCATCTGTCCGTCCCACCTCAAGCAAGAGGGCAGCCTTCAAGTTTAGACTCTCTATGTCTTGTTCGTTCTCGAGTAGCGCAAGTGCCCGCTCAGATTCACCGCGTCTGCGAGCGATGAGCGCGCGCAGCCGGGCTTGGCTCTGTGCAGGTGCCAGTTGCTTGGCCTCATCGGCCAATTGCTCCGCTCGATCTATATTGCCCACGTCGAGCTCCAATCTGGCCGCCAGGCAGAGGATCTTGGCTTTCCGTTCAGGGAGCAGAGATAGCCAAGTGGCCGTATCATCTTTCCACTTCGCGACCCATCGAACGGCTTCGTCTCGCCGTCCCTCTCGCCAGCCTTCCAGCGCCTGCTCGGTGCCGCGATCTGCCTCTTCGGAAAGCAGCGCAGCAAGATGGTCCACCTGGTTCGCCAGCAGGGACACGGACGGCCGCTCTTCCCAGCCGACTGTCGGAAAGGACCCACCCTCAATCGAACGCAAGGCGCGGGCTTCCGCATCCCTCTTCCATTTGTACAGAACGTCGCAGGTATATCTGCGCTCGTCACTATCAATGAGTTTTGCACAACTCTGACAAAGCCAGATGCCATTTTCTGGGCCTTTTCGTTCTTCCGGCGACAGGGTGGAGTCATATCGGGGACCCCCAGGAGATGCAGCCGTGATGTGCGCAGCGACACCGATGATGACTGACTTCTGAGGGTCGTAGGCCGGTCCACTGGTGATTGTTGGACACTCCGGGTTTGAACAATGGTAACCCACGCGCAGAGCCAGTGTCGTCTTTACACGCTCCGAAAACTCATCACGCATTGCCCGCAGCCTCCCTAACCTATTCAACCCGATGGATTAGCAAGACGACTCGGTTTTCGCAAGACCTTTCGGTTCCCTCTGTACTACTAATCCGCGGAATCTTGTTTTTTCAGGAAGATTTCCGCCTGCTGTCTTCTCTCCCATTCTCCCACTCGCCCATTCTCCCATTCGATTGTTTGGTTGCGGCTCTGCCGCGCTGTGAATGCCCAACGCCAAAGGACGTATTGCGGCGCAAACCGTGAGACACCTGGAGTCGGTGCAGACCCGATGGAGCCTTCTTCCTGTCCTGTCAACTCCAAGAATGAAACTCAATCCGCACAATCGGCGTCCCCTCCGCAGCAAACAAAAATGCCGGCCCGCGTAATCCTTGGCGGTGCGCCGGATGAACGACGGGAAATACTTTCTGTGGGTCGACTTTGCGACCTGGGGCCTGCCCGCATTTCGAAACAACGTCGTCCACGTCGGGGACCTGAGCTGGCTCGCGAAGCGTTACGCCTACACGGAGAGCTTCTCGACTTACTTCTTGTTCGACAGCGGCCTTCAGGAGCACGTGAAAGGCAACGGCCATTCAGTGGCCGGCTACCAGGGGCCGTGCCACGCACACTATCTGCCCCTGGACATTGACAGCCCGGACCTCGGCCAGGCGCTTGAGACCGCTCGCGGGATCAGCCGCTATTTCCTCGACAGGGTGGGAGTCCCGGAAGAGGCGGTTGTCCCCTACTACAGCGGCATGAAGGGCTTTCACCTGAACGTCGCCACGCGCGTGTTCGGCGACGTGAAGCCATGCGTGGAACTGCCGAAGACCTTCAGCGAGATTCGCAAAGCAATCGTTCAGAAGTCGGGCGTCAGCCCGGACGCGGTGGACTTCGCGATTTCGGACCGGATGAGGCTGTTGCGGCTTCCCAACACGCGCCACTCGAAATCCGGCCTCTACAAGGTCCCGTTGAAGGTCGAGGAACTGCTTTCGGCGGAACCGGAAGAAATCAAACGCATCGCGCAGCAGCCGAGGGAAACCTGGCTCACCGACGAGAGCGGGATGCTTCCGCGCCATCAGGTTGAACCGGTTCCCGACGCCGTCGAGATGTTCTACCAGTGCACGGAGCAGGTGGAGAAGAAGTCGCATTCGGACCTGCCGGCCCCGGCAAGTTTCCTGGCAAGGGGCGATCTCGACCGGGCGCTCTGCCGGGCCGAACTCGAGCTCTACAGGGAAGGCGTTTCGCAGGGAGCGCGTTCAGCAGTGACCCTGAGGCTCGCGAGCAGGATGCGTTCTGCGGGCTACGCGAAGGAAGAGACTTCGGAGGTGATCGAGTCGTTCGCCGGCCGTTGCGATCCGCCGCTCGACGGCCGGACTGCGCGGAGAATCGTCGGCGTGGCCTACTCAGCGAACGGCAACGGATACCAGTTCGGCTGTGGGACCGGTAACGGCGATCCGCCGCAAACCCGTTTGGTCCGCGAGTACTGCCCATACACCGATCGCATGGACTGCGAGACGTTCAAGGGGTTCAAGGTACAGCTCCGCAACGGAAAGGATGCACAAAGGTAGCAGATGTGATTGCATGGATCTATTGCCGCAAGGACTCGGGAAGAATCTGCCGGCGCTCTACGCACAGGAAAAACTCGGGGCGGACGCCGTGGCGCACGTGAAGTACTTCACCCCCGACTCAAACTGGACGTGGTACGCGACGGAATTCGACGGTGAGGACACATTCTTCGGCCTGGTGGACGGTTTCGAGAAGGAGCTGGGATACTTCAGCCTCTCAGAGTTGAGGGAGGCGAGGGGACCGCTTGGCCTGCCAGTCGAGCGGGACCTCTACTGGGAGCCGAAGACGCTGCGGGAGATCGCAGCGGAACTGTTCGGGAGGGAATGACATTAGTCTCTGTATAGAACCTTGCGCAGTTCCTGAACGAACTCTTCCATGCCTTTGGATTTCGTCCGCAGATTGAGCGTAGCGGACCTTACGATCAGCTCGCCCCGCCGCAAAAGGAGCGCGAGTCCAATCAGCGCGAAGCCCACCAAGATAACCAGTGGAGCAATGTTCCCAGAGACGACGACGCCGACGCCATAGAGGACAATGCCCAGTGAAATGGCTATTGCGCCTGTGTAGATTGCCCACATGGGCGTCCGCTTGGCGTAGCTTACGGAGTCGACCTTCTGGAGCGGCATCTCGTGAATGCTGCCCTTCGAGCCTTTGACGACTCGCTTGTCAGTCAGGAGCAAGTCTGCGGCTGCCGAGAGCTTCTTCTCGTACTTCTCGGTTTCCATCAATAGGAATCGTGTTTCAGGCTAATAAACGTATCGGTACCGATCTCGGCTGTGCGCATCCGCACGAACGGCGGGCGGCGCGTCCAACCGATTTAACGCCATCAGCGATTGTTCTGCACAAAGATATTGGAGGAGGTGGACTACACGAGGCTCGAAGCAAGAATCAAGATGGGCTACTATCCGACGCCCCAACCCGTCGTGGACAGGATCAGGACTTTCCTCCGCTACCCCGACACAAACGCGAACGTCCTCGACCCGTGCTGCGGCGAAGGGCTGGCCCTGAAGAAGCTGGTGGAAGGAGCAAAGGCCAGAACCTACGGCATCGAACTCGACGAATACCGGGCCGGCCAGGCGAAGTCGCTTCTCGACCGCGTGCTGCGCTGCGGCTACGAGGACGCGAGAGTCTCGAACAGCGCTTTCTCCTGCCTTTTGCTCAACCCTCCCTACGACTGGACCAGCGGCAGAGACGTCGAAAGGGAAAGCAGCGAGAGGAAGGAGAAGTCTTTCCTCACGGGCACGGTGCGGTATCTCCAGCCCGACGGCGTCATAGTATATATAGTGCCGCAGAAGAGAGTCGGCGAGGACGTTGCGAAGGTCCTTTCCTACAGGTTCGGGGACTTCAACACGTACAGGTTCCCGGACAAGGAATTCGAGCGGTTCAGGCAGATCGTGCTGTTCGGAAAGAAGAAGCGCGACGCCCGTCTGGACGACGGCGCCTTCGACGGTCTGAGGGCGATCCCGCGCCGGGACCTCGAAGAAATCCCGTACGCCGAAAGGCCGGTTTACGACCTGCCTCCTTCGCCCGAAGTGGCGCTGTTCCGCTCGTCGCTGATAGACGAGGCCGAACTCGAACAGGAACTCCGCAAATCGCCGCTCTGGGAAAAGCTGAAGGATTACGGCGGGAACGGCGACGGCAAGGTCGGGCGGCCGCCGCTGCCTTTGCACACCGGCCACCTCGGGCTGCTTCTCGCCAGCGGCTACCTCGACGGCGTCGTCGGGGAAGGCAGGGACAGGCACGTCGTGCGTGGCAAGGTCGAGAAGGTGACGACGAAGGAGCAGGAATACCAGGGCGAAGTTCTGGTCGAGCGGGAAATCGAGAGCTACCGGGTGTCCATCAAGGTGCTGAAGGGGAGCGGCAAGATCGTGACTCTGATGTGATGCCCGATGCTCGAAAAGGTGAGGTACGCGGACTACATGAAGGGCGTCGGAGTCGAGGCTTTCACCGACGGCTACGCCTACGACGAATACTCCTGCCTCTATCTGCTTTCGGTCGCCGGCCGGGACAGCAACGTCAAGGCCATCACGTCGGCGGTGGTGAGCGGCAGAAGGATTCAAATCCTGTCGGACAGCGTCATCGAGGCCGGGTCGTCGTTCGGCGAGAAATACCGGATACTCAGTGCGAAACTGCCCGACGCTTTGTTGCACCAGGTCGTCGTGGCGGAGGGTTTTTTCAGGCCCGACAAGGAGCGCGACAGGCTGCTTTACGTGGACGGTGCGCAGGACACGGCTCGGCTCGTATACGACGCGGTGAGGGACGGCTACCCGGTCCCCCTGATTCCAGAATGGTCGGAGTGGCTCTTTGAGAAACTGCGCCAGGAGAACCAGGCCCAGGAACTCCAGGGAACGAGGAAGGTCGTGCGGCTCAGCGTGGACGAGGAGTCGCTCGACACCATGATTTCCGAGGCGGTCAGGAGCCGCGAGATACGCTTTTGAGTGGTGCCCATGCTTTCAGACATCACGGACATGAACGACTACCTGAGAACCTACGGCAGGGCGCTCGCGGACGGAATCACGCAAAGGGCCGAGCCGCTGTTCAGTCCCGGCGAGAAGTGGGACGGAAAAATCTACACGCTTCTGAAAAAGCCCTACCAGGCGCAGGGCGACGTGATCATGGGCATTTCGCGTTTGCTGCGCGACTACAACTCCGCCCTGCTCGTTGGCGAGATGGGCTGCGGCAAGACGCTCATCGGGCTTTCTGTGCCTTACGTCTCCGGGAACGGCGCAAGGCCGGCGAGATCTCTGGTCATGTGCCCCGGCCATTTGACGCGAAAATGGGCGCGTGAAGCGGTCGAAACGATTCCCGACGCCGACGCTAAAATCGTCAGGGAACTGCGCGACCTGCTTTACCTCGACGTTGACGCGAAGCCTGAAAGGCCGGAATACGTCATCGTCAGCAAGGACCGCGCGAAACTGGGCTACGGCTGGCGACCGGCTGCCTTGGAAAAGAAAAACGCCTACCACTGCCCGGATTGCTACGGACTGGTCGTGGACAAGGACGGCGTGCCCGTCAAATCTGATTACCTCGAAAGAAACAAAAAGTTCTGCGGCGAATGCGGCGGCGCTCTCTGGCAGGCCGACAACACCGGCATCCGAAGGTTCCCGCTCTCGGAATACGTGAAGAAGTACATGAAAGGATACTTCGATTACCTCATTGCCGACGAGGTGCACGAACTCAAAGGCGGCAGCACGGCCCAGGGGAATTCGTTTGGCGCACTGTCGAGCGCGTGCGGCAAAACGCTTGCACTGACCGGCACGCTTCTGGGCGGCTACGCCGACGACGTTTTCTACGTCCTGTACCGGCTTTCGCCGGAAGCGATGAAGGAGGAAGACCTGGGCTACGGCTCGGTCAGCGGGTGGATGGCGCGATATGGCGTCCTGGAGCGCGTGACGAAATCCTACCCGCAGGACAACAGGTATTCCAAGGGCAAGAAGGGCCACACCGTGCTGAAGCGCAAGCCGGGCGTGTCGCCGATGGTTTTCTCCCGCCACCTTCTCAACAAGACCGCGTTCGTCTCGCTCGGGGACATTGCGGCCGACCTGCCGCCGATCACGGAGCAGGTCCACGGCATCGAGATGGACGAGGAACTCGGCGACGCTTACGAGGAACTCGCAGACAAGCTTCTCTCGGCCGTCCGTGAGGCCCTGAGCCAGGGAAGCAAGGCCCTGCTGGGGACCTACCTGAACGCCCTGCTTTCGTATCCCGACAGGCCGTTCGACAACGAGCCGATCCTTCACCCGCAGACGAAAGAACTCATCGTCGTGCCGGAGGAACTGCCGAAAGACAGGCTCTACAACAAGGAGCGAAAACTGCTCGAACTCGTGCGCGACAGCCTTTCGGAAAAGCACAAGGTCTTCACCTACGCCCAGTACACCGGAACGAAAGACGTGACCTCGCGGCTCCAGGGGTTGCTCATGGACGAAGGGATTGACGCCGAGGTCCTGCGGGCCACGGTGAAGCCGGAAGAAAGGGAGGAATGGATTCGGGACACGGTCAAATCAGGCACCGACGTTGTGATCGCGAACCCCAAACTGGTCCAGACCGGCCTCGACCTCTACGACTTCCCGACGCTCGTGTTCTACCAGACGGGCTACAGCATCTTCACGCTGCGCCAGGCGTCACGCAGGTCGTGGCGCATCGGCCAGGACAAGCCGGTGACCGTCCATTACCTTTACTACAGGCCGACGCTCCAGGAAGGTGCCATGCACCTGATGGGCTCCAAACTCGAAGCCAGCCTGGCAATCGAAGGGAAGTTCAGCGAGGAAGGGCTTCTCGCCATGACCCAGGGCGAGGACATGACGACCGCCCTGGCCAAAAGCCTCGTTGCCGGCCTCCAGGGCGAAGGCGTCGAGCGCGTCTGGTCGAAGCTGAACGAAAGAAACGCTCCCGACTCCGCCAGGGAGACGCTGCTGGACGGGTTGCTTTTCTACACAGAGCGGGACGCGTTCGTCCAGAAGAGGAGGAGCAGAAGGAAGGAAAATACGAGCCCGGCAGCCTTTCAGCAGCTGTCCCTTCTCGATGTTCCGTAGCCCCGTGCCCGCGAAACAACGTGGCGGTCCGCCGTTGCCAACGGCCAAGGGGACCACGCCATGCCCCGTTGGAGGGGCCGCTCGCAAAAAAACCTTGTATCGGCCACGCCAAACACAGTAAGCCGATACGCAAGGGCGCGTTAATGAATCTGCACGCCGTGCAGATCTTGCGGATGGTGCGGATGTCAGGCCCTTGCGTCATCGGTATCTGCGCGCTGAGCCGGGCTATGGAGACCAGTTGGCATTCATAACGCCAGCCTTCCGCCGGCTGGACCGTTTCTCATGGCGCCTTGAAAGCACGCTCCTGATACGTTTGGGATTGACTCGGAGCATAAAAACGTGGTTGACGTATGGGGCGTCTCGAAACTAAACAGAAACCTACAGAGAGCGGTCCGCTGTGAAAATGCTTGAACCCCAAAGAAGCACCTCTTTCGTCGCGCGGTTGTTGGTGTCTTGCCAACAAGCGGGCCTGGACGCTCAAAACGGCTCAGAAGCAGCGAGGACATGATGCGTAGGAGCACATGGATCAGCATCGCCGTCGCCGTTCTCGTGGTAGTTGTGGTTTCGGTCGTCATCATCGCCACGAGAAGGCAACCGGCGGGAGCAATCAAACTCGGGGCGACGTTCCCTTTGACGGGTGAAGTGGCTTCTTACGGCCAAAAGGCAAAACGGGGCATCGAGATGGCGGTCGAGGATGTCAACGCCAAAGGAGGCATGCTTGGTCGGCAAGTCGTGGTGGATTTTCAAGATGACCGGGGCGACATGAAAACGGCGGTGAGCATTTTCACCAAGTTCGCCACCATTGACAAACTGCCGGTCGTGTTCGGCTCGGCAGGTAGCGGTGTTACATTGTCTATTGCGCCGCTTGCCAATCGGCACAAGGTCGTCTTGATCTCACCGATCTCTTCTTCCTCCAAGCTCTCCACCGAGGGCGGGCCTTTCTTCTTCAGGACCGTGCCCGCAGACGATCTCCAGGCAGAAGTCCTCGCAAACTGGGTCCACAAGTCAGGTGCGAAAAGCGTTGCAGTGGTCTTCACGAATAATTCCTGGGGCAAGCCGCTTGCGGACGGATTCGAGCAGAAGTTCACCGCTCTCGGGGGCAAGGTTTTCTTGCGTGAGGGTGTCGCGGAGAACACGAGCGATTTCCGCACCATCATTGCAAAGCTGAAAGACACCCCCAATCTCGACGCGGTCGTGTCCCCGACTTACCCAAAAGAAGGTGGAATCTTCGTCCGCCAGGCAAAGGAACTTGGGCTGAAGGTGACGCTGTTCGGGGGAGACAACTGGGGTTCGCCTGAATTTCGCAACATTGCCGGCGAAGCCGCCGAAGGGGTCTTCTATACGGCTCCTGCGGAAAGCACCAGCCCGGTCTATGCAGATTTCGCAAAACGATACAAGACCAAGTACGGCGAAGAACCCGATGTGTTTGGCCCTTATGCCTACGATGCTGCCATGGCGGTTTTCAAGGCGATAGAAGCTGTCGGTAGCACAGACGCGACCAAGATTCGGGATGCCCTTGCCAGAACAGCTTTCACCGGTGCTTCCGGCGAGATCGCATTCCGCGAAAATGGCGATCTGCGATCGGAGGCCTTTGCAAAGAAAACCATTAAGAACGGACAAGCCATTGACGTTAGGTGAGGTGAAGGGAGATGCCCACGGACATGGAAAGCGAAGTCAAAGCCAGCGCCGAATTCGGATCGGGCGAGTCCGCCACCGATACCGACCCCGTCCTGGAATTCAAGAAGCGCATGTTGGAATGGCCCAACCCCGTTGAATTTGTGAACAACATGTACGGCTGCCATCCCAGCGACGGAAACAGCGATTACTTCAAGGCGGTCTTTGGCAAATGACGGCTGCGGTATGTTTGCCCACACTATTTGAGCGATGGCGGGAGCGAATTGAGGCTCTCATACGGGAGCATCCGCTCCAGATCATCACTTGGGAAGCAACGCGCCGCTGCAATCAAAACTGCGTTCACTGCGGGACTCCCTCCGAAGAGGCAAACCACTGCCAGGAACTTTCGACCGAGGAAATCGTGAGTGCCTTCGAGCAAATTGCCCGCGATTTCGACATGAGCCAGTTCCGCCATATCAATATCACCGGCGGCGAGCCCTTTGTCCGCGAGGACCTGCTCGAAGTCCTGCGCCGGATCAGCAAATCGCCTTTCTACTGCAACATTGACATCCAGACAAACGGGCTATTCATTGCAGACCATCCTGAAGTCCTGAACGAGGTGGGGAGATACGGAGTGACGGGCCTCGGTATCAGTATTGACGGGTTAGAAGAAACTCACGATGCCTTTCGACGCATGCGCGGTTCCTGGCAAAAGGCTTTCACCGCCGCGCGCCTTGCTGTTGAGCATGGCTATGTTGTCACGGTCTCCGTGGTCGCGCATTCGAAGAACGTGGACGAGATTCCCTATCTCTTTGCCCACGTCAAGAAGAAGATTCGGCCACGAGTATTCCGGATTATGTTCCTCGATCCTATGGGGCGGACATCCCCTGATTCTGAGTATTTGCTTTCGCCCGGGCAACTTGTGGGGGTCATCGGATTTCTTCAGACCGAGTATCGAAATGGCTGCTCCACCTACGCCGACCCTGCTTCAACAATGGTCGAACTCGGCTGCGGCGGCTGGCTCGGCACCGATCTCGAAGGAACAGTCCGCCCTTTCATTTTCCATTGTATCGCTGGCATAACCAACCTTGGCATCCTGTATGATGGCAAACTCGGCTCGTGTAGCAACATTCCCAGAGAGTTCATTGAAGGTGACTTGAGAAAGGAACAAATCAAGCGCGTGTGGGAGATGCGATACCAACGATATAGAGACTCCGATTGGATTAGGGTCGCGATATGTGCGCAATGTAACGAATGGAAATACTGTCATGGTGGACCGATGCATGTACGTCATCTAAGTCATTCTATGGTGGATTGTCTGTTGCACAGCCACAGAGAGAGCGAGCGCTGGCGTGGGGATCATTAAGAAATTCGCCTGGGTTGGCCAGTGTGTATTTGCGCTATTCGTAGGTGTAATTCTGAGTTGGCTCTCGGCCGAAACTCTGAAGGCACAATTCAATCTCCATTCATGCGCTATCATTTCCGTACTCGTCCTGGCCCTCACACGCATTTACTTTTCTTTGCATTCAAACACAAAGTGCCCATTCGTTGCTACCTGTGAGAAGCCGCCGGAGCCGACCGTTGTTCTTCCCTTCCACGAGATACTGGGGCAGAATCTGGCAAGATGTTTGATAGAAGCTCACGAACCCTTGAAATCGGAAAGCCTAACAACGAAGCTAAACAGAGTTCTGGGGGAATGGAGTTGGAGCCACACTACTGGTGTCATATTCGTTCACAATAACTGTGATTTTGCAGGATACGCAGGGGTCGCTGGTATACTAGACAGTGTGGCCGCAAAATCGATAGAGTCAACAAACCTTCCTTTGCCTTCGGAATTGTTGAAGCGCGATCATGCTGACAGAATACGTGGACACCTGAGCACTGTGAATAGTAAGACCCGTCTTGAACGGACGCGCGTTCAGATCCTTAGAAGAAACCAGGACAGCGGGCCAACTAATTTGCATACGGCCATTTCCCTTCAGCAGGATTTGCAGACGGACAGCCAGCTGGCGGAGGACTGGACGACCCTATTCAAGGCGGAATCGAGCGGCGTACGCTATTATGAGACGACCTACGAGGATTCGCTGCCCGCCGATTTCTTCTTCGGAGACTACATCGTCTATGACCGGCAGACTGTTCTGCTGTACGACTATGAATCGCGTATTCTGTCATTGTTGATAGGACGGAATCTCATAGATAGGTTTGCGAGGGTATTTCAGGTTCAGGGCTGTGATTCGGAAGCGAGCAGATAGCTGATGAGAACCGTCGCCCGATGAATTTCGTGACAGTGGGCTTTGCTTTCTTTTCAGAGTGAGGAAGGTCAAGAATACGCCGAGCCTTACGAAAGGATGGTTGTTAGCCTATGCGTGTCGCGGGTTACGTGCCAGTATGGTTGCGATGGGCGATATCCCAGCTTGGAAGGCTGAGGTTTCTTGTCTCACCAAAGCCAGCAGCACCGCTCAGTGCCACACAATTGGCTTGGTATTGAGGTGGAGATGCAACTGGTTGCGAATGTCCTACTTGCTGCAAGCGCGATCGTGCTTGTGGGATTGGGTTTCTCGCTCATCTTCAGCGTAACGCGCTTCTTTCACTTCGCTCATGGCATTCTCTTCACAGCTGCGGCTTACTTGGCGTTTCTTTTCGCGATGTCGGTTAACCTGCCGTTGGCTGTGTCACTTTTCCTCTCACTGGCTCTCACAGTTCTGATTGGTTGTGGAATCGAGATCGCCATTTACCGTCCTCTGAGGAGAAAAGGGTCATCTGCCTTGATCCTATTGCTTGCCTCGTTGGGAGTGTACATTGTCTTGCAAAACCTTATTGCGATGGTTTTCGGGGACGAGACAAAAACCTTGCGGTCTGGAAAAATCGTAGAGGGATTCTACGTATTCGGCGCGCGCATCACGGGTATCCAGATGGCGACGATAGCCTTGAGCGCGTTGCTGTTCGCTGTGGTGATGCTCATCTCGAAGAAGACAAAACTCGGCAGGGCCATGCGTGCTGTGGCCGACGATTCCGAGCTTGCCAAAATTAGCGGGATCAATAGCGATGGGGTCATCCTTTGGACTTTTGCCTTGGGTTCTTTCTTGGCAGGAGTGGCAGGAATACTCGTTGCCCTGGACGTTGACATGACTCCAACAATGGGCATGGCACCACTGATGCTTGGCGTCGTAGCCGTTATCATAGGAGGGGTCGGCAACCTTCCGGGCGTTGCATTCGGGTCCGTGCTCCTAGGTCTTGCGCAACAACTCGGGGCCTGGACGGTGGGATCACAATGGCACGATGTAACCGCTTTTGTGGTATTATTGGTTTTCCTATTAGTAAAGCCACAAGGCTTTTTTGGCAGGAGAGGTAAGCCAGCGACCGTTTGATGGAAACCTGATGAGATACATGCCTCACAAACGGGTTTCACTACCTGCCCGATGAAAGGATGTTCTCAAATGGATTACGAAATGGAAGAATACAAAAGCGCTATCGCGTCAACCGAGAAGTTCTATGACAGATTCGCTCAGTACTATGATGAATTCGTGCCGCCAAAGGAGCTGCGCGCTGATCGTGTAGACGCTCTGGTGAATTATCTCAGGAAGGAGACGGGAATTTCATGTGGGAGTCTGAGGTTTCTCGAACTTGGTTGTGGAACGGGTTCATATGCAATTCCCCTCGCACGGGGCGGTCACCATATTACCGGTGTTGATATTAGCAGCAAGATGAGAGATTTGGCAATTTCAAAACTCAACAGGAATTCCTCAATAGATTTCGAGTATTTAAGGTCCGATTGGATAACGGCTCTTGAGACTTGGGAAGACGAGTTCGACTGCCTTCTTTGTATCGGGAATTCCTTGATCCACAACCCACCGTGCACGCTTCCCACTCTGTTCACCAGTGCATTGCGTGCTCTGAAACCAGGAGGTATATTGATTCTCAATGGCCGCCGCATCGAGAGGGAGTTGGAGATGTCAGAAGGTCGGGATACCAGCCAAGACGAGATTTGTCGTTCTGGCGGCCCTACATATATCCCTGGAGCGGGACCAAGAATTGCCCTTAGGTTTATGTTCCTGACAAAAGTCTCGCGGGCGGAGGAACGAAAGACGGTAATCACATTTTACACCTACGATAATTATGAAAAGAACGGACGCCGCTTTGTATGCCATCGAATGCTTTTTGATGATTCAAAACCCATCGAAACGAAGCCCATACAATACGATACTTGGTCCACGAAGACCTACTTTATATACGAAGATCAGTTGATCAGGGTGCTGGAGGAATGCGGTTTCTCCGAAGTCAGGGAGGAGAGTCCAGATGAGAACTATTTTAGGTTGGAGAAGAACTGGTATATCGCAGCTCAAAAGCCAAGAAGATGAGTAATTGCTGTGTTTCGCGGGGGCGCAATACGCGATGGATTACCCGTTGCACATAGTGATTTTGGTAGGTATCTACGTTATCTTGTCGGTGTCGCTAAACCTGATTGCGGGCTACACCGGCCTGCTTTCCATAGCCCACGCAGCGTTCTTCGGGATCGGGGCATACGTGGCTGCGCTGATGGCGTTGAAGCTGCAAAGCCCGTTCCTCGTCAATCTTGTGTGCGCAATGACAGTCGCCGGACTATTGGGCGTCGTTGTAGGGGCGCCTGGGCTTCGCATCCGTGACGATTATTTCGTCATCGCCACGTTCGCCTTTCAGGTCATCGCCTTCAGCGTGCTCAACAACTGGGTCTCTTTCACCGGGGGACCAATGGGACTTCCAGGCATTCCCCAGCCTGTGATTTTCGGTTGGAAAGTGTCCTCCCACCTGGAATTCCTGCTTCTGACCGCGTTCTTTTGCGTGTTGGCAATGTGGATCAGTTGGATGATTGTGCGCTCGCCCCTCGGGCGAGTGCTGAAGGCGATCCGCGAGGACGAGGTCTTCGCCCAGGCTGCGGGCAAGAACGTGGCGGCATACAAGGTGCTCATATTCGCAATCGGCGCAGGGATGGCATCGGTAGCCGGCGTGATGTATGCCCACTACATCAGCTTTATTGACCCAACCAGTTTCACGGTGATGGAGTCCATCTTCATCATTTCCATCGTGATCATTGGCGGCGCCGGGAGTCTGTGGGGACCGGTCGTCGGCGCGGTCGTTCTCGTAACGCTGCCTGAGATTCTCCGGTTCATCGGTCTGCCAAGCGCCGTCGCAGCGAATCTGCGGCAGATCATCTATGGTGCGCTTTTGGTAGTTTTCATGATGTGGCGCCCGCAGGGCTTCGTGGGCGAGTATTCGTTCGAGAAAAAGGGCTCGGGTGCATGAGCAACGGCGTGCTGCAAGTCGAAGGCCTTGAGAAGAGCTTTGATGGCGTGCGAGCATTGCATGATTTTTCCTGTTCTGTCCAGGCGCGCGAGATCGTCGGTCTAATCGGACCGAACGGGGCCGGCAAGACAACCCTGTTCAACGTGATCACGGGATTCATTGCGGCTGACAGCGGCAAAGCAGCCTTTCGCGGCCAGAATCTGCTTGGCCGCTCACCTTATCGAATCGCCAATACTGGTGTCGCCCGCACCTTTCAGGATTTGAGACTAATCCGGCGGCTGAGCGTGCTCGATAACGTTTTGCTCCCATTTAGGAATCAACCGGGCGAGCGACTCCGCAACGTCTTTTTCCGCTGGCAAACAAGTGCGCAATGTGAGGCCGAGAATCGAACGGTCGCGTTCTCGCTTCTTGAGCAAGCCGGACTTGCGGACAAGGCCAATGATCCCGCAGAGAATCTATCCTACGGTCAGCAAAAGTTGCTGAGTCTTCTCTGTTGTCTTGCGGCGGGAGCCGATCTCTTGCTCCTCGACGAGCCTGTTGCAGGGATCGCGCCGGAGATGATCGAAAAGATACTCTCGATCATCCGAGGTTTGCCTGCACAGGGAAAAACGGTGATCCTCATCGAACACAACATGGAGGCGATAGCGCAGGTTTGTGACCGTGTGATTTTCATGGATGCTGGGAAGAAAGTGAGCGAAGGAACACCGGTGGAAGTCCGTAACGACCCCAAAGTCATCGAAGCCTACCTCGACTGAGACGATCTTGCGATGCTTGAGATCAGCAATTTGGAAACAGGTTACGGCAAGAAGCAGGTGCTCTTCGGCGTGTCGCTTGCGGTCCATGCAGGAGAGGTCGTTGCTCTTATAGGACCCAACGGCGCAGGGAAATCCACCGTGTTAAAGGCCGTGTGCGGCCTGATTCCTGTATGGAAGGGCGAAGTCCTGTTCGATGGCACCCGCTTGAATGGTGCCAGTCCGGCACAGAACGTTGCACGCGGGATCACATTCGCACCGCAAGGCAACCGCGTCTTCGACGAGCTGACCGTGATGGAGAATCTCGAAGTCGGCGGCTTTCAGCTTCCCCGGAAGGAACTCAAAAGCCGGATCGAGCAGGTGTTCCAAATGTTCCCTGTGTTGAAGGAACGTGCCAAACAGGATGCAGGAAGGTTGTCAGGGGGAGAACAGCAGATGCTGGCCCTGGCCCGCGCGCTGGTTCCGAAACCAAAACTTCTCATGCTCGACGAACCGTCGCTTGGTCTCGCCCCAAATCTCGTGCGTTCGGTGTTCGAGAAGGTATCCGAAATCAACCGCGACGCCAGCGTAACCGTCTTGATCGTGGAGCAGAAAGTGCGTGATGTCCTGGAGATCTGCCACAGGGTCTATTCCATCAAGTTGGGAAAAGTTTCTTTCAGCGGAAGCCCTGAAGAACTCAAAGCAAACCGCGACAGGCTCAAGAGTCTGTTTCTGTGAACGCCTTTCTATAACCAGCCATCCCCGCCCACATACCCAAGCAATCTCGGCGCCAAATGCCAACAAAGTGCATGAATGGCGACGCTTGCGTTAACAATTCTTTTATTCCCGCTACTCCACCTTACAACGCCAATCCTCAGGTGAAGCATGCGCGAACGAAAACTCTCGAAGTGGCGGAAGTTCTACCCCACCTACAGGCCGTATCCCGTGACCTGGGATTCCCCATTGGACGAGTATTCTCAAGAGTCGAATCAGACCCAGGAGATGAAGTCCAACGAGCGGGCCAAACGCGACGTTCTTCACGATTTCACGGAACTCGTGGGCGACGCGAATCCGACTGACTGGCTTCCGTCGAGACCGACAGCGTCCAATGACGAATCGAAGTTCCGGCCTCTGCACCTTCTGCAGTCCCTTTTCTCCGACCGCCTGAATTTCTTGCAGCGTGCTATGGATGAACTCGACGCGGCCAAGCAGGAGCGGGAACAGATGACCCGCCGCGCTCTGGAGGAACTCGATTTCGACATCGGCGAATGCGAGCGGGCTCTGGCTACCCTGAACGTTTCGCTCGACGGGTTCGAGTCCAGGCATCCCCTTGAGCGACGGCTTTTTGATCTGAAGAGAGAGAGACGCCGCGAGGCTCTTCTCGGCTGGCGGGACCTCGTATGGCTCAAGGGTGAAATCAGGAAGCTCCAACGCGACATCGAGACCCTCGGCGCAACGGAGAAGTCCGCCAAAAACGGCGAGTCCAAAACGTGATTCCAATGCATTCGGAAGAATTCAAATCCCTGCTGGCAAAACTCCGCCCCGTGATAGGCGAGATGGCCGACGCCTTCTGGCTCGCCGCGATTCTCGACCCGGAACGGGAGAAAGACGTGAAGGCCGTTGCCCAGGCGATGGCGGCAGAACTGCTCGAAGAGAGTTACATCGGCAGGCACATTCTTCTTGAGCCGCCGGCCGAAGAACACGCACGGGGCGAATTCCCTCTGGGAACCGTGGTGTATGCAGACAGACCCGTGTGCCGGTTCGGTCTGAGAGAAAACGATCTGCCGCAGCATTTGCTCGTCGTCGGGCGTTCGGGTGCCGGCAAGACCAACGTGGGCTACTGGCTCGTGTGGAACCTGCTGAAAGCGGGCAAGCCTTTCATCGTCCTGGACTGGCGCAGGAATTACGGGCATTTCCTGGACCGGCCCGAAGGCAAGGACATCGCTGTCTTCCGCCTCGGCGAAGACGAATCGCTATGCTTCAATCCACTCGATCCGCCGCCAAACCTCGACCGGAGCATGCGCGAAGCATACTTGCGCGACATCGTGTCTGTCATCTGCACGAGTTACCTTCCCGGCCACCATTTGCTTTCCACGCGAGGCGTCGAGTTCTTCTTCCTGAAAGCCCTCGCCACTCTCGGCAGCGACGCGACGAAACCGACAACCTTCAACGACGTTCTGGAATACGTCGAGCGGTACAGAACCAGTTCGAGGGAAGCCGACTGGAAGTCATCGGCGCTGAATGTCCTGCTCAAACTGACCACCGGCCCGATTGGCCGCCTTGCGAATTCGCAGGGTAGCACGACGCTTGCGGACATTCTGGATGGGCCGGTCATCCTGGAGCTGGACAGCGTCGGGAGCCAGACCGATCGCTCTGCGTTCACCCAGGCTTTTCTGCTCTGGCTTTACTACCACCGCCTTGCGGAAGGGAAATCGCGAGCCTTCAAACACGCTCTGATAGTCGAGGAAGCCCACAACCTTTTCCTGCGTCGCTCGGACAGCGAGCAGTCCGTCCACGACCTCATGCTCCGTCAGATGAGGGACCTGGGCGAGGCGCTCGTCCTGCTGGACCAGAGTCCCAGTCTCCTGTCCACGCCAGCCCTCGGCAACACTGGCGTGACGATCTGCCTGAACCTCAAGCACGCCGACGATGTTCAAGCAGCAGCGAAGGCCCTGACTTTGCCGAAAGAAAACTGGGACCACATCGGCAGGCTGCCCGTGGGCCACGCCATCGTCAAATTGCAGGACCGCTGGTTGAAACCGTTTCTCGTTCGCTTTCCCCGGTTTCCCGTTTGCGAGCATCCAGAACCGTCTCAGGCCGCAAGGAGCAGTCTCCCAAGCGATTCCGTCCAACGGAGCGTGGAAGAACTTCGTTCGGCGCTGAACGAGGCGATTTCAGCTCTTCCCGAACCAGACAGAAGGGGGACACAAGAGCGCGAAATCGGTATGAACGAGCGAAGGTTGCTGCTGGACATCGTCGAGCACCCGCTTTCGGTTCTCACGGAACGGTTCAACCGGCTTGGGTGGAACCCCCGCATGGGAACAGAGACTAAACGGATGCTGGTGGAAAAGCATCTCGCCGAACAAGAAAAGGTCAGCACGCCGAACGGCAGCGTCGTTTTGCTTAAGCCGACGGAAGAAGGCCGCAGCCTTCTGGCCACATGGGGGATTGAAGTCAAAGCGTTGCCGAAAAACGCCAGCCTGGAGCACGAGTACTTCAAGGAACTCGTCGCCCGGCGTTATCAGGAGCAGGGGTATGAAGTGCAGAAAGAAGTCCCAATAGGCCAGGGCAGGGCCGTGGACCTCGTCGCAACAAAAGGCAGCGAGCGAATTGCGATTGAGATTGAGACGGGGAAGTCGGACATTGAGGGGAACGTGAGGAAGTGTAAGGAAGCGGGGTATCAGACGGTGAATGTAGTAGAAACAAGCACAAGGACATTCGGGCGCTCCTGATGCCGATGCGCGACCCGTATGGATCCAGAAACACCTGTCTCAGTACGCCGGACCTTTAGCACACGGGCGAAAGTTTTTTAAGCCGGCGATACATTACCAGTATATGTGGAAAGGAACCACGGTCATCCTGGCATCGCTCCTTCTTCTCACCTCGGGATGCGTTCAAAACCCGGCCAGTCCGGTTCAGAATTCTCAAAACCCGGCCAATCCGGTTCAGAATGCCGACTTCGAGATCAAAATCTTCACATGGACCGGATGCTCGGAAGTAGATCGGAGCACCCCTTGTAACAGTGTCCCCATAGGTGTGTCGGACGACGGTCAGCTTTCAGGGCGGGGCATACTACGAGTTGAATCGAAACGGCAGCAATTGACATACGCCAAAATCTTCGTGAATGGACAGGAAGAAAGTTTTAGTAAATCTTCAGGGGCGTGGTACTTGACCTGGAAGTACGAGAATGCCCTTTATCTTATCTTTCCCTTACAGTCGCTAAGTGGAGAGATCACACTCGAAGTGTGTGCATCTGCGGAGGAAGGTTTCACACGATCCTCCCCCGGCGTTGTGTGCAAGACCAGTAGCTTCGCAATGCCCGCAATATCCGTCGCCGTTTCTCCGGACCCGGCAACCTTCACCTGCTCCGCTGACCGCCGCTACGAAACAGTAACCCGTGGCGTGACCGTGACTAACACCGGCGAAATCCCGATGGAAGTGTATCTTGACCTACCGGACAATCTCGCACTCGCTAACAACAAGGAACCCGTCTATACTCTCCAGGGTGTCCCAAGTGCCGTTCTAATGCCTGGAGGGTCAACAGTATTCAGCCTTTCCAGCAATCCAGTGTACGTCCGCAGCCCGGGCACGTACTCAGCTTCCGCGTACATCACTTCCCTTAAATATGACCGTTCTACGGCAGCCAAGTTTAAGAAGCCATTTACTCTCGTAACACAAGTCGTGTAAAGTCGCTCCATTCGCTCCAAGGTTTTCTAGGAACAGCCGGGCAATCGCAGTTTGCCGTTATAAAGAGGGCTTCGCGCGTTGCCAGCTCAGGCCTATACTTTATCGCCGAAAGCGTGATAGAATGCCACCAACGGCAACATTGTATCATCGCTCGGCGGCTTTGAACGTTCATCGACTGGTTCCGGGTCGCCCTGATTGGTCTCCGTCCACACCATTATCCGCGCGAACGGCGGGGTGTACCAATGATCTTTTATCAAAGTCCTGTCCTGCTTGATACCATGACGGTCCGACACGTCTCCGGCGATCTGTTTGCGAACCGGTGCAACGCCCAGGCCCTGGCCCACGGCTGCAATTGCCAAGGCGCCATGGGGGCAGGAGTCGCGAAAGGCTTCCGGGAACGCTACCCGGAAATGTACGAGGAATACCGGCGGCGCTGCAAAGCCAAGCCGCGCCAGTTCAATCCTGGCGAGTCGTTCCTCTGGAAGGAAAACGATAGGCCGTGCGTCTTCAACCTTGCCACGCAAGAAGACTATCGGTACCGCCGTGCGACCTGTGAGGCGATTGGGCACGCTCTGGAGACAATGAAGCGGCAAGCCGACGAGAACGGCATCCGCAGCATAGCCATGCCCAGGATTGGTGCCGGGTATGGCGGACTGTCCTGGAATCAGGTTCATCCAATTGTCGGACGCATTTTCAGCGACTGGCCCGGGACGCTCTACGTGTATGAAGAGTACGTTCCCGGACTGTAAAGGCCTCCCTGCACGAGAACCTTGTGGACCAACGCGGCTTTCAGCTGCGAAAATCAGCCCGCTCTGCTTGCAGAAGACTGTTCTGCGAAATACTGTCGCAAGGGTTCGACACAATGACCTTCCTGTGAGCTGCGTCTCGTTTTGGCATCCCCGACTCTCAGTCGCAGAGCGTAAGCGAGGACACCGTTCAAAGACTTGTAGCGTTTCGGCCGTCCGATCACTTTGAAGAAGAGACGCAAGTAGAAACGCAGGTGATCTTGCGTCACGGCAATGCAGAGGTCGTCAACGCCGCAGGCCTCGGTTTTTTCCCAGAGGGCCTTGCACAGCTTCAGCCAGACTCCCCGACAGGATTCGCATTCCGCGCTTGCGGTGACCAGTGCGGAGGCTTCCGCGACCTTCCTGCCCTCAGACCTCAGCCTGCCTATTTCTTCTTCAAACTCCCGTTCCATCGGGAGTCCCCTGGCCGAATCCAGAACGAGCCTGACGGCTCCCACGACTTTGCCGTCACGGAGAGCGGCGAAGTAAATGGTCTCTGGCCGACCGTCCCAGTCGTCGGTCATCGAGCCAGACGGTCGCGGGGCGATGTAACCCTTCCTCACGTACGCGTCGTGCCTGAGCCGATGAATCGAGTTCACTTCGTCCTGGCTCTGGGCAACCCTCACCACTATGTCTTCTGACGCGTCCATTTCGTTCTCTCGTTGAACGTCGCGGCGACTTCGGCCATTTTCTCCCAGTCGCCGGTCCACATCGCTCTTGCCGTCAGTTCCTTGAATTCCTGCGGGTCAACGCCCAGGACGGAACCTATCATCGCGATGTCATCGGTGAGCTGCGTCACGAGGCCGGCCCGTTCGAGCTTCAATGCGAACCGCTCGGTGATTCTGGCAAATTGCCTGAAGCGAAGACCGTTCACCTTGTAAGGCAGCGGCGACCAGAACGACGGCGGGAAAAGCGTCTTGATCTTGTAGTTCATGACCTGGCGGCAGTAGGTCTCTGAGTTCACGTCAAAGCCGTATCGTTTCGGATCGTTCGCCCAGGGCGTCCTTGGATAAAGGCCGGCGAACTGGATGAAGACCGAATCCGGCCGAACGTCAGTCAGGAGATCGAACGTCTCTCTCATCGTTTCTTCCGTGTCGCCAGGTGCAGGCAGAATCACGCTTCCGACGACAAATATCCCCGCATTCTTCGCCGCTTTGACGCCGGTCCTGATTTGCTCCACGGTCGTTCGCTTGTTCATCAGGTCGAGGACCTTCTGGCTTCCCGATTCAATGCCGAAAAGAATGCCGAACATTCCCGACCGCTTGAGCAGGGGCGCATCGTCTGGAGCAAATTCGCGGAAGTGCCCGTACGAGCAGTAATTGACGTCCAGGCCTTGCTCGATGATCTTCTCCGCCACTTCCCGCATCAGCTTCGCCGGCGTGCTCGACCCTGCATATCTGAACGTCCTGATTCCGTACCTGTCGCGGACGTGTCGCATTTCAGCAACGACGCGGGCAGCGGACTTGAGCCTCCTGTGATGTCCGCTCTTGACCGGCTGAACGCAGAAGGCGCAGGCGTATGGGCATCCCCGGCTTTCGTCGAGGACCACGATCTTGATCTTCTGGTCGCCACGGATTGCCGGGTAGATACTCTCCTCGTAAACGGGCATCGGAAGGCTGTCGAGATTCTCGACACGCTTGGTCTCGCGTTCTGCGCCGTCAGGCGTGATGAGATTGTAGAAGTCGAGTTTGCGTTTGCCCGAAACGAAGTCGGCGATCTCGAGGATGGTTTCCTCGCCTTCGCCGAAAACGAGTGCGTCGAAGGCTCTTGTTCTTTCAAAGATGAGTCCGCGAAAGAAGTCCACGTGAGGCCCGCCGGCGAAGACCTTCAGGTTCGGGAACTGCCTTTTGAGATGCTCGGCCATCGCAATCGGTCCGTCGAAACCGTCACCGTTCCAGAGCTTGAACCCCACGAGATCGAATCTCCCCTTTCGGATCGCCCCGGCCAGCTCTTCGGCAATGCAGAGAAACTCGTTGTTGCGATGCCTGGCGAGGTGCCTGTCCAACACGCGGAGTCGAAGCAGTGAACGAAGCCCCCGCAGCCTGGAGAATCGGCCGCTCATCGCCGCCCGAAGGCCGTCGTAAACCCTGCACAACTTCGGCCGCACGTCTTGAGGAATCAGCCGCTTCATCGCGTCAATCGTGCCATAGTCGAGAATCAGGGCCTCGTGGCCGGCCTCGATCAACGCCCCCGCAAGATTTGCGAGACCATTGTCGGGCAACAAGCTGCTCGGCGTGTAGGGATACCCCGGAAAGCTGATCAAAAGCGCCCTGACCATTGCGCTGTCTCTCCGCCGTCACATTGTCCGTTTCCTGGGACTACCACTTCGTTGCCCACTCGCAGCACGTGGCGCCCCGGCAGATGCACGCGTTTTCTTTCACCCGCGCGTTGCGCAGGCCGAGTTCCATTTCGCCGTGGGCGGCATAAATGCCCATGAACCAGGAGCAGACCATGGAGCGCGACCCGAACATTTGTGCCGCGTGCTCCACGACCGGGTTGTCCCTGACGTGAACGACAACGTCGTGGTGCCCGTCCTTGCTGATCTTCGCGCGCATGAACTGCGGCTTTCCGTAGCCCAGGAATTCCAGCAGGCTGATAATCGCGTTCTGCGTCGCCCAGCCGCCCTTTGGCTCCAGACCCATGTACTTGATCAGGTCTTTCGCTCCTTCTTTCCCGCCCTCGTAGCCAAGTTTGTACAGGAACTCTCTGCCGTTCCTTTCGCCGATCATCTGAATGTTCACGGCAAGGGCCCCCGACGGGATCATGATCCAGTCGGTCCTGCCAAAGAGAGTTATCCTGCCCCGCTCGGTCTCGAACGCCTTGCCAAGAAGCAACTTCTTCAGAACCCAGGCCAGCCCCACGCAACCACCTTTCGAATCTGCGCATCTTCCGGTTTCCTGTTTATCTACTTGTCGCCGTCGCCTTAAATTCTTCCGGCACGGCCCTGTCAGTCACTTGTAGAGTTTCTCCAGAGCGCGCTGCGTGTCAGGCTCCATCACGTCCGCATAGACCTGTGTCGTGGCGATGCTCGCGTGCCCCAGCTGCTTTTGCACAAGCCTGAGGTTCCACCCGCTGGCCTTGTAGAGGTGACAGGCATACGTGTGGCGAAGCGAGTGTACCGAGTAGTGCAGGCATAGACCCGCCCGTGCCGCGCACCGCTTGAAGGCCTTCTGAATCGCCCTCGTCGTCATGAATCCGCCCGTTTTCTCGGACACGAGAAGTGGAGCCTCGCCGGCAACGCTCTCGCCGATTTCTTCCTTCCTCCGAAGGTAACGCACCAGATGTTCTCTCAATTCGCCGTTGAATCGGACGGTTCTCGGCTTCCCTCCCTTGCCTCTGCGAACAAGAAGCGACGACATACCGTTCTCGACGAAAACGTCGCCGCATCGCAGACTGGCCATCTCGCTGACCCTCAGTCCCGTCGAAAGGCCGAGGTGAACGATCAGGAACTCCCTGACGGCCGATTTGCGTGCCGGCCCCGTAGATTTCTCGGCCCGACTTCTGACTGCCCTCAGCAACCTCCTGGCTTCTCTTGTCGAGAGGAACTTGCTCTCGTCCAAGACCCAGCGTCCCTTCATCATACCCGACGACCCGCTGCCAGCCTCTCCCCAGCCGGAAGTTCGCAGTACTCACGAAAAGCGAAATGCATTGGCCCCATAGACGCGATGCTAACCCGCTGGCGTTACACGACTTGTGCGGCAGCGATTAAATGTTGGCGGGAGGGCTTAAGAAGTTTTTGCCCGACGGTTAAACGAATTGGCAATCCGTATAAACATGAGACGCCTGATGCAATAAAACCTGTGAGTCTCGCCGACGAAATCGAAAAAGGGCTTGACTCCATTTCAGGCCAGATCGAGGATCGCCAGCAGTTCAGATTTCGTGAGAAACGTGAAACCCTCCCTGGCTCAAGACGCAGCCATAATCCCTTCCACAACCCCAAGACGCCGTACCATTCGCACGCTCACTCATCGGCATAAACGGCAAGGGCAGACCAGACCCTTTTTGAGAACCCGGCACAACGGTCCTTATGCAATGGGACAAGAAGCCCGTCCTCGTGACCGACCCGGACGTGCTCAGCGAGAGCCATCTGCCGTCAGAACTCCACGCGAGAGACGACCAGGCAAGAGACATTGCCCTGTGCATCAGGCCGATTGCCGAGGGCAGAAAGCCGATGAACTGTTGGCTTCACGGAAAACCGGGTGCGGGCAAAACCGCAATGGCTCGCACGATCCTTCGGAAACTCGAAAGCGAGACAGGCATTCGCGGCGTTTACATCAACTGCTGGGAGAACCCGACCTTCTTCTCGGTCCTGGACCGCATTTCCAACGAGCTACGCATGCTCGGAGCAGAAAAACTCAGCACGTCCTTCAAACTTGAACGGCTCAAGAAGCATCTGGTCAGGAGCCGCGTCGTCATCGTCCTTGACGAGATTGACCAGCCGCCTCCAAAAGAGCGCAACGCCATTCTTTACAATCTCGCCGACATTCCCACGGTCGGCCTCGTCTGCGCCTGCAACTCCCAGCACACGTACTTCGGTCTTGAAGACCGCGTGAAGTCCAGGCTCAATCCCGCCCGTGTGCATTTCGCGGAGTTCACGGCAGAAGAGCTGTTCTTTATCCTTGATCGGCGGGCACGGAACGCCCTGGCTCCCGGAACCTTCACCGAGACTCTGCTGCAAACGATAGCCGAACTCTCGGACGGCGACGCGCGAATTGCAGTACAGACGCTCAAGAACGCGGCCTATCTCGCCGAAAGGGAGGGCCAGGAAGCGATCGGAGAGCAGCACGTTCACCGTGCCTGGCATTCGGCGAAGGAAGTCAACAAAACCTACCTGCTCCGCAAACTCACCGACCATCACCGGCTGCTGTACGAACTTGTTTCGAAGAACCCAGGGATTCTGTCGGGCGATCTCTGGCGGCTCTATCTCAAGACGTGCCAGACACGGAACGTCGAACCGATAGCCGTCCGCACATATTCTGACTACTGCAACAACCTTGTGGACCTCGGCCTGATCAACGCCAAGCGAGCGGCAATCCAGGGGAAGGTCAGGGAGTTCAGTGCTGCGACATGAAGCGATGCCCGAAGAGAAGGATAGAGCATGGCCTCGAACTTAATCGCACTATCTGCAACACATCTTCGCAAGGGTATTTATACAGCGTCATATCTGGCTTCTGTGGATGTGAACAGCGACGTTTCTGGATCTGCACGCGGCGGGCGTTCGCTGACTTGTGAGATTCAGATGGCCCCGCCTCCATGGTTCTCTCTCCTGGAAGAGGTGTTGAACCTGGCAACCGCTTCCGTGTCACGCACAAACGGCCAGAACAGGCCTGACAAGAAGACGCATGCAGATCTGCCATCTTATATCAGTCGCCGCAAGCCGCAGGTGCTTGCGTATCAGACCGTTGCCGCTGAGGGCTCACATTCATCTCGCCGATAGCCCGAAGCAGTTCTGGCGATTCCTTTGACTTGTCCAGAAGGGCATTCATGAATCGCTCCATCAGGCGGTCATAGATTTGCCGGCTCTCGATGAATTCCTGAACCTTCTTTTCGACGCGTTCTACAATTTCGGATTCAAGCGACCGATGCTCGCCGGCGACAACCCTCAACTCCGTGGGCAATCCGCAGGCGCACGCCTCAACGTAAAGCGGGTTCTCTCTCCCGCAGCCCGGGCACCTGATGCGGCCGTTCAATTCGGAGCCGTTATCAACGGGCAGTCCGTTCATCTTCTTCTGGATCTGCTCCAGATTGCTGTAGGAAAGGTGGGAGTAGTGTTTCATCACCTTCGAGTCCTTCGTCAACCCGTGAAACGCCTTTGTTGCCTGCTCCGGCCAGCCCGCCAGTTGCTTGTGAGTGATCGAGCACGCCCGGAAAAGGTGCGGATAGACCCGCTTCCTGATCCCGGCGTCCGAGGCAATCGCCCTGAGGATTTCGCCGACGGTCTGGTTGGTAAGGGGACTCCTTCCGTCACGTTTCTGGTTGCTCCAGAGCGCAGCATCGGGATCGTCTTTCAGCGGGTGATAATTCACCCAGGTCGTCAGATGTCCTTTGCAGGAGACCAGCGGAATCACGCGCGGCTGGGTCTTGCTGACCGGAAGCGTGGCCTTGAGCACCGTGGGCGTAAACTCAAGATGCCGGAGGCACATGGATAGCATCTCGGAAATGCGGGCTCCCGACTCGTAGAGAAAAGCAACCATGGCCTTGTCCCTCGGAGTGCGGGCGTGACGTATCATCTCAAGCACTTCATCATGAGTCAGCAGTTGTTCCGGCTCCTGAATTCGTGTCGAATCCCCATTGGACTTGATCCACCTCACCTTGCGGGGATAGTCCTCGTCATTCCCCTCCAGCCAGCGGTAGAAGCGTTTCAGCGTGACCTTGTAGCCGTGCAGCGTCCCGGCAGAGAACATACCGCCATTCTCGCGGGCATGCCCTTTTGAGAGAAAAGTCAGAAGCGAACGCAGGTCCTGCTCGGTGACGGCGTCAAAGTCCTTCCGCAACCAACATGCCAGCTTGCGGAGCTTGTGCGTGTAGAACGTCAGGCGCCTCTCCGATACCTCAGGAGAGATGTGAGCGAGGAACCTGAAGACCATCTCCTTGTTCCTCGGCGTTATTCCGGGAGAGATCACAAGTCTCTGAAGGCCTCTAATCTTTAGGTCAGAAAAACCGTCGGGCAAACCAATTTGCCTGGCGAACGATACTGCTGCCTGTTTGTCCTCGACAGAAAACCGTTTCCCGCCCATCACCATGTCAGTCACTTCGCCGGATTCTTATAGCAAGTGTTGACAGGGCTCGCGGGTCGTGCCGATTAGCCCCGACCGGACTATACGGTTGAAGCTTAAAGCCCCGCGGTCATTTCGCCGTAGTCAACACTGTCTCAACTATTACTTGGGCAGGAACGCTAATAAAGACTTTGCCGGAGCAACGTCAGAAAAAAACCGCCTCAATGATTTGGGAGTGAATGCTGCATTCTGCTTCTGAAACGAAGACGTGAGTGCGACATGCCAGCGTCCAGTCGGTTTCTTGTCGCAAACGCATGAACCGCAAGCCCCCTGTCCGCGATAGGGTATAAAAGCCCCCCGGCAAGTCCCTGTGATGAAAGGCGGCCACCGAGCTGAAGATCGGCACGTCGCGAAATGCTGCGAGTGCGTCTGTGGCATCGAGAACGGAAGAGACATCTGGTGTGCGAGGCTCAAGAGAATCCCAAGCGCCAGAGACGTCAGACGGTGCCGCCGGTTCTGTTCGAAAACGATACTGGACGCAGCCGCGACTGACGCCCAGCAGGGAGGTGTTTTATGAGAGGGAATATCGAACAGGTCTGGGACAACGAGACCAAGAACGGCCAGAAGTACCGCACGGTGCAGGTGGGAGGCGAACGTTACAACGTCTGGGACGTGAAATACTTCGACCAGCTTCACGTGGGCAACGAAATCGCGTTTGATTTCCGCCAGAGCGGGAACTTCAAGCACATCACCGAGATCAAGCCACTGGAGGAGCAGCGCACTCCGTCCTACCATCCCAACAACAAGGACAGGCAGATCACCCGGATGAGCTGCCTCAAGTCTGCCAGCGAGATTCTGGCTCCGGTCCATCTCGACCTGGATTCCAAGCGGGAGCTGGTGATCGAAACGGCAAAGTGCTTCGAGCGTTACGTCATCGAAGACGACATCGGGGCTTTGCCGCCACCAGACCAGGGTGAACAACGTGCAGGGAACAGTAAGTAGAATCTGGCACAACCACAGGCCGGACGGTTCCGAGTACTGGGTGCTGTCCATCAACGGCCAGCGTTACAGCACCTGGGACAGGAACCTGATCGTGGGAGTGCAGAAAGGCGACCTCGTCGAGTTCGCTTTCACAGACTCAGGCCGCTACCTGAGCCTCACGGGACTCAGGCGAGTGTCCGGCCCCGGTTTCACGACAGCCGACCGGCTCGAAGCGAGCCCCGAGGCCCTGCGCAAGGTAAGGATGAGTTGCCTGCGCACGGCAGCCGAGCTGGTGAGCGGGGCCAACATGATGCCGGACCAGAAGGTGTCCCTGGCCGTGTCCGTCGCGGAGAGGCTGGAGCAGCACGTGCTGCGCACCACTGACCTGCCTGCATCCCAGGCACACGCCACGGAAGACGAAGGCTCGACAACGGCCAGCGAGAGCCTGCAGGAGGGGAGAGCGTGAGCGATGAACCCCACCTTTCGGTCACGCAGCTCAAGATGTACCTCCGCTGCCCTCTGCAATACTTCTTCCGATACAGCTGCGGCCTGAAGACGCCGCCCACGGGCGATCTGATGCTCGGCCGCATCGTTCACGATACACTGCGGGAAAACTACCGCCAGAAGATTCAGAGCCGCCAGGACCTACCCCTCCAGCAACTCACAGACATATTCAGCGACTACTGGGAACGGCAGATTGACGGCACGATATTCTCGGACGACGAGAAGCCCGGACAGGTCAAGGACGAGGGCGTCAGGATGCTCACGGCTTACGGCAAGACCATCGCACCCAAAGTGCAGCCCGTCGCCGTCGAGCAGGAGTTCCTCGTAAAGACCGGCGCCACCGCCCTACCGCTCAAAGGCTACATTGACCTCATTGACGAGCAGGGCCTCATCATTGACCACAAGACGACCAAGCGCAGTTTCCCGGAGAACAGCGTTGCCAAGGACCTCCAACTGACCGCTTACGCGATGGCCTTCCGCACGTTGTACGGCAGGGACGAACGCGGCGTCCGGTTCGACGTGATGGTCCGAAGCAGCCGACCCACGGTGCAGCCCAGAATCCAGCAACTGAGCGGCAAGCGAACCCAGGCCGACATTGACCGCTTCCTGCGCCTGGCCGTACAGGTCGAGCGCGGGATCAAGGCCGAAGCCTTCTACCCCAGCGACAATTACATGTGCGGAATCTGCGGCTACGGCGAAATGTGCGAGAAGTGGTAAAGTAGCGTAGTTACGCAAAAGCCACCTGAGTGTTTCCAGAAGTGGCACTCTATGGCCCACGTCCGGTTTTCAGGTTCTTAACGTAGAGCTCATAATCTTCTTTAGGATCATCTGTTTTCCTCAGGCTTGGCGGAATCCACACACTTCCTTCGACTGGCCTTTTGACATCGGGCAAACGCAACGGCGATGGTCGTTGCTTCCCTAAATACTCTTCAAAAAGGTGATCTATCCGACAACCGGGCATCTGGTCTCGAAGGGCTTGCCATCTGTATGCCTCTGGAATTCCTTCCACATGCGTCCATCCACGAATGCCGATTACTTCCTCGTCCGCATCGTCGATTGACCTTCCGAAACGTTGGAAGTTCTCCTTCGTGTAGTACTGATCAGGATCGATCTCGGTGCCCCAATCTACATAACAGTCGTAAACGACGGTGACCAGTTTGCGTAAGTATTCACAGCACAGATCCGCGACCTCACCGGCCGGCATACGCTTGAACTCAGGATGGCTCTCAGGAAAAAACCACTTCACACGAATCGTGCCATCGTCCAACCTTTCGGACAACGCGAATTCGATGGGCAGTTCCCCGGTCTTCTGGGAGACATTTCTGGCCGCAACGAAAAACTCCGCCAGTCCGTCGGCTTTAAGAGTAGACTGTCTTGTCTGATACCAGTCTTCAAACCCGTCGATATGGCCAAGAACGGCCCTGATACTGAATGTAATGCTCCGCGCTGCGCTTACAAAAGCACTCAGGTAGAACCTTGCCGTTGTAAAGTCTTCAGATTCTTTCCTTAGCTTCTTCAGGAAGAAGTCAGCCTCTGCTACTTTGAAATCCACGAGATCGAATGAACGCATTGCCGTCCCCTCTCGAGCACCCGGAAGGGCGCCCCCAAGGCTTCTCGCCAGCCACCGTCAGGCAGCACGTTTCAGGACTTCTTGCCGCCCTTGGATTGTTCTCTTTTCAAGGTACACTCCGAGCAGAAAGCGTCGGCCCATCCCAACTCCTCGTCCCTTGTGGCTGTCACAGGCGTTCCTATTCTGGACAAATCCCTGATGAAGAGATTTTGCAGACTTTCGGCATAAGGCGTAGCGAGTGTTGCAATTCTTTTCCACTTGCCGCTGCGTATCCCTTCTCTGATGTTCTTGTAGGATGTCGTTCTGTAATCCTTGAAACACATGAATATGATTTTCGTTCCGAACACGGCCAGTGGGCATTTCAGAACAGAAGCCGTCCTGTCTTTGATTCTGGAAGCAATAGCGTCCTTTCTGCTTGAGGAGTTTCTCCCACGGAGAAATGGCACCTCTGAGGTTTTGCTGTAGCATCGCAAGAGTAACACCCCCTCCACTTTCTCTTTTCTGGCAGTGTCGAAGAAAAGATCACATGACGGTGCCGCAACAAACCATAGCCGGCTATCGGCGGTGTTGGCCTTCTCTTCCAGAAAGTCGCCAAGGCACAGACATTCTTTTGGACGACCTTCGATCTCTAAGGGTGGAATGATAAAGATGCTTTCCGGGGGAAATTTGCCAGGACTGCCGTATGGTACGTTTATCAGATAGGACGTAAGCCTTGCGATAGCCATGCTGGCAAGCGTGTTCTCGTCGAGGGCTTCGATCCCTGTTCCCGTCTGTTCACCCAAGATGAGTCCTGCCGTTTCGAGAGTCAGACCCTCGAACTGGGTCCTTACTCTCTGCCATTCCTGATTCAATCGCAGTTTCATCCGGCAGGACCTCTCCAGAATGTTCTGAAATTCTCCCGCCCCTTTCCTGACAGGGATAATAAGGAGGCTTCTCAATTCCTGTGGTGGTTCCTCGTCGGCATACGCCGAGTACACAATTACCGGAACCACTCTCCGTCCAAGAGATTTTCTAATTGGTTCCCATCCGCTCCGATCTTCAACGGCATCTCCCAAACGGAGGTCTACTATCAAGACATCGGGTTCAATCGCCTGGCTTGCGAAATCCTCCAAGGAAGTGCATGCACACACCTGAATCTCTGAGGCCAGTTGTTCTCCCACAGCGTTGCAATGTTCGGTAATACGCTCCTGATCTTCACTGTTGTCATCAATGACTGTGATAACCAATCTGTCCATGCTACGCTCCCTTTAGGGGCAATGTTACTCTGAACAACGCGCCTCCAAGAGCATCGTCGTCCGTTGCCTCCACTCGACCTCCGTAAAACTCGGCCACATCCCGCACTATCGAGAGACCGAGGCCCGTACCCTGTGGCTTTGTTGTGAATCCAGCGACGAAAATCTGATCGAGTATCTCGGCAGGGACGCCTGGACCGCTATCCGCGACCTCCAGCGTCAATGAGCCCGGGAGTTCTCGGGCCCGGAATTCAACAATCTTTTTGCTGCACTCCGAGTGCGCCAGCCAGTAAACTGCATTGTCGAGAAAGTTCCCGAGCATCACGTATATGTCCGTAGGATTTGCTCTGAATCTGATGTTTCCGGGTACTTTGTTTATCAGTTGGATTGCATTCTTCCTCAATTCCGGGCCGAAGAGAAACTCCAGCGTCGTCACGACCTCCTTCAGAACAACTTCTTGCGTTCTTTTCATCCTGAATTTCACGAACGGGTCGAGGGCGCTGAACACACGGTCCAGAAGCTTCCCTCCTTCCACCATTCTCTCGATACTCCGCCGCATTTCAGAAGGAATGGCAGCAAGGTGCTTTTCAATCAAAGGGTAGTTGTCAGTAATCTTGGCAAGAGCCCCCCGTGCCTCATGAATGAGTCTCGCCGAGAGCAGACCCATTGTTGCCATTCTATCTCGTCCGAGTATCCACTCCTCGAGCATGTCCCTGAATTTATCAAGCGTTGACGCATATTCTTCGATTTCACGTTTTTGTTCCCGCGGTACTTTGCTGGCGAGCTTGCGCAGTGGAGCCGTGTCGAGGTAGCTGAAGATTACCCCCCTTGAAAGGCCTTTTCTGCGCCGCAATAGGTGTCTTTTTCGTTCGAGAATATTCATGAGCTCATGGATGGCACTTTTCATAATTGCAAAGGCTTCGCTTTCAACAACGCCCTCGCGATCGGTTTTGTCGATGAGACACGAGTTGCGATCAGCTGATATAAGGACGTTACCAATTACCTGGTTGGTGCTCAGTCGCATTGTTGGATTCTGAACCCTGCGAAGATTCAACCCGAGCCAGTCGATGTCGGGTTGCACGACACGGAAGCCATCCCTGAGTAGCGATACGCCCGACCACTGCGTCAATTCCTGTTTGTGTCCGCTTAGCTCGGTGGCATCGCGATCCCACACGTGAAGCCTGAACTCAAATCCCCCGCAGCCCCTGTCGGTAACTGGCTTCCACGTTATCGTTTCACCATCAGGTCCTGTCAGATTGCTAAAGCGGCGTCCCGTTATCTGCTCGCGGCCTGATGCATCTTGAATATTCCATTCGAGTTCTCCGGAGTATTCACCGTCGTCCATGACTTTGACCACCATTCGATAGTGTGGTTTCTTGGTGAACGGTGGAGGGGTGATTTCCAATCTTTCCTTGCCTCGGTAAAGTTTGATTGCAAAACGATCCTGTCCGGGCAATTCAGGTTCGACAAGTCGAGCGAGAAACACCTTGAGGCGGTCAACGCTTCTTTCATCCCAACTGCTATTCAGGTTCTGGACAAGGACTGACGTTCCATGGCCCTTCGGAAAATGGCTGTCATCATCAGTCGTGACATGGAGATTCATCTGCTCCAGAGGAATAAACTCGTTTCTATCGAGTTCAGTTCTGGCATGCTCCCAGTCCATGAGGATTCTATGGCAGGGTTTGCCGTATTTTTTGGTGCGTATAGTAACCCGTTTCCCCAGTCTGAGGACGGCCAGGCGTCCAAGCCCCTTTTCTCCCAGTACACGTCTTCCCCGCTTGGTTTTGGTGTTCTTTTTCTTCACAGCCGTTCCGATCGTCAACCAGCCTTCCTCAATCTCCGAGCGGTCCATACCGCTTCCGTTATCCCGGATTTCGATCCTGTCCTCGTCGAGCAACACTTTCACGACTGTAGCATCCGCGTCATAAGCATTCTTGACAAGCTCGACGACAGCCACCTCGTCGCGGGAGATGAGCCTTTCACCAAGTTCCCTGAGCAACCCGAGATCTACCCTGAAACTTGACCGACTCTTATTCATTCAGCCGCCTCCAGCCTCCAGCAATCCGACGAAGTAAGACCCGATAATCATTGCGAGAAAGGGTGGAACAGCGTTTCCGACCTGCAAATACTGAGATGTCCTTGAGCCGGTGAAAGCAAAGCTATTCGGGAAGGTCTGAACCCGGGCGGCTTCCCTGACCGTAATCGCGCGATTCTCAAACGGATGGATGAAAGAGTTACCGTCCCTCGCGAGATGCGCGACGATGGTTCTGCATGGCTTCTCCGCATTCAGCCGATAGAACTTGTCATGGAAATTCTCCAGAGAGTAAGTCTTCTTCTTCCGCTTTGCTATTACCGACGGGTTTCTGCCCACGAGTTTTTTGTATGTTTCGCCCGGCTGAAGCGCCGCAATGATCCGCATGTCGTCTTCATTGTGCTGCCTGGCCTTGTGATTGAAGGCGACGTACGGACTGTCGTATACAAACTTCTCAAAGGGGTTCGCCATCTTTCGCCGGGGATGGTAGTTGTCAGACGCTGACAGAACGTCTTCTCCCGTTCCCGGCTCCAATCGGGGAAGCCCGATCAGTGCATTTCTCAAAGGAAGAACAGCGTCACCGGCCCCCGGCTGGTTCTCATGCCAGAAGTCCAGAATCTCTTCCTCGATGTTTTCCGGGATGGCCCTGTCACGTATAGCAACAAAGAACAGCCTTCTTCGCAGCTGTGGAATACCGAACTCCGCAGAATTGAGGCACAGAGTTGATGATGAGTAACCTGACTGCGCAAAACCACGTTGGAGTAAATCCCTGACGCGAACGTTCGAATCCTCGAAGAGAATTTTGCTGCTTCCCATGTCGGGAACATTTTCCAGCAGGACGACAAACGGTGTCAGAATTCTTGTCCATCGGATTACTTCCATGAAAAGCCTGTTTGTGGCTTCCTTTTCGGGAGGTCTCTTCTCTTTCAGCAAGGGCTTTGTCTTTAGCCCGACCCTTGAAAACCCCTGGCAGGGCACGCCCGCCACGAGAATGTCAACACGCTCATGATTTACAAGCTCAGGTATTTCTTTGTTCGGAATCGCAGTAATGTCCCTGTTCAGAACCCTGCTCCTGTCAATCCATGGAATGTTCAGCACATAAGTCTCACATGCAGGCGGATGAGTGTCCACGGCCAGGATGGGCCGTATTCCTGCTCTCGCAAAGCCATAAGATATGCCACCGGCGCCACTGAAAAGATCGACCATGGTGAACTCAAATTTCTGTCCTTCTTTGCGCCTTGCATCCCTGAAGAACCCGCAATGAAGCCTGACAGGACAGATGCCGCACCTCGGGCTTCCTTCAAGGCATACTTCCCTTCCGTGCACGACCATGTTGACGTGCAATGAATAAGCGATCTCGCGTGGGATAAATGGCGCGATCCTCTTCTGCGCAGTCCGGTGATCCACCTTCTCAAGCGAGATACTCGCCGGCCCCAGTACTTTCGTACGCCTGAACACCCTGATTATGTTCGAATCGGCAGGAAAAACCCCGTGTCCGAGCGAATACATCAGAACGCAGTACGCGGTCTTCCGTCCGACCCAGGGAAGGGACAGGAGGAATTCCTCCGCCTCTGCCAGCGAGCAGTCTCTGAGGAACTCAAGCGACAGATTACCAGTCCGTTTCTGCACCTCTTTCAATATGGCCGTTACCGCTCTGTAACGCAGATTGCCTCTGCCGCCCTTGCCGAGCACTTGCTTCAACTTCGTCTGATTGCGCGAGAGCAGAACCTTGCTCCACGGGTAGAGCGTCTTTCGGAGATCCTCGAAAACTTCGCGAGCAAGATCGATTCTTGTCCGCTGGGCTATCGTCAGATAAAGAAGCTCGTCGAGAGGGTCAACCTTGTTACCGAGGTCAGGAGTCCTGTAAGCCTTCTCAAGGACTTCGCTCAGCCGCTTCAGGTCGGCCATCACCGCGTCGGAACCTGCTGCTGAACCGGGGCTATGATCCATTTTATCTACTTCAGGCCTGGCACGCGACATGAACTCACCATCTCCATCCTTATTTTTGGCGGCCTCGCTTTTATTCTTGCGCCGGGATCTTCCCCGCAACCGATTTCGGCGATATTGGCTCACGCCATTCGTCTTTTCAAGCACGCTCTGAATGTCTGCGATTCTCCGCTTTGACCGTCGTCGGCAAGCCAGCATTTTGCAGGCGGCGCAGGCGCTCCTCGTGGCTCAGTTCCTTGAGGATACCCGTGTCGAAAACCTTCTGGATCGCTGCGCTCGATTTGCCGCAGTGCGGGCAGCCGCTCATGATGTCGTAGGACTCCGGCACCCGGTAATAGGTCGTCTTCTTGCCCGCCGAGATGTGGCTGACCTTGGGTTCGAGATGGCTTGGTTTGTGAAACGCTTTCACGCCGATCTTCCCGCAAAACGGGCACTGGATTTCAGCATGTCCTGAGACCATACGGATCACTATTTCGCTCTTGCCTTGCCTCCGTTCACGGCTTCCGCCAGGTACGCTTGCAACAGCGAGTTGAACATCTTGCCGTGATTCGGATACTTCAGGTGCAGCAACTCGTGCAGGATCGCCCTGGTCCTGTTCTCTGCGCCTTCTTTCAGGAGCGACACGTCGAAAGTCAGTCGGCCACGGGTTGAACAGCTCGCCAGTTTCCGTTTCATCTGGCGGACATGGATCTCTTTGGGCCGCACCCCGACCTGGCCCGCCCGGGCCTGCACATCCTTCTTGAAGTCTCCTATGGTCATCATTCCCGTCCACCTTTGAGTGCTTTCATGATCCTGCCGCTCACATCAGCGAGCCGCGCGTCATCCGACAGGCCGCCTTTCAGCAGGTTGCGGTAGAGCGCCTGCTTGACGTTTCTTTCGTGGCGTTCGCTCGTTTTCCAGTGCGGGTTTGTCTTCAGCACGTCTGTCATCATGTTGGCCACGTCCTCGGCCTTCTCCAGCCCCTCGCTCCTGAGCAGCCAGAACACCGCGAACACTTCGGGCGGCATGTCTCTTTCGGTCTGCTGTTTGCGCGCAGCGTTGATTTCCCTGATCAGTTCCTTCAGCGCCCCGAGCGCCTTCTGCGTGGTGTTCTGCCTGTCCTTGTAAAGCGCCGCGATCTTCTCCGCCCTCTCGCCGATGGAAATCAGGTAAGGCTCCCTCGCGGCATTTTCCTGGATCGTCTTCAGAATGCTCTTGAGCAGGTTGAACACCCTCTCAGTGTCCGATGCCTTGCTTTCCTCGATCTTCTTCAGCGTGCCTTCGTTGATTTCGTAAATGTCCAGCGCGGGCTTGATGGCGCCGGTCTGCGTGTGTTGCTGCACCAGCCTGGCCGTCTTTCGCGCAAGTTCCCGGTCCACCAGCGCTCCCGGCTCATAGGCCTCCCTCAGTATCCTGTACATCCGCGCAAGCGTTTCGTACTCATCCACGTAAGGCCGCAGGAACGCATCGGGCGACAGAATCTCATAGATGTCCGCGACCTCCCGGAAGAAGCGATAGAACTCCTGCCGCTTCTCTTCGTCCCTGAAATGCTCCAAGACCGCTTCGACCGCCTTGTCCCGCTTCTTGCCTTCTGTCAGCGACAGATATTCGGCCCGCGCCCGCTCCATCAGTTCCGCAAAGTGCTCCTTCAGCACTCCGATGTCATGAACCACGCCCGCCACGTCGGCCGAGTCATAGGCCAGCGCCTTTTCCAGGTTCTCGAAGATGCCGACGAAATCGAGCACGAACCCCGACGGCTTCTTCCGGCCCGTCTCATCCTCATACGGCCGGTTCACCCGCGCGATGGCCTGGAGCAGCACGTGGTCCCTCATCGGCTTGTCGAGATACATGCAGTAGAGAATCGGCGCATCGAATCCCGTGAGCAATTTCTCGGTAACGATGAGTATCTTTGGTAGTTCTTCCGGTTTGCGAAACGCCTTCCTGATCTTCTTCTCCTGCGTTTCGGCGAGATGATACTCGGCCAGTTCAGCCGTGTCATTGTGTGCCGGGCTGTACACGACCTGCGACCACTCCGGCGGCAAATGCCTGTCCAGCAGCTTCTTGTATCGCGCGCATGCCTCCCTATCCACCCCGACCAGAAACGCCTTGTAGCCCATCGGCTCGATGTTCTCTTTGAAATGATCGGCCACGTACTTCGCGATCCTCGTCATCCGGTCGCGGTTCTTGAGCATGTTGCGCAGCGTCACGGCGCGCTCCAGCACGCGGTTCAGTTCCTCGATGTCGCTCACTCCCTGCGCCTCGGCCAGATTGAGGAACTCTCGCTCCAGTGTCTCCCTGTCCACGCGCAATTCATTCGGCGCGAGCGTGTAATGCAGCGGCACCGTCGTCCCGTCCTCGATGGACTCCGCAATGCTGTATTTGTCGAGGTATCCCGCCGGCGGATCGTCCTGGCCGAACGTGATGAACGTCCCCTGGCCGTGCTGCGTTCGGTCAATCGGTGTCCCGGTGAAGCCCATGTATGTCGCGTTTGGTAACGCGCCCATGAGATAGTTGCCAAGTACCCCGCCCGTTGTCCTGTGCGCCTCGTCCACGAGAACGAAGACGTTCTTTCGCGTGTTGAGGTCGGCGGGCATCCCGTCGAACTTGTGAATCATCGTCACAATCAGGCCGCGCCGGTCCTGTTCCAGCAACTCCCTCAAATGCCTCTTGCTTTTCGTCACCTCGACATCCTTGAACCCGACCGCATCGAGGTTGCCGTAAAGCTGCGTTTCGAGTTCGTTGCGGTCCACGAGCATGATGACCGTCGGATTCTCGAAAAGCCGGTTCTCGATGATCTTCTGCGCCGCGACGATCATCGTGTAGGTCTTGCCCGAACCCTGCGTGTGCCAGATCAAGCCCCGCTTCTTCGTCGCGTCCGCCGCCCGCTCGACGACCCTCCCGACCGCCCTCATCTGGTGCGGCCTCAGCACCACCTTCTTGAGTTCATCGTCCTGGCGCGTGAACAGGATGAAGTCGGTCAGAACCCTCACGACCCTCTGGCGGTCGAGGAACGACTTGACCAGCATCTCGAAGTTGCCGCCAACCTCTTCCTTCCAGTTGAAAAGCGCCTTGGCCGAAAGAGTCCACGTCGCGCCATAGTAGAACTTCGCGATGTGTGTCAGCGCATAGAGCTGAAGCAGCGCCAGCAGTTCCGGCGTCTCGCGGTGATAGCGCCTCACCTGGTCGAGCGCCTCGGCCATGCCGTCCAGCTTGTGCGCCGATTTGGTCTCGACGATGAAGACCGGCACGCCGTTGATGAGAAACACCACGTCGCCCTTGATCGTGTTCGTCCCGTTGGTGAACCGGAACTCGTCGGTCACGTGGAACGTGTTGTTGGCGATGTCGTCGGTGTCAATGAACCGGACGTTGCGCTCGCGCTTCTCGCCGGCGACGAAAACCGTCTTCAGGCCCTTGAGATACTCCCAGGCCTGGAGATTGCCCTCGACATTCGGCGGGATTCGCTCCAGCCGCTTGATCAGTTCCTCCGCCATGGCGGGGTCCATGAAGCCGCGATTGAGCCGCTGCATCTGGCCGACGAAAAGCGACCGAAAGACCAGTCCCGTCTCGCCGCCCCGGCGCACCAGGGCATCGTCGGGCTTCACGTATTCCCAGCCCAGATCGAGGATGATCTTGCGACCGTCGGGCGTGCGATACTCCGCCGTCGGCTCGGAGACATAGCCGATGATCGGCTCCTGAACCGATTCCCTCTCGCCGCCCAGCTTGCTCATGCCTCCACCTCCAGGCGGTTGACCCGTATCCGTGCCGTCATGAGATCGTTCAAAAGCGTTTTGAACAACTGGTCGAGAGCCTTCCTCTTGCTTTCCTCGACGGCGATCTTTTCGTCGGCTAACAGCAACATCTTTGCGATGGCGATTTGTGTGTCATGTGGAGGCAATGGGAGTATCGCTGCATGAATGAAATTCCTATTGAGGGTCGGCACACTGACACCCGTTGCGTACTTCTTGAAGTCCAAGAAATGCATTAGGTAGAACACGAACCGCGGATTGTTGCCGTGAAAGTCCTTTACGAAGAGGCCCGTGTTATGTGGCCAATACTCCGTGTCTACGTAAGTCATCTTCCCTATCGTGCCGCTTCGCCCTGTAACTATCCCAGGCCCTTCACTCATGAACTCGTTATGGTAACCGATAACACCACTCGATCCTACAATTGGGTATCTCCCTGGAACCTGTCTTTGTTTTGGGAGATCGAAACCTCGCTGCAGCGTAGCGATCGATCCCAAGGACGCGATTGACCATGCTTCGGGTATCTCGCCAATCTCCGTTTCCTTCAGGGGGACGTTTTCGGCATCCTCGACGGGGACGGGGCCATAGGTGAACAGGTGCTCCATCAGCGACTTTTTCAGTTCCTTCGCCGCCGCAATCACCGCCTCCGTCTTCTCCTTCGCCTCCTGCACCGCCCCCAGCACCCCCGCGATTCTATTCTGCTCTGGGAGTGGAGGGAGTGAGACTGCCAACGCTCTCAGCCGGCCTTGGTTTATGGATGCCTGACCCACGGCACGAGCAGCAAGACCAGCAAAGACACCCTTGGCTCTAAAGTGTTTGAACAGCCCATTGAGATAGGAGGAACTGCATTTGCCTGGCGAAGTTCGAATCAAGAGCAAGTTCATCCCGTGCAAGAGCAGCGATGGATTGCCATCGTAAACGGCCGATTTGCCAATCTGCGACTCGCTGTTTATGTGGCTGAGAAGAATATCGCCGACTGCGAGCTTATAGGTGTCAATCTCTGTCTCTGTCAGGCCGTCGAGAAAACCAACCCTGGCTGGGTCAATACGTTCGTCCGCTATGGTCTCGATGCGCGACACAGGAATGCCGTTCCCGTCTCTGTTTTGAGTCTTCGTGAGGCCGTTTCGTATCAGCTCAATGATGTCTTCGAGCCTCACGATCTTCCATTCTGCCGGCAGTGGCCCGAGTTCGGTTATCCGGTACCCTTCGGCAAGATCGTTGGCACCGGAGGCCATCTTGTTTTCAGCTGAAGCTCTCAGCACGCACTTTTTCACGAGACTCACCTTTTCCTCGCTTTGAGCGCCTCGCGGTACTCGGACCATATCGAATCGATGCTTTTCTTCGTCAACGTGGCCTTGATCTGCTCAATCGCCTTTTGCGAGTACCGGTGAAAACGCACCTTTCCTATAGGGATCTCCTTGTGATACTCTGGATTGCCCTTGAGTTTCAGGTGCCATATCACAGCGACGGTTTTGTTCTGCGTCAACCCGACATTCTCAGCGAGCTGCGTGCAGTTGAGATTGTAGTAGTCCAGTTCGTTTACTCGTCGGACTGCCAGGACGGCAGCGCCGGGAGTTCCTTCCGGAACGATTGTGACAGGAATTCCCTCCTTCTTGGCAATTCGAAGGCTCAGCGACGGTCCGTGTCCATTAGCGACAATCTGGATACCCGCAACAGCGGGAAAGAGGCTATCCCAATTCTCCCCTGAACGTATCCGCCGCTCCAACTTCCGCAGGTCAGCTTCGGACGGTTGTAACCTTTCGCCGCCGAGGGCATTGTCCACAATGGCAAGTGATCGCAATCTGGCCAAGGCTCTGGTTTTGCGCCTCACGCGCGGAGCGAGCAACTTCTTGACCTCGTCGACTTCTCGCTCGAACAAAACGGCAAAATCCGTTGGCACCTTCGTGGCAATGGGAAGAACGCGCGCGGGCAGTTCGTCGGCAAGACTCTGACCGAATACGGACTGCAAGAGGTGCTTGAACAGCGATAATCCGCTCTGCGCGTGCAGGTACAGGTGCTCTTCCGATATCTCCAGGTAGTGATGTTGGGCGGCGTCGCGGAGACTGTTTATCGTCTGAAGCGTCAGGGCCTGCTCCTCTGCGAGAAACCGCATCGAGGCATCGGACAACGCCTTTCTGACGCATGCATCGAACCCTATCGTCTGCTTTGCTCGTTTCTCTCTGATTTTGCCACCACGATGAATGATGGCAGCCTTCAGGAACATCTCGAAGGCGTGGTCCATGAACATCAGAGACGCTTCAACTCTGCCCTTGTCCCAGAGGCGATTGAAGTGGTCGACACTGAGAATCAGCGAGTCGATGGCCTTTCCCAGAAGTGTACGGACCTCGCGCTTCATGCATCGTCTCCGTTTCGCCCGAGTGCTACCTCTATTCCCTGCAGGTGCCAGCGTGGCATTTCCAGCCCTCAGCAGTTCTACCATCCCATCCGCGAAATGGCTCTCGTTCCGATTTCTCATACCTCCATCCCAAGATTCTGAAGCACCGCTTTCAATTTCCGGTCGGCTTCAGCCCGCTCCTCTTCGGCTTCGCGGAGCGCGACCACGGCATCTTCAAGCGGCAGCACGTCTTCCGCGTGGTTCGAGGCGACATAGCGCGACGGGCTGAGATTGAAGTCGTTTCGCGCTGCTTCGTCGTTCGTGACGATCTTGCTGACGCCTTCTTCCTCTTTCCACTTCGAGTAAATCGCCGCAACCTTGGCGATGGTTTCGTCGGGAAGGTAGTTTTTCGGACGGCCCTTTGCGAAAAGCTTCGAGGTGTTGATCAGAAGAATCTTTCCCGGTTTTCGCTTCTTCCGGTTGATGACGAGAATCACGGCGGGCGCGGTCGTGTTGTAGAAGAGATTCTCGGGCAGCAGAAGGACGGCTTCGACGAGGTCTTTCTCGACAAACTGCTTTCGGATGTCGCGCTCGCGGTTGGCGCCGGCGTTGCCGCTTCCGCGCGAGGCCGCGCCGGTGTCGAGCACGACGGCCATCTTGCCTTTGTCATTGAGCGAGGCGAACATGTGCTGAATCCAGCCCCAGTCGGCGCTGCTCGAAGGCGAAACGGTTGTAGGCATCGTTCTCGTAAGTGCTCTGGGCGAAGTCCTGGTTCCACATGACGTTGGCGGTCACGATGTCGAACTTCTGGAGCGAGCCGCCCCGACAGAGAAACGCGGGGCGGTTCATGGTGTCGCCCAGGGCGATCTGGGCCTCCATGTCGTGGATGAAGGCGTTCATCTTGGCCATGGCGAAGGTCGGCGCGAGGATTTCCTGGCCGAAAAACTTGAGCGGCGCAGCAGAAGGATCGTCGCCATGTTCCTCTTTCAGTTGGAGGTAGCATTTGATGAGCAGGCCGCCCGAACCGCAGCAGGGGTCGTAGATTTCCGCGCCGGGTTCGGGATCGAGGATGCGGGCCATGAGGATGGCCACCTCGCGCGGCGTATAGAACTCGCCGGCGCTCTGGCCGGAACCTTCGGCGAACTTGCGGAGAAGATACTCGTAGGCGCGACCGAGAATGTCGGGTTCGACATCGCCCAGACCGAGGCGGTGGCGGCCGAGAACGTCCACGAGCGCCTTGAGTTTTTCGTCGGTGATGATCCGCTGGCCGGCAGTCGTCGCGTTGAAGTCAACGATGTCAATGACGCCCTGAACTCGCGGGTTCTCGCGGGCGATGGCGCGGACGGCGTCGGTTAGATATTCGCCGAGGCCCGTCGTCTGGCGGGCGATGCCCTGCCAGCGGGCTTTGGGCGGGAGATAGAATCGAACGAGGCCGTGGTCCTTGGTGATGAGCCGCTCGACCTTGTCTCTGCCGCCGTAATCTTCTGCGAGGCGAGCAATCTCGTCCTCGAAAACATCAGAGAGCCTTTTCAGAAAGATCAGCGGGAGGATGAAGTCCTTGTACTTCGGCGCATCCACCTCGCCGCGAATCTTGCACGCCGCCTCCCACAGCCAGTTCTCCAGCGTCTTTACGTCCAGCCCATTCTTCGCCACACCCACGACCTCCTCTTTGTAGCGCAGCCATCGGACCTGCGCGAACCGCAAACGCCCATGAACAAGTTTAAGGGCAGAAGACTTTTTAAGATTTCATGTCGCTACGTCTCTTTTGAACGGTGTGGCTTTCTGGTTCCATTTCAGGGTGTACCATCAGTTCTTCGGTTGCCATCACTTTTTTTCATCCTGTCGCGGTCTGTACGTCAGCATCTCAACGGCCTTGCGTTTCCGGTCGGCGGACACGTCGGAGTAGCGCATGGTGGTTCGGATGTCGGCGTGGCCGAGCTGGGCCTGGGCGACCGCAAGGTCCTTGCACGCTTTGATGAGGTGCGTTGCGTAAGTGTGCCGCAACGCGTGAAACTGCGTGACCTCTGGGAACCCAAGTCTCCGCGTCAGCCTCATCAGCACCTTTCGCAGTCCCGGCTTCAGCTGGCCGCCGTCACTGCCGTGAAAGACCCAGTTGTCTTTCTGGCCGGTGTTGTTCTCTTTGTGCTGGCGGAGAAACTCGACCAGCTCGCCGGATATCGCCACGTCTCTTTCCCGGATGCGTCTGCCGGACGACTTCGGCAGCCAGCCGGGTTTACGCCCTATTCGAATTACTCCCGCGTCGAAGCCTACGTCACTCCATTCGAGGTTGATGACCTCGCCTTCGCGAAGGCCGCTCAGGACGGCGGTCACGAGCACAGGACGAAACCAGCCGTTTGCGTTTTCCAGGATCGCCCGGACCTCGTCCTCGGTCAGGGCCCGAATGGCTTTGCTGTCGTCTTCCTTGAGGTACTCGACAACCCCCAGGGGATTGGCCGAAAGCATGTCCCACCTGACGGCCTGATTCAAGAACGTCTTCAGGCTGCCGACCTCGATGTTGACAGTGCGTTTGGTCACGCGCCGCCCGCCGTTGCCCGTGTGCTCCGCCAAGCGGAACCTCTGGTATTCTTCGATGATGGCCGGTCGTATTTGGGAGAGCTTCATCAGGTAAGGCCGCTGCGAGTCGAGAAAGCGAAAAAAGTTGCGCTTCACGAGATCGTTGCGCCCGTGGTAGGAAACAGAGTGGCGGCTTTCAGTGCGCCTGAGGTACTCGGAGAAGAATTCCCGGATCGGATAGTCCTTGGGAAGCAGACCCGCTTCGGCCCGCTCGATCCTTGCCTCGATGTCGCCCCTGGCTTTTGCTGCCAGAACTTTGGACCTACCGATTCTCTGGCGGACGTACTGACCGTCAACGTAGTAGCCGACGTAATAGGTCGTGCCGCGTCCTGTTTTCCGGGAAAAGACGAACGCCATAAGACACCTCCGGATACTCCCGTTTTACTCCCGCGAGCATCCTATGGCGTGTTACCTATCCCACGAACACCTGTCAAATGGAAAGTTACAAGAAAAGAAAATGGTGGAGGCGGCGGGAATCGAACCCGCGTCCGAGGAACTCGCCAAAGAGGTGTCTCCAGGCTCAGCCTTCGCACTTCATCCCGCTGCGGCTTGCGCCGCAACGAGGCTGTTTTTCGCCTTGCCGAACGCCCGAAGGCGGGCTTTCGGTTCGGCTAGCCCGATGCTCTCTCGCCACGATGCCCCGGACGGAACATCGTGGCCAGCCGGCTGATCGGCGCCTGTTCTCCCGCCACCGGCGAGCGAGAGGCAGACGCGCTGCCTCTAATTAGGCAGCGAGTGCGAGTTCAGCATCCGCACTTAGTTTTGGGTCCACCGGTTTAACGAGGGAGATGGGACCTCGGCCTGCTGCCCCTTCCGCGACGAACCCCGTCGAAACCTTGACGCCCCCACTTCTCAGGAAGGCTGCAACGCCGCTGCGACGATCGGCCTTTTTCCGGCCGGTCCCGCCTCGACGTATCTGATGACAATTAAAGCACCCACAGATCGGGCAAGTAAAGGGCAAATTGCCGGCCCGGCCTGTCGCATGAATTGGCGGCCGAACCTGTTCCAGGGATGATCTTGTGCAGCGGAACCGCTTCTCACACGTGCAAAGGAAACGAATCGTTTTCAACCCGACAGCACGCGAAGAATTTCCTCATACCATTTTTGCCAACCGTCGCGTGTGGAACGATCGTGCGCCTCCGCCGCGACGGTCTCCTCGACGCAAGGAATCGTATAGACAACCTTGCCCTGGCCCACGGCGTTTTGCAGCAGCACGGGGAATCGGTTCTGATCCGACGCGAGCACTTTCGCGCTTGTCGGAACCACTTCGATCCGCGTATTGCGCGGATAATGTGCGAACGACCAGTTCTCGCCGAATACCGCGACGTTTGCTACATCGGCCGAGCGATAATTCACCGGCTTAGCGCCCAACAGACGAATGTAGTCATGTCCCCAATTCATGGGATCGGGTCCGTGCCAGATCAGCCGGCCGCCTTCTCGCACCCAGATTTCCAGGGCAGGCGCTTCATCGCCGGCGATCAATGCACCCGGAATCACAATGGTGCGAATCGTCGAATCTATCGGTATGTCGCCGCGAACGATTCGGACCTGGTGGCCGAGTTGCTGCAAGAGATGATCGGCGATGATCAGCGACCGCGACAGCAGTCGGGGATCGTTGCCGGGATTCTGCGGGTTCTCGCGCAAATAGTAGTGTTTCGGAAAATACACGCCGACGGCATTCGGAGCCGGTTTTGGCGCGGGCCGGTCGGCAAGCGATTCGGCAAATTCGAGGTAGTAACCCAATCCCGGCTTTACGTGGTCGTAATCGTTCACCAATCCCCGTGTGCCCTCGAAACCATTCTTGAGATAGGGATGAACCCGCGCCGTAATATCGCGCAAGCACCACCACAGAAAGCCATTGGCTCCCGCTTCCCAACAGGCGGGCAATACGGCGCGCAGGTAGTTTTCCTGGTAGTCCGGGTCGAAGGTCAGAATGGTGCCGAATTCCTGCACCATCACGGGGCCGAACGCGCGCGCCACTTTCGTGTAAAAGGGCAGAAGCGACTGGCACAGCGGGTCGTTCATCCCGTCAAATTCGATCGAATGCCACATCGGCACGGGATAGGTGTGCATACTGTAGTAATCGGTGCCCGGTTGATTACCCAGCTGCCATCCGGTATCCGCGATGATTTGCGAGTGTTCGTTGCCCGAAACGATCAGGCACTGCGGATATTCGCGCCGGATCGCTTCGTTGACGGTTTTGCACCAATGAGCGACCGCGCTGGACGGTGCGGCCATATTGTCGGGCAGGCAGCACAACTCGTTTCCCTGGTCAATGCCCAGCAGATTCGGATGGAACTTGGCGATCACGGCGGCTGTTTTCCGCGCAAAGGCGGCCGACCGTTCAACCATGAACATGTCGCCAAAGACGTTTCGCTCTCGGCGCCACCGGGGCCAGAAGACCCCGCCGCTCATCCGTCCGACAAACAGGCTCGGCTGGGCAAAAATGCCTCGTTCGGCGCACCACGTCAGAAATTGAGCCAGCCGATCGAACATGACCTTGTCATACTGGCCCACTTCAGGCTCGAAATCCTGCCAGCGCAGGAAAAACCGGACGCAATTCAGGCCGAGGGATTTGACCAAATCGAGGTCGCGCTGAATCTCTTCGGCAGGCCAAAGCGACCACAGTTCCACGCCGCACGAAGCCGGCCAGTAGTTCACGCCAACCGGCACAAATCGTTTTCCCGCGAGCGAGAAGTAACCATGTTCATCCAAAACGAGGCCAGGCGTTTCGGGCATCTGTTTGCTCCTGGGATCAGATCACCAATCTCACTTACCGACGCGCACCGAGATTCTTCACAATCGCCCGTCGCAGTTCCATCGGATCAATTTCCTGCTCGCACTTATAGATGATCTCTCCGCCGGGCCGAATCAGCAATGTGAACGGCGCCGCGCCGCTCCAGTTCTTGTCGAGCGCTTCGGCCAGTTTGTCCCTGTCGGTGGAGTCATAAATGTAGTTCTTGTTCGACGCCTGCTGTTTCTTGAGGAAGGCAAGCGCCGCGCTTTTCTGGTCGGCAAAATCGGCGCTGATGGTGATCAACTCGAGGTCCCGATGCCGATACATCCGGTTGATGGTCACGAGTTCGGGAAACTCGGTCCGGCACGAGCCGCAGGTTGTCGCCCACACATTGATCAGGCGCAGCTTATCGGTGTCGTTTTTTCGCAACGCGGCCGCGCCTTCGGCGGAGATCGGTTCGAGCGCTACGTCTTCGGCGGCCAGTTTCGCCATTGCCTCTTCCACGCTCTTTCGCTTGTCGGACCACTTGATCGAGCAGCCGAAAGTCCGGGTCTTTTCGACGGGAACAGGCTTGCCCGCCAGAAGCGCATCGAGAGCGTTTTGCGTGTCCTGGCTCTTCACAGCGCTCTCGCGTTCGGAATCGTCTATGCGGCCCGCATACCGCAGCTTGCGCTCGGCGTCGAAAATGAACACGTGGGGCGTTGCCGTCGGACCATAGGCGCGCGACACCTCCTGCGTGTCGCCGTCATACAGATAGGGGAAATTGAACTGCTTGTGCTTGGCGCGAATCTTCATATCCTCAAACGAATCGCCCAAGTCGGTATAGCCCATCTCATCAAGCCGCAGTGCCTTTGGGTCGTTCGGCGAAATCGCCACAAACGCCACGCCCTTGCCCTTGTAGTCGCCGACGAGTTTCTTCAGCCGCTCTTCGTAGGCCTGAGCGGTTGGGCAGTGATTGCACGTGAAAACGACAACCAGGATTTTGGCTTTGGCAAAGTTCTTGATGCTGTAGGTCCGCCCATCAACGCCCTTCAGTTTGAAGTCGGGCGCGCGATCGCCGATGTTGAGCGTCGCCGGTTTTTCGGCCCCGAAAGCGATTGGCAGGGCCAAGAGCATCAGAAGAGCCATCCAA